>JACLAD010010672.1_pt1 | contig 25463 bp, 25 predicted proteins | sample 8027901 | NCBI WGS metagenome assembly JACLAD01 (sample SAMN15725071, study PRJNA655200) | protist metagenome | isolation source: fluorescence activated cell sorting (FACS) single amplified genomes of... | place: Spain: Blaines Bay Microbial Observatory, Mediterranean Sea | collected 2016-07-05 | reverse complement strand
CCGACCCAGAATGCTTATATCGAACGGTTTAACCGCACGGTGCGTCATGAGTGGTTGGACCTTAATCTGTTTGAATCGGTTGACCAGGCACAAAGTCTGGCGACAGAATGGTTATGGACTTACAATAACCAGCGCCCTCACACAGCTATTGGCGGTGTACCGCCCCGACAGTTGTTGAAGGCAGCCTAATTTTCTACGAATAGCTGCTGCTTAAAAGGGGGGGATTACACCCCTCTTTTATGCTAACGCTGTCGATAATTTTTATTGTTATTTCTTTTTTTGAGCTCTCGCATTTTGGGCACTTGGACTTTTTTGTTGAAGTAGTAAATTCTGAGGGCAAAATTTCTTGGCACTCAGGGCAAATGATTTTTATATCCACTTGATTAGCATCCATGTTTGAGATTCTCCTTTGTCACTATAATCCTAGATGACTTTATTTCACTGTGCAGTGCAAAAACATGAATTCCTTAATGGAATCATATGGCTTTGACCTTTGAGATTGCCTTCTTACTGCTTTGTGCTTAAAATTGTACAAAATATCTGTACAATATGTGTAAAGGTATAGTATGCAAACTGTAAATATCAGTGACTTTAGAGCCAACCTATTGGAATACCTAAAAAAAGCCAATCAGGGTGAGCGAATAATGGTGACTACCAATGGCAAGCTAATAGCGACCATCACTGCACCTATACAACAAAAACAATTGGCAAGAGAACAATTAAATAGTCTTGCAACGAGCGCCAGCCTACAGGATGTTACCAGCCCTATAGATAGTGACTGGGATGCAGATTTATGATTATTATGGACACCTGTGCTGTCCTATGGGATGCACTTGAGCCCCAAAAACTCACTAAAAAAGCCCTTGAAGCAATAGATAATGCTGAACAGCAGAGTGCCTTGTTGGTGGCGGATATCTCCATTTGGGAGATAGCTATGTTGATTAAAAAAAGCGAGTTCAAATTGATACAACAACAGCAAATTTCATCAATTTATTTCTGCAGTCTCGAGATATCTCTGTAATACCCATTTCACCTGAAATAGCTGAACTATCCGCTAATTTTCAAACTGGTATCAATAAAGATCCTGCAGACAGAATAATTGCAGCCACAGCAATTGTTCACAACGCTCGACTAGTTACCGCAGACAAAAATTTACTTTCAGCTGAATTGATAGACACCCTCTGGTAGGGCTAATGCCCAACGCTATATCTCAGGCATCATAGGGTGGGATTCTCACCTAGTTGCAGAGCGCCACCAATTTAAATGACTTATTATTAGCCAGCACCTCAATATTATTGAAATACTGCATAGCCTTTTGCTCTAAGGGTATAAAGGTATTGACTACAAACAGCGCTCGACCTGAGGACTTAAGTAGCCTTTGGGTATTGTTAAGAAATTTAGTGGACAGATCGCCATCCACAGCAAACCCGCTATGAAAGGGGGGATTGCAGAGTATGGTATCAAACTGTTCGGACAGCTGATCCCCAGCGTTGGTGGCGATCACATTCCAGTGTATGCCATCAATGGGCCCTAGATTTTCTCTGGTTGCCCTTAGAGCGGCAGCATTATTATCAGTGGCAACTATTTGCTGAAAATTGTACTGACTGGCGCAGAGTGCTAGATAGCCATAGCCACACCCCAGATCGAGCACTGACTGCGGGGGTATTGGGTAGGCGTCCAAAAACTGGGGCAGGTAAGCGGCGAGCAATGCGCTGCCGCGATCAATTTTGTCCCAGCCAAAAATACCTGGCTTGCTGTGCACTGTCAGCTGATTATCTAAGTGAACAGCCCTGAGCTGAGGATAGTCTTGGTCGTCTAAGGCTGTAGGTTGAATTTGATCCAGAGTGACAGAGGCGATATAGGCTCGCCCGTTTTTTTCCGCATGGGTTGGATTGTCAAACAGTTTGCCGGCCTGTTTAGCATAGGTTTTAAGGCCATCATTTTTTTCGCCTCCCAGTAGCAGCGTCCCCCCAGATTTAAGCAAAGTACCTGCACAATTGATGATATGGTGGTTAGTGGCGCGCTCTTTGGAGACGCGACAGACCACCCCGTCAAAACTCTGTGGAGCCAAGTGGGAGAAATCAAAATCATTAAAAGTGCAATCTAGCCCAGCTTGCTGTGCCGCCTCGGCAATATCAAAGCGGTTGCTAAAAACCACGCTGCTGTCAGCCTTGGTACTGTGGACAGTTGACCAATCAAGGCCCTGCCAGTTTTCATCGGCTACCACTAACCACTTGCCTTGAGATTGGTTTAACTGGCGCAGCAATAGGGCCACAGATTTATCGGCGGGACGGCTCATTGGATCGATGACACCTCAGCGGCAGTTAGCGGGCGGTAGTCACCGGGTTCCAGTATTGGATCAAGCACAATATTGCCAATCTGAAATCTATGTAGACTTTGCACCTTGTTGCCTAGTGCCTCCATCATCCGCTTGACCTGATGGTATTTGCCCTCAGTGATGGTCAGGTGAATCTGGTGATCGTCAATTACTGTCATGGCAGCGGGAAGACAGCGACGTTTTTCTCCCTCAAGTGCAATGCCGGCACTGAGTTTGTTGGCGTAATTTTCACCCACAGGATTGAGCAGTTGTACAGCATAGACCTTTTTACATTGAGCTTGCGGCGATGTTAAGCGGTGGTTCCAATTGCCATCATCGGTAATCGGGAGTAAACCCGTGGTATCTATATCTAACCGGCCAGCAATTTGCAGTTGCTCACTGCGATGTTCATAGAGCAATGACAGGGCAGTCGGGTTGTATTTATCTTTATTTGCAGAGACAAAGCCAATGGGCTTATTCATCATAAAATAGCGATTGCTTGGGCATGCGATGGGCGAGCCCTCAATTGCAACTACTTGATCAGGAGAAACTTTTTGTGCGCCGTTGTGGGCAATTTCATCATCGACGGTGATCTGCGCCGCCTTGATAAATTTTTTAACAGTGGTGCGGGATAGGTCTGTAGCGTTGCTTATATATTTGTCGAGACGCAAATCTACTGGCCGTTAATCAGCTGTGCAGCCTGTTTTGCAAAATAGGTTAGGATGCCACTGGCACCTGCACGTTTAAATGCCAGCAGCGACTCTAGCATAACCTGGTCGCCATCCAACCAGCCTTTTTCTGCTGCGGCACAGAGCATGGCGTATTCGCCACTCACTTGGTAGGCAAAGGTTGGTGCTTTGAGTTCATCTGCAACCCGCCGCACCACATCCAGATAGGGCATTCCCGGCTTGACCATAATCATATCGGCGCCCTCATCCAGATCCAGCGCGCATTCATGTAGAGCTTCATCTATATTCGCAGGATCCATTTGGTAGGATTTTTTATCACCGCCGGCAATATTGTCGGCCGAGCCCACTGCATCGCGGAAGGGCCCATAAAAACTCGAGGCATATTTGGCGGCATAGGCCATAATCTGAGTATTGTGAAACCCCTGTTCTTCCAGCTCCTCGCGGATAGTCCCAATGCGGCCATCCATCATATCCGATGGGGCGACTATATCGGCGCCGGCCTCGGCAAGGGACAGCGCTTGTTTAACCAGCAGCTCCACCGTGGTGTCATTGAGAACATAGCCGCTGCGGTCATCGACAATGCCATCCTGGCCATGGGTGGTAAATGGATCCAGAGCTACATCGGCGATAATGCCCAATTCAGGTAGCGCTTTTTTAACAGCACGGATCGCCCGCTGTGCCAGACCTTGCGGATTGTAGGCCTGCTCCGCGAGAGGAGATTTTTGCTCTGCGGGCACCACTGGAAATAGGGCGATCGCGGGAATACCCAGTGCGGCAACCTGCTGTGCTTCTGCAACCAGAAAATCGATAGATAACCGGTTTACGCCGGGCATGGAAGCCACGGGCTGAGACTGATTATCACCCTCGACAATAAATAGGGGCAGAATTAAATCATCCACGGATAGCTGGGTTTCAGCGGTCAACCGACGGGAAAACTCGCTGGCGCGATTGCGGCGCATTCGCGTGTAGGGGTAGGGACCGCGGTTCGTTTTAAAGCTCATGGGTGCTCCGTTAGCGACAAGTTATGTCATTGTACATGAGGATGAGGGACAACGGTTTAAGTCCATCTATCGATCACAGGCGTATATTATGCAAAAAAACCGAGAGGGAAAGCCCATGACCATAGCCTATTGGACAATCCTAGTGGCCATACTGATGCCCTGGGTACTGGCGATTATTGCTAAAACACCTACTGCCTGGCGCGGCAGTTATGACAATAGCAGCCCGAGGCTATTGCTAGCCAGCCTCGAGGGGCGCAGTCAGCGCGCCAACTGGGCACAGCAAAATAGCTTTGAAATCTTCCCGGCCTATGCGGCTGCAGTGATAGTTGCCCATCTGGTGGGTGCTGATCAAAATTGGGTGGATGGCTTGGCGGTACTGTTTGTTGTCACTCGCATTCTCTATGCAATCTGTTATATCCAAGACTGGACTACCCTGAGGTCAATTGTCTGGGGAGTTGGGGTGCTCTGCATCCTGGGTCTCTTCGCGGTTTGAGCCGTGCTTCAGGGTTATTAATTGCAGGACTAGAGTCTTGCAAATACCCGTTCCGCAGCGCTTAAGGTGTATTGGATATCTTCCTCAGTGTGAGCAGCAGACATAAACCCCGCCTCGTATGACGCTGGTGCTAGGTATATGCCCTCCTCAAGCATGCCGTGGAAAAACTTGGCGAAGCGCTGGGTGTCGCAATTCATAACCTGCTGATAATTGGTAATAGTCTGCAGCTCGGTAAAGAACAGACCCCACATAGTGCCCACTTGATTGCTAGTCATAGCAATACCCGCCTGTGCTGCCCTGTCCACCAAGCCTTGGGTGAGCTGTTCTGTGCGAGCCACCACCGGATCGAGAAAGCCCGGCGCCGAGATAAGTTCTAGGGTCGCTAAACCGGCCGCCATCGCCACCGGATTTCCCGATAGGGTACCAGCTTGATAGACTGGCCCTAAGGGTGCTATTTGCTCCATAATCTCGCGCTTGCCACCAAAGGCTCCCACCGGCATGCCGCCGCCGATCACCTTGCCCAAGCAGACTAAATCTGCCTCTATATTGTAGTGACCAATTGCTCCCTGTTGGCTGATTCTAAAGCCGGTCATCACTTCGTCGATAATTAACAGTGCGCCACTCTGGGTGCAGCATTCTCGCAAGGTCTCGAGAAAACCTAGGACTGGCGGTACACAATTCATATTGCCCACTACCGGCTCGACAATAATACAGGCGATCTTGTCACCCATCTCTGCGAACAGTTGCCTTACCTGCTGGCTATCATTGTATGACAGGGTGATAGTATGGTCGGCAATACTATCGGGAACACCTGGAGAGCTGGGCACTCCCATGGTGAGTGCGCCGGATCCTGCCTTGACTAACAGTGAGTCAGAGTGACCGTGATAACAACCCTCAAATTTGACTATCTTGTCCCGTCCGGTAAAACCTCGCGCCAGGCGCAGGGCGCTCATGGTGGCCTCGGTGCCCGAATTGACCATGCGCACCATATCCATGCCGGGTACGATAGAACAAATTTTATCTGCCAGCTTTATCTCCAGCTCAGTGGGGGCGCCAAACGAGGTGGCCTTATCCAACTGATCCTTGATTGCCTGAATTACCCGGGGATGATTGTGACCCAGAAGCATGGGCCCCCATGAAAGCACATAGTCCACATAGCGATTATCGTCGGCATCAAAAAGGTAGGCGCCACTGGCTCGCTCAAAGAATACTGGTGTACCGCCAACTGCGCGAAACGCTCGCACCGGAGAATTCACGCCGCCGGGTATATGTTGTTGAGCGGCTGTGAACAGCGATTGGGATCGAGCTTTTTTGGATTTGGCGGTCTGATTGGCCATGGAGGTTCCTATGGTTTTGCAAGGTTGGAGTTTAGCTTGAAAGCCGCATTCAGCATACGCTGATGCCAGTTAACTAGATTCAAGTTTTTAAAAGGGTTTGACCACCACTAACACCACGATGGCCACCAGAAATACCACAGGAACCTCGTTAAATACGCGAAAGTAAATATGTGTCTTATCACTGCGGCCTGCTGCAAGCCGTTTCATGTGTATTAAACACAGGTGGTGATAGCCAATCAGCAAAACTACCAGTAGAAATTTGAGTTGAAACCAAGTTTGACTCAGGTAGGCCTGGGGCGCCATCCACACCAGCCACAATCCTAGCGCTACGGTGGCAATCATGGAGGGGTTGGCAATGCCGCGGTACAGTTTTCGCTCCATCACTACAAAGCGCTCGGTACTGATTTGATCATCGGCCATAGCGTGATAGACAAATAATCGCGGCAGGTAAAATAGTGCTGCAAACCAGCAGATTACAGCTATTATATGAAAGGCTAATACCCACTGGTACATGCTTACCTCTATCTAACCATGCCTTGGCATTAGGTTAACTGATTGTCTCGTATTGAGGTATTATAGGGGTTGGAACCCAATCTGGAAAATTCTATAGAGAGGCTCAGGTGATAAAAGTTGGTATCGTTGGTGGCACGGGCTATACCGGAGTCGAATTACTGCGTCTGTTGGCAGGGCATCCCCACGCCCAGTTGGTCACTATTACCTCGAGGTCTGAAAAGGGTGTAGCAGTAGCGGATCTATTCCCAAATTTGCGAGGGATCGTCGATCTCGAGTTCTCAGAGCCCCTGATCGACAACCTAAAGTGCTGTGATCTGGTGTTCTTCGCCACCCCCCATGGGGTAGCTCAGGATCTGGTGCCCGCGGTGTTGGAGGCTGGCATTAAAGTAATAGATCTGTCAGCAGATTTTAGACTTCGCGACATACCACTCTGGGAACAGTGGTACGCCCAGGCTCACCGTGCACCCCAGCTGGTTGAGCAGGCAGTGTATGGACTACCGGAATTCAATCGCAGTGCAATTAGCGCAGCCAATATTGTCGCCTGTCCCGGCTGTTACCCCACCAGCGTACAGTTGGGGCTGATGCCGCTGTTGGAGTCAGGCTGTATTGATGTCAGTGATATTGTCGCCAATTCTGCCTCTGGGGTCAGTGGTGCTGGGCGTCAGGCGAGTGTGGCCAATCTGCTGGCTGAGGTCAGTGATAGCTTTAAAGCCTATGCCGCTTCCGGTCATCGTCATCAGCCAGAAATTGAACAGGGGTTGGCAGATATTGCCGGTGTGCCAGTGGGAGTCACCTTTGTACCCCACCTGTTACCCATCAATCGCGGTATTCACACCACGCTTTATACTAATCTGTTGGATACAGACCTCGATGTGCAGGCGCTGTTTGAAAAGCGTTACCAAACTGAACCCTTTGTCGATGTGTTACCTCCAGGTAGCTATCCCCAGACCAGATCAGTGCGTGGTTCGAACTATTGTCAGATTGCTCTTCATCGTCCAAGTAATGGCAATAAGTTGGTGGTCTTAGTGGTAGAGGATAATTTGACCAAAGGTGCTTCTGGCCAGGCCCTGCAGTGTATGAATATTATGTATGGTTTGGATGAAAGTGCCGGACTTGCCATGCCAGCATTGATACCCTGATGCCCGACAAGTACCCCTCTGTAACCTATTACCGACCCATCCATATATTGGTTACGGTTGCTATTGGCGTCCTGCTGTTAGTCGGGGTGCTATTAGCTATATATGCATTGGGTGACAGCAAGTTGCGTCAGTTCAGAGCGGACAATCAGTATCTGCAAAGCCAGCTCGCTGAGCTGGGCGAGAAATTGCAAGCCGGTCAAAATGAACTTGATAGATTGCGAATCTCTGTTCAGGTAGATACCGCAGCACTAGAAAAAGCGCGTGTGAAGATGGTTGAGATGCAGCAGCAGATTTATCAGCGTGATCAAGAGCTTGAGCTATACCGGCAGATGCTTAAGGACAGTGATCAACCCAATGGCCTCTCAGTTGGTGAGCTTAAATTGACAGCTATCGATGACAGGTACTTCCGTTATTATTGGGTTGCTCGACAGAGAAGTGATCAGGCAAAAAAACTGCGGGTCAATGCCAAACTCTGGGTAATCGGTCTGCAGGATACTAAGTTGGTCAGTCTTCCGCTGCATCAACTGGATCAGGAGTTGGAGGCATTTCCGGTTGAACTTCAGTTTAAATACTTTGTGATCAATGAAGGCGTATTGCAGTTACCGGAAGGCTTTACCCCGCAGAGTGTCAGAGTTACACTCCGCTATCCATGGATGAAACAGCCCCAGGCGGATCAGAGGTTCGACTGGCACATAGAGGAGTAACAGAAAAAATGTTTAAAAAGATTAATCGCGAATTGGTAAATGTTTCCAGTGATACTACCACGCTAATTTCAGCTGGCACCCAGATCAATGGTGATATTGAATTTAGTGGTAACCTGGAGATTCTTGGTTCGGTAGTCGGCAATATCAGTTCGAGGCACAACAAGGCTCGAGTCAGAGTGTTGCAAGGTGGATCGGTGCAGGGAGATATCAAGTGCCCACTGATTGTTATCAATGGTGAGACCCTAGGTGATATTCATGCCTTGGATCGGTTGTGTCTAGAAGCCCAATGCACGGTTAAGGGCAATGTCCGCTACAGTTCGGTGGAAATGCAGTCTGGTGCTCAGGTGTTCGGCTCGTTTGATTACCAGCCGCCACAGACTGGAAAATCTCCGTTGGTTGAGGCAAAGGCTTCCAAAGCAACCAATGTTAAATCTATCAACAGTAAATAAAACTTAAAAACAACGACGTTAGTATTTAGAGGACAGGCTGATATTGCCAGCTATTGTCCTTGGAGTAAGTATGTCAGGTATACAGACTTTTACCCCCTCTATCCTCGAGATCACTGCGGCGGCAGCAGCCAAGGTTCGCAATCTTCAGGCGGAAGAGGATAATCAGGATTTAAAGCTCAGAGTGTATGTCACTGGTGGCGGATGCTCTGGGTTCCAGTATGGTTTTTCATTTGAGGAGATGATGGCCGAGGATGATACGGCTGTGTCCCGTGATGGCATTATTGTACTGATTGATTCTCTCAGCTACCAGTACTTGGCCGGCTCAACGGTGGACTATGAAGAGGGTCTGATGGGCTCCAAGTTTGTTATTTCCAACCCCAATGCTGCAACCACCTGTGGCTGCGGTGCTTCATTTAGCATCTGATAAACATGATCCCGTTTTTGCCATAGTTACAATAAGGCTCTTCGCTGTTTCAAGTGGATTTGAGGATGGAACCTGCTGGACTGGCGATCATGTAGATCATCGCGATGAAGGTCTCATTGTTCCTGTATCCACGCGCCCTCGCTCTGGCTGCCTGAAAAAGACTGTTCAAGCCTTCCAGGCGTGCATTGGTGTCAGTTGAGGGCCAACGCCTCACGACCCGTTCTGCGTTCCTCGCCAGGGTCTCAAGTGCCTTGCTGACCGGTTCGAGCAGGGTGCTATCGCCAATCATCCCTTTGGCATAATGGATGAAGCGGGTAATCCGCCAGCGTGCTGCACGTGGCGTCTTCGCCTGCCGGATCCATTTCAGCCTTTCCTTGATACGCCAGGCAGTGGCGGTATCCAGCCCCTGATCCAGAAGTTCGGCCAAGGCGTTCAATTGATTCGTGGTCAGGTGATCCACCTCGCCATTCTTCAAGACCGCCCATCGCACGTGCTTTGGCAAAGGCGTCACGTGATTCTCCTTTTTCCTCACCTCATCCAGGGCACGCGTAAACGTTTGCACGATGTGGAACCAGTCTACCGTGACCTCGGCATTGGGAAACTGTTCGGCAATGCCACTGAGAAAGGCTGATGACATGTCACACACCGCCTCTTTGATCTTCGCCGGATCGCCTTGGTGATCTCTCAGAAACTGGGCGAAATGCGCTACCGTGTCTTTGCCTTTGCCCGGTGTGGCAAAGAGCACCGGCTCGGTTCGACGCTCCATATCAATGAAGATGGTGACGTAGTTATGACCGCGCTTGCTGGCTGTCTCATCAAGGCCTACGGCCTCGGCTGAGGATAAATCGAACTGACTCACTGCTTGCGCCACATAGTGCTGCACAATTCGCCACAGACGCGTATCCACGATCTGGATGATCCGGGCAGCGGCATTGACCGGCATCTCACGCACCAGCGCCATCGCGGCCTGTTCAAACAGCAATGTGAACGCGCTGCCCTTGCGCGCCCAAGGCACTGTCGCCAACTTTACGCCGTGCTTCGGACACTTCACGCGAGGCACTCAGGCATGATCATAGCCAGGGTGCTGAAAGAAGTTCAGGTGCCGCCATGTCTTCTCCTGGAAGTCATGGGCGGTGCAGGCCTTGCCACACGCAGGACACGCATACTTCGAGCCCCGTTCTGCCTTCACTTCAAGATGACGCTCGTGGGGTGTCTTGTCGGTATCCAGCCGCTGATCAACCAATTGCCAAGGCGCCTGGATACCCAGACCCAATAGCAGAATCTCTTTGCTGTCCATCTCGCTTCCTCGTGCTTAGGTTCCCGAATACACTGGCACAAGTTTCAGGGTGAATGCCACTCAAAAAAAAGAAGGTTATGAGACCATTGGTATTGACAGAGTGAGTGAGTTATCCGAGTTAATATTTGAGAATAGGTCACAAGCGTTTGAAGATTCCACACAAGCCAGAATGGGTATTAAGATAGATGATGGCCTTGAGAGCATTATCACTTTTCCAGAAGTTGGTACTGATGATGTGTATATTGACAAACGTGTAGTTGATGAGCGGATTCAATTGCGATTCTATGATGGTGTGCTGCTAAAAGGTCTTTCCGATCCCGAGAAGGAAAACCCCAATATCACTACCGGTCAGCCTTTTACAATGGACCTTAAGGAGCTTGTTGAACCTCGTGTTCAGATAAGTTTGTCCGACAACACCTTTAATATTTCCATACTTGGGGTTGTCGGCGAAGAAGTGCGTGGTGATCCCAATAATTTAGGGGTGGTGATGAGTTTAAGAGGTAACAACAATCAATTTGAAGATGTTGTGCTGAGTGGTTTAATCTACAATGCTGATTCCGATACTTATGAGGTACAGCATACCTACCGCGGCAATCTTCAGGCCGACAACGCTATCCTCAGTCTGAGTTTTATTCACGATCTTGGCCGGCTGTATTATAAAAGCTTGGGGTATTGTACAGCGGATAATTTTGTGCTTCATAGCTCCTCTAGTAACTCGGAATCCTGTCAGTTAACACTGCGCCGCCCTTCCATTGCAAGACGTGGAGGTTTTAGATCAGTGCTGGGAATCAATGTATTTGGTGTCGACTATCAGCCTGTCAGAGGTGCCGCAATATATGCCAAACGCCAAGACGAGCAAGATAGCAACAGTGATAATCAAGATGATTTGGGTGAATTCTTGGGTGTAACTGCGAGTGGGTTTTTTGGTAGCCCTGGCTATCTGAAAGCCTATTTGCGGTCAGGAAGTTATAAACTCACTGCTACATATGCGCCATCGGACGCAACAGCAGAAGAGACTATTCAATTGGGTAGTCTCAGTGTCGAAAACCAAGATCTTAGGTTCACTAGATCTCTAAATTAAAATCAACTTCAAAATGGCTTGTGGGCAATTTCCGTGGACGTTGCCCGCAGCTCAAAATCAGCCCAAATTTTCTCCATATTAGGAGGGATAAATAGCTCCCAAAGTCGTTTCTCTTAAAGCGCCGGTAACCGTGGCTAAGTTACCGGTTTTGTTTTCCAAGCGCCGCTTAGCCAGCCAGGCAAAGGCACAGGCTTCCACCCAGTTGGGATCAATACCCAATTCTTCAGTCGATGCCACAAGACTGCCATACAGTGTTTGTTGCAGTGTCCCCATAAGCCTGTGGTTAAAGGCGCCACCCCCACAGATATAGATTTCTTCAACCGGGCCTTCCAATGCTTGAATAGCACTGCCAATCGAAGATGCGGTCAGAGCCAACAGGGTGGCTTGAATATTCTGCGGCTCTTCAGTTTCAAACCCTGCCAACTGTGACTCAAGCCAGCCCCAATTAAACAGTTCGCGACCTGTGCTCTTGGGTGCTGGTTGCGAGAAAAAGTCACAATTTAACAGTCGCTCTAATAACTGTTGATTCACCACGCCGCCAGCGGCCCAATCCCCGCTGCTATCATAAGCGGTTCCCAGATGGCGCTGGCTCCATAGATCCATCAGGACATTTCCCGGGCCACTATCAAAGCCGATACAGTCTCCCTCGACCGGTAAAAAGGTGAGATTGGCAATCCCACCAATATTGACGATTACTCGATTCTTCTGTGAGTCAGCAAAGACCTCTCGATGAAATGCAGGCACCAGCGGCGCACCCTGACCACCCAGCGCCATATCCTTGCGCCGAAAATCTGCCACCACGGTAATCCCGGTGCGAGCGGCAATAATATTGGGATCGCCAATTTGCAGGCTATTGGCAGCTGAGTTATCTCCCGGTGGGTTGTGTCTCACAGTCTGTCCATGACAGCCAATAGCGACCACTTGGTCTGGAGCCAATTGCAGTTGCTTCATTAAAGTCAGAACGGCCTCGGCGAACAATTCGCCCAGTTGATGATCGGTGTCAGCCAGTAGCTGTACAGTGTCTTCGCCGCCAGTGCAGAGCTTTAGGACGCACTGTCTAAGCCCATCGGGAAGCGCATGACTATGGGTCCCAACTACATTAAAACCGCCGTCATTGAAATTGATTGCTACCGCATCTACCGCGTCGATGCTAGTACCCGACATTAACCCGATAAAAATATTAGTGGTATTCATGGTAGCCAATCAGTCAGATTTATCTGGCTGTTGATTCCAAGCCAACTGGTTAGATTGCTTGGCAGCCAGCTGACCCAGCAGGTTGTAAGCTCTATGGGAAAAAGTCGACTTCTCTGCGGGAGGTATAGGCTTGGCCTGCGGCAGAGTCACAGTGCGCGGATTGCGATGGATGCCGTTGACTAAAAATTCGTAGTGCAGGTGAGGGCCGGTGGAGTATCCGGTTGATCCCACTGTGCCAATGATCTGCCGCTGGTCAACTGATTCACCGGTGCGGACCTTTTTGTTGTGAAGATGTAAATATTTAGTGGTATACATCTGACCGTGTTGAATAAATACATAGTTGCCATTGGCCTTGCTGTAACCTGCCTCTAACACCTTGCCATCACCTGTTGAGTAAACTGGCGTACCGGTAGGGGCGGCATAATCCACTCCGCGGTGGGCTCTGATCTTTTTATGGATCGGGTGTTTGCGACGCAAGTTAAAACCCGAGCTGATGCGGAAGATATCCAGCGGCGTGCGCAAAAATGCTTTGCGCATGCTCAGGCCCTCGGGGGTGTAATAATTGCTGCGGCCTCGACTGTCCTCATAGCGAACTGCGCTGTAGGTTTTTCCCCGGTTGGTGAATGACGCAGCCAAAATATTGCCGGCTGGGAGCGGTTTGCCGTCGACAAAGCGTTGTTCGTATAACAGGGCAAATGAATCACCAGCACGGATATCAAACACAAAATCGATATCCCAGGCAAAAATATTGGCTAATTCCATAATAATTTTATCTGGCAGCTTTGCCCCTACACCGGCCTTGTAGAGGGACTCTTCAACTATGCCCTGTCTGTAACTGACCAGAATTTCTGGCTGGCGCAACTCATGCCGGGAATCGTAGCCCTTATCTCTATGGTTAAATATATAGCTTTCCAGCGGCGATTTTTGATAATGCATCTCCTGCAGTTTGCCCTGGGCATCTATGCCAAAGCGCAGCAACTCACCTGGATACAGTTCCAGCAGAGATTTCCCATCTCGAGCATTGGATATCCAGTACACGTCGGCGGAACTGAGTCCGCTGCGATGAAACAGCGTGGACAGATTATCGCCAGCAGCCACTCGCTGTTCTTTCCAGCGCAAATCTGCCGCCGGTTGGCTTAAGTTTGATTGCTCTGAATTAGCCAGAGGGATAGCCAGAGACTCTTGGATAGGAGGGTTAGTAGTGCTAGAGGCGTCGGGCCAGATCATCAACATTAGCACCGAGCACCCTAGGGTGAGGGCGGCGATAGTCATCCGAGTGTAGGGCGCAAGTTTTTGGACTATGCTGCGAAATCTTTTAGAATTTTGTGGCCAGCTACTCATACTTGGAACATAACTTGGATGATAAGCGCCAGATTCTAGCTTGAACGATGAATAAGTTACAATGCCTACCTGTTTAGATAATGTAACTGTGACTTCAGAGCGGTTGGTCTAGTTTAGACCTCGCGGTAAGACAAAAATACAGATTGCAGTTATTGAATCAGCATTTAATACAGTTACAGTCAGCTAAAAACCCGCGTTAAAATATTGTAATTGACTGATCAAGCTGTAAAGTGTGCTCTGCGTAAAACTGACGGTCGGAAATACAAACCATGAAACTAGACGGCAAACTACTGATACAACAACTACAGGCTCGTGATTTGGTCGCGCAGATCTCAGGGGATGCTGAGCTAGAAGTTCATCTGCAGCAGCCTCGATCGGTCTACTGCGGTTTCGATCCCACCGCAGACAGTTTGCATCTCGGCCATCTGGTGCCACTTTTAGTTCTCAGGCGGTTACAGCAGGCAGGCCACAGGCCCATCGCGCTGGTCGGTGGTGCCACCGGGTTGATCGGTGATCCCAGTTTTAAGGCCGAAGAGCGAAAACTCAATACGCCCGAGGTGATCGCCGGATGGGCCGACAAAATCAAATCTCAAGTCAGTCAATTTATTGATTTTGACTGCGGTGAAAATTCCGCCATCGTCGCCAATAACCTAGACTGGGTCGGCAATCTGTCGGCGCTGGATTTTTTGCGCGATGTGGGCAAGCATTTTTCCGTCAATAATATGATTGCTAAAGAATCGGTTAAGCAGCGCATTGACCGCGAGGGAACCGGTATATCCTTTACCGAATTTTCCTATGCGCTGTTGCAGGGTCTGGATTTTGCAGAACTAAATAAGCGCTACGACTGTACTTTACAGGTAGGAGGTAGTGATCAGTGGGGCAATATCGTCGGCGGTATTGACTTGGCGCGGCGGCGCAATCAAGTCCAGTGCTTTGGGCTCACTGTGCCTTTAATCACCAAATCAGATGGTACTAAGTTCGGCAAGACCGAGGCCGGTGCTGTGTGGTTGGATGCCAAAAAAACCTCTCCCTACAGCTTTTATCAATTCTGGCTGAATGTGGCTGATGCTGATGTCTATCGATTTCTAAGCTACTTCACCTTTTTAGATACTGCCGAAATTGCAGAGATTGAAGCGGTTGATGCCGCGGCACAGGGCCGACCCCAGGCTCAGGCCATACTGGCTCGAGAGGTGACCGCATTAGTCCACGGCAAAGATGGACTGGCCGCCGCGCTGCGTATTACCGAGGCACTATTTAGTGGCGAATCGGGTGATTTATCAGAGCAGGACCTGCAACAATTGAGGCAGGATGGGCTACCTGCATCCAATCTCGCGGCTGGTGATTGCAGTGAAAAGCCCCTTACCCAGTTGCTGACTGACTGCGGTATGATCAAAGCGGGTCGAGAGGTCAAGGATGCCCTGGGGCGCAATTCAGTATTTATCAATGGCGTTCCTGCAGGGGTTGAAGACAATATGCGAGCAGCTGAGATTTTTGTGCCGCAGCGAGCACTTTTTGGGCGTTTCTTTCTAGTGCGCCTGGGCAAGAAAAAATATCATCTTTTCGAGCTAATCTGACCACAAATTAAACACCTGAAAAATAACTGAAAAAAAGCTAAATACTGGTTGACAGTCAGCGGTTGGTCTGTAGAATGCGCGCTCCCAACAGAGAGGTTCGGCCAGGTATATTCCGCTGGATTTCAAGAGGCAAAATAAACACAGTTATTTGACCTTTGGCTGTTGACAATGGGGCTACTATCTATAGAATACGTGTCCCGCTCTCAGGAGCGAATGTTCTTTAAAAATGTAATCAAGCAATGCGTGTGGGCACTTGCTAGTTGATTGAGATAGTTAATCATCATAAGCAAGTGACTCATCGATTCATTTATGAATTAGGTAAGTACGGTTTTATGAGCTGAGATTTTGAATGGTAAAGCAGGTTTTTGCGTAACCATTCCCTCTCCTTAATCGGCGAGGTTAAAAGATTGAACTGAAGAGTTTGATCATGGCTCAGATTGAACGCTGGCGGCAGGCCTAACACATGCAAGTCGAGCGCGAAAGCACTTCAGTGTGAGTAGAGCGGCGGACGGGTGAGTAATGCTTGGGAATCTGCCCAGTAGTGGGGGATAACCTGTGGAAACGCAGGCTAATACCGCATACGTCCTACGGGAGAAAGCAGGGGATCTTCGGACCTTGCGCTATTGGATGAGCCCAAGTCGGATTAGCTTGTTGGTGAGGTAATGGCTCACCAAGGCGACGATCCGTAGCTGGTCTGAGAGGATGATCAGCCACACTGGGACTGAGACACGGCCCAGACTCCTACGGGAGGCAGCAGTGGGGAATATTGCACAATGGGCGAAAGCCTGATGCAGCCATGCCGCGTGTGTGAAGAAGGCTCTAGGGTTGTAAAGCACTTTCAGTAGGGAGGAAATGCTGTTGGTTAATACCCAGCAGTTTTGACGTTACCTACAGAAGAAGCACCGGCAAACTCCGTGCCAGCAGCCGCGGTAATACGGAGGGTGCGAGCGTTAATCGGAATTACTGGGCGTAAAGCGCGCGTAGGTGGTTTGATAAGCTAGCTGTGAAATCCCCGGGCTCAACCTAGGAACTGCAGTTAGAACTGTCCGACTAGAGTACAGTAGAGGGTGGCGGAATTTCCTGTGTAGCGGTGAAATGCGTAGATATAGGAAGGAACATCAGTGGCGAAGGCGGCCACCTGGACTGATACTGACACTGAGGTGCGAAAGCGTGGGGAGCAAACAGGATTAGATACCCTGGTAGTCCACGCCGTAAACGATGTCTACTAGCCGTTGGGAGACTTGATCTCTTAGTGGCGCAGTTAACGCGATAAGTAGACCGCCTGGGGAGTACGGCCGCAAGGTTAAAACTCAAATGAATTGACGGGGGCCCGCACAAGCGGTGGAGCATGTGGTTTAATTCGACGCAACGCGAAGAACCTTACCAGGTCTTGACATCCTGCGAACTTTCTAGAGATAGATTGGTGCCTTCGGGAACGCAGTGACAGGTGCTGCATGGCTGTCGTCAGCTCGTGTCGTGAGATGTTGGGTTAAGTCCCGTAACGAGCGCAACCCTTGTCCTTAGTTGCCAGCACATTATGGTGGGAACTCTAAGGAGACTGCCGGTGACAAACCGGAGGAAGGTGGGGACGACGTCAAGTCATCATGGCCCTTACGACCTGGGCTACACACGTGCTACAATGGCCAGTACAGAGGGCTGCTAACCCGTGAGGGGGCGCTAATCTCACAAAGCTGGTCGTAGTCCGGATCGCAGTCTGCAACTCGACTGCGTGAAGTTGGAATCGCTAGTAATCGCGAATCAGAATGTCGCGGTGAATACGTTCCCGGGCCTTGTACACACCGCCCGTCACACCATGGGAGTGGGTTGCAAAAGAAGTAGCTAGGCTAACCTTCGGGGGGCCGGTTACCACTTTGTGATTCATGACTGGGGTGAAGTCGTAACAAGGTAGCCCTAGGGGAACCTGGGGCTGGATCACCTCCTTAAACGAAAGTCTCATCGATTGGTAAGTGCTCACACGCATTGTTTGATTACTGTTGGTAAACAGTAAAGTACGGCCTGAAAGTTCGGCTTGTCGACCGGGCTGCAGAAACCCGTCGCATGATAATTGGGTCTGTAGCTCAGTTGGTTAGAGCGCACCCCTGATAAGGGTGAGGTCGGTGGTTCAAATCCACCCAGACCCACCAATTTGTCCGCACACATGGGGGCTATAGCTCAGCTGGGAGAGCGCCTGCCTTGCACGCAGGAGGTCAGCGGTTCGATCCCGCTTAGCTCCACCACTTTACTGAACAAGAAGTTAGCGATAAGCGCGCAGCGTTTATCACTGGCTTTTTTTATGCCAGATGCTCTTTAACAAGGTAATTATTGAATACTGAAAATTTTTTCAAGGCCGGTGTGTATTTTCTGTACATACCTGTCCGGCGAAAATTGTTACAACTACTATTGAAATAGCAATATTGACATAGTAAGTCGCAATTAATCTTGCCCGCTTGTGCTATATGGTCAAGCGAGTAAGCGCATACGGTGGATGCCTTGGCAGTTGGAGGCGATGAAGGACGTAGGAGCCTGCGATAAGCTTCGGGGAGGTGGCAAACAACCTTTGATCCGAAGATTTCCGAATGGGGAAACCCACTTGGTACAAGCCAGGTATCGTGCACTGAATACATAGGTGTACGAAGCGAACCCGGAGAACTGAAACATCTAAGTACCCGGAGGAAAAGAAATCAACCGAGATTCCCTTAGTAGCGGCGAGCGAACGGGGATCAGCCTGCAAGTGATAGTAGAAGTGTTAGTGGAACAGTCTGGAAAGTCTGGCGATAGAGGGTGATAGCCCCGTACACGAAAACACTTTTATGGTACTGAGCTTGCGACAAGTAGGTCGGGACACGTGTTATCTTGACTGAACATGGGGGGACCATCCTCCAAGGCTAAATACTACCAACTGACCGATAGTGAACCAGTACCGTGAGGGAAAGGCGAAAAGAACCCCGGAGAGGGGAGTGAAATAGAACCTGAAACCGTATGCGTACAAGCAGTAGGAGCAGACTTGTTCTGTGACTGCGTACCTTTTGTATAATGGGTCAGCGACTTATTTTCAGTGGCAAGGTTAACCATTTAGGGGAGCCGTAGGGAAACCGAGTCTTAATAGGGCGTCATAGTCGCTGGGAATAGACCCGAAACCGGGCGATCTATCCATGGCCAGGTTGAAGGTGCCGTAACAGGCACTGGAGGACCGAACCCACTAATGTTGAAAAATTAGGGGATGAGCTGTGGATCGGAGTGAAAGGCTAATCAAGCCCGGAGATAGCTGGTTCTCCTCGAAAGCTATTTAGGTAGCGCCTCATGTCTCACCACTGGGGGTAGAGCACTGTTTCGGCTAGGGGGTCATACCGACTTACCAACCCGATGCAAACTCCGAATACCAGTGAGTGCAATCATGGGAGACACACGGCGGGTGCTAACGTCCGTCGTGGAGAGGGAAACAACCCAGACCGCCAGCTAAGGTCCCAAATATCAGTTAAGTGGGAAACGATGTGGGAAGGCTCAGACAGCTAGGAGGTTGGCTTAGAAGCAGCCATCCTTTAAAGAAAGCGTAATAGCTCACTAGTCGAGTCGGCCTGCGCGGAAGATGTAACGGGGCTCAAACTGATAACCGAAGCTGCGGATGCAGATTTATCTGCATGGTAGAGGAGCGTTCTGTAAGCCGTTGAAGGTGCATTGTAAAGTGTGCTGGAGGTATCAGAAGTGCGAATGCTGACGTGAGTAACGATAAAGGAGGTGAAAAACCTCCTCGCCGGAAGATCAAGGTTTCCTGTCCAACGCTAATCGGGACAGGGTTAGTCGGTACCTAAGGCGAGGCCGAAAGGCGTAGTCGATGGAAAACAGGTTAATATTCCTGTACCGCTTTATACTGCGATGGGGGGACGGAGAAGGCTAGGTGATCAGGGCGTTGGTTGTCCCTGTATAAGCTAGTAGGGAGATCTCTTAGGTAAATCCGGGAGATCAATCCTGAGAAGTGATGTCGAGTTCAATTTATTGAGCGAAGTCATTGATGCCATGCTTCCAAGAAAAGCCTCTAAGCTTCAGGTATAAAGCGACCGTACTCTAAACCGACACAGGTGATCAGGTAGAGAATACCAAGGCGCTTGAGAGAACTCAGGTGAAGGAACTAGGCAAAATGGTGCCGTAACTTCGGGAGAAGGCACGCCGATTTTGGTGACGGGACCTGCTCCCCGAGCCGAGGTTGGCCGCAGAGACCAGGCCCCTGCGACTGTTTATCTAAAACACAGCACTCTGCAAACTCGTAAGAGGAAGTATAGGGTGTGACGCCTGCCCGGTGCCGGAAGGTTAATTGATGGGGTTAGCTTCGGCGAAGCTCTTGATCGAAGCCCCGGTAAACGGCGGCCGTAACTATAACGGTCCTAAGGTAGCGAAATTCCTTGTCGGGTAAGTTCCGACCTGCACGAATGGCGTAACGATGGGGGCGCTGTCTCCACCTGAGACTCAGTGAAATCGAAATCGCGGTGAAGATGCCGTGTTCCCGCGGCTAGACGGAAAGACCCCGTGAACCTTTACTATAGCTTGGCACTGAACTTTGAATCTATCTGTGTAGGATAGGTGGGAGGCTTTGAAGCACGATCGCCAGATTGTGTGGAGCCATCCTTGAAATACCACCCTGGTATGTTTGAGGTTCTAACGCAGATCCGTTATCCGGGTCGCGAACAGTGTCTGGTGGGTAGTTTGACTGGGGCGGTCTCCTCCCAAAGAGTAACGGAGGAGCGCGAAGGTACACTCAGCATGGTCGGAAATCATGCTATGAGCGCAAAGGTAGAAGTGTGCTTGACTGCGAGACTGACACGTCGAGCAGGTACGAAAGTAGGTCTTAGTGATCCGGTGGTTCTGTATGGAAGGGCCATCGCTCAACGGATAAAAGGTACTCCGGGGATAACAGGCTGATACCGCCCAAGAGTTCATATCGACGGCGGTGTTTGGCACCTCGATGTCGGCTCATCACATCCTGGGGCTGGAGCTGGTCCCAAGGGTATGGCTGTTCGCCATTTAAAGTGGTACGCGAGCTGGGTTCAGAACGTCGTGAGACAGTTCGGTCCCTATCTGCCGTGGGCGTTGGAAACTTGAGGAGAGCTGCTCCTAGTACGAGAGGACCGGAGTGGACGAACCCCTGGTGTTTGGGTTGTCATGCCAATGGCATTGCCCAGTAGCTACGTTCGGACGGGATAACCGCTGAAAGCATCTAAGCGGGAAGCCCCCTCCAAGATTAGGTTTCCCTGGGAGTTTAACTCCCCTGAAGGGCCGTTCAAGACTAGGACGTTGATAGGTTGGGTGTGGAAGCGCTGTGAGGCGTTGAGCTAACCAATACTAATTGCCCGTGAGGCTTGACCATATAACGCAAGCGAGACGCTGGACAGATAAGTGCGAAATGCACGCCAGCCATGAAAAATTGTATTCAATAATTACCGACCTAATTTGAAAAGTGGAGCCCACTAGCCTAACTAGTAGGCAGAAACGGCCAAAAGCTTTGACCTGTCTGTGCTCCACCTTTCAAACCAGTTTGCCTGATAACCATAGAGAACTAGAACCACCTGATCCCATCCCGAACTCAGTAGTGAAATGGTTCATCGCCGATGGTAGTTTGGGGTTTCCCCATGTGAGAGTAGGTCATTGTCAGGCTTTTAATACAGAAAATCCCAGTTGTTTTGCAGCTGGGATTTTTTTTGATCGCTTTCTGAGATCTCGGTGTAATATCTTTGAAAATGTAATGTTACTATTTAACAACCGTTGTAAGTTCTGCAAAGCCATCCGTGTTATCCAGAGGAATCTTGCTTTTTACAAATATCCCGTTGCCCCGGCCTAGCTCCTTTCCCTTCCCATCATACATAACGGCCTCTGATATAAATTGCGACTTATTTCTGTTTACAACGGTACCAACAGCTCGGACTGTACCGCTGGATACTGGGCGTGTTATGTAAGTTGTAAAAGAGGTCGTAACGAGGAAAAATTCTCTCTCTAGCGAGTTAGCGGCGTACCAAGCTGCATCATCCAGCATTTTGAAGTAAACAGAGCCATGAACTGCTCCAGCGGCATGATAAAACTTATCGACCACATCAATTTCAATTTCAGCAATACCCTCACGCAGTACTAGCCTAGGGTTATAAAATCCGTTGATATTTGCAGAATTATGCATTTGCACCAATGATTCAATGTGAGACTTCCCTTGCATATATTTTCTCCCTTTAATGCATTTCGTCATGACAATAGTATTTGCCAGAGATTGAAAGCACTTTGGAATGTAACAAAAAATTTGTCTGGCAATATCTAATGTATTATGCGCTTTTATGTTAATTAAAAGAAGATTAGGTTTTAGAAGCTGACAAAAAACCGCAACAACAAATCTGAAAGCGGGCATAATGCTGCTAGCATTTATAATTTCTGGATGACAGGCAGACATAACTTAACTTGCTATGGAATACTTATTTTACATTGGCCTCGGCGCTATCGCCGGACTGATTAGCGGTCTGTTTGGCGTCGGCGGTGGCGCAGTGATAGTTCCGATGCTTATCTTCACCTTTGCCGCCCAGGGGATTGATGTCGAGGTAGCGACCCATCTGGCTATAGGCACATCTCTGGCAACCATCTGCTTTACCTCCCTCAGCTCCATCTTCACTCACCACCAAAAACAGGCGATTCGATGGGATTTGGTTAAAACCATGGCACCAGCCATTTTGTTTGGCTCTTGGTTGGGCGGAATCTTTGCCATTTCACTCCAAGCTGGGTTATTGCAAATACTGTTTGGTGGTTTTATGGTGGCCGTGGCATTGCAGCTGCTGTTCTATACCCCCGTGGTTGGTATTCGGTCTTTGCCAGGTGTTATTGGGACCAGTATTGCTGGCAGCGCAATAGGCGGCATATCGGCACTGTTTGGTATTGGCGGTGGCACTCTGAGCGCGCCCTTTCTGAGTTTTTATGGGGTCAAAATTCATCAGGCAGTGGGTACTGCCGCAGCGATTGGATTTCCCATAGCGGCAGCCGCGACCTATGTCTACGGAGCTGCCGATGTAGGGGATTTGATGATGCCCGATGCCAGTCTTGGCTATGTTTTTATCCCTGCATGGCTAGGCATTGTTGTGGCCAGCATTCCCTTTGCTCGCCTGGGCGCAAAGATAGCCCATCGCGCCAATGAAAAAGTTCTACGCATCGCCTTTGGTTGTATGATGGTGCTGCTGGGTAGTAGATTTATCTGGATCAATCTGTCGACTTAACGCCAGATTGGAATGACAAACTAGCGTTTAGTTACAGTTTAGCCGTGATCAGCTCACCCGATCACAACTTTAATTGAGGCACTAAAAATCAGAGATAAAATCCTAGAAATTGTAAAAGATGGCCAGTTTCATTCTGGAGAGAGTCTCGGGGAAGCGCTTGGCGTTAGCCGCACTGCTATCTGGAAACAGTTGCAGAAGCTGGAATCGATTGGCTTGCCCTTAGAGTCGGTGAAAGGTAGAGGTTATCGACTTTCACAAGCGCTGGAATTGCTTGGGCAAGAACCCATCACCGCGCATCTCAGTGTAGTGGCCAGACAGCGACTACAGTCACTGCAGATTTATCAGAGTCTCGACTCCACCAACAAGCTTGCCGGCGAGCAAGTCAGTCAAAAGCAACTCACGCAAGAGAGTGCATCGGGCACAGTAATTCTCTCGGAATATCAGACCGCGGGCCGCGGCAGACGCGGCAAGCAGTGGGTTAGTCCGTTTGCCTCCAATATTTATCTATCGATAATCTGGGATTTTGACAGGGGAGCGGCAGCCCTCCAGGGGTTGAGTCTCAGCATTGGCGTAGCGGTGCGGCGTGCATTAATCGAGTTGGGCATCAAGTCGGTGCAGTTAAAATGGCCTAATGATATCTATGTGGAGAATAAAAAATTGGGTGGCATTCTGCTGGAGATGGTAGGCGATCCCGCGGGTTACTGCAGTGTAGTTGTCGGCATAGGCATCAATGTTGCCATGCCAGCTGCAAGCGGGCGCGGTATCGATCAAGCTTGGACCGATCTCAACTCAGTAAGCTCGTCGTCAATCTCAAGAAACCAACTGGCGGCACTTATAATTGACCACAGTTTTGAGATACTCGCGGACTATCAAGATCGTGGCTTTGCGCCCTATCGAGATGAGTGGCAGGAAAGTGATGCATTTCGCGGTAGAACCTGCACGGTTGCGACTGCTAAGCAATCGGTTAGCGGTATACTTTGTGGTGTAGATGATAATGGTGCTTTGCAAATGCAACTGGAAAATGGCGAAACACAGGGTTTTATTGGGGGAGAACTCAGTCTGCGATTGTCAAAATAAACAGGCGCGACTGAAGGATATAGAATGATTTTGGATATAGATGCCGGCAACAGTCGGATTAAATGGCGATTGAGCGGTAACGGTAGGGTGCTGGCGCAAGACAGTCAGCCGACTGCTGTGCAGGCAGCGGAGGAAGCATTGGTATTGCCAGAGACTGCAGCGGTCCAAGAGGTGCGTCTTGCCAGCGTGGCTGGACCACAGATCATGGCGGCACTGCAAAAACAGTTTGCCGGTCTGCTTAGAGTCGCAAAGGTATCCTCAGCTGCTGGTGGTGTAACCTGTGGCTACCAGCAACCTGAGAGACTGGGGGTGGACCGCTGGCTCGCCCTGGTGGCCGCCTATCAGCAAGTTCAGCAGGCAGTTTTGGTAATCGATGCCGGCAGTGCTATGACTATGGATCTCGTGGGGCCCAAGGGACAGCATCTGGGCGGTTATATAGTTCCTGGGTTGCGACTAATGGCCAATGCACTTTGGCAGGGTACTGAAGATGTGAAAGTCACTTCAGGTGATTTTCAAAATATGCTGGTGCCCGGTACAGATTCACAGCAAGCAGTAGATCGAGGCTGTCTGTTGGTGGTAGTGTCGGCTGTTGAGAAATTGGCCTCCCAGTATCCGGCGCATATTCTGTTAACTGGAGGTGATGCAAAGCACCTCGGGGATGCCCTAAGTTTAGATCATAGCCACTGTCCAGATCTGGTGCTTGATGGCCTTGCAATTGCGGATATCGATTTCTCTACATGCTAGAGTAATTTCCACAGTACTGCATCAGAATTGTAAATAACAAACCCTCCCTCTGTAGTGCAGAGAAAAAAACCCAAAACAACCCCCATATAAGGTTGCTAATGTTCATTAGTTTCTCTAAAATCGCGCTCCGCCTTTGAGATGCTGGCGTAGCTCAGTTGGTAGAGCAGCTGACTTGTAATCAGCCGGTCGGGGGTTCGACTCCTCTCGCCAGCTCCATTTCAACGGCCAGAGTACTGATTTTGTTGGTATTTAGTTGACTTTACAGGCCTTTAGAAAGAGAATACGCGGCCTTTTTTAGCGATGTTTTTGCAGTGGGCTTAATCTGAGTCTCTGCAGTAAACATGAGTCGGAAGAGTCAGTGCTGTTGGAGTGATAGCCGCTGCAGGTTGTTTAACGGCTTGACAGAAAATTAGTTTTAGGCGGGATTCCCGAGCGGTCAAAGGGATCAGACTGTAAATCTGACGCGAAAGCTTCGGTGGTTCGAATCCACCTCCCGCCACCAGATTTGCAACGGCGCTGTGAGCTTCCGGGCATTTTTTGGTTGTAAGATACCAAATAAGATGCCAAAGCGGGCCTGATAGCATAGTGAGTTGTCAGGCACAGATTGAGTTGGTTGGTTGTGCGGGCATAGTTTAATGGTAGAACCTCAGCCTTCCAAGCTGATGATGCGGGTTCGATTCCCGCTGCCCGCTCCACGAGTTGCTAGAGGTATGTGCTCATATAGCTCAGTAGGTAGAGCACTTCCTTGGTAAGGAAGAGGTCACCGGTTCAAATCCGGTTATGAGCTCCATTTTTAAAATTTGAGATTTATTAAGTTTAATAGTCATTTAGTGTAAATAAAGAGTAACCGGTTA
>JACLAD010010671.1_pt1 | contig 25534 bp, 23 predicted proteins | sample 8027901 | NCBI WGS metagenome assembly JACLAD01 (sample SAMN15725071, study PRJNA655200) | protist metagenome | isolation source: fluorescence activated cell sorting (FACS) single amplified genomes of... | place: Spain: Blaines Bay Microbial Observatory, Mediterranean Sea | collected 2016-07-05 | reverse complement strand
TCACAAGCTACAATCATTTCAAAATTATAATTTCAAACCAATAAATCAAATAAACCATGTCTCTCAAACTAACACCTTCGTTCAAAATATTACTGTTATGCATAGTGCTTGTCACGGTGATTTTTCTCAATGCCGGTGTTACAGAAATGAGCAGAATGGGAAATACTGCCCTTGAAGGCAAATTTACACCAGAGGTTATGGATGGCCTCTGTACTACACAAAGTTATATCACTCTGGGCCCGGCAGGCTGTTATATAGCCAAAAAGGTAATTGCCGCTGGTGAGCATACCGTGATTATTCCGGAGGAGCGATACCGATAATGGGTTTGCTGCCTCAGGGGCCCACTAGTGGCGCTATGACGATAATCCGTTTTGGCTTGATGCTGCTATGCGCAGCCTTGGCATTTGGGCTTATTGGCATCGGCTTTATGGCCCTAATGTATCTACTCTCTCTCATGACGCAGGGCCGCGATGTCGCAGCCAGTCATGGTATCAGTGCTACAGATTCCTCACGCTTCGGTGGGCTGGCCATTGGTACTGTATTTATCGTTTTTATCGGCGGAGTAGCCATATTTTCGCCCTATACGCCAGGCTTTATGCGCTCCAATGGCTTTCTGTATATTTGGAGTACTGTATTTATATGCTGTGTGCTGGGTCTGATAGAGGACTTTAAGCCAGATTATTTGCCGCCGAAACTGCGCTTGGCCAGCAAATTTATTGTATTTGGGCTGTTACTGTATTTGGTGCCAACGCTGATTCCCCAGCAAACGGGTGCCCCCGGCGTTGATTGGCTAATGCAGATCAATATTTTTGCTTGGGGACTTACCCTGATCTTCTGTGTCGGATTTATCAACGCCATGAATATGGCCGATGGTGCCAATGGCTTAGTGCCGGGTATAGCAGTCTGTGCCCTGACAGTATTTTTTCTCACCTATAATCGCCCAGCTGAAGGGGCACTGCTATTTACCTGTTTTACCTTTTTAATTTTTAATGTGGCTACTGGCCGTTTTTTTCTCGGTGATATGGGCAGCTATGGTTTGGGTTCTATCCTAGTTATCTACGGGCTCAATGGTGTGGTGGCAGGAGACTTCTCCCCCGCCTTTATGGCAGCGCTGTTCGCCTACCCCTGCATAGACTTTGTGGTCAGCATAGGACGCCGCCTTGCCAAAGGCTACTCCCCGTTTGCGGCGGATAATGGACACCTTCACAACCTAATCTACCGCTGGCTCAAACCTCGCTTGCGCCACAGTATTGTGGCCAACTCGCTGACTGGGCTGCTTATTAGTGGTAGTTCGGCAGGGTTAGTATTGTTGGGCTATTTTAATTGCTGGTGGCCGTCCAGCAGCCACATGTGGGCCTGGGTGTTTGCGTTGGAGGTCGTCCTATACTGTGTAGCCATGGTGATGCTCAGACGCAGCGGCCTGGAGACAGAATATACTGAAGGCCATTGAAAGCCTCTAACAGCCCACATCCCTGTTAAGAATGGCTCTGTAGTGAGCAGCTTGATGGAGGGCATAGGATAGTGGGCAGAGAGAAAGGTAGGGTGCAGAGCGCTAGGTTGGACAGCTGTAAATAGCTTTACTTTGCCAAGTTGACAGCTTACCTAAAATAGTTAGCCTGCCAATCAAAAAACTATTGATTTGTAGATTTAAAGCCTTAAAATGCAGTTGTTCATTCCGTGAACATAGCTAAATTTTTATCGGGCATAGTGCAAAAGCCCTGCGGTAGCCTGCCCGATCAATACATCATCTTTAAACGCTTATTACCAGTGCGATAGTTTCCCAATTTGAGTCAACAACCTCAATTAGTTGCCGTTTTCACTGGTTGCAGTCCTGAGTGCCTATGTCCAACCAAGAGCTAGAATACAAAACACTAAAGGTCCTAGAGCAGTACCCGCAGATGACCCAGCGCCAGCTATCCAAAGAGCTGGGGGTCAGCTTGGGTAAGGCTCACTACGTGCTCAAGGCACTGGTGGAAGTGGGCTGGATCAAACTGGAAAACTTTCAGCGCTCCGGTAATAAACTGGGCTATGCCTACCTGCTGACCCCATCGGGTGTGCTAGAGAAAGCCAAGATTACCCGGCGGTTTTTGCTGCGCAAACAGCAAGAGTTCGCACAGCTCAAGCGTGAAATTGAACAGCTGCAAACCGAAGTGGATGAGTTTTAAGCCCATGGCCAACTACCCTATTTACGGCATTGGTGCCGCGCTAGTAGATACAGAAGTCGTAGTATCTGACAATTTTATCCAGCAGCATAAAATTGAAAAGGGCGTTATGACCCTAGTCGATCAGCCGCGACAGGCAGAGCTCTTGCAAGCGCTTAGTGCAGAGGGTACTAACCCAATTCGCAAAAGCGGTGGATCGGCCTGTAACTCCATAGTCGCCGCTGCCAGCTTTGGTGCCAGCACCATTTTTAGCGGCAAGGTAGCTGCAGATGCAGATGGTAAGCACTTTGCCAGTGATCTAGCCGAGGCGGGCGTCCAGTTCTATGGCCAGCAAGCCGATAGTTCAGTAACCGGAAAATGCCTAGTCATGGTTACTGAGGATGCCGAGCGAACCATGAATACCTATCTGGGGGCCAGTGAAGATCTGACTGCTGAGGATATAAACCTAGAGGCGCTAAAACAGTCACAGTGGCTGTATATTGAGGGCTACCTGCTTACTGACGATGCTAGAACCGCAATTATTCAACAAGTGGTAGCCTCAGCCAAAGCCCATGGCGTGAAGATAGCCCTGAGCCTCTCCGACCCCTTTGTCGCCCAGATCTTTGGCGAGAACCTGCGCACCGTTATTGGCGACGGCATTGACCTTATTTTCTGCAACCGAGATGAAGCCTTGGCCTTTACTCAAACTGAGACACTGGAACAAGCGGGTGAAGCCCTCAAAGGCTACACCCAAACCTATGCCATTACCAATGGCGCACGGGGTGCCAGTGTATTTGATGGTGTGAACGCTATTCAGTCACCGGCAATAGCCGCCAAAGCAGTGGATACCAATGGTGCCGGCGATATGTTTGCCGGCGCTTTTCTCTATGCCCTCACCGCTGGCAGAGACTACAGTTGGGCCGCCAAATTAGCCAACTATGCCGCAGCCAGGGTAGTGGAACAGTTTGGTCCCAGATTAGATGGGGTGCAGTTTGATGCCATTAAACAGGAATTTGCTATTTAAGTGTTGATAGTGGCTTTTATCGTTACGATGCGATTTAGTTTAAAAAATTATTCTCTATCTACCCTAGATAAATGTAAGTGGCCTAAATTATAGTCAGGCAGGTCTTATGAAAATCAACATGTCTAAAGTGACGGCAAAGCTCTCCAAGTTCGTCAATATGGCCTACCATGGTACAAGGATGGTTATGTTAAAAAGTAGTCTTCCTTTGGCTGATAGAGTGCCCCATCAGGTTGAGAAAAAAAGAACCCTAGGCCTTCTGGTTGGTCAGTTCACTGTCCCAGAAAATTTTTTGGACGAAGAAGATCAAATCAATGGCATGTTCTACAGCGATGATCGGTGAGCATTATTAGTAGCACTGCTGTATTAATGAGTAAAGGAAAACACATAAAGAGTAAGAAAATAACCGAGGCATACTCTAGGGCAACAGTTAGGTTTTCTGGTCTTTTTAAAGCATTGGCGCAAAGGACTTGGCACTCAACTCCTATTGAGGTTGATCCGAACAGTCGTAAGGCGATACAGGTAAACCGCATCGCAAAGACTGAGGAGGTTGCCGAAAGCCTGAAGTCTAGAGTGTGCATAAATCAGCCTGTGTTGGATTATCTAAAAGACAAATGAGATTTGTGCTGGTAATCACTGATCTGGTTGTCGCCATTCATGGTCAAATTGTAAAACCCAATGGTATTGGCAGGGCTTAACAAACAGCGATACCTCGTTTATTTTATGTAAAAATGGAGTTGTATTTCATGTTTTACATAGTCAGCGAGTCGGGCGGCTGGCGAAAGTTTTATAGGTTGAAGCTATAAAACCTCGAAAATAAGCTTGGGCTATAAAGGCTTAGAGTTAATCCATGCAAAAAAACAAGCCATAGAGCTATTGCAGCAACACAAACCTGAATTGCAAAAAAGGTTTGGTGTTGTGTGTTTGGCTATTTTAGGTCCAACAGCTCAAGATATCGCAATAAGCAAGCTGGGAGTTCTTTTTTATGCGCATAAAAAAGACAATATTAACCACTTTTATGCGCATAAAAGTGAAAAGTACCAGCTTTTAGGTATATACTACGACCCAAATTGAGCTTTGGTGAGAACAGATGCAGCGTTTACTACTGCAGCAATTGCTAGATTGGAAAAAACGAGACAAGCGCAAGCCTATTCTTTTAGACGGCGCAAGGCAAACGGGCAAATCCTATTTGCTTGAACAGCTTTTTGGTGCGCACTTTATTCAAGTTGTTCGCCTCGACTTTTTAGAGCAGCCCCATCTGGCGGATTTGTTTGCAGATTCCCTCAGGCCAGACGATATTCTCGCCAATATAGAATTGGCACTCGATCTAGCCATTGATCGTAATAAGGCGCTGATTATTTTTGATGAGGTTGGCGAATGCCAAGCCGCAGTCAACTCACTGAAGTTTTTTGCAGAACAGAAGCCCGATATGTTTATTTGCGCATCGGGTTCAAATATAGGGCTTCTAGCTTCTTTTCCAGTAGGGAAAGTAGAGTTGCTCGAGCTTTATCCGCTGACGTTCGAAGAATTTTTATGGGCTGCACAGCAACCGCTTCTGGTAAAGGCTTTTGAGGAGCTAAATCTCAGCAAAGTGGCTCATGAAAAGTTGTTTAGCTTGTTGATTGATTACTACTTTGTTGGCGGTATGCCCGAGGCGGTAGAGGCCTGGTTTAACTCTCATGGCGATCCGTCGATCATTGATCGCACGGGGCGGGTGTCCAGCGTTCACAGTGCATTGATTGCCGGTTATGAACGGGATTTTGGAAAATATTCCAACAAAATTTCAGCGCAACAAATAAACGCTGTATTTAGAAATATCCCCAAACAGCTAGCGCAACATATTGATGATTCGGTAAAGCGATTTAAATTTAAAGACGTTATTAAAAACGTATCCCGCTACCAACAGCTAGCGGGACCCATTGACTGGCTAGAGAAATGTAAATTGGTATCAAAGTGTCACCCGATTGACAGCCAGCCAAAATCACCACTGCCAGCGTTATCCAAAGACAATATTTTCAAACTGTTTTTCTTTGATATTGGATTACTCGGACATCTGCTGGGATTGAGCTATCGAGAACACCGTGAGCAGGGTTTTAGCTACAAGGGCTATATTGCTGAAAATTTTGTTCAAAACGAGTGGGTAGCACAACAGGGTGGGCCGACCTATTCATGGGAATACGCCCGCAGCGAAATAGAGTTCCTATTTAAATCCTCAAACGATACATTAATACCGGTTGAGGTGAAAAGTGGCAAGCGTACCCGAGCAAAATCACTGAGTGTTTATGTCGACCGCTATTCGCCACAAAAAACCATTAAGTTAGTGGGGTCTACGGGATTTGTAGATGATCCAAAGGCCTTGGTTCTGCCGCTGTACTTTGCATCAAAAGTAACACAGTTGGCCTAGGCTGTGATGCTTGTGCGCGATAAAGGCTAATATCCTCATTTAAACGGAATTGTCTAAATCTTATATAAACTCCACAGCACTGATAGTAAAAACAATGTTTAACCAAAAGGTGGCGTAATGAAAACGAATATTCGCAAATGGGGAAACTCTGCAGGAACCATTATCCCAGTGCCTATGCTAGATGCTGTTGGGATCGCACTGGGAGACAAAGTGAATATTGAGGCTAAGGCAGGGAAGTTGGTAATGACATTGATCGATGAGCCGATGACACTAGAGGATCTGTTGACGGAAAGTCCAAAGGAGAGCTTTAAGGCTCTCGATGAAGATCAGGATTGGATAGATACCAAGCCTATTGGTCGAGAAATCTACATCTAATGGCTAGATACGTGCCCGATAAAGGCGATATTGTACTATTAGATTTTGACCCTAGCGCAGGCAAAGAAATAATCAAAAGACGGCCTGCTCTAGTGATATCAAGGCAGTCCTTTAATGACCATACCGGCTTCTCGATAGTTGCTCCCATTACTAATACCGTCCGTGGTTTGGCGCTGGAGATACCACTGCAGGGAACGGCTACCCATGGTGTGGTATTAATGTACCAATTGCGATCTCTGGATGTTGCATTAAGGGTGATATCTCCAGTTTGCTACCTCGCCTTTGTATACTGCGTAATGAGAAATTATGATGATTTATCCAGAACAGAACACTGATTAATGTATATTATGGTAATATACTAACATGCCGCGCTTATTGAACGTAGAAGGTTTTGATTGGGATGAGGGTAATGCTCGTAAGAGTTCCGACAAGCACAACGTAAGTCAAGCGGAATCTGAGCAAATCTTCTTTAATTTTCCGCTATTGGTGTTGACCGATTTGAAGCATAGTCAGACTGAAGAACGTTACCATGCCTTAGGAAAGACAAATTCTGGAAGGCTGTTGCATATAACTTTTACGTTGTGTATGGAAGGTAAACTGATCCGTGTGATATCAGCTCGTGATATGCATCGTAAGGAGAGAAATATTTATGAGCAAACGTAAGCAAATACCCAAATTTACTTCTGAGGCTGCAGAGCGGTCATTTTGGGAAACTCAACCATCAACAGATTATCTCGATTGGACCAAGGCCAAGCAGGTTTCATTGCCTAATTTAAAACCTTCGACGAAGACTATTTCTTTAAGGCTTCCAGAAGGATTGCTTGATCAAATCAAAATTGAAGCAAACAAGCGGGATATGCCTTATCAGTCATTGATTAAAGCTTGGTTAGCTGAAGACGTGGTGCATAATCGTTCATCTTGACTAAATACTTTGGCATAACAGCCTTTTTTGTAATGCTGTACCTGTGAGGCCTGTATATCAGAAGTTTGTTGGGGACGATAAAAGCTCTTATCGCATTTTAAAGGGTAGTTTTCAGAGTTTCTGGAGTCTGTAACAAGAAGAGTTTCTTAATTTTCCTTAATTTCTTAAACCGCAAATTTTAATTTAACAAATAAACAGATAAGGTTTATTCGCAACTATGAAAAAAATATTGACCGTGTTTGGTACGCGCCCAGAGGCAATAAAGATGGCGCCCCTCGTTCATGCACTTGAAGTTGATGATCGTTTTGATGCAAAGGTCTGTGTCACCGCTCAACACCGCGAGATGCTTGATCAGGTTCTCGAGTTATTTGAGATAAAGCCTGACTTTGATCTTAATATTATGAAGGCGGGTCAAACGCTGAACGATGTAACAACGGCTATACTTTCAGGCATAAAGCCAGTTTTAGAGGATTTTAAACCTGATGTGGTGCTGGTGCATGGTGACACGGCAACCACCTTTGCAGCCTCCTTGGCGGCTTACTACCAACAAATTAAGGTGGGTCATGTTGAGGCGGGTCTTAGGACAGGGGATATCTACTCTCCCTGGCCTGAAGAGGCCAACAGAAAGCTTACTAGTGCGATTACTAACTATCATTTTGCCCCGACTGCAGGCTCCAAGGAAAATCTCTTAAATGAAGGCATAACAGAGAGTGAAATTACTGTAACGGGAAATACGGTGATTGATGCGCTATTTTGGGTAAGAGAAAAGTTAGATAAAGATAGCTCGCTATCTGACGAGCTCTCTTCTAGATTCGATTACTTAGATCCAAACAAAAAATTAATCTTGGTCACAGGTCATCGCCGAGAAAGTTTTGGTGGCGGTTTTGAAAGGATTTGTGAGTCTTTGCGTCAGATCGCCACTAATAATCCACATGCCCAAGTTTTATATCCCGTTCACCTTAATCCAAATGTACAAGAACCAGTTAATAGGCTGCTAAAGGGCTTGGATAATGTGTTCTTGATAGAGCCACAACAGTACCTGCCATTTTGTTACCTAATGGATAGAGCCTCGATTATCTTGACTGACTCTGGTGGTATACAGGAGGAGGCTCCATCATTAGGCAAGCCTGTGCTTGTAATGCGCGAGACAACTGAGCGCCCTGAGGCGGTTGATGCAGGTACAGTTAGGCTTGTTGGCACAGACGTTAACCTAATAGTTAGTCAGGTGGATCTGTTACTTACCAATCCAGATGAATATCAAAAAATGAGTAAAGCTCATAACCCCTATGGTGATGGTTTGGCCTGTGGGCGTATCTTAGAATTTTTAGTTTAAGGAAAGAAAAAATGTCTTTTAATACCATTTCTGTTGTTGGTCTTGGCTATATTGGCTTACCAACCGCTGCCATGTTTGCGTCAAAAGAAAAGAAAGTAATCGGCGTAGATGTTAATCAGCATGCGGTCGACACCATTAATGCAGGGAAAATACATATTGTTGAGCCAGAACTTGATGTAATGGTAAAAAGAGCAGTGGATGAGGGCTTTTTAAGGGCAACAACATCTCCAGAGCCAGCAGATGCCTTTTTAATTGCGGTGCCAACGCCGTTCTTACCTATTAAGGATCAAGACTCTATCCCTAAGCCTGATCTATCTTACATTAAATCTGCTGCTAAGGCAGTGGCTAAGGTGTTAAAAAAGGGCGACCTTGTGATACTAGAATCAACATCTCCGGTGGGTGCAACAGAGCAGATGTCTACTTGGTTGGCTGAGGAAAGATCAGACCTAAGTTTTCCTCAAACCCACGGTGAGGATTCTGATATTCGAATTGCACATTGTCCTGAGCGGGTGCTTCCGGGGCACGTGGTTCGTGAGCTTGTAGAAAATGATCGAGTCATTGGTGGTATGACCAATAAATGCTCTGAGGCGTCTATTGAGGTATACAGGACCTTCGTTGAGGGTGATTGCGTGGTGACCAATGCCAGAACAGCTGAGATGGCAAAGTTAACTGAAAACTCGTCACGTGATGTTAGTATCGCGTTTGCAAACGAGTTATCGATAATATGTGACAAGCTAGACATTGATGTTTGGGAGTTAATTAATCTTGCAAATCTTCACCCACGAGTCAATATATTACAGCCAGGCCCTGGTGTTGGCGGCCACTGTATTGCAGTTGATCCGTGGTTCATAATCTTCAAGACACCAGATGAGAGTAGATTGATTCATACAGCGCGTCAAGTGAATGACCATAAGCCCCATTGGGTTATTGAAAAAGTTAAGCTGGCGCTAGCTGATTTTTTGTCAAAAAACCAAAATAAAACAATCAAGGATGTGACTGTCGCTTGTTTTGGGCTCGCCTTTAAACCCAATATTGACGACTTAAGAGAGAGTCCTGCACTAAATATAACTAAAGCATTGGCTACACTAAATTTTGGAAACTTGTTGGCCGTTGAGCCTAATATAGTTGATTTACCCGACAGTTTAAAAAATGATATCGAGTTAGTATCAATCGATTCAGCTATAGATGGTTCGGATATTTGTGTATTACTTGTTGATCACGCTGAGTTTAAATTGATTGATAAAGCTATGTTAAATAATGCGATAATTATTGATACCAAAGGAATTTGGTGCGGAGGTGTAAAGTGAAGCAAGCAATCCTAAAAAAAGGCATAGTTTTTCCGCAGGTTACACCAGCACCAAATGCTTCGAAGGGAAACGTCTTAGTGCGAGTGGTTAGCTCTTGTATTTCAGCAGGCACTGAAATGAGTGGTGTAAAATCAAGCGGTACAAACATTATACAAAGAGCTTTACAGCAGCCAGAAAATGTAAAAAAAGTAGTTGATGCTGTCAAAAAAGATGGATTGACAAAGACTTTTACTCGGGTAAAAAGTAAGCTGGAAGGTGGGGCAGCCTTGGGTTACTCCGCGTCAGGAATAATTGAGGAGTTAGGAGAAGGTGTAGAGGGTTTTGTTGTTGGTGATCATGTTGCTATAGCTGGGGTCGGCTACGCAAATCATGCTGAGTATGCCGAGGTTCCTAAAAATCTAATTGTTAAAAAACCAACTGAAATTTCATTTCAAGAAGCCTCTGGAGTTGCTCTGGGTGCAATAGCAATGCAGGGGGTTCGGAGAGCTACGCTCAATTTAGGTGAGGTATGTACGGTTGTTGGTGCAGGTATCTTAGGATTGTTGACATTGCAAATGTTAAGGGCAAGCGGTGTTCGCGTTTGTATATTAGATTTGGATGAAAAGCGATTGGCGATTGCGAGGGAGCTTGGTGCTGAATTGGCATTAAACCCGTTGCATGATAATTCGGTAGACAAGGTTATCAATTGGTCTAATGGTAGAGGGGTCGATTGTGTGATTTTCACTGCTGCTACAAGTAGCAGTGGACCTTTGTCAGAAGCATTCAAAATGTGTAGAAGGAAGGGATCCGTAATTCTTGTTGGCGTTTCTGGGATGGAAATTAATAGGGCTGACATCTATCAAAAAGAGTTAGACTTCAAAGTTTCGACATCTTACGGTCCAGGCAGATATGACTCGCAATATGAAGAAAAAGGGCATGACTACCCATTTGCTTATGTCAGATGGACTGAGCAGAGAAATATGCAAGAGTATCTTCGCCTAATTGCTTCTGGTGCGATCAATTTAGATCCAATAATAAGTGCTGAATACCCCATAGATAAAGTAACACGGGCATATGAATCTTTGAAGCTTGAAGACGATAAGCCTTTGATGGTTATACTTAACTATAGCGAAGGACTAGAAGCATCCTCAATTATTGAACGTCGTGTAGAAAACCCCTCTAATAAAGCAATTAAACACGATGATGGGTTAATCAGAGTGGCCTTGGTGGGTGCAGGTAGTTTCGCGACGGCAATGCATTTGCCGAATATGGCGCGATTGTCTTCAAGATATCTGCTACATGCAGTTTGTAACAGAAGCGGTAATAAAGCAGTAAGTGTCGCTGAAAGTTTTGGTGCCAAGTACTCTACGACCGATTATGAGGAAGTGCTTGCTGATTCAGAGGTGGATTTGGTTTTGATAGCAACAAGACATGATAGCCATGGTGATTTGGTGTTGCGGGCATTGAAAGCCGGTAAGCATGTTTTTGTTGAGAAGCCTTTGTCGACCTCTCAAGACGAACTCGATCAAATAAAGGCATTTTACTCAGATGGTGAGGGAGAAAAACCTGTTCTATTTGTTGGCTTCAATCGCCGGTTTAGCAAATATGCTCAGGAGATAAGACGCCACACCGACCAAAGAGTGAACCCCATTTTTGCAAATTACAGAATGAATGCAGGGTTTGCCCCATCAGATAGTTGGATTCATGATGATGGTGGGCGAATAGTTGGTGAGGGGTGCCATATTATAGATTTAATGTCTTTTTTAACTGGTAGTAAAATAGAATCTCTGTCCGTTCAAAGTTTAACTCCTACAACTGACCATTTTATGTCATCAGACAACAAGGCAATTACCTTGAAATTTATCGATGGCTCAGTTTGTGTAATAAATTATTTTTCCATTGGAAATAAAGGGCTTTCTAAAGAATCATTAGAGGTACATTTTGACGGCAAAAGTATAGTTATGAATGATTACAAGGAGCTTACAGGCTTTGGACTAAAGACTAAGTCTGTTAAAAGTGCTTCGAGCGAGAAGGGTCAATTCGAAGAGCTTATTGCGCTCCATGACACTCTAAGTGGTAAATCAACACAATGGCCAATAAGTCTTGATAGTCTAATTGAGACCACAGAAGTTAGCTTAATTGCCAGCAATGTTGGGAATAACTAAATGTGCGGAATAAGCGGTCTAATTAACTTTGATAATATTAAAGTTAATGATGTCGACGCGGTAAAGCGTATCAACGATGCAATTACGCATCGTGGCCCCGATGCTGAGGGCATCTACAAAAATGATTCTATTATTTTTGCTCACAGAAGACTTTCTATCATAGATCTCTCTGATGAATCTAATCAACCGATGCATGATGATACGGGCAATATATGCCTCGTTTTCAATGGGGAAATATACAACTTTCAGGATTTAAGAGAGGAGTTGGAGCAATACTATACCTTTAAAACTGATCATTCAGATACTGAAACAATTATATATGCATATCGTAAGTGGGGTATTGATTGTCTTAAAAGGTTTATTGGTATGTTTGCTTTTGCACTTTACGATAAAAATATTAATAAAGTGTTTTTGTGTAGAGACAGATTAGGAAAAAAACCTATTTTTTACTCAAATACAGAATCGGGATTGTATTTTGCATCCGAATCTTCGGCCTTATTTGCTAGTAATGCTATTAAAAAAGAAATAAATGAAGAGGCTATTTACGATTATTTGACTTACTTAACTATAGAGGCACCAAATACATTCTTTAAGGGTGTTAACAAAGTTGAAGCTGGCCATTTTTTAGAAATTACGCGAGAAGGAGTTGAGTCCAAAAAATATTGGGACATAGCAGATTTTATTAACATAAATAATGTTGACGACATGGTCACAGCAAAAAATAGAACGCAACTTTTGTTAGAAAAATCCATGAACTACCGAAATATTGCGGACGTACCCATAGCGGTAGCTCTAAGTGGTGGTCTTGATAGCTCACTTAACGCTTGTTATTCCAAAAAAAGTACAAAGCATGGTGTGGGTGCGATCAATATCAGCTATAAAGAGAAATCGCAATTTGATGAATCTGAAATAGCTAAAAAATATTCCACTGAATTATGTCTTGATTATCATGGTATAAAAATTGATCAATCTGACTATAAAGAGTGGATTTTAGAATATTTTGATGTGCAAAAAGATACTCCAATTGGAGATCCAAATAGTCCGCTCCTTTATGGTATTAGTAAGATTGCAGCTGAAAGAGGATTTAAAGTCTTACAAGTAGGCGAGGGAGGTGATGAGATTGGTGGTTATCCAATCTATACTCAGCTATTAAAGCTTCACAAGCTCACAAGATTTATACCTCGATCTATTATCCGAATACTTTCTTGGTTGCCAATTCCTGTCAAATTTCGACGAGAATTAGAGGTATTGAAAGATGGCGGAGCGGTTTCCAGAAGATTTCTTTTCGGCTTTACCGATTCTGAGAAAAGAAAATTTTGGAGAAAATCAGAACATACTCCTTCAATGAGTAAGTTAACAAAATATGCAAATGAAATTAGAGGTGACTTGAAAGACTCTTTTTTAAGAAAAGTTATTAATATTGAATATAAATTCCGTTTAGCTGAGCTAATTCTTCCCAGAGTAGATTATCCTAGTATGGCAACTAGTGTTGAGGCACGATCCCCTTTCATGGATCAGGGTTTAATTGAGTACTCTGCTAGCTTATCTTGGGATTTGAAAATGGAGAATGGCCCTAAATCAGTTCTCAGGAAGGTAGCAGAAAATATCTTGCCCAACTATCTAATGTCTCAGCCAAAAGTAGGTTTTGGTATGTTGTTGACCCCTTTTCTCCAAAAAGAATTACCTAAGTGGTTCAAGTGTGACGTAATCAATGCCAATTCGCCGATAAAATCATATGTGTCTGATAGCTTCTTGCGAGATATATATATGAAACAACTTAAAAAAGGTGATGAAGGTTACCGAATGTGGATTTTATATTCGCTTAATATTTGGTTGCTAAATCAATAATGGCGGTTTCTTTTTTAAAAAGACTAAAAGGAAAGTCTGTAAGAGATTTTGTTGTTTATTTTAGAAGAAAATACTTTTTAGGCTATGTAAAGCTTTGCAATCGCATATTGGGACCAAATTATTTCTTTTCCAAAGCGTATTTCAGTAAATATCTTTATGCAGATTACCAAGAGCAAAATAAATTGGTGGATGCCAAATTTGGGATTCTGGGGTGCAAAATTGAGCTCAAACAGCGGCTGAGCCATTGGAGATTGCAGTTTTCAAATGAGTTTCAGCTAGTGGTTGATCAGGCGAATAAATTTCTTGCTCATGATTTTGATTTGCTAGGCAGTGGCTCATTGAATTTATCGTTTCCCTGTCGTCCTACTGGCGTTCAAGGTATCAAGTATAACTTTGAGCCCATTGGCGAACCCTCAAAAGCAACTTTTTTACCTGACAGCTACCAATGTATTGATTGGCATGTTGATTTCCGAAGTGGTTACAGATGGGACCCAAGCAAGTACTATCCTAGTTCCCGTAAGTATACGGAAGTAAAAGGAGCTGATATAAAGTTGCCTTGGGAGTTGTCACGTTGCCAACATCTGCCAATGCTTTCTATTGCATTCCTGCTCACTGATAAAAAAGAATACGCCCTAGAAGTGTATCATCAGATCACAGACTGGATAATCAACAATCCACTCTGTATGGGGCCAAATTGGAACTGTCCAATGGATGTCGCCATTCGGGTTGCAAATTGGTTTGTCTCCCTTGAGGTCCTTGAAGGTTTTATCCCTCCTGACTATGAGAAATACCAACAGCTTATTCTAGCATCGTTTGTTCAACATTTTGATTACTTAAAAAATAATTTTGAATGGACTAGCAAACTTACCTCTAACCATTATTTATCCGATATTGCGGGCTTTGCCTTTTGTACACAATACATCCCTCATTTGAAATCGAGGACAAGGTTCGCAGAATTTGCAAAGAAAGAGCTACAGATCGAACTGGCAAAACAAATGTACGAGGACGGAATGAATGCTGAGGGTTCACTATATTACCACAGACTTGTGCTTGAGCTTTTTAGTTATTCATCTTGTCTTCAGGCCAACCGTTTTTTATCAGATCAATCGGGATTCAACAATCACTTGAGACAGTGTTTTGAATTTACCAAAGATGTTATTCGACCAGACAATAGAATGCCACAGATTGGTGACAACGATTCTGGGTTATTCCTAAATCTTACGGGCGTCGGATTGGATGATCTGAATTATTTATTTGTGTTGGGGGCTAGATTGTTTCCCGGTAGTGGCTATGAAAGGTTGGTCGATCCTAATTCTTTGGCGGCGACAATTCTAAATGTGACTCCAACCAGAAATGCGGTAGCTGACACTGTTAAAAGAGTTTCTTGTTTTAAACAGTCAGGCCTTGCAGTAATTAAAACTGAAAGTATGTATTTAAGTTTTTACTGCGGTTTGAACGGGCAGAAGGGCAATGGAGGACACTGTCACAATGATAGATTATCTTTCACTTTATGGCGCAATGGCCGAGAAATTTTTACTGATCCTGGCACAGGTTTTTATACTGCATTTCCAAAGCTGAGAAACTCTTTCAGATCCACTTCAGCACACAATACTGTATCAATTTCGAATCTGGAACAAAACCGATTTATTAAAAATAATCTCTTTTCACTCAAGGAAGATATTAGGAACGTAGATCTCACTGTTATGAGTAATACGGAGTGTGTTGAACTTACTGCAAGGCATGATGGATTCACTCATATCAGCGGTGAAATGATACACAGGCGGCATGTAAAGGTTCATCCTAAAGGTTTAAGTATTGAAATTACAGACGAGATTGGCAGTGGCAAGGGCACAGCATTTTTTATCCTATTAAAGGGGTGTCAGTTCGTGGTGACCGACCAATATTTCGAATCTGACTTTGCTAGTATATTTTTTGAAGGAGCTTCGAGATTAGAATGTAAAGACTATATGTATTCTGGTGGTTATGGACAATTAAATGCAGACAAGTATCAGCAACTATCTGTCCATTTCTCATCTCAGCTGATTTCCAGGATTTCCCTAAAGTGATAAGAACTTTATGATGCGTTCGCAGCTCTTTACAAACTTTATATTCTCTATAATAAAAGCTTCGTTGTTGCTGGTTTCAGTCTCAATAGCTGAACAATTATTGCCGGCGGTTTTTTTGGGCGGTCTGCTTCTATTTCGACGGCAAGGCGCCCTAGCATCAAATTTATTACAGTTAGGATCATCTCAGAATATACAAAGATTTTGTGTCAACAAAGGACATATAACTGCTTTAGAGTCATATGGCGAATCCTTCAAGATCGCAGCTGTCTGCATTATTTTAACCCTATTAACAGGACTTTTATTTGGTGATAGTTTAATATCGTTTATATTAGGTGATGCGTTTCAAGGACAAGCAAATTGGTTTTTTCTTTACGTTGCTGCGTTAATTATTGGCTATGTTACCATATCAACGTGGCAATCACAGTTTCATTTTTTTGCTGCAAATATTTCTGAGATTATCTCTGGTAGCGTAGTTTTTATTTTAGTGGTTACCTTTTGGCAGGTTCATGATCTAAAATCTCTCACACAAGGTTTTTCATTGATTACCTTTATAAGCTCTGTTCTTTTGTTTGGGCTACTTATGATCAGCCTATTTAAAGGTAATATTAAGAAGTTGAGCCTTTTAATAATCACATCAAGATTTAATTTAACTCAGTTCAGATTTGGCATATTAAGAAGTACTTCTGCATTTCTTGATGTTTGTTTGTTTTCTATTGGTCCTTGGATAATTAGAGATAATCTTGCTGAGGCTGGGTATTTGATATTAGCTTTAATTTTTTTGAGATTTGTTCAAACACTAGTTACACCACTCTCGCAAGTGATGTCTCTTAGATTGCTAGTTGCCAGTGAGAATAAAGTAGCGGAGGAGAGATTGCTATTATCTTTATTAATGTCAACGTTGACAATTGGCTTTATTAGTTCGCTCTTTTATCCTTGGGTTGGTGAAGCCTTAGTCTCTATCTGGTTACCTTCATCGTACTTATCTGTGGATCATTACATATCCAGTTTTATTGTCTTCGTTCCCGGAATTGCAGGCTTTTATTTACTCAGAAATTATGTCGACTTGAACTTCCACAGTGCCATTAATCTTTATTTTCTACTTGGTTGTCTTGTGCTGTTTGTGAGTGTTTTTTTCTGCTATAGATTACTTTTTAATTCGGATCCTATCGCGACCGTAATTTTGTCCATGCAAGTTATGTTTTCATCATTTTATATATATATACTTATTATGGTTAAGCATTTATTGAAGAAGGAGGTGTAGTGAGTCTGCAGAACTCATCAAATAATGTTCAAGAGCTTCTTTCCATTCATCACTACTCTTTTTCACGTCAATCGGAAACAGCGGTATTGAAAAGTGGCTGGATCGTAAAATGACGTTTTTTTCAATCGTCGTCACTCTTATTACTCTTATCTTTGTTGTGTCTACTTACTTGATCAATAGGAGAGTGGGGTCTCTCTTAATGCTTTACAATGTGATGAACTTGGTATTTGTTGGCCTAGGTACTATGTTATGGCCGTTCTGGGCCGATATTGCAGCCATAGCGTTTTCAAATTTTAATTTAGCCGCTGTGTCATATGATGCATATGTGCGAGCATCTTTAATATTTTTAGTTGGTACAGCAATAGTCAATATAATGTACACGCTGCTCTATGGCTTGATTCGTCAAAATATACCTAAAAAGGCATACAGTTGCGATATCTCTCAATCTAGAGAAAATACTAATTCTGTTTCAGCGAAGAAGGCCATTAATTTTTTGATGCCCCTGTTTTTAGTTTTAGGGATTCTCCATATAGGGAATCAAATTTCTTTGGCTTTTGAATTAAATTCCGCCAAAGATGCCTATTCAGTTTTCTTGGCAGGGAGAGAGTCTGTAGGAGCCAACTATTTTTATCACATTTTTGTGCAGACAATACTTCCAGCAGGCTTTCTCACTTTCCTGATTGTTCACGATGCGGATAAACGGTTTTGGATGAGGATCTACATGTACACTCAAGGGTGCGTAGTAGTTGTCTCATTAATACTAATATTTAGAAAAGGACCCCTTTTGCTTTTGTTTGTCCAGTTATTTATCTTATTTATTCTAAAGTCTTACAGTTATGATAAAGCTAGGTTGCTGTCTGGTTTAGTATCTAAAGGGCCGATATTTGTCGTTGTGTGTTTAGGGATATTATCAGCCCTATATGTTTTTTCTGGATTTTCACATGATGATCCCCTGGAGTATTTATTTGTTTCGGTTAGTCGCATAGTTGGGAGACTCTCATTACCTGCACTGTTTTACGCCGAGTATTTCCCCAAGGTTGATGATTTCTACGGTTTAGAGAATGTTCGCCTGTTCAGTAAGATATTTGGTTTTGATCTTATCTCCGACACTGCATTAGTCGGTACATATTTTGAACGGCACACTTTATTCGATATCAGTTCAGTTGCATCATCTGCTTTGTATGATTTCTATGGCATTAATGGCTGGTATAGTGTGATTTTAGGCTCATTATTTTTGGGAACTATTATTTATGTCTTTGACCTGTTAACGCAAAATTTGAGAATAGCAAAAAATGCAACACTGTTTATATTTTTAACAGGTATTATTTATTATTTTACTCAGGCGAGCTTATTCAGATCGTTCGCTGGTTATGGGGGTGTTTTTTATCTAGCACTATGGTTTGTAGTGTTTAAGTTCCGTTGGGTTCGTGCAAAGTAAGTTCAACATAACAATAGACAAATAAAACGTTTATGACTTGTGCTTTGTCATCAAGTCCTAAAACAAAAGTTACTAGTGTAGGAAGATTCGGTTTACCTAAAATTGATGTGGTTGAAATCACTTTATTGCGTGGGTACGCCTTTGATTAATTTGTATTAAAAGAACAAGGTATATTGATGTTAAGTATTCTTATGATTTCCCCATCGTCTTCTCAGCCAAGAATAATCAAGCGAGCGACTCATCTAAATGCTTTAGGCAAACTAGAAGTCTTAGGGTTCCAACGAAAGGTCTATGAGCAAAACAAATTCCCCGATTGCATTGCGTATCAAAGCTTAGGATACATAAATGATGGGAAATATTTAAAGAGAGTTTTAACGTTACTGAAGGCTCTTTTTTTTATACGGAAAAGAGTTAATAAAAACACGATTTTCTATGCCTTAAGTATTGACTGTTTATTGTTGGCATGGATGGCCGGAATCAAAAGAGGCTTCTATGAAATTGGTGACTTACGGTCATGTGAAAAACCTGAATCTTTGCCTTCTAAGCTAGAACGATTTTTTATACGTCGATTAGGAGGTGTTGTCATAACATCAGATTTCTTCTATTCGGAATATTTCCGGCATTACAAGAGTACTACAAATAGCAATTTCTGTGTAATAAAGAATAAGTTGCATCCTACCATTCTAAATTCGCCTAGGGAATCGATGGGTTTGGTGGCTGGAAATAAGATAAAAATCGGATTAATTGGTTTGTTAAGATATGAAAAACCAATTCGTTGGCTGATTAATTTTGTAAAAAATCACCAAGATACATATGAGCTACATTGCTATGGGGACGGGCCTTTAAGAGCGCTTATTGAAAAAAATATAAATGGATCTATCAATTATCATGGATCTTTTAAATCACCTGAAGATCTAACAGAGATTTATAAGAATATAGATCTTAATTTTGTGGTTTACGATAGTAAAAGTAAAAATGTCCAGCTTGCTCTTCCTAATAAACTATATGAATCGATCTATTTCTGTGTACCTATCTTGGTTGCTAGAAATACTTCGTTAGCGAGTGAGGTACGAAAGTTGGGAGTTGGAGCATCCGTGTCCCTTTGCTCAGAAAGACAATTCGTTGCTGATATCAGACAATTATCTGTTAAGAAAATGAAGGTTTTTGCTGACTCAGCAAGTAGGGTTGAGTCTAGTTTTTTAATAGATGATTCTGAAAAAAAATTACGAAATTTATTGGCGACTTTCGAGTCGTATTAGAACAAGATATGGACTTGAATCTTATTGGTCATATCTTTTAATCAATGCTCTGTCGAATCACGTAAATTTTATAGAGTCTGAACTGCAACTAACAAGGCGTGGCAAGCACTTTTATGTTTTGCACGAAACACTTTTTTATTACGCTTAAGAGTTGTCAACCAATGGAAAATATACATGAAACAAGTGTTGCAAAATCTTTCAAATGGTGAAACTTCCTTTGTCGATGTTCCTTCTCCGAAATCTATGAAAGGCCACATCAACATTCAAACTTCAAAGTCACTTGTTTCGGTTGGTACCGAGCGCATGTTAGTAGATTTTGGTAAAGCAGGTTGGATTGATAAGGCGCGTTCTCAGCCAGATAAGGTAAAAATGGTTCTGGATAAGGTTAAAACTGATGGGGTTTCAGCGACTTATAATGCAGTGAAATCAAAGCTAGATCAGCCGCTGCCACTTGGATATTGCAATGTGGGTAAGGTTCTTGATGGAACTGACACAGGATTTGAAAAGGGTGCTCGAGTTGTCTCGAATGGTCATCACGCAGAAGTAGTCCGTGTGCCTAGAAACCTCGTGGCTTCTATTCCTGATGAAGTTGATGACGAAACGGCAGCATTCACCGTTTTGGGGGCTATCGCAATGCAAGGTATTCGGCTTGTGAATCCTACTGTTGGCGAAACAGTAGTAGTGACAGGTCTTGGTTTGATCGGTTTACTAACGGTTCAGATTTTAAAGGCTAATGGATGCAGGGTTTTAGGTGTCGACTTTGATTCAGCTAAGTGTGAACTCGCCAGACAGTTTGGCGCTGAGGTGGTTGATTTATCAAAAGAACAAGATCCTATTATTATGGCTGAGGCCTATTCACGTGGGCGTGGAGTTGATGCTGTAATCATAACAGCAAGCTCAAAGAGTAATGATATTGTTCATCAAGCGGCAACGATGTGTCGCAAAAGAGGTCGAATAGTGTTGGTGGGTGTTGTTGGTCTTGAATTAAGTAGAGCTGACTTTTATGAAAAAGAACTAACTTTTCAGGTTTCATGCTCCTACGGACCAGGGCGCTATGATGAAGACTACGAAGATAAGGGAATGGATTATCCACTTGGTTTTGTTCGCTGGACGGAGCAGCGTAATTTTGAGGCTGTTTTGGATCTAATGGCTTCAGGTTCGATTGATATTAAGCCATTAATAACTCATCGATTTAAAATTGATGATGCTGTAGCAGCTTATGAGAAGTTAGATGACCGTTCATCTCTGGGCATTCTGCTGGATTATCAGGAAACGACAGGGGAATCACTGGCAGAAAATACAGTTAAACTCAGCGAAAAAAGCTCCAGTCTAGCGCAGAAAGGCAATGTTGCATTCATTGGGGGCGGTAATTACGCATCGAGGGTTCTTATTCCCGCATTTAAGCGTGCAGGAGCTAACTTAACAGCCTTAGTAACCAGTGGTGGAATGAGTGCAGTTCATCATGGTAAAAAACACGGCTTTCTTAAAGCTTCTACTGATATCGAGCAGGCACTAGACGATGCCGTTGATTCTGTTGTTATTGCTACACAGCATAATCTCCATGCATCTCAGACCGTTAAGGCTTTAGAAATGGGTAAGCATGTTTTTGTAGAAAAACCGTTGGCTCTTACTCACGATGAAATTGATAAAATTGAAGCTTCTCAGGAAGAGTCTAAGTGTATGCTAATGGTCGGATATAACCGACGTTTTTCACCGCATATACAGAAAATTAAAAGTCTTCTTGATGTCAAGCCTTCACCTAAAACGTTTATTATGACAATAAATGCAGGTGAAATCCCCAAGGATCATTGGACTCAAGATGTTGAAATAGGTGGCGGGCGTGTAATTGGTGAGGCATGTCATTACATTGATTTAATGCGCTTTTTAGCTGGATCAAAAATAAAATCCTTTAATGCTGTGAAAATGGGCGAAAATGCTTTTGTTGAAATAACTGAAGATAAGGCTCTGATATCTCTTATATTTGAAGATGGTTCTATAGGATCAATTCATTATTTTGCTAATGGAGGCAAGTCCTTTCCCAAAGAAAGGATTGAAATTTTTTGTGATAATGCCGTGCTCCAATTAGATGACTTTCGAAAACTTAGAGGTTTTGGATGGAAGGGCTTTAACAAGATGAATCTTTGGTCTCAAGATAAAGGTCAGGAGAATTGTGTTAACGCTTTTATGAAAAGTGTATGGGCCGGAGGTCGGGGTCCGATACCGCAAAATGAAATTTTTGAGGTCGCGCGTGTCTCAGTCGATATCGCCGAGTTACTTCGAACTAGTTGAATATAGACATTTCGCTTCTCTCTAAACAAGTGTTGCGGGTTTCATGACTTTAAATTTACGTAAAAAGGAATAACGCTTTGAAATCTCTAATTAAGTATTTTGACAATAAATTTTATTCCGATTACTCCGATAACTGGGACGATTGGCTATTTAGAGAATCTATTTTAGATCACTTAGAATCTGACCATATGTTGCTTGACATCGGAGCGGGTGCTGGCATTATCGAAGCTATGAACTTCAAAGGTTTGGCTGCCAAGGTTATTGGCCTCGATCCTGACCCTCGAGTCATTGATAATCCAAACCTTGATGAAGGCCATATAGGGTTTGGTGAGTTCTTGCCATTTGATGAAAATACGTTTGATATTGTTGTTATGGATAATGTTGCCGAGCATCTAGCTAATCCCAAGCAAGTTTTTGCTGAGATATTTAGGGTTATAAAGCCAGGGGGTGTCTTACTTTTCAAGACACCAAATCGACTTCATTACATGCCATTAGTAGCAATGCTTACCCCATTGGCGTTCCATAAATACTTCAATAAGTTGCGAGGTAGAGAGGGTGAAGACACCTTTCCTACTCTATATAAAGCTAACTCCAGAGGCCAAATCAATAAATTAGCGGAAATAGTCGGATTTAGTAGCCCTCGCTTCAAGCTAATTGAGGGAAGGCCAGAGTATCTGCGAATGAATGCTATTCTATATACTATAGGGCTGGTCTATGAACGAATCACGAACTTACATGATATCTTCGAGACATTTAGACTTCTCATGATTTGCGAACTCGTAAAACCAGAGAGCTAGGGGCTATGCCGCCGTCCGTTAATGAGTAAGCTTCTACTTTTTATTAACACAGTCAAGTATCTTAAGTGGCCTCAAATCTATTTCAGAGTATTGCGGAAATTAACCAAGAAAAAAGTCACAGAAAGTTTTAGGGGGCCAGAGCCTAAGCGATCAACGTCATGGGAGCATCTGACTCTTCATGATAGCAAATTTGATAATCAATTAGAGGCATGTTTTTTAAATCACACTAAGAAACTTGATTTGCCAGCTGATTGGAATAATGAATCACCCAGTAAACTCTGGGTTTATAACTTACATTATTTTGAAGACCTTCTTTCCAATAACGATGAAGAAAAGCACAATTTTCATTTACAGTTATTGAACAGTTGGGTTGATCAAAACCCAGTTGGATATGGCAATGGTTGGGAGCCTTACCCCACATCTTTGCGGATTGTAAATATACTAAAAGCTTGGCTTGGTGGGCTAGAATTAGATAAAAAATTGTTTAGTAGCGTTTTCGCACAGGCGAGTTTTTTGTCTAATGATCTTGAAAAGCATTTATTAGGCAATCATTATTTTGTTAATCTAAAAGCGCTATTATTTGCCGGTGTGATTTTTGAAAATACACGCTGGTTAAGCATTGCTGAGAAGGGATTTCTATCCGAAATTCCTGAGCAGATTCTTGAGGATGGTGCCAATTTTGAATTAAGCCCAATGTATCATTTGTTGATACTGGTGGATATGCTGGATATGTTCAACCTAAGTAGGGCTTATCCGACTCAGGTGTCTGGTAAATTAGTTTCTCAACTAGAGTATTATATTCCGAAAATGTTGGCTTTTATGGAGTCAATGACCCACCTTGATGGAGGCGTATCTTTCTTTAACGATTCTGCGGGCGGAATTGCTCCAGCAAAAGCAAAGATTGAAAGTTATGCTGAAAAATTGGGATTTGGAATTAGCCCTCTTGATTCTAGTAAACCTCAAATTATTGATAACGCTAACAGTGGTTATATTTGTGCCACAGCAGCTGGAAGCAAGCTAATATTTGATGCATCAGCTGTAGGTCCTGACTATATCCCAGGTCACGCCCACGCCGACACATTATCTTTTGAGTTATCCATTGGTGCTCAGCGTGTTTTTGTTAATTCTGGCACTTCTGAATATGGCTTGAGCCCCAAGCGGCTTAGTCAGCGCAAAACAGCTGCACATAATACAGTTGAAGTTGATGGTAAAGATTCCTCTCAGGTTTGGAGTGGTTTTAGAGTTGCCAATCGAGCAGAGATAATTTCCAGACATACTGAACAAAAAAATGATCGTAGCATTGAGATAATTGCTTCTCATAATGGTTATAAGTCATTATTCGGTGGGTGTATTCATACGCGTAAATTAACTTTTAGTGAAAATAGTCTTATTGTTTCTGATTCACTACAAGGAACATTTAAGTACGCAAAATCACGTTTTTATATTCATCCTGACTTAATCATAAGCCTAGAAGACAATTTATTGCGAATTGAAGGGGCAGAATTTATTTTACATAGCAATCTTAAAGGAAAAGTTGCTTCACTTGTCGATTCCTTTTGGTATCCAGAGTTTGGATTAGAAGTGCCCAATAAAATGCTGCTACTGGACTTTGATATAAATCAGTTAGATATTCAGTTTGCCTGGTCTAAAAACTGATATGCATATACTTTTTTTAACTGACAATTTTCCTCCCGAGGGCAATGCCCCAGCAACAAGAACTTTTGAGCATACTCGTGAGTGGGTGGATAAAGGTCACAAAGTTACAGTAATAACTTGTGCGCCAAATTTTCCAGAGGGTAAAGTGTTTGAAGGTTACAAAAACAAATGGTTGTCAAAGCAAAAAATTGAAGGAATTAATGTTTGGCGAGTAAAAACCTATATCACAGCTAATGAAGGGTTCATAAAGCGCACAATTGATTTTATTTCTTTCATGTTATCTAGCCTGTTTTTTGGCTTATTTACTCGAAAGGTAGATGTTGTAATTGGGACTTCGCCACAGTTCTTTACGGTTATCTCAGCTTGGGCTTTGGCGAAACTCAAATGTGTTCCTTTTGTTTTTGAGCTGCGTGATATTTGGCCTGCTTCTATTACAGCCGTTGGGGCAATGAAAGGAACTTGGATAATAAAAGTTCTTGAAAAGCTAGAATTATTCTTGTACAGCCAAGCTGATTTAATTATTTCAGTAACACATAGTTTTAAACTAGAGCTTCAAAATCGAGGTGTGTCAGCCGATAAGATTAAAGTCGTCCTTAATGGTGTGGATTTATCCAAATATAAGCCTTTACCTGAAAAAGATAAGGGGTTTGCTGAAGAATTCCAACTACAAGGCAAGTTTGTGGCTGGTTATGTGGGAACCCACGGTTTGGCGCACGCGCTGGATAGTATTATTGAAGCTGCGGAACTACTTAAAGCTGACGACGATATCAGAATAGTGTTTGCAGGCGGTGGTGCTGATAGAGAGCGATTAGAAAGGTTGGTTGAAACACGAGGTTTGTCTAATGTAGTGATGATACCTCGGCAACCTAAAGAAAAGATGCAGAAGGTATGGAGCGTATGTGATGTTTCTCTAGTTTCTTTAAGGGATACACCGCTATTTTCTACAGTGATTCCATCGAAAATATTTGAATCTATGGCAATGAGTTTGCCAATTATTATCTCCGTTCCTGAGGGTGAGTCTACACAGATTATAAGAACCCAAAAGGCGGGATTGGTTATACCCCCTGAAAATTCCAATAGCCTTTTTGAAGCATTACTAAATATTAAAAAGGATAAAAATTTGTATAGTGACTTAGCAGATAACAGCAGTTTGGCGGCCAGTAATTTTAATCGCAAAACTTTAGCTATAGAAATGTTGAGTCATATCGAGAAGCTTGTGAAATTCTAAAGTTAGATGATCTAAAAAATGCTGCCTAATAATCACAATTAGTCA
>JACLAD010014008.1_pt1 | contig 25549 bp, 17 predicted proteins | sample 8027901 | NCBI WGS metagenome assembly JACLAD01 (sample SAMN15725071, study PRJNA655200) | protist metagenome | isolation source: fluorescence activated cell sorting (FACS) single amplified genomes of... | place: Spain: Blaines Bay Microbial Observatory, Mediterranean Sea | collected 2016-07-05 | reverse complement strand
AGCAGTGCCCTTAAATAATTTTTTATAAATTTAAGGTTTGAGAAACTTTATAAAAATGAAATGTTAATCTCAAATTTTTATCTGATTAATTTCAGATAATATCAGAAATACTATATTAGGAATTATGATATAAGATAATTAACTCAATTGGTAGAGTGTTTCGTTTACACCGAAAAAGTTAAAGGTTCGAGTCCCTTATTGTCTATATTGTTTTTCAAGCTAAAGTGGTGGAATTGGTAGACACGTCGGTTTTAGGAGCCGATTCTTAAATGAATAAGGGTTCAAGTCCCTTCTTTAGTAGGTTATTTTTAATTATTTGTAAAAACTGAAAAATGAATAAAAACTTAGATACATTAAAGTGCACAAAACAATTAGTAATATTATCAAATGGTACTTGTTTTATTGAATATGGTAATGCTACTAAAATAAAAAATCATTATAATTTTTATAATCAAGATTTAACTAACCATCCTTTTTGAGTTGAGAATTTAAAATCAAAAAATGTAGAAAGTGGTTTTGATTTATTAAACTTTGCAAAAAAATTTAGTCAAAATTAAAGAAAATATTAATAATAATTAAATAATTTTAAAATTACAAATATTAATAATTTTTAAAAATGCAATAAATAGATACCTTGATACTTTTAAATTATAAGAGCGTTCTCACAACGAAATTTAATGAAAAATATAAATATATTGTATAAAAATTTCATTAAGATCTCTTTTCCGGAAAACCGGCTTTTTTTAAGTGTTATTATAAATTTTCTATAATAAAAATATATTGTGAATTGAAACATCTAAGTAGCTTATAAAAAAATCAACCGAGATACCGAGAATAGTGGCGAACGAAATTGGTAATAGATTAAAAAAATCAACGATTTTATTTTACATATTAACATAGAAGGTTTTAATCCTGTTCTTATTGTTAAAATAAATTATTTATTTATAAAAAAGTAAGGCAGAACACGTGTTATTCTGTTTGAAAATAAAAGGGACCACCCTTAAAATTTTAATTAAAATTTAAGTAATCGATAGCGTATAGTATTGTGAAAGAAAGGTGAAAAAGATCACACGTGATTGAAAAGAACTTGAAATTTGTTGCAAACAAGCAATAAGAGCTTAAAAAAGTAATTAGGTACCTTTTGTATAATGGATCAACAACTTTTTATAAATAACGAGTTTAAACTTTTAAAAGTGTTAGGCGTAAAGAAATTATGGCTTTAAATTACAACAAAAGTTATTTGTAATATTACCCGAAACCAAGTGATCTAATCATGAATAGGTTGAAGACTAAATAGTAATATTTATTGGAGGACCGAACTCGTGTGTGTAGCAGAATACTGAGATAATTTGTGATTAGGGGTGAAAGGCTAATCAAACTTGGATACAGCTGGTTTTTTGCGAAATCTATTTTAGTAGAGCGTTAAAAATTAATTTTTTTTAAGGTAGAGCACTCGATAGAGTCAGGGGGTTTTTTAACCTTACTAAACCTAAAGAAACTCCAAATGTAAAAAAATAATTTTTAGCAGACAGACTTTGAGTGCTAAGATTCAGGGTCAAAAGGGATACAGCCCAAACTAATTATTAAGGTCTTCAAAAATAATTAAGTGACTAAGATTGTTAAAAAATAAAGACAACCAAAAGGTGAGCTTAGAAGCAGCTACCCTTTAAAGAAAGCGTAATAGCTCATTGGCCGAATTTTTTTGCATCAAAAATATAAAAAGACTTAAATTTATTTACCGAAATATTAGATTTTATACAATTTAAGGGTATAAAATGGTAGCAAAACATTCTATGGACGTAAAAAGTTATATAGTATTATGTAATGAACGTAATAGAATTGATAATGTTGATATGAGTAGCGAAAAACATTGTTTTAAAACAATGTAGCCGAAAACTTAAGGTTCACGAAGTAAAGGTAAAATTCTTCGAATTTTTTTTAAAAAAACCAACCCCTAAGAAGAAAGTGAATTACTGTATTTAATGGGAATGTAGATAATTATCTATTGTTTTTTAAAGTGACAAAATAGACATAAAGATATTATTTTTTTGATAGGAATAATACTTTTTTATATTTTCAAGAAAGAGCTTTAAATTAAAAAAATTGTGCCAAAAACCGACACAGGTAAGTTTGTTGAAAAAACTCAGGCTTAGGGATAACTTTGTTCAAGGAACTCGGCAAATTAACTCCGTAACTTCGGGAGAAGGAGGGACTTCTTTTTTGAAAAAGAAATGAAGTTGACAGAAAATTGAGAGTGGCGACTGTTTAATAAAAACACAAGTTTTTGCAAACTCGTAACGAGGAAGTATAAGAACTGACACTTGCCCGGTGCTGCAAGGTTAAAGGAATAAGCTTTGGCTTTGAACTGAAGCCCCAGTAAACGGCAGCCATAACCATGATGGTTCTAAGGTAGCGAAATTCATTGGCAACTAATTATTGTCCTGCATGAATAGTGTAACGACTGCTCTGCTGTCTCGAACATAGGCCCTGTGAAATTGAAATCTCCGTGAAGATGCGGAGTTTTTTTGGCTAGACGAAAAGACCCTGTGCTCCTTTACTATACTTATATGTTGCTGTAAAAAAAATTATGTGTAGCATAGGTGGGAGTTAACAATATTTTTACGAAAGTAAATCATATTTATTGACCAAAGTGAAATACCACTCTTATTTTTTTTTATTGCTTATCTTATTAGAGACATCGTATATTTGGTAGTTTGACTGGGGCGGTCGCCTCCTAAAGAGTAGCGGGGGTGCGCAATAGGCGAATTCAAATTGTTTTTGTTCAATTGTAGAATGTAATGGTATATATTTGCTTGACTGTGAGATTGACAAATCAAACAGGGATGTTAAGTCGGCCATAGTGATCCGGTGATACTTTGTGGAAAGGTCATCGCTCAACGGATAAAAGGAACGCCAGGGATAACAGGCTTATTACCCCCTAGAGACCATATCGACGGGGTTATTTGGCACCTCGATTTCGCCTTTTTACATCCTGGATTTGTAGGTGAATCCAAGGGTTTGACTGTTCGTCAAATAATGTAGAACGTGAGTTGGGTTTAGAACGTCGTGAGACAGTTTGGTTTCTATCTACCAAAAACGATTTAGAAAATTGAAAAGATTAACCCTTTGTACGAGAGGATTGGGGTTCGTGAATCACTGATATTCCAGTTGTTATATCAATAGCAACGCTGGGTAGTTAAATTCATTATAGATAATTACTGAATGCATATAAGTAAGAAACTGACTTTGAGATAAATTTTCTTTTAAATTCAATTAATTATTTGTAATAGATGATTACTTCTCTTGATAGATTTTGTGTATAAAAATTGTAAGATTTTTAGCAAAAAAATACTAAAAAATAATTAAAATATATTTTTATAAATAAAACATTTTAAAACGATGAAACTATTCTTAGATAATTTATTTTGTAATTTAAAAAATGGACAATTAGCAAAAAAAACAATTATTTTAATCCCTAAAAATAAAATTTCTAATCAATTTTTAGATATTTTATGACAGGAAGGATTTGTTGAAAAATATAATATAAATAAATCAGATCCTAAAACTTTTGAAGTGTATTTAGGACATTGACAAGGAAATTCGTTAATAAATAATATAAAATTAATATCAAAACCAAGTAAAAGAACATATTGTAGTGTTAAAGATTTTTGAAAAATAAATAATAATCTGGGATTAGTTATAGTTTCAAACACTAAAGGAATTATGACATTGGATGAAAGTATCAAATTAAATTTAGGAGGCGAAGTTTTTTGTGTCATAAAATAATTTAAATTTTAAGTTTTTCAAATTAAAGGGACTTTCATTTTTTCGTAATGTAGCGCAGCCTGGTAGCGCGTCTGTTTTGGGAACAGAAAGCCGTGGGTTCAAATCCCGCCATTTCGATATTTTTTATTATATAATAAAAATACGGGTGTCGATAAATGGTAAGTTGTCTGCCTTCCAAGCAGAAGATAGGAGTTCGATTCTCCTCACCCGTAAAGTATAGTACTTATTACAAATAAAATACTAAAAATCACTTATGTTTTTTAAGCTTTTAAATCTTTTTGCCATTTATTTATGTGTTTTCACTTATGCTTTTGTTTATAATCTGTTTAATTTTTTTTTTGGAGATGCATCTTCTTGTGATGCGGCCGTTCCGTGACAATTAGGTTTTCAAGATCCTGCAACACCGCAAATGGAAGGTATTATTGAATTCCATAACAGTTTAATGTTTTTTCTTGTTTTAATAGCCGTTTTTGTTGTTTGACTAATGGCAAGATGTTTTTATTTTTATAATGAAGAAATTCAAGTTAAAAGTGAAATGTTTACCCATTCAACTTTATTAGAAATTGTGTGAACAATTTTACCAGCTTTAATTCTTTTAACTATTGCAATTCCATCTTTTGCTTTATTATATTCTGTAGATGAAGGTATGGATTCTACAACTGGTATAAAAATTATTGGGCATCAGTGATATTGAAGTTATGAATTCTCAGATCATCCGTCATTTGATGATAATCACGCTTGAATGTTAAAATTTGATTCTTACATGTTACAAATGGAAGATTTAAATATTGGACACTTAAGACTTTTAGAAGTTGATAATCGAATTGTCTTACCTGGTGGGTGTTATTTAAGAGTATATGTAACTGCTGTTGATGTTTTACATAGTTGAGCTATGCCTTCTTTCGGTGTAAAAGTTGATGCTTGTCCTGGTAGATTAAATAAATTTAATATGCTAATCAAACGAGCGGGTACTTTTTATGGTCAATGTTCAGAAATTTGTGGGGTTAACCATGGATTTATGCCTATTGTTGTAAAAGTAGTTCCATTTCAACAGTATTGTGCTTGATGAAGTAGAGACGCTGCGGAAGTATAATACATATTAATTTTTATAATAAATTTTTTAGGGCGAAATAGTTCAATCGGTAGAACATTGGAATCATAATCCAAATGTTGTAGGTTCAAGTCCTTCTTTCGCTAATAAAAAACAACGCTAAATTAGCTTTTTTTTTAATGTTTTTAGGCTGTTAAGGACTGTATTTTGCTCTGCGATTTCTTAAAAAAAAAAGTTTATAAGGGGAGTACTCACAGTAACACAATTTCGATTAAAAAACATCTACAATTTAAGTATTATGTTTATAAAACATTAACGTTAAATTTAAATTTTTTAATATTCAAAAATAATATTATCTACAATCTAGTTATAATATGTCCGTTTGCAATAAGTTTGGTACCTTTCGTAATAATTTTAGCCCATTTGGTGGAATTGGTAGACACGTTAGATTTAAAATCTAATTCTTTTCAGAGTACTGGTTCAAGTCCAGTAATGGGTATAGCGAATAAATTTATTTTTAGGAAAAGTGGCCGAGTGGTTTAAGGCGTTAGTTTTGAAAACTAAAGTATCTTTTTAGATACCATAGGTTCGAATCCTATCTTTTCTAAGAAAGAATAGCTTAATGGTTTAAAGCGTTGGCCTGTCACGTCAAAGATTGCGGGTTCGAGTCCCGTTTTTTTCGTTTTTAATCTTCAAAATCTGAAATATTGTTAATTAACTTTAAAAATTGTATTTATAACACTTATGAAATTTAATCAATTTTCTTATGATTATTCTTACGAGAATAATGTAAAAGCATCACAAAAACACCCTTTTCATTTAGTTGATCCTAGCCCATGGCCTTTAGTTGCCTCTATTGGAGGATTTACTGTTACTTCAGGATTTGCTATGTATATGCATAATTATAATGGAGGTCTTGACACTTTTTTTCAAGGAATTCTTATAACTTTATTTGTAATGTTTACTTGGTGGAGAGATATTGTTCGAGAAGGAACTTTTGAAGGTCAACATACATTCGATGTTCAAACTGGATTACGATTAGGTATGATCTTATTTATCGTTTCTGAAATCATGTTCTTTTTTGCTTTTTTTTGAGCATTCTTTCACTCAAGTTTAGTACCTTTACATAGTATTTCTAGCTTTCCACCAAAAGCTGTACCAGTATTAAGTGCTTGAGAAATACCTTTATTAAATACTGCTATACTTTTAAGTTCTGGAGCGACAATTACATGAGCACATCATGCTATTGTCGCAGGTGATAGACAAGAAGCAAAAGTAGGATTAGTTTACACTATTATGTTAGCTATCATTTTCACGGAACTACAAGCTTTTGAGTATATAAATGCTCCCTTTACTATCTCAGATAGTGTTTATGGTTCATGTTTTTATTTAGCAACTGGGTTTCATGGACTTCATGTTTTTATTGGAACATGTTTTTTAGTTGTGTGTACTATTAGATTATTAAATTGCCATTTTACAAAAGAACATCATTTCGGATTTGAAGCTGCAGCTTGATATTGACATTTTGTTGATTTTGTTTGGATATTTTTATTTATTAGTATATATTGGTGAGGAGGAAATTAAAATTTTTACAATAGATTTTCTTTTCTAGAAAAATGGCTGAGTGGTTTAAAGCACTAGTTTGCTAAACTAGCATATAATTTTTTTATATCGTGGGTTCGAATCCCTCTTTTTCTAATAATTTACTGTTTTTAAAATAAATTAAATATAATTAAAAATTATTTAGTCTAATATTAATTAATAAAGATATGAAAAGTTTAATACAAAAAGACAAAAGAGTACGAAAATCTAATTTTAAGTATGAGCGTCAAAGATTACTTTTAAAAAGTATGCTTTATAATACAGAGATTACTTCTAAAGATCAAAGATGACAAGCAAGTACTTTACTATCAAACTTACCGAAACAAAGCTCACGAACGAGATTAAAAAATCGTTGCATTATTACAGGGAGAGGTAGAGCAATACATAGAGATTTTAGAATTTCAAGAATAAAAGTTAGGGATTTAATACGATTTAATTCTATTTTTGGTTTTAAAAAATCTAGTTGATAATATCTGACGAAGTTAAAAAAATTTTAAGTATAAAAAAAATAAATAATGTATTTGTCTGTTTATTGAAAGAATAAAATTTAGTAGTTTAATCATTTATGATTAAAATTCAAATAGATAATAAAAAGGTGGAAGTTCCAGCTAATACTACAGTTTTAAAAGCATGCGAAATAATTGGTATTGAAATTTCTAGATTTTGTTATCATGAAAAATTATCTATTGCTGGTAATTGTAGAATGTGTCTAGTAGAAATTGAAAAATCTCCTAAACCTGTTGTTTCTTGTTCTATGCCTGTAATGCCTGGGATGCAAATTTTTACAGGAACACCTTTAGTTAAAAAAGCTAGAGAAAACATTTTAGAATTTTTATTATTAAATCATCCTTTAGATTGTCCTGTTTGTGATCAAGGTGGAGAGTGTGACTTACAAGATCAAGCTTTATTATTTGGAAGTGATCGAAGTAGATTTTATGAATTAAAACGAGGTGTTGAAGATAAAAAATTAGGTGGATTAATTAAAACTATTATGACAAGATGTATCCATTGTACTCGATGTGTTCGTTTTAGTATAGAAGTTGCAGGAATGCCTGTTCTTGGTACTACGCTAAGAGGTACTAGTACTGAAATTGGTACTTACTTAGAAAAAAAATTTACATCTGAACTTTCTGGTAATGTTATAGATTTATGTCCTGTAGGTGCTTTAACATCAAAACCTTATGCATTCATTTCTAGACCTTGAGAATTAAAAACAGAAGATACTATTGATATTTTTGATGGTGTAGGATCAAACATACGAGTTGATTTTAAAGAATATAAAATCGTACGAGTTATTCCTAGATTACAAGAAGAAATCAATGGAGAATGAATTTCAAATAAAACGAGATTTTTTTATGATGGGCTAACTTCTCAACGAATAAGATTTCCAGAAATTTATAAGGATAAAAAATGAATGCGTGTTGGTTGAGGTAAAGCATTTTTAGAAATTTGTACTCATTTACAGAACCAAAAGTCAGCTGAAATCGCTGGTATTTGCAGCGCTAACTCAGATTTAGAAACTCAAGTGTCTTTTAAAAATCTTATTAATAGTTTTGGGTCTGAGAACGTAGGGTTTAATAAAAATTTAAACCTTGATACTGTAGTTATAAATAATTTTAAACCTCATTCCGCCTTTTCAGATTTAGATAAATCAGATTGGTGTTTATTAATAGGTTTAAATCCTAGATTTGAGGCGTCTGTTCTTAATGCTAGATTAAGAAAACGATATTTAGAGGGTAATTTTACTTTAGGTTATATTGGATTTAATACTAATTTTACATATCCCGTAGAACATTTGGGAGTAAATATTACTAGTTTACGAACTCTAAAAGTTAAAAACTTTTTAAATAAACTAAAGAGTAAACAAAACCCTTTAATTATTATTGGATCAAATGTGTATAAAAGAAAGGATGCAAATCAAATACAAGTTTATTTAAATTTTTTAATGTTAAAATATAAAAAATTTAATTTAAATATTTTATATACTAATTCTAACCAAATAGGATCTTTTAAACTAGGTTTACGATATTTGAATAAAAAAATTTTATCTAATATTAATTTTTTGTATCTTGTTGATATTGATGAATTAACACTTATTTTTTTGACAAAATATCTTAAAAAAAATTGTTATAAAATTTTTCAAGGATCTAATTCTTCTCATAAACTGTTAAAATGGGCAGATATTTTATTACCACATTCTTCATTTGTAGAAAAAACTGGAACTTACATCAATAGTGAGGGAAGAACACAAAAATCTAATTTTATAGTAGCTTCTCCAGGTCAAAGTCAAGAAGGTTGAAAAATATTTAAGGAACTTTCAAAATGTAATGCTTCAATAGTAAAAACGAATACTAAATTAAAATTTTTTAATGTTAAAAATTTAGAATTATTACAACAAAAAGTTGCTTTTTTAATACCATCAGTAAAAAAATTAAATGTTATTGAAACTTCTGCGTTTAAACAAAATTTTTTAAAAAGAAAGCCTCAAAAAATAAGTAATGTATTTTTTACTCCATTAATAGAAGATTTTTATATGACCGATCCTATTACTAACTCTTCAAAAGTTATGGCGGAATGCTCCATAGTATCACGTAAAGAATATACAAATTTTTATAATTCTTTATAATATCAATATACGTAATTAGATTATTAGTGTTATAAAGAAATTAAGGTAATTTTTTTAAAATAAGGGGAGAATTTTTTTTCTTTAAAATATATAAATATGTAATTTTTATGTTATTACAAGCTGCAAAATTTATTGGTGCTGGTCTTGCTACTATTGGATTAGCTGGTGCTGGAGTAGGAATTGGAACTGTTTTTGGTGCTTTAGTTTTAGGTACTTCAAGAAATCCTTCATTAAAAGATGAATTATTTAGATTAGCTATTTTTGGATTTGCTTTAACTGAAGCAATCGCTTTATTTGCTCTAATGATGGCATTCTTAATTCTTTTTGCTCTATAATTTTTATTATTTTATAATAATTTTTTTAATATAGTGGTGTAAAATATAATAGAAGAGGTGACTGAGTGGTTTAAAGTGGCAGATTGTAAATCTGTTAGTTAATTCTATCGTAGGTTCGAATCCTACTCTCTTTAAACTTATATCTTTGATAATTACGAAATAAATATATAAAGTTATTTAGTCTTTAAAACAATGAAATATTATTCGATATTTCAATAATAAAAGTATAAAAAATTTATAATGTTACAAAATGAAAGTATTATCCGTGTAATCGATAATTCAGGAGCAAAAAGTATAAAATGTATAAAAATTTTAAAAGGTTTTAAAAAACGATATAGTTATACTGGGGATACAATTGTAGTAAGTGTAAAAAAATTAAGATCAAAAAATAAGGATAGAATTAAAATTAAAAAAGGAGAAGTTCTTAGAGCTATAATTGTACGTACAAAACAAAATAAAAAACGAAAAGATGGCTCATATTTTTGGTTTTATTCGAATGGAGCCATTTTAATCAATAGTCAAAATAAACCAATAGGTACACGTATATACGGTCCTGTTCCGAAAGAATTTAAAAGTAAAAAATTAATTAAAGTTGCTAGTTTAGCTACTGGTTTTATTTAAAATTTATTATTTAAAAATGCATTTTTTAAAACAATTTACTGAAAAGGCAGTCAAATATGACTTTTTAACAAAATATAATTACAAAAATATACACGAAATACCAAAAATTAAAGCAATTGTTTTACATATTGGTACAAAACAAGTTAGTTTTAAAGTTCTTTTAGAAGCATTAGTTTGTTTAAATCTTATATCTGCCAAAAAAGGATTTATTACCAAATCATCAAAACCAAATATTTTTTTAAAAATTAGAAAAGGTTCTCCAGTAGGTTGTAAAGTAATTTTAAAAAATAAAGATATGTGAAGAATAGGCTTTAAAATTATATTTTTAACACTATCTCAAAATAAGCATTTTGATGGTATTTCTTTAACCTCAAGCAAGTATTCTACTAATTCATTTACATTCACTATAAAAAATATTTTACTTTTTTTAGAATTAGAGAAACAATACGAATTATTTGATCAAAATTTGCCACTATTAGATATTAGTATTATTACTAATTGTAAAACTAAAGAAGAATTACATAATTTATTAACTGCTTATAAATTACCTTTAAAAATATAAAATTAATAAGTAACCAAGTTTTTAGTATAAAAATAACCTAATTTTTTAAAATAATGAATCAATCTTTAAAAATAAAATATTTAAAATCTTTAAAAGATAAAATTTCAATAAAAAGTATTCAAATATTAAACAATGAAATTGTTTTAACTGTTAATTCGACAAAATGCATAGAAACCTTATTTTTTTTAAAAAATCATATCAATTGTCAATATAAAATATTATCTTGTATCTCAGGTGTTGATTTTATTGAAAAAAAAAATCGTTTTGAAATTTCTTACGAATTATTAAGTATTCGTTATAATAGTAGAATTCGTTTAAAAGTAAATGTTAATGAAATAACTCCTATCGAATCTGCTGTAACTGTTTTTAGTAGTGCTGACTGATGAGAAAGAGAAATTTGAGACTTATTTGGTGTTTTTTTTATTAATCATCCTAATTTACGAAGAATTTTAACTGATTATGGTTTTTCAGGTCATCCTTTACGAAAAGATTATCCATTAACAGGATTCGTTGAATTACGATACGATGAATTGAAAAAACGAGTTGTATGTGAAGCTTTAGAATTAAGCCAAGAATTTAGAACGTTCGATTTTATGACTCCCTGAGTCTCTGTTTCTTCAAAAAAAAAAATATTATAAAAGATAGAAAAATTATGTTGTCTATGTTTTAGACTGTTAATTTTTAAAATCAATAAAAATTAAATTATTTTTTGGAATATAGCCAAGTGGTAAGGCAACCGTTTTTGGTACGGTCAATCAAAGGTTCGAATCCTTTTATTCCAATTTTAATACTAAAGTGATATGGTAAGGACTTATAACTCAGTTGGTTAGAGTGTATGCCTGATAAGCATAAAGTCAGTAGTTCAAATCTACTTAAGTCTATAATATAAAAATTATACATTCCATTTGGCCTCTATCGTCTAAGGGTTTAGGACATTACCTTTTCACGGTAAAAATATGGGTTCGAATCCCATTAGAGGTATCGTGAATCAAAAGTTATAAATAATATTTAAAATAATTTATAACTTTTGATTTTATAATTAACGAATCAATTATAAAATGTACTTAACTCTTGTTTTTTTACCTTTAATAGGATCTACTGTTGCTGGTTTATTCGGTCGACAAGTAAGTGGTAAAGGTGCTTCTTTTATCACGGTTCTGTGTTTAGGTATTACTTGTATTTTTTCTTTTATTTCTTTTTATGAGGTTGCGATATCAGGATGCCCTGTTTATATTAAATTATTTACATGAATAGATTCTGAATTTTTTAATGTTGATTGAGGTTTCCTTTTTGATTCATTAACGGTAGTGATGTGTTGTGTTGTTACATTTATTTCATTATTAGTTCATTTATATTCAACAGAATATATGTCGCATGATCCTCATTTACCACGATTTATGTCTTACTTATCATTATTTACTTTTTTTATGTTAATTTTAGTAACGGCAGATAATTATATCCAATTATTTGTTGGTTGAGAAGGTGTTGGATTATGCTCATATCTATTAATAAATTTTTGATTTACTAGAATACAAGCTAATAAAGCTGCGATAAAAGCAATGATTGTAAATAGAGTAGGGGATTTTGGATTAGCTTTAGGTATTTTAACAATTTTTGTAAAGTATCAAGCAGTTGATTACGCTACAGTATTTGCAATAACGCCTCACTTTATAGGACAAAGTTTTAACTTTTTAGGTTTAGATCTAAATTTATTAGATACTATTTGTATTCTTTTATTCATAGGTTCAATTGGAAAATCAGCTCAATTAGGTTTACATACTTGGCTACCTGATGCAATGGAGGGGCCAACACCGGTATCTGCTTTAATCCATGCTGCGACAATGGTAACTGCTGGAGTATTTCTTTTAGCTAGAAGTTCACCTATATTTGAGTTTGCCCCAACTGCATTAATAGTTGTAACTATCATAGGAGCAATGACATGTTTTTTTGCAGCAACCACTGGTTTATTACAAAATGATCTAAAACGAGTTATTGCTTATTCTACATGTAGTCAATTAGGTTATATGATTTTTGCTTGTGGTTTATCTAATTACTCTGTAGGTGTTTTTCATCTAGCAAACCATGCATTTTTTAAAGCTTTATTGTTTTTAGGAGCTGGTTCAGTGATTCACGCAGTTTCTGATGAACAGGATATGAGAAAAATGGGTGGTTTAAGAAAACTTGTACCTTTTACTTATTCTGTAATGATGGTTGGTTCTCTAGCTTTAATGGGTTTCCCATTTTTAACAGGGTTTTATTCGAAAGATGTAATTTTGGAAGTTGCTTTTGGGAAATATAATACTATAGGTTATTTTTCTTACATTTTAGGAACTTGCGCCGCTTTTTTTACTGCTTTTTATTCTTTTAGGCTTGCACATTTAACTTTTTTATCAGAGCCTAATGGTTATAAACCTGTTATTATGAATGCTCATGATTCACCTATTAGAATGTCTCTACCCTTAGCTATTCTAGCAATTCCAAGTATCTTTATTGGTTATTTAAGTAAAGATATGTTTATTGGAATGGGGACAAATTTTTGAGGAAATGCTTTATTTATTTTACCTGAAAATATGAATATGATAGATGCAGAATTTATTCCACAAATTTATAAATTATTACCTGTTTGTTGTAGTTTAATAGGTGCTAGTTTTTCTTTTTTACTATATAGTTATGGAAAAACTTATTTATTTAATTTAAAAAAAACTTTTTGAGGTAGACGAATTTACGTTTTTTTAAATAAAAAATGATTTTTTGATAAAATTTATAATGAATTTATTGTTCAACCGTTTTTACATTTTGGTTATCATGTAAGTTACAAAATTATTGATCGAGGAATAATCGAATCATTAGGACCTATGGGGTTATCTAATTTAATATCACAAAAAGCTTTTAAATTACAATCTTTACAAACTGGATTTTTATACCATTATGCCTTTTTAATGTTAGTAAGTACCACTTTTTTAATTAGTATTTTAAATTTTGAAATTTTAACAATAGCAGTATTAAATACAAAAATAATTTCTTTAATTAGTGTTGCTCTTTTTTTTTTAAGTAAAATGAAATTCTAATTTATAACAAGTATTTTCTAATAAATTACAAATATTCATAATTTTTTAAGATATTCGTTCTATAATACCACTAAAATGTAAACTTTTAAAATCTTTAATAGCTCAGTCGGTAGAGCGAGTGGCTGTTAACCACTATGTCGTTGGTTCGAGTCCAACTTAGAGAGAATTTTTTATAATTAATTTTTTTTAAACTATAATATTTTATTAAAATAGCTTAACATGAATTCAGCAACTTACAATTGAATTTCTCGTTGACTATTTTCTACTAACCACAAAGACATAGGAACATTATATCTACTTTTTGGGGCGTTTTCTGGTGTAATTGGTACAACAATGTCAGTATTAATTCGTTTAGAATTATCACAACCAGGAAATCAAATTTTATCAGGTAACCACCAATTATATAACGTATTAGTTACTGGGCACGCCTTTGTAATGATTTTCTTGTGCGCCACTGAGGCTCCAACAACTGTGCATACTAAATATGCAAGGACTGTAACGCCGTCCTTTAAACTATTCGACCGACCTTTGAGTGAAAACAAAACAGGGGAAAATAGCATGTCGGAGAAGCCCATTTGCTGGAAAGCGGATATTCTAAAAAATAATGGGTGAAGTAGGTTGTCTATGAATAGAATGTTAATTTCGAATCTGAGTCAACGGCTGGGTATCATGACCAAATGTTTTAACCGCAATCGAACGTTTGTAAGAGCTTGTGAGATTAGAAGAAGTCAATATCAAGAGTTACCTCTTACAGCCACTATTACACTAGATGTAATATGTATGACTAAAAGAATTCTAAGGACAAATACACCAGTTGTCGGAGTAACTGTGGGATTGCCTAAGTCTCAAAAGAGATATGGTAACGGAGAATTAATAGTAGCAGCTACTAAAATACGAGTTTTTAGTAATACGTCTAAAGTAATGTTTGGAGAATGCGAAGTGATTCAGCGTAGGGAACTAACGACTTCTAACCTAGGAATGGGTTATAAGAAATTAGTTCAAAATTTAGATAATAAATTCTATCAAGATAAAATTTGTAGTCTTGAAAGATTAATTCAAGCTTATGAGATTGTCAGTAAAAGTAGAGGAAGTAATACTAAAAGTATCGATTCGGAAACTTTAGATAGTTATTCAAAGGATACGATTCATAGTTTAAGCAATTGTTTAAAAAATCATAGTTTTAAATTTAAACCAATAAGACAAGTAGAAATACCCAAACCTAACGGGGGCATTCGTAAATTAGGCATACCAAGCCCCAGGGATAAAGTTGTTCAAAAAGTTATGGCAATTTCCCTGGAGGAAATCTATGAGCCTAAATTTCTGAAAAGTTCTCACGGATTTAGACCCAAAAAAGGAACACATTCTGCTTTAAAATCTATTACAGGCTGGACTGGGACAAAATGGTTTGTTGAAGGAGACATTTCGAAATGTTTTGACACTTTGGATCATCGTATTTTAGAACAATTATTAAAAAAAGAGATATCTTCGAGGCCTTTTATAGACTTATATTGGAAGGCTGTAAAATCACATTACATAAATCCTGTAAACAAGGTTGAAGAATTTAGTAGCGTCGGGGTTCCGCAAGGCGGTGTTTTTTCTCCAATACTTTCAAATATCTATTTACACGAGCTTGATAAGTTTATGCAAATTAAAGTTGAAAAATCTAAAAAAAGTGGTCCAACAAGTATCGACAATCCTGAGTATAAAAGAGTGCATACTAAAATTTCGAATATGAGACAATATTTTTTGCCAACTTATAGGCGTAATCGTAGTCTTACCAAAGAGCAAGAGCAAGAAAGATTAAAAGAAATATTAAAATTGGAAAAAGTTCGAGCTAAATATCCATCTAAAATTCAAGGCCCAGGATATCGAGTGTATTATGTTAGATATGCAGACGATTTTTTAATTGGTATAAATGGACCTCGCCGAATCGCAGAGAAATTAAAGCAAGAACTTCAAACATTTCTTTTAAATGAATTAAAACTCACTCTTAATTTAGAAAAGACAAAAATTACTCGTTCAGATCTAGGTGCTTATTTTTTAGGTGCAAGGTTAAAGCTTCATACAAGTCGAACTAATGACCAAAAGCGGCGGACTAATTCGGTAACTAATTATAAAAGAAAAGTTCGTGCTCGAATGGGTCAAGGTAATATCATTGCATTAGCTCCTTTGGAGTACTTGATACGAAAACTTCAATCACAAGGTATATGTAGAATTAGAAGTTTAAGAAAACATGATGTGGTACCGACAAGAAAAAGTGCTTGGATTAATCTTGATCTTTTTACGATTGTTAAAAAGTACAATTATGTTTGGCAGGGTATTTTAAACTATTATTCGTTTGCTTATAATCGAAGTCAGTTAAACTGGATTCAGTACTTACTACATCATAGTTTAGCTTGTACTTTTATGAATAAACTTAAGCTTAACTCTCGAAGTCAAGTATTTAAAAAATATGGTAAAACAATTCAAGTTCAAAATGATGATGGCAAGCTAATAGCTTTTAAATTAAAAAAAACCTTATCAAGAATTGAAAAATTTTCGAACAATACTCTATCTTCTGGTTTTGAAACATTTAAATATAGCCTTAGGGCTAAAAGTGTTTTTGATGAACCGTGCAAAATATGTGGCACAAAACGTAACATTGAAATGCATCATAGAAGACCTTTGAAGGCTCATAAAACTGACAACACTTTAAAAGGTATACAAATTAATCTGTCACGTAAACAAATACCATTGTGTACTTCTTGCCATCAAAGAGTGCATAACGGTCTTTACGACGGACCTGGAATTTATTAGTATTAAATTAAACTACGCGGAGAGCCGGGTGCGATGAAAGTCGCACGCCCGGTTCGGAGGGGAGGTTGTGATTTCTTTAAAATGGACTGCGATCTTACCCTACCATGGTTATGCCAGCGTTGATCGGTGGGTTTGGGAATTGAATGGTTCCTTTAATGATTGGAGCTCCCGACATGGCTTTTCCAAGAATGAATAATATTTCATTTTGATTATTACCACCTTCTTTAATTTTATTATTGAGTTCTACATTATTAGAAACTGGAGCTGGTACCGGGTGAACTGTTTACCCACCTTTATCAAGTATTCAAGCGCATTCTGGGCCATCAGTTGATTGTGCAATTTTTAGTTTACACTTATCAGGAATTGCTTCTATTTTAGGAGCAATAAATTTTATTACAACAATCTTTAATATGAGAGCGCCTGGATTAACTATGCATAGATTACCTTTATTCGTTTGGGCTGTTTTAATTACCGCTTTTTTACTTTTATTATCATTACCTGTTTTCGCAGGAGCAATTACAATGTTACTTACTGATAGAAATTTTAATACAACTTTCTATGACCCATCAGGAGGAGGAGATCCAGTATTATACCAACATCTTTTTTGATTCTTCGGGCACGGGCGGGGCAACGCTCTAAACTCTTTCGCTAAACGGTATACAGCCGTGCGAATATCTAAGCAAATGAGAGTGACATCAATGGCAAATATGTACATGATGACATTATTGAGAGTTGAAGTTACATGAACGGTGTACAGAATTCCATATTATCTGTACTTTAGGTTAGACCCGCGCAACAGGAGAGGCTACGAGAAGTCGGCTGTGCCGTCGACTTCGCTGTATTCAAAACCTCGCATATGACAAGCATGACACGCGGCGGACCACGCAAGAACCAATAATGTTTCACAAGATCACAGACTTAGAGTAAGTACCCCCTTAAACTTTATAGGACCTCAGGGTGGTTCCTGATTCCCTTCTCGTTGTAGAACGAGACGTCTCTCAGGTAGCTCAAGTAACCTTAACGGGTTACTTTACGCTTCAAGGACGATAGGTTTAAGTGAGATGGCAACGAACTGGGAAACCGGGTACATTGCCACAATGAAATTCTGCACAAGTAGTAATTCAGGTCAAGGAAACCAAGAGCACTATTGCGATTCTGCAATAGATTCTCTCTTGGTCGAGATCCGGGATGAGGCCAAAAGTCTCAGACCGCTGCTACAGGAAAGTATAGACGCTAATCGCTGACCAATGTTGTTTCATAGTAAAGCTCTTATTGAGCTTAAACTGAAGCGACAAAAGTGAATATGTCTTGCTGCAGGAAAATATGGAATACGTTCAACTCTTGTTGAAACGAAGTTCAGTGACTGACTATGTAGTCTTGACATGCGGATCTCTGCTGTCGAAACAGTTTATCGAAGCAGGGGTAACAGAACCCCTGGTGTTGATGGACTTACCCTCACTAGAGAAACCCTACTTAGTCAGGTAAAAGCCCTAAGTTTCAACCAATTATTAAAGTATCAGGCTTCGCCTATCCGACGGGTATTTATACCGAAGGCAGGCAAATCTGAATTTAGACCGCTTGGTATCCCGACTATTGGGGACAGATGCATGCAAACATTGTTTGCCCAACTCCTTGATCCAATCGTTGACGCTATCTCAGATGATTTTAGTTACGGTTTTCGTAAAGGAAGAAATGGCCATCAGGCCATTGGTGATCTCTCGAATCACCTGCGCATAAAACCCTCGCTGAAAAGGGCGAAAAAGACAGGCACCAGGCGCTATTTCAATCACTCGAAATACGTCTACAGTATTGACATCAAGGGATTTTTCGACAACGTCTCACACGTGTGACTTATTGAAAATATCCCTATACCCTCACGCTTCCGGTCGGTATGATCTCAATGACTTACTAGTGAAGTAAACTTCCAAGGTGTTACTTCTCAAGTTCTTTCAGGCTTCCCCCAAGGAAGCGTGATTGGCCCATGTCTTGCCAATTTTACTCTTAATGGTCTCGACTCTTTATGTCAACCGACGCAGAAGACCGCATTTGACTCTGAAAAGTCTTCTTTTCTTGCAAAACACTACGGCGAGCGCTACAAACCAAGTCAGAGCACAGTTCGGAAAACATTGGTACAGCAGGCGTTTCGGTATGCAGATGACATCATTATTGTCTCTAACGATATGCCTCAACTGTCTTTAGCTAGGACACGTATTGACGACTTTCTCTCTGCGAGAGGACTGTCTATCAATCCGGCAAAAAGCTTCCTGATAAAATGAAAGCATAACCAAAAATTCGACTTTCTTGGTTTTACTTTCCATTATATCTTGAATCCAGTCCAATCCAAAATCACGGAACAGCGGACTACAAGTGGCAAACTCGCCTTGCGAGGGGGGCTCTATATCTATCCTTCAAAATCGAGTGTGCTTCAGTTTAAACAAAAGATTAAAGATATTATTACTTTAAATCTTAATATCTCACCCTTTATAATGATTAAGAAACTTAACCCTATTTTAAGGGGTTGGGGTAATTACTACGGTATAGGAACTCTTAGGGTATTTTCGAGACTAGATCACTTCGTCTACTATCGATTGTGACGTTACCTAAAGAGAAAGTACAAAAAAGTAACAACACCTCGTTTAGTTCAGAGGTTCTTCCAAGGTATACCGACTCCCTCTGGAAGGCTTTGACAATTTCATGGTACGTACACCGACAAAACTGCGTCTAATAAGCTTCGAAAAGGGGAAGTTAAGTGATTAATGCTTCTTTGTAAATTGAACACGCCTGTGCCTGCGCACACGCTCAAAACAAGCAAGGCCCTCCGTAGCACTTCCCAATATATTGATGGCTTAAGCCATCTGGAATGACATAATAGTATAATTGCCCGTCGTAGTAGTACGGCTGACACATCGAATAATTGAACTGAGTTGTATAAACGGCAGAAGGGTGTTTGCCCACTATGCAATACTCCTCTTGGCTATCTTCTAGAAGAAAACCTCGAAATCCACCGCGTGGATAGTATTGCGGACGCGATCAAAACCGGCCAGGCTAGTCACCAGGTTAACCGGCTTGATAATCTTAAGATTGTTCATAAGACTTGTCATAAAGGACTTCACCGTTAAGTATTATTTTCATTGAAGAGCCGTATGCATCGAGAGGTGCTTGTACGGTTCTGTGCGGGGCTATTGAGGCGACTCAATATTCTATCGCGATCCGGAAGTTTATATATTAATTGTACCGGCCTTCGGTATTATTAGTCACATAGTATCTACTTTTTCAAAAAAACCAATTTTTGGTTATTTAGGAATGGTGTATGGCGCGCCGTTGCGTTTGTTTTTCGTTATGAATACTAGTCATATTCATCAAAATTCACTTTCTTGCAACAAATTTTGGAGCCTTCTCGGGGTAGCGATTAATAAAGATCGTGGAAAAGCATCGAGGGACAGCGGATTGAGGTCTAATATGAGAAGACCAAGACTATCTGAGGCAATGCTAAATAAGGTTACGATAAGAAACTTGATACGTTATGCTGGGACCGCATTATCCTATTGGTCACCTCATATTTATGACCATATTGTTAGGTGGGAATTTTCATGCGTACAGGAAAATTTCCAAGAAAGTACCAACACAGCACTTCCTAAAGAAGTTATAATAACGCAAGAACCTAAGTTTAGCAGACTTAAAAATCGAAATAATTTAAAAACTACGGGATATAACCTCTTTGGAGGAATACGGAGTATCCATAGTACCTTGTGCATAAGGGAAGGGATACAGGTAAACAAGCTGTTATATGATTCCCGCCGATCGTTTTCAAAAAAAATTCTTTCTAAAGATCTGAATGAAAGGGTTACGATCACGGAAATTAGAAAACAGATAAAAGAACGCAAAAATAAAGATGGAAGATATGGGAACCTAATCCAGATAATTGGATCTCCTTCCACTTTACACCTTGCATATTTAATGATTAAAAGTAATTCTGGAATCCCTAGTAAGGAAATTGATAACGAAACTCTCGATGGAATCTCTTTAAATAAACTCAATAAAATGTCGAAAGACATTTTAAGTGGGCATATTAGGATAGCACCAGTACGTAGAATATTAATTGCCAAACCGTGAAAGAAAGAATTACGACCTCTTGGAATAAGCAATCCTCGCGAAAAAATAGTACAAAAAGCAATTGAAATTGTTTTGACTACTATTTTTGAAGACATATTTTTAGATTGTAGCCATGGTTTCAGACCTGGTAAAAACTGTCACACAGCACTGAAATATCTGCAACTCAACGTTGGAAACGCGTCAACCTATACATGGGTAGTCGAAGGTGATATTAAAGGTTGTTTTGACAACATTCCTCATAAAAAGATAATTAAAGGTATACAACGTCGGATAGATTGCCCCAGTACTATCTCTTTAATAAAAAAGATATTGAATGCAGGCTATGTTTTAAATGATAACCTTAAACGCCACGGTTCGAATGCAAAAGTCGTAAGATCCAATATTGGCACGCCGCAAGGCGTTGTTTTAAGCCCACTCTTTTGTAATATAGTATTGCACGAAATGGACACTTTCATTGAAAAGAACTTAAAATCAGTATATACAAAAGGCAAAAACCGAAAAGCAAACCTTGAATATCGTAAATTGAGATATAAGATAAAAAATGAAACTAATCTGAAAAAACGCAGAAAACTTATCAACCAATGCCTCAAAGTTCCATCAAAAGATTTTCATGATCCGAACTTCAAAAGGCTATTTTACGTTAGATATGCTGATGACTGGATCATTTTATTAGCAGGTTCACATACTGGTGCGAAAAACATTTGTAGTGAAGTGTCCAAAGTACTTAAAAATTTAGGGATAACCTTGAATATGGATAAAACCCATATAACATCATTAAGAAAAGATAATTTCAATTTTCTTAGTGTAAATATAGGAATCCATAAAACTACGAATAAACATTATAAACCAGTAAGACACGTTAAAAAAAATGAAAAAATTATCAGACAAAGAATTTCACCACGTTTAATATACACCGCTCCTATTGAAAAACTTTTAATCAAATTAAAGGATCGAGGTTTTATAAAACGAAACAATAAGGGTGAACTGTTTCCGATTGGAAAAAGTAACTGCATACCTTTAACGCACCCGCAAATTCTTAATTATTATAACAGTAAAATAAGAAGTATTCTCAACTATTATAGTTGTGTTCACAATAGGAATGAATTATGGTCAATTGTCCGATTTCTACATTACTCATGTGCCTTAACGTTAGCGCGTAAGCACAAACTTAAGACATTAAAAAAGACCTTTAAGAAATTTGGAAGAGACTTAAAGTTTGTAAATAATAAAGGAAAAGTCTATAGACTATACCGACCCGAAAATTTACGAATGCTTCCAATGGATAAAAGATTTAACGCCCAAATGAATGAAGAAATCGATTCAATATTAAACCAGACGTGGTCTAGTAGCCTAACTCGTTCCCAATTTGATGAACCATATACTATATGCGGGACTATGGAAAACATTGAAATCCATCATATAAAATCTGTAAAAAACGTTCGAGTGAAAGTTCGAACGTATGCACAATAGATTGGCGGATTTCAAAGAAAAACCATCCCTTTATGTAAAGAGCATCACCAATTATATCATGCTGGAAAACTTTCCCAGGGTGATATAAAAACGTTATCGATGTATAAAGGCAAAAAAGAAACGCTAAATGAGAATTAACTCTTAAATACGTTCTTTTGTTTACTGGAGAGCCGTGTGATGGGAAACTATCACGCACGGTTCGGAGGGCAGGGTGATAGATTGCTCTGACCCCTACCGATGCTTTCTATTGGATTATTAGGATTTATAGTTTGAGCCCACCACATGGCGCGCGTGGATGTTACGCGAAGGAATACTGACTGCCTGAAAATTGTCAGAAGGGTAAGGCCAGCTGCTGACCTCGAAAGGGGTTTGGTGGTAAAGCATCGGTCTAACGGGCGAAAATCTATTGGAATGTACCACAATCCAAGTAATTTATTCATTCCCATATGAATGAAAAGATTTAGCCCTAACTCACAGATTTGTCGGGATAAGAAAATAAAGGTTAGAGCATTGGGTCCGTGTGCGACCATACAAATGCAGTTTAACTGTATGAGTATCTTAGTTGGAAATGACTTTTATACATGTGGATTGTCAAATCAGGCTCCTTCTAAGCTATTAACGAAGACGCAGGTCTATCGTTATAAAAGTGTTACCGTCCCTAAACAAATCGTTTTAAATCCGTCGATAAGTACTAATGTCATTAGTACTTTGGAACGTAGAAGCCACGTCATGCCGAGTGCCGTAACTGGTGCTTGGACAAGGAGTCCCGTAATCGGTGGAAGTATGCTAAAAGCATATAACCGCCCAAAGGGGACAGATTTCTTTGCACGTAATATGTCTACTAATGGCCCTATCAGGTCATTTGAGCTTATTACAACGAAACTTTCTGAGTTAAAGGAAGTTTCAACCAAAAACGATATTGATGAGGTTAACAATATTGTTATCCTCTTACTCGGAAGTCCCGAATTTTGGATACTCTGCTATGATGCAATTAAGAGTAATCCGGGGGTGAGTTCGCCCGGAGAAAGCCTATTTTTAGGTAACCCCAAAACTCTTGATGGGATTGACATAATATTCTTCGAAAAATTAGCCAAAAAGATCTGTAACGGTAGTTTCCGTTTCGGTCCTACTCGTAAGATCGATATTCCTAAACCTCAAGGTGGTACTCGGCCTTTAGGTATTGCAGATTCTCGAGATAAAATTGTTCAAAAAGGTATCGCAGTAATTTTAGAACAGTTATCGGAACATAGGTTTATCGAGCCTAGTTTCGGTTTCCGTCGAGGAAGATCCTGTCACGATGCACTGTCTTACATTCGAAAAAAAGTACCTTCGGGTATGTGGGCTATTGAAGGTGACATCAGTAAATGTTTTGACCGTTTTGACCATAAGGCACTTGTGTCGGTTATACGTAAGAAATATATTACTCAGCAAGTCTTCATCGATTTGCTATATAAAGCCTTGAAAGTGAAAATCATTGCGTTAAACAGTAGTTTTATAAACAAAATTGGAACTCCTCAGGGTTCGGTAGTAAGTCCCATTCTATGTAATATTTATTTGCATGAATTAGACCTCTTTATTACCGGTGGCGAAACACTCGCCAAATATCGCTCAAGTAAAGCAGCGACCCAGAACCCCGAATTCGCCAAACGTCTTAAACTGACCAAGGAAGAACTCTTGACTGCGGAAAGTGTAAAACGTGATAAGGGAAAATGGAAGTATTGGAAACACTTACACAAATTAAGAGTTACCAAATTTAAACGTTTAAAGGAGGAGAACGTGCCTAGGCTACTATATAAGGGTATGAATAGACGCTACGCTTATGTTAGGTACGTGGATGATTTCATTATCTTTGTTTGGGGTACAAAAAATGACTGTATCGAGTTTAGAAAGATCGTCAAAAATTTTCTTAAGTCTAACCTTAGGTTGGATCTAAATATAGAAAAAACTCAAATTACAGATTTAAGGAAAAATAAAGCGACTTTCCTGGGATTCCAATTATGGCAATCCCCTGCTAAACTCTTATCTAAGAAAAAAGATGTCAACCCGCTAGGGAAAATTGATCGAGTTAAAATGAACTCAAAATTTAGAGGCGCAACCATGCAAACACCTAGACTTAGGATTACGTTTAGTATGGAATCTATCCTAAGAAAGCTTGTGGATAAAGGAATGGTACGTTTTAAAATCGGAAAATTCCACCCTACAAGTTACAAAGCCGTTCTACAATATGACATTCCCAATATTGTTAACTACCTTAAAAAGGTATTTCGCGGTATTGCAAACTATTATGGTTATGCTCATAATTGGTATGACGCTAAGTCTCTGTATAACTACTTTGGTAAATATTGTGTTGCAATGACTATTGCTCATAAAACTAAAAGTAAGACCACGAAAGTTTTCAAAAAATATGGAGAAAACCTCGAAATTAAAGATGGAGACAAAATCCTTGCCAATTTTGGAACCCTTTCAAACAAATCATTCAAGAAAGGTCTAACAAAGTACAGGGAGGACTTTACTGTCATTAATGCTGAGAAACTATTGCTACAACACTTAGGTACAGCAAAAAAATCTATGCTTTCATGGCCTTGTGTTATTTGTGGAGAACCTGCAGAAATGCACCACATTAATCATGTTCGAAATGCGATTGAAAATAAAAAACCAGGGTCTTTCGATGCTTATCTTGAATCTATGAGACTATTAAACAGGAAAACTCTGCCTGTTTGTAAAAAGCATCATAATATGATACATAGAGATGAGTATGATGGCGAGTCTTTGAAAAATTTATTCACTTCCTTTAAAAAGAAAAGAATAGGTTTTAACAAGAAAAAGGCTTTAGCATTGATAGACAGAGTCGAAGCGCCTTCGGTTACTAATAAAACCGAACAAAAAAAATAAAAATTTAAATATCGTTTAGAAGAAATTGGAGAGCCGTATGACAGGAAACTGTCACGTACGGTTCGGAGAGAAGTTTTGTGAGTTATTATAGCTTGCTTTACTTACTCTACTATACAGTAGGTTTAGATATTGATACAAGAGCCTACTTCACTGCAGCTACAATGATTATTGCAGTTCCAACTGGAATTAAAATTTTTAGTTGATTAGCAACCATGTGAGGAGGTTCAATCGATTTACGAACTCCTATGTTATTTGCTTGTGGTTTTATTTTCTTATTTACCATAGGTGGTTTAACCGGAGTAGCTCTAGCAAATTCTGGATTAGATATAGCTTTACACGATACATACTACGTTGTAGGACATTTCCATTACGTTTTATCAATGGGAGCTGTATTCTCTATGATTGGTGGAGTTTATTACTGATTTGGAAAAATGACAGGAATGGAATATCCAGAAATTTTAGCTCAAATTAACTTTTGATCGTTCTTTATTGGAGTAAATTTAACATTTTTTCCAATGCACTTTCTTGGATTAGCAGGAATGCCACGAAGAATACCTGATTATCCTGATGCTTATGCAGGATTTAATGCTATAGCATCATTTGGTTCATCTTTATCAGCTGTATCTG
>JACLAD010009939.1_pt1 | contig 25565 bp, 12 predicted proteins | sample 8027901 | NCBI WGS metagenome assembly JACLAD01 (sample SAMN15725071, study PRJNA655200) | protist metagenome | isolation source: fluorescence activated cell sorting (FACS) single amplified genomes of... | place: Spain: Blaines Bay Microbial Observatory, Mediterranean Sea | collected 2016-07-05 | reverse complement strand
ACTCGAGATCAGCGCACACGGCGCCGTCGAAGGAGGCAAAGAAAGAAGAGAGCAGGCCGAGGATGTAAAGACGTCCGTCGTGGCTCTGGAGGCAGCAAAGGTGCGCGTTTTGAGAAGATGGGACAGATTTTTCCTGACCTTCCCTACACGCCCATCCTGTTCCCCTCCCCCGATGGCGCTGGTACTACTTTTCTCGTCGACAGCGCTGCGGAAAATAGCCATGCCTCAATTGCTGAGCCTCAACCACTTTTGCAAGGAGCGCACAGATCTATGCTTTTAAGGACATTGAAGGACGAAGCGGAAACGCGCTCCTGGAGACGGCTTGAGTTTGGGCGTGCCGATGCAGACGAGCCTGGCCTTCGCGAAGCTTCTGGCCGTGGTATTGAAGAAGAGGATATTAAGAATGATCCGGCGATGAGCCTTAGAGTTAGAGCCCAGGTAGATGCAGGGCATGTAGCATCTGCGGTGCCTGGAGATGTACGATTCCCATCCCCTACAACTACGCCTCCGTATCGCAGGGAGGGCTATGAGATTGATGGCGTCAAACTCGCAGCATTCGACAGGAAACAATACACACCGTATGTGATTGCTGCAGCTGAAGCTGAGAGGAAGAGGCGCATGGCATTAATGAAACATTTAGAGGAGGAGGAGCAGGAAGAGAGAGCTTCTCGGCAAGAGTGGGCTAGGAAGGCGATTGAAGTGGAGCATATGCGTCGTATCCGCGAGAACTTTGTGAGCTCTACGAGCGATACTGTCTGGTGGCAGAAACTTTTCCCCCTGAAAAGCAATTCTTTGGAAGATTATGAGGTTGTCTGTCCCAACAGCGCGTTTGGATGCACTCACCAGTGCATGAGAAGCAGTCTTGAAGCTCATCTTGCAAAAGACTGCAGGTTTGCTATGGATAGAATTGACAGTCCCAGTGTGACGGATATTGGCTCAAGCAATTGGATTGTAAGTTGCCCGTACTCTGTCTGCGGGTGTGAGGCAGAGTTCCCAAGGTCTGATCTTGAGGAACATTTGAAAGTATGCGCCTTTCGTGGCATGTCGCGTGAGCAGGAGAAAGCGCTGCGGGATAAGACTAAGATTGCTGTGATTGCTGCGGCAGAGAAGGAGAGGGAAAGAAGGGTAAAGGAGAGCTCGCGTGACCAGGCAGCGTCTTCAACGACAACGATCCGGTCCATTTTAGAGTCAAGTCGATACAGCCTTATGCATGACCTTGGCACCGAAGTGCTGGCGTTCAACGACTATTGCGATCGTAGTTACCATGATATGCAGGCGATTCACCGCAAGATTACAGAATGGGTAGATGAGGCCGTCAAGGGCTGCTCCCAGGGTTTAACAGTGGTGCGATACGGCTCGCACAGTTGCGGCCTCTCGACACCCAAGAGTGACCTCGATCTCGTCGTCGTGCCTTCAGAGTCAAGATACACTTGGGGCGTCGTGTCCGTCACCGCGGAGCTCATGCTGGCGCTGTCGGAGAGGCTTGCGCGTTCGCCAGCCGTTGTTAGCCACAAAGTTATAGATCATCCCGTACCACTCATCAAGGTAATGGTTGAGATGCCTTCGAAAGCGCGTACAAGCAGCCACTCAGATAAGCCAACATCGGGGCAAGGTGATTCTTTATCAGGGAGCGCAGCAGGATTAGCGGAAAGCTTTACTTTGAATGTTGATATATCGTTCAATAGCGCCGCCCACGCAGGTATTGCCACGTCTGCGTTTGTCAGCAGGATACTCGACCAGTATCCCAGCATTGCGCCAGTAACTCGTGTACTAAAAGCATTTCTCAATGAGCATGACCTGAACGATGCTTATTCAGGAGGCCTTGCGAGCTACGGCATCTTTATCACCGTTTGCGTGATCGCCTTGCAGCAGCATCGGCAGACGACGATGATACGGGAGAGGTCTTTGAGCCTCATCAGCAATGAGAGTGGGGATATCGACGGAGGAAGTGGTGGTGGTGGTGGTGGTGGTGGACGGAAAGGTGGACGAAGAAGTGAAGAAGAAAACGAAGAAGAGCGAGCGAATGAAGAAAGGCAAGATGGGTTTAGAGGAAACGATCACAGAAGTACTGCATCGTCCAGGCGACCCTCTGAAGTAGACGCACGAACTGGGGTCAAGATCAAGCGGACACCGCCAAGCCCTACGCGTGTCAGGAGAAGCATCTCTGTCGACGGAACACCATTTTGGGCGCCAGTGGCTCAAATGCAGTATGGGGACTGCATGGCGAGAAATATCATGGGCATCAGCGAGAACATGTCCGCAGCACAATTAACCTTTGATAATGAAGGCGAACAGCAGCTGATACATCTCGGGGGGCTGCTCATGAACGCACTCTATTTTTTGAGCTCTCTGTTTGATGCGAAGGCAGATGCCCTCTCCCTGCTCAATGGTGGTTGTCTGTATCCAAGGAGAAGCAGTCGCGATAATGATGGCGCACCTCTTGTCATTGAAGATCCGCTGACTCCAGGCAACAATGTAGCTCGGACTTGTTTTCGATTCGTTGAGGTTCAAGATAAATTCATGCAGGCTCTAGACGCCCTCGATACAATGGCAATCCGCTGGGGTGGTGGTTCGCGCGGAAGAAAGCTGGGCGAGGGTGGCCTTCTCCTCGAAGTTTTTGGGGTAAGCACACCTATCCCTCACGCCTCAGCGTCAGGAGCAGGAGAAACGCATGTGTGGGAGAATGCAGGCCATTAAGTCATTCCCTCCCGCCCTTAATTTTCAAGATGATTGAGCTCTTCGTTTTCATATTTTTTTCTTGGTTTTTTTTGCTAAATTAAAATATTTAGTTCACCAGTTAATCACTGGTGGCTTGGCTTGGACAGAGGCTCCATCAGCTACCTATTCCTCTCTCTCTCTCTCTCTCTCGTCCAATGATCTTTGACGCATCTAAAATCTCTACTTCTTCGAGCTGGACACCCCAGCGCGGAAACACATTAATGATGGACATTTTGGCTGAAGAGAACACCATAGACCAGACACCCAATGACCTCAAGACCGACAAGTGCAATGCAGACGTAGTTGAGAACAAGATCTAGGCGAAGAATATAGGTCTGAAAAGCTATCATGTAGAAGTTCAAGATGAGAACAATGATGGAAAGCCCTCCACCCCATACGAGAGGAGGCACCTGCTCTGTTTTATTACCCTTTGAAACTGCGGGAGGAGTACGGTGAAAATAGACACGGTCAGCATTGCACGAAAATTATGAAGCATGCGAAAGGAGAGAAATGAAAGTCCACGGGAATGCAAAGAATGGGAAGTGGATAAACTTACTCTGGAAGAGGCGCATCATTTCGACCAAAAAGTTGAGCAGTATGAAGATGACCTCTGCCTCCAGCGCAGTCGGTGGGTACGGCAAATAGTATCCCTTGTAAACGTACAGAGCGATGTTGACGACCAGATACAACATCGCGAACCAATAGTGGAAATAGACGAGGATCTGAACAAGCAGTGAAGACCTCATTTTTTCAGCATCTTCGCTCGCCATCTTTTGATTTCAGCTCCTTCCTTCGAGTCGTCCCTCGTCTGTGTTTGCCTGCGTTGCGTTGCGTTGTGTTGCGTCTGACAAAGGCTACGCTAAACGATGACCCCCTTCTCCTTCGTTCTTGTTCTTTTTTTTTTCTTTTTCTTTTTTTTTTTTTTCCCTTTCTCTCTTTCTTTCTTCTTTTTTGTTCCTGTTGTCTTTGTAGTTCCTAACAATTAATATTCAATGCTGCTCCTTTTATTCTGATTATGGTGTGATGAAGATGATGATGAAGATGATGATGAGAAGATGATGATGAAGATGGATGTCTTTGCCGTTCCTTTTCTTTTCTTTTCTTTTTTCTTTTCTCTTTTCTTTTTTCTCTTTTCTTTTCAAAATCTCAATTTCTTCCTCTACTCTCTCTCCATATAATGAGTTCTCACTTTCAACTACCTGTCCAACTGTCAAAAGGAAGAACGGAAGTGTTGTTTCATTTTTTATTTTCTGTGGTATTATCGAAGGTCTTTCCTGCGCTTCTGTTTTTCCACTTTTTTTCTCCTGCTTTTTTGCTTTTTTTTTTTTTTTCCCTTCTTCTTCTTCTTCTTCTTCTTCTTCTTCTGCTCAGAACAGAATGAAGGAGAATGAAGGAGAATGAAGGAGAATGAAGGAGAATGAAGGAGAATGAAGGAGAATGAAGGAGAATGAAGGAGAATGATATAAATAACTGCCGGGCGCGTTACACACACAACAATACTATTGACAATGGAGTCCACTCTATTCAATATATCAATTTTTTGGAGTCAATGTCAATGATGTCAATTATGTCAATAATGTGTAATGTGTGCGTGCGTGTGTGTGTGTGTGTACTACTCACAATTGGAAAGAGAAGAGGATGGCAACAACACACGGCACGGGACGTACTAGATATAGGTAACACACAGTGGAGAAAAAAAGAAGAGAAGCAGCAACACCACCAACAAAAGAGGAGAGGAAAATGTGAAAGAAAATTCAAAATTTAAATTTGGGTTTTTTGAAGAAATTAAAAAGACGCAAAGGATCTATTTACGCACACGTGATAATAGTAATCATAATAATACATTCATTGAGTTCGGTTGTTCAGGGCAGGCCAAAGCAGAAGAGGTGAGGAGGGCCGTATTCATCGAGCAGGGAAACACAGACACAGACACAGACACACACAAAACAAAAGTAAAAGCAAAAGCAAAAGCAAAAGCAAAAACAAAAACAAAAAAGAAAGGAAAGGAAAGGAGGAGAGAGTGGTTCACGGAGCAGTATGGCAGAATCTACGCGGGAAAGTGCAGCCTCGTCCTCAAGGCTTGCAAAGGGGGTTCTTCCGGCATCGCTTACAATGAGCTCATTGGAAGCCGGGCAGGATGCGCTAGCAGCAAAGGCTGCATCTGCGAGCCTTGCTGCGTCGCGCGCCGCAAGCGTAGTTGCGGGTGGCGGGGATATGCTGCTGGCCAGCCTCGGCATTCCGCAGGGCGGTACCTCTGGCACCTCCCCGATCCCAGCAGTAGCTGGTGGCCATAGCGGTGGCTCGGACATTCGCTCTCTCATACAGCAAAAGGAAAAAGAACTGCATGACATCAACGAGTATCGCATCCGATCTTTGGAGGATACCGTGCGCAGGCACGAGAAATCAGAGTCGGATCTACGGCTCAAGTTCTCAAAACTCAAAGAGGACTTCTCGTACAATCTGAAGCTCATCGAAGATCGAGACATCGAGCTCGACAAGTATGAGAGAATGTTCGAGCAGCTGAAGCTCGTTGTGCGAGACAGAGAGCAAAAACTGCAGGAAATGCAAAAGAGGCTCGAGGATGCCGAGGGCAGGCTGAAGCAGCAGAGGCGCTCTACGACGGAGCAGGAGGAGCGCCTTCAGGACAAGCTGAAGGAAGTTCACGCGCAGCTGGAGAGCGAGAGGTGGGAGAGGGATGATGCGGAAAGGAAGCACGCAGAGACCCTCTCAAGTGCGTCGCGGGATCTTGATAGGCGATTGCGAGAGAAGGACGAGCAGGCGTCCGCAGCGCGGAGGGATCTCGCCAAAAGCTACGACTCAATCCTTGCCCAGCAGGAGGAGGACCGCAAAAAAGTAGCTGGGAAGCACGCGGAGCGGGAGCGCGAGCTTGAGTCGCAGCTCAAGGCCTTGCAGCACGAGCTGGATGCCCAGAGAGAGAGAGCTGTGACACTGTCGAGCGACCTCGACCGCTTTCGCCAGAGCGCAGAGGGCTCGTCCAAGAAGCTCAGCGACGTCGAATACGAGCTCGAAAAGCTGCAGAAGGACAGGGACAAGGAGGTCGAAGATCTCCAGCGGGAAAAGGAAGAGATGGCACACCTGAAGCAGTCCCTTCTGGACGAGTATGAGGGAAAGATGGGAGAGCTGCTTCAAAATCTGCAAGTCGTGGAGAGGGCATTCGTAACACAGAGAGAGCAGTATGAGGCGCAGCTGCAACAGCAGGCTTCTGGTCGGGAAGAGGAGCTGCAGCGAACCACGAGACGCCTGGAGGGTAGGTTGGAAAGTCTCGTCGAGCGCCTTCAGGCATCGGAAGAGATTGTCAAGCAACAACGAGAGGACTTGGATCGTGCTCGCGAAGACCATGAAACACTGCTCGCGACCGAGAAGGAAGCCCATGATAAGACCCGCGCTGACGCTGTTGCGGCAGCAGCGAAGCTGGAGGCTCGTGAGCGCGAGCTCAAGCAGGAATTGTGGAACCGTGATTTGGAACTGAAGAGCGCGAAAGAAACGCTCTCAGGTCTCCGTGACGTGAGAGAGCGTGCCGAAGCATCGGGTAGGGCCCTTCGAGACCAGGTTGAGGAGCTTGCTGCACGAGAGAGCGAATTGAAGAGAGACTTGCTTGAAACGAATGAGCGGTGGGAACGTAGGTGGGAAGAAGAAATGAGAAAGCAGGGACACAAGCACAACCAGCTTACAGAAGTCCTTCAGAAACAACGTGACCACCTTGCCAAGGAGAAACGAAAGCTCGAGGAAAGGATTTTAGACCTTGAAGCAGATTTGAATAGAACGCGTGCAGAGGTGAATGCGGCAAGGGCACGGGCAAGGCCTATTGCAATGTCCACCAATGCTGCGGAAGAGCGTGTTCCTGCTTCCGTTCATTCTATGCCTTTGTCTGCCCCTGCCCCTGCTCCTGCTCCTGCAACTGCGGAAGTGGCGCCAAGAGAATCAACCTCACAGCAACTGGGAGACGACGATCTACAGGCAATGCCAAAGAAGGAAAGGAATGAGGCAGATGTTGCAAATCTCAAAAGAGAGACTGTATCGCCAATGACATCAGCTGAGCTTTTTTCTGATGACCTAGGCCCCCCGTCTCCCCTGGGGTCAATATCTGGAATATCACCCGCAACCAGGCATCGGCGACCAGATGCTGCTCTATCTGAACGCGCAGACGGTCCTGGCGAACGTTCATATGCGCCGTCCACGGCCGTCATGGAAGTAGAGTTGGAGAACGCCAGGCTTCGGGATGCTGTTGCGCGCATGCGACACGAAATGGAAGAGCTTGCGCTCGCGCGGGTCAAAGAGAGGGAGGCTTTGGAGAAAGAAGAGGGTGTTTCCGCAGAAGCCAGGAGCGCGCAAGATGGGCACAAGGAAGGGGGGCACAGAAACAACAACGACGCGGCTTTTCTGCGATCGAAGCTCAACCAGGCGGATGTTGACCTCGATCGCCTGCTAAAGGAGAGAGAAAAGCTCATGGACATAAGCAACCAGCTTCGTGCGGACCTAGAGCATGTCGTTTCAACAGCTGCCACAACCTCCCCCACAGACATCGCAGAGGCTGTGCGTCGAACGGAGGAAGAAACATCTCATAAATACGAGCAGAAAATCCAGTCCATTGAGAGCCGGCTGCGAGATCTCGCTGCGCACAACAAGGCGCTGACCGCAGAGCTTTCCAGCCAATGGGGAGGCTCCCGAGAAAGCCGCGAAGGGGCCGTGTTTGACTCAACAGATATTTCTTCGGCTGATGCTGACATGGAGGCTGCCATTAGCGCGCTGCAGCAGAGCCGCGAAGTATTGCGCCGCGAGCCTGCACCCGCTAGAGATGGCCTTGTGCGCAGCCGCGCAAGTCGCCGCAGACCACGGCAAATCGAACAAAGGAGTCGTCGCCTTCCCGTTCGCGATGATGATAATGAGGAAGAAATGGGAGAAGAAGAGCAGGCACAAGAAGAAGGTCGAAAGATGGCGGCGAAGCACGCCAGGGTGAAGGCCCGGACTGGGCTCCAACATCCGGCTTCGAACGATGGCGGCCGGGGAGGTGCACTGGAGGCAGCCATCTCGGGAACTTCGCACCGTGTGAAGGCGGCGAGGGCGAAGTTGCAGCGTGTTCGAGATTCGCTGGACTTGGAGGCGACGCGCCCTCCGTTTTCGAGCAGGGAGAGTCTGCCTAAGCCAGTGAATGTAAGCGACAGGGCAACAGAATCTCAAAAGAGAATTGGGGCGAGAATGCGCGAAAGTCAGCGGCGACGGAAAATGACGCAGGAACGGAAAGCAGTCCGGAACTACAATCGGGTCGACGCGTAAATTTCTTAGGTAAAGTTAATTGGTCCGTTCTATTTTTTTTTTTGTTTGCAAGCAAGCAAGCAAGCAATCAAAATAACAACAACAACAAAAAGAAAAGAACGAAGAGAAAAAAAGCGCAATGTCCAACACGGTTTGGAAGGCGGAAGAGGTGGAGAGCCTTCGCCGCGCCGTCCTCTCATATAGAGAGCAAAATCCTGTCCATGACACAGATAGTGAAAGCATCAAAAAATATAAGCAGAGAAAGTGGTCGAAGATTTGTGCCGAGGTTGGTCGTGGGAGAAACGTGAAGGAGTGCAAGTACACCTGGCGAAGGGTCAAATTGCAGAAGCATCTGGATGTGCAACATCAGTTGAAACATGAGGCGATAGAACAAAGAGGTGCGTTAAGAGAGAAAATTTTGTGTCTCCGTGCAGCGAGGGCAGTCTGTGGTAAAATCCCGCAATGGGCCCCAGAGGAATTGGCGGAACTCTTCGAAGCAGTCAATTTGCATCCTCGGAGAAAGGCCATCCCAAAAAAGGAGCGATGGATGAGGATCGCGGCAGAGTTGGGAACTGGAAAAACGTACAAGCAATGCCAGAAGGCCTTCAAAATGCACGAGAAGCAAAAGAGTGATATAAGTACACTTCGATCGGAGGCTGTTGCTCTCTATGACTCTCTGAAACAAAATTTAGACGACCTTCGGGATGCCCAAAGGAGAGTTGGGATAGCCGAGGGAAAATGCGCGAAAGAGAGGCGGCTCATTTCGTCACAAAGGCATCTCGACCTGCAGCTGCGTATGGCTGCCCAAAGGGGAAGAATTGAAGCCCTTGTTCAGCTTTTGGATAGAGGTGCTGATCCTGAAGCTTCAGATTTTTCGCAGTTTACAGTCCTCATGCATAGTGCCCTTTCAGATACTTCAAAGTGTACCATAGAACTTCTTGCGAGAGGTGCAGATATGGAGAGAAGGGACGCCGACGGCCATACCGCGCTCTACCATGCCCTTGCCGGAGGCGCCCCTGGAGTTGCAGCCGAGCTCATTTTGCGTGGAGCGACGATTGAGGCGCATGTTGTGGCAGGAATGAGCGCAGACATCCATGGCTTATGGGACAACGTTCTGTCTATTCAGCTGCTCCGGTTCGTTCGAGAAAACACAAATGTTTACAAAAAGATCAAGTCCCGCCGCACCGCTCTGGAGACCCTCCCTGAGCGTTCGAGAAATCTTCCCCCTCGACCACCTGCAAGAGAAAGGCGGCAGAAGCAAAAACTGTCTGCTCTTAAGGCGCTTGCCATCACAACGGAAATTGATGGGACTGTTGTGGAACATCCACCAGACCAGGTGAGAGAGAATGTTGTAGAAGATGCTCTGAAGGATTGGAAGGAAATATCTCTGACAAGGAAGAAGAAGAAGAAGAAGAAGAAGGAAACGATGCGCGAGCAAGAACTGCAGAATCTTCCTCCGCTGGCCCCACCAGACAAGGACCCTGGGGGCACAGAGAAAGAGGCTGAAAACAGCACAGATTTTTGGTCCTCACTGTCCCAGGCGGAATCTCTCATTGCAGATTTCGAGGCTGGAACTCTAAAGGTTGTCAATTATCTGGAGGCCACCGCTACGGTCAAGCTGCATCGCGGGAATACCTCTCACTGCAGCCGAGTCGCGTTGCCCCCGAGTCCCCGAGACAACATCATTCGCTTCGAGCCATGATGCCAGCCATGATGCCAGCCATGATGCCGAAGTTGAAAACAGCCAACACATTGTAATACATAAATACATAAATACATAAATAAACGAATTAATTGATAGATATGCATTGTGCACAATTAATCGAGAATCGCTGCATTCTCTTCCTTGCCCATTGATGGAATCCCCTGAGCCTTGCGGCATTCGCGAGCAAGCGACAGCTCCTTCTCGTTGGGCTCAACGACGACAAAAAAATGATCCTCCTCTGCCGTTGCCGCAGAGACAGTGTCAAAGTTGTCGCGCTTGACCCTGTACGACTTGAGGGGGCGCAAACGAAGCAAGTGTGCAAGGTGGGCCATGGCCGTAAAACATATGAGGCCACTATCAACTGATTCGTAAATCCATGGAAACCTGTAGAGTGTTGCAAAGGTTGAAAGCTGTAGCAGCAGGCTGAGAAGAAGGTAGCAGCAAATGGTCAGCCTCATGCACACTGCAATCTCCCTGTTCTGCATTATGTGACTCCCCTTTGGATCGAAGCCAAGAGCTATCATTGCCTCTACCTCCCTCTCGCGTTCGAATACTTGTGTATTCAAACCTGAAAGGCAGATTCGAATGACACAAATGGAAGATGTCATCAGCATAAATAGCACAAGAAAAGATGCTCCTGTCCACATCCACAGGACAGTTGACACTATGCACAAGAATGCGGCAAAGAAGGCTGCAGGATGCGGTCTCTCCTTGCCTGCAGAAATAAAAATGCACAAGAGAAACAGCGAAAATTTAAACGAGGCGATCAGCCCGATCCTCCATGAAGCTACAGAAATCCCATTCCAGCTTTCAAAGTACCACAAGAGAAGATGCACGAGAGCTGAAAAGCTACCCCATGCAAGAATGAGGAAAACCCCTCTCTGGCTACGGCTGGGCTGCAGCTGGGCTGACCGATGCCTTGCGAAATCCCAGGACCAAAAAAGAAAGAGAAGTGTCCTGCAGACTACGACTAGCAGCCAAACGTATTTTAGAGATATCTGATTCGAACCAAGGTGCTCTCCGCCCTTGTTCAAAAACATGTAGGACATGGAAACTTCTGCCCTTTCGTCACCACAGTTCAAAAGCCACAGGGTAACGTACGTTTCAGCACTAAAGTGCTTCTCCTGCCATCGCACAGCCCCTGATTCGTCATCAAGTGTCAAGATTTGAAAACAAAAATCAGAAACGTTTTTTGGGCTGCTGCACATGTACGATACAGCAAAGTTAAATCTAGAGAATACGTCCATCTGCGGGTCAGTGCAGGCCATCGCCTTTACTGGCGCAGGGCCTCTGCCTGAACGCGTGCCAGACACTCTGCCTACACGCCAATCGGCAGAGCCTCCGGCAAGGAAACCAAATGACATTACAGCGCTCAGAGATTTCGCCTTAAGATCAATTGTTTGCTCATCCTTCATTGCCTTCACCAACATCAACTCTTCAGAGAGGAACATGCATAGCACCATCATTGATTGGAGGATGGAACTGCGCATGATGTTGATGAAATGAAAGCAAACCGACTTTGCAATGACTACTAACCTAATCTAACCTATTTTCATCTGCCCGATGCTCTCGAACTCCTCCAGCATGGCAGGGGAGTGGACGCTGCGAAAAATCTCTGTTCCATCTCTTCCCGCAGTCTCCAAGATACTCTCTGGGCCTGCTGGATGTTCCTCCAAGAAATCTGTGAGATCATAGACCTTGCCGTCAATTGCCACCCATGCCGAACTCTCTGTATTGTGCTGCTTCAGCTCCTCAATACTTATTATGCGCTCGGTGCTCTTCGTAGCATCTTTCGCTGCTGGCGGCGCGCTCTGTTGCTGCTGCTGCTGCTGCTGCTGCTGAGTTGAAGCTGTGCGCCGCTCAGAGTCTGGCCACGTTGACAGAATGGATTTCGCTACAACTCTGCCAAAAACAGCACATTCTGTAAGGGCATTTCCACCCAGCCGGTTAACGCCATGGATGCCCCCCGTTGCTTCTCCTGCAACCCAGAGGCCGGGCAAGCTTCCGCTGCCATCGGCCTTCTGCGCCCGGCCTTCACCGTCTATTGCCAGGCCACCCATCGTGTAGTGTAGTGCAGGGGTCACCAGACCTGCGTAGAAAGGCCCACCCGAGGTGTACCTTTCGTCGCCAAAGTCTTTGCGACCAAACTCATCGGGAACATTGCCGTGGCTGGAATTGTCATACTTGACGAATGTGGCCTGCAAGGTATCGACAGGCAGGCCCATCCACAGAGAGAGATCGTCTACGGTTTCCATCTTGTGCAAAAGTCCCTTTTTGGCGTATATTGGGACATGCTTGTTTGCTGCCCTTGCAGCTGCTGAGTTCAAAAGGATAACGAATGACATATTTCCCTCGTTTGGGGTGCCTCTCGCTGCCTTGCGCATCCTGTCAACCAAGTAGTCCCTTTTTCCAAGCTCGTTTGCAAATCGAGAACCAGTGATGGAGTCTAGCAGTATTCCGCCAACACCTCGCAAAATCTCAGCACAGAGCGTTTTGCGCCTTGCGCTAGGCTTTTTGCCATCAATGAAAGCCGTCGGATGGACTTGAACATGATCCATATCGACCGTTTGTGCGCCAGCCTCCATCGCAAGCTTATGCCCATCACCAGTGGCTCCAGGAAAATTCGTGGATGCCAGCTGGACAAGGTCAGGCCTAAATCTCTCCAACAGGGATGAGCTCGTCCGATCATTCGCGTAGCCGCCAGTAGCGAGGACGACAGCTTCGAATCCGTTCAACTTCAACTCTGCTCCACTCTTCGTCGCCGTCGCTATGACACCATCTGTATGCCCTTTTGCATTTCGCAGAAGCGTGGTGGCTGTCGTTTTGAGCATGATTTCAAGCTTTCCATCTTTTTCGAGCTTCCGCGCCTGCCGCTGCATCGCGACAATGATCTCGCTTCCAGCAAGACCATCGGATGGCCGCCATGTCCGTGCAAAGGAATGTCCTCCAAGCTGTCCCCGAAGCTCGAGCCCCAGGCCAGTGCGGTGACGGATCCACTCCAACGCGCTGAAACTATTTTCTGTCAAAATTGGAATAAGCTTTGATGCCGTTTTGCTTCCACCACTTGACCTTAGCGTGTCATCAAGGTAGGTCGCTGGAGTATCCTTCCAGTCGGGGTCTTTCGCCGAAGGAGATACGGCATTGAGCCCTGACGAGGCATAGGCAGAATTGCCACCAAAATGACCAGACTTTTCCAGCAAAACTACCTTGACGCCCTCGTCGGCAAGCGAAATTGCAGCAGTAAGGCCTGCAAGACCTGCGCCAACTACGAGAACTTTCCTCTCTGTCGCCTCTGTGGGCGAAGAGAGGAGACCACGTCTGCGTGCGTGCCTTAAAAAGTCTCCGCTCTTCTTGAAGTGCTTTGCCAGCAAAAGGACGTCGCGGTGCCCGTCGAGAGCTGCATCCACGAGAGCGTCCTCCTCGCTAGGACTTATGTCAGGACGGCTTGAAATAATCCTTTCTAAAGCGACATCGGCGGCGTTTACGTCAAAATTGTTTCCAGACTCTGCGCGAAGCATGCCCTCTATGCGCGATATCGTTTTCCCGATACTGTCCAACCTAGCCGTGGTACTACTTTCTGTGGCTTCTGCCGACGTCTCCCCGATAGTTCGCTTTTTCACCTTTGTCTTGGTTCTCTTTGCCTTTGGAAGTGAGAACGAAGAGAAGTAAGCATCTTCCCTGAGGTTGGCAATCGTGGCAAATGGTTTTCATGGGCACCTTTTGTCAGTTGGATTGTGTGCATACAGTAATGCTGTATAGAGGGGGAAGGTAGAGAGGGAGGCGGGGTCTTCTTCTGAGCCAGAGATTTTTTAAAAAAAACTTACCAAGGTGTTTTTTGCAAGTCATCCACGGCACTGATAGCATGGCTAAATTTGCCGATCGTATTCAGCAGTGCAACGACCTCTTGACGACTTAAAATGCTGGAATCTTTGAGTAGAGTCTCTTCCGGCGTGAGTAGAATCTTGAGAGCAGCCCCGATGCCCATTATTTGCAGCTTTCCATACAACTTGCATTTTTGGCATGATATGCAGTCCATGACAGAAGTAATATTTTGAAAGATGCGTTTAAAGTTTGCCTTCAGCGTGGGTGCTGTCGGGGGCGCATCACTCGTAGAAAAGAGAAGGCTTTCATCAAATGCTGTAAAGACGGGAGAGCATGTCTCCAAGATAGAGGATCCAAGCAGTCTGTCAATGAGGCTCTGCGTCTTTCCATCTCCATAGTCAAGTTTGTTCAGAGCTTGACTTGCCTTGGAAAGAGAGCGAAGCAAAACGACAAAGGCAAAATGAGTATTTGCAAGGCGCTCCGGGTTCGATTCAAAGTGTCTCCGAAATGTCTCCGGATTCGGCATCCAGGACTTTCTTCCCTTGCGCTTACTGGGGGGAAAGTAGTTGAGAGCGATGTGAATGTTAATGGAAGAATGCATCCCGGAGAGGAGCTTGTACAGCACACGCTCCTCATAGCAAGTATCCTGAGAAATCTGGAGGCAGTTTTCGTCGTATATGGCCCTCCAGATGTGCGAACCGTTGAAGCCTGTCCAACGCTCGGGATTCTGCGAGAGGTCTACGATAGGCAGCGACGATGGGGTAGCATCGAGCTCTGTGCTGTCTCCGTCTCTGCCGCTGCTGCACATGTCTGCCCAGAACTTTTCGTTTTCAGGGTCATCGCAATCACTCCTGCCCTGAACAGCATCCGTCTCGGGAGACCATGGAAATGCAACATTGTTCGTAGACATTCTTGGGCCAAAAGGACTTTGATGAAATGGAAAGGTGTCGCCTTCCCCCGTTCCACCCCCACTAAGAGAGCATGCAGGCTGGCTAGTATCCTCTTCGCCTCCATCGCTGTCGCCGAGCTCATCATCCTCACCTTGACCGCCGGAGCAGCTTCCTTCCTCCCCCTGCATCTCGCCCTCAGTCTCTTTCCTCCAAAATTTGCACTGCTTATTCAAATTCACTCTGAAATTTTTAAAGTATGTCGTGTTCATGATGTCGGAAAGCAGCATGGAGAGTTGTTTTCTGTTCGCAGCCTGCACGGTCTCAACATCGCACTTAGCGTCTCCCAGAGGGCCTTTCGGGAACAAAAAAGTGGCCGTGGGCGAGTCGGTATTTCCATTCGCCACAGCCGCAGGGAACGCACACAGGGCCCCCGTTATCATCATCATTATCGTTATTATCATCACGGACGTCATTGACATTGTCGTCGTCGTCGTTCTCACCTTTGCCGTAGTCCCCATGCAAAGTATCCGTAGCGGCCGGCAGTGTCTCTTCCGTTTTCGTTTAGTTTTTTTTTTTCTTCTTCTTCTTCTTCTTCTTCTTCTTCGTCGTCGTCGTCGTCGTCGTCGTTTTGTAAAAAAAAAATTATTTTACACAAAATGGCCATATCATATCCTTCATCGTGCTCCACTCCACTTCACGTCGAAACCCTCGGCGGCGAGCCCCTGACGCAACTGTACAGCGTGGTCATTATCTCTGGTCTCCACAGTCGCGAAAATTTCCACAACGGCTATGTCCTCAAGAACTGACGCCCGTTCATGCTGCAAATCCTTTACGGATGCACCAAATCTGGAGATACACTCGGTCAAACTTGCAATGCCACCAGGGCGGTCACTCACTTTTGCGACGAAACGATGAATTCTGCCGTCCGCCGTCAAGCCACGTTCTATGACCCTGCCCAGCACAGGCATGTCAATGTTTCCACCGCAAAGAATCACACCAACTTTTTTGCCTTTCAGTTCATCTAGCTTTCCGTCAATAAAACCAGCAATGGCTGTAGCCCCGCCACCCTCTACCACAAAGCTTTCCATCTCGAGAAGGCGCAAAACCGATAGTGCAATGGATGATTCACTGACAGTAATAACTTTGTCAATCAATCCTCGCGCGCAGCGAAAAGCATTGGTACCGACTGTCGTTACTGCCAGACCATCGGCTAATGTTGCCTCGGAATTCACAGATACAGGCGTTCCCGCTTTCATTGCAGCCGACCAGCTTGCACAGCGCTCGGGCTCGATGCCAATGACTTTGCAATTTGGTTGGACCTGCTTCACTGCTGTTGCAACACCAGCAATGAGGCCTCCTCCACCGATCGGCACAACAACAGCATCAAGATCTGGCACAGACTGCAGCATTTCCAATCCAATAGTACCCTGCCCGGCCAAAATGGCCGGATCATCGTAACCATTGACGTAGGTGAGACCCTCATCTTTTATGAGTTTATCAGCAATAGAACGAGACTCGAGCAAATGGTTGCCCTCAATAATGACCCTTGCCCCCATTGCGCGACAGTTCGATACTTTGGTAAGCGGTGCTACCACTGGCATAACAACCGTGATCGGGACACCCGAGCGCGGCCCATGGCGAGCCAGCGCAAGCGCATGATTTCCTGCAGATGCTGCAATGACGCCGTTAGTCTGTGCTGTTTTGTCCTTCGCCTGTGCAATCTGCAAAATAACGTTGGCTGCTCCCCGCTCTTTAAAGGATCCTGTAGCCTGCCTGAACTCGAGTTTTGTGTAAATAGAAGCTCCGAATAGTTCAGATAGTCGGCGAGATTTTTCGAAAGGGGTATTGACGACATGATCTTTGATCCGGAAATGTGCACGCGTGATATCTGAGAGACCGATCGAAGGGACTTCGTCCGCCTCTTTAGAGCCCTCCTTGTCATTATTATCCGCCACAGATGTGGAGGACATGTAGCACCAAGTGGTTCGTCGTCCATTGGCAACACGAAGCCTTGCGCCTCTCGCTAACCTGAACATCGCGTCAGCAGCTCAAACCACGCAAAACGCTGCGTTTCAATAGGAAAGATGCTGGCAACTTGGTCCAGCAACTTGGCCGTGTCACGAATACTAATAGTGAATGTTCCCGAGGTGTGCGCACTTAAGCAGTCCGGTTCCTCGATGTTCGTCGTTGTTTTGTTTTGTTTTGTTTTTGTTTTTGTTTTTGTTTTTGTTTTGTAAGGCAGCTGCCTGACGAATATAGGGTTACCATCCTTCCTTATTAGGGATGTTATTCGCCGTTACGAGCAGGGACCAAAAAAAAGAAGAAAAAAAAGAAAGTGAATGGAGGGCGAAGAAGAAGAAGAAGAAGAAGAAGGTGGTGATGTGCAGGGAACTTCCTCGGAGAATGATAATAGTATTGATGTAAATGGACATCTATCACCGACGGTAGGGGTACAGGCAGGTGCTGGAGGTTCCAGCGAGGACAGGAGCGCAGCAAAAGGGACCTCACAAGTCGTTCATGGAGATAGCTCCCGGGACTTTCAAAAGCAAGATAAGGAAGGCACGCTAGATGTGGAAGGGGATCATGAAAAGGGGCAGCAGCAGATACATGTTGAAGGAAGGGAGGGGGGAGGCGGTGAAAACGGAGACGAAGAAGAGGAGGAAGAAGAGGAAGAAGAAGAGGGAGATGAAGAGGAAGAGGAACAACAAGAAGAAGAAGAAGATGATGATGATGATGATGAAGAAGAAGAAAAAGAAGAGGTGGGCGGCGTGGCGGAAGGTGAGGGTGGGCAGGAACAGCAGAATGAGGAAGGTGACGTGACAAAGGAGGAGGAGGAGGAGGAAGAAGAAGAAGAACAAGAAGAAGAAGAAGAAGAAGAAGAACAAGAAGAAGAGAGCAAGGAAATTCAGAGAGACGAGAGAGAATTGCAAGATAAGATAGATGAGGAATTGAAACCGCGTGATGATTTAGAACCGGAAGAGAAAGGGAGAGAAAATCAGGATGTTCCAGGAGAAGACCCGGATGCAGAGAAAGATAATGAAGAAGATGGTAATGGTGTGCAAGATGAGGAAAGTGCTCTGAAAGATGAAAACGGAACCGGGTTGCCAAAGCCTCAACATAAAACAGCAGAGGAACAAGTCGGTATATCGGAAGAAGAAGGAGAAGATGAAGAAGATTCTGAGAAGGCAGAAGATGTAGAGAAGACAGGGATGCAAGAAGACATAGAAAGGGATGGTGATGGTGATGGTGATGGAGAACAGGATGACGATGATCGTCAGAACAGTGATGAGCGCAAGGATCGCGCAGCCTATCAAGGAGGAGAAGCTCCAGCGAGTCAAGAACATGATAAGCTCAGTGATGTAGAAGAAAATACTGCAAACGCAAGTCGCGGGGCACGCTCAGAAATAGATGATGGATCAACGATGAATTCAAGTCCACAGATTGTACCATCATCTGACGATGAGCAAGACGCAAAAGGGAAAGATTTACAAGCAGGAAAAGATGCTGCCACTGGCAACGAAGAAACTTTGGGTAGAGAAGAAGCAGTGGATCCAAATAGTAGCAGTGAGTCTGAGGAAATCTCAAGCAAAGATGAGAATGAAGAGATACTCGGAGCCAATGGAGACGAGGATGATGGAGAATTGCTGGAACCCAATGTGAAAGACAAACATCCATCTGGTATAAAGACCGGAGAAGGCGAGAGGGCAGAGAGGAGAGGACGAAGACGTGAGAGGTCTCCAGAATCTCAAATGCCATCCAGACCAAAATTTTTGCGGCGAAGGGGAAAGTATCCCCATGCTGGCCCACCCGTTGCAAAGTTTCAGTATTGGCGTTCCCTGAGCCCACCGCGTCGGCCAAGACCAGGCCAGAAACTCTTGCACACTGATCATGGATCAATTCAGAAGGGGACGCGGTTTGAGACCAATGCGAATACACGCTACGCTGTCGCTCGTTCGCTGCATGGGCGGCATCGCAAAGTGTTCAAGGCAAGAAGTTCCTCAGAGAAAGATGCAAACCTTGTGCAAAGGAAACCCTTTCCCCCTTTGGAACCATTGAAAAATGTCGTTCGAGGAATGTCCAATAAGCTCGTATTTGATGGATTGAATTGGGATGTAGAGGTCCCGGTAGCATCTTCAGCAGGGTCTGTGCTTCGTGGCAAAGTCATCATGTACAATGAAGCAGACGGTCTGATGCTGGCAAAGTGGCCAAGCGGCAGAACACAATTTCTTGCTATGGGAAAGGACAAGATCACATTGAAAGGTAGCAAGAGGAAAGCAAGGGCAGCCGATCCCGTTTTTGCACGGGCATATTCAAGGCTGAACGCTCTGCAGGAGCTTGACAGCCGGTCGGCCAGAGTCATTCAAAGGGCATATCGGGGGTACGTCGAGAAGATGAAATGGTTGCCACAGCGCATGGAGCTACGGTTGAAACGATACCGTAACCTGGCTGCGACAGAAATTCAGACAGTCTTTCGTGGATGGTGCCAGCGCAAGAAATTTCAAAAGCTCGTGGCCATCCTAACCTCATCGGTTCTGAAAATTCAATGCGCCATCAGGCAAACCCTCTCGCGGCAAAGCTTAAATCGTCTGAAAGAAGTAGCAAGGTCAAAGAAGTCGCAACCGCAAGAATCGACCCAAAATGATGATGGAAAGGCGAGCGACGGGAAGAAAGATGATCAAGGCGCAGATGTGGAAAATTCTTTTGATCCTGCATCTGAAGATATTTTTGGAATGGGGACTCCTCTTGAAGGAGGAGATGAGGCCCTACCAGAAACGCCTGAAAGTTCAAGCGACGAGGTGCCGTCCGGAGCGCAGGCTGAGGCCCCTCTTAAGTCTGCGCTAAAGTCTATCCATAGAGATGGAAAGCCTGGTCGGCGAGTGCATTTTGGAAATGATGACAGAATTGCTCCCACCACAGAGGCCCAGCAGCATGAAAAAAAGGATGACGATGGCGGTGGTAGTGGTAGTGGTAGTGGTAATCAAAACGAGAAGAAGGCGGCAAAAGACGCGAGGCCCGATGCAAAGCCAGAAGAGGATGGTGATGCCAGGCACTCCATATTTGATCGCTTTGAAAGTCCTGCGCCGAGAGAGAAGATTGTTATCAAAGATTTGCTGATGAAGGAATCGCGTAGAAAACACAGCATTACGATGACAATGCTAAGCTCCTCCCAGCAAGGTCCAAACGCGGAAGTCCCTTCCTCTGCTGAAATTGAAAGGGCCGGGGCAGATCTGAGCACGATATTGTCAAGCTTCCAATGTGAGTGTGCTATTCACTTTTTGCTGCCAAAATCTGTCTCCAAGAAAATACGAAGCGTAAAGATGGACTCTGCGATTCCTTTGCAATTTGCTGGCGGGCGCAAGAGGAGAGGCTCACATGTCCAGAGCACCGCAAACGGTATCCTTTGCGACGTTGTCTGTCAGGCGCGGCTCGATGTTGGGGATCGCCTCGCAAGAATTGACGTCGTAGTTCCTCCGTATGGTGTATTTTCAATCTTGACGTCAGCTACAGACAATGGTTCTGCTGGATCTTCCATTTCTTCCGATGATGTGCGGTATTTATGGCTGACGGTGTGCACCGATCTTGACGAGGCAATTGCCGACTCCGAGAGTGATCAGCTCCTTCAACGTGATTTCATAACAGCAGTTGAACTTCGAAATGCGTCCTCATCAAATGCGAATGAGGCACACGTCGTCGCGAGGAATCTGGCATGTGCAGTATCATCGATGGGCCTGGCTTCGCTGTCGCTTCGAACAAATGTAGGGAGCGCGAAAATACCCATTGAAAGTGGCGCAGGAGTAATGAGCATCTTTAGCAAATCTACACGCGAGGTTTCAGAAAGCAGTGGAGGAGGGGATTCCTGGAGCGAAAATGTGATGGTAGACCTGACTGGAAATGGCGTCGCTGATGCAAAATGGGATGAAAGCGATGATAATGTAGAATCCAATGTGCTGGGCAGCTTCCGAGCCGTGGGATGCGAGGTTGAGTTCACAGCTATAAAGATTGCAGAAGGTGAGGAGTATTCTCCCGCCATCTTATCCTTCTCTCGCGCAGGTCTATGCCATATTCACTTGGCTGCGTTTACAGCGACCGAGCAAGGTCGCCAGGCCTGGCGTCCTCCTCACCATTCTCAGCCTTTCGTGGATGTAATCGTAGATCTTCCTGCTCCTAGCTCAGAGGTAGAATTGATGGCGCGCCGTGACGAGCTCTTGGGAGAAAATGCTACACTTTACAAAACTCCCCGCACGGCGATCCAGTGGATCGCCCGAGTCTTTGACCTCGAAACATCAAGGTGGACTTACTCAAACGTGATCAAATACAATGGGAATGGATGCATCCATATTCACTTTTCAACAGCGAAGGTGGATGGGGACATTCCAGTGGAAAGTGACGATGCGTCAAATTCCACGCGCACTATCAACTTGGAAGACGGAACAGCGCAGCTAGTGCGTCCAATCGAGCCATCGGCAATCAATCTCTTCATGCTGCTTTACAAAATGTTTACCTCTACTGAGCTAACACTAGCAGCCTTGAAAGACAAGGTACCGCCGCAGCTCATGGAAGAATATCAACGCGCAGGCGATGGAGGAGAACAAGAGGAAGCAGAATCCATCATGGATCCTAACGATGATAGTACTTTTCCGGACATGGTAACAGAGGCGGGGCCAAACGAGGCCGGAGAAATCAATGTCGTATGGGAGGCTATTCTGCACATTCGTGGCAGCCATCCAAAAGCGTTGCAAATTATAGCGTATCGTCCAGCGGATGGGGCAGTCATCGCTTTGGTTGAGCGACCGAGTGGATTCTCTAGCCCAGAGGGCACTGTTGGTGCCCAACATCAGCAAGAGCAGGAGTATCTGTTGGGTGAAGATCCAGTTGAGCTTATTCGAAATATGCGTGCGCAGCATGATGCCTTGTTTCGCGAGGCGAGGGATGCACATCCGTTTGACAAGTCGGACGATGAATACATTCATCATAGCGAAGATGAGGCATCACAAATGACTGCAGAAGAAGCTGAAGAGGCGGAAAGAATTGCGCAGAGAAATCGTGAGCTTGAGATAAAGCAGCAGCAGCTTGAGGAAAAGAAGGCCAAATATCTGCAAGAAATAAGGCAGGAACGTGCCCAACGAAAAAAGCTCGAAGAATCTGGAATGATTTCGGGACTAGACTCTCCAGGACGCCGGGGTGTAGTGCGACTCGCGCATGAAGAGGCCCAGAAAGAGCGGAGACGTCAAGAGAAGGAAGCGAACGAGAAGACACTCATGCAAGATGAAGATTTAGAGGATGAAGAAAAGGCGGAAGAGGAAAAAGAAACAGAAGGGGCTGAGCATGATGTCATTCAGTCTATTCTGCAACATGGAGATGATGCTGCTGACAACGATGACCAAGACGAAGGAATTATCAATGCTGAGGGCGAGAGATCAGAAGAAACGGAAGTAGTATCAGGTGTGGGTGATAAAATGGGAAAAGAAGGTGTTGAAAAGGGAGACGAGGAAGAATCAGAAGTAGATTCTGATCCTTTCCGTGGCACCAATGATGAAGCTGGAGATGAGTCCATTCCACGAGATGGAGAAGAAAGTGCCATTCACAGAGTCGACGACGAAGAGGAAGAGGAAGAAGAAGAAGAAGAAAGAGAAGAAGCAAACAATACGGCGACAGAGATTGATATGAGTCATATTCACAACCACTTGACATACGACATCCGAGATACAGACGACGGTAACAATGCCACAGACATAATGCCAATCTTATGGACGGTAAGATTCTCCGGAGAAGATGATGAATTTCACGCGACACGTTATCGGCATGACGACACTCCTCATGGATCATTGTACATTGTACTGGACTTGGCAGAGGAAAGTGAGGCTGACGATGAATGGGTTGCATTAGAAAAAGATCCACCTGTCCTGGAGCTTGTCGAATGTTTAGATGTCGACAGTACAGCACTCTTCGCTTTAGTGGCGAGAGAAATAGGCCAGCAAGAAGAGCTAGAAACGATCGCCGAGTGATATGTACACTCGGCGATTGTTTATTAGGGTAATTGTTAGGGTAACATACAAATTGTTCTCTGGTGAAATGGTGAACCAACATGAATAGAAGAACATTCCTGCCGACTCTTCCTGCCCTGGTGCTCATCCTACTGATTGTTAATTCAATTGCTGAGATTGTTATCGCCAAATGTGGCGATCTTGAATGTGGTCGCGGTACACCATGTGATCCCGTGCAACATATTGAGCAGGGGGTCTGTATTCATAAAGTCCAAGAAGGTGCATCAGATGAGTGTGTTACTTTGGCGGGTGACAAGGTGGATCTCGTTAAAGGCGTGTGCCATGGCGGCATTGATGTCAAATGCTGCCCAAGTTCACAGGGCGGTCTTCCCAAATTCGCAAATTTTTCATGCTTCAGCCAGTATGGCGGTTTCTGCTTTGCAGGTGGGTGCCCTGTGGAGTTTACCCAGATCAATAAAACTGGGTCAAATCTTTGTCCTACGTATGTCGATGACGCGACCAACTCTGAGTCTTATATAAACTATGATTGCTGTCGTCCACTCAATGGAGATCGTGGAGCCCCTTGCGAGGTAGATTTGATGATGCTTCAACTGTTCGATGAAGCCTTCTGCGTCCCTGAAGGAACCTGCGATTTTGGAGGTTTTGCGCGCGGGAATTGCCCAGAAGTTGGGAACAACGTTTGTTGCAGTGAAAGTCGGGATTGGCTATGGAAAGTAGCTATGATACTCATTATCATTTTAATCATCCTTGCAGGCTGCCTCTTTTTTGCATGCAGCAAAGGTAAAGAGAGTACCGACCAAGAACGTAAGGAGCGTGATATGAGACATTTCTTGCCATATGGTCGGGGCAAAGGGGAGTGGCAAGCTTCCGGCTCAAACGATAATGATGCTCCGCCGGGATGGAGGTCACTGAGAGATCCTAGTGGGCGAATTTTTTTCATCTCTGAAGTCACTGGTGTTCGTGTATGGCATATTCCTCCTCCAAGACAGTATCCGATGCGCTTAAATCCAAGCGTTCGTGGTGCGCCTCAACAGAGGATGCCAATGTATGACAACCGGATGCTTTGAACGTGTCCTCCTCGTTCACCGAGTAAACTCGGTTCTTTTGAAATCAATAAATCATTTCTTTTGTTTTCATCTTTTCATTTTATATTTGTGCAAGTTTGGCCCCCTTCGGCAACGACCAGGATGATTCTCCAGATGATGATACGTAATGAGGCCGATCGCCATTGCTTGGCTCTACCTTAATCCAACTTCCTGCGGCGGACGCGTTCCTTTCGACACTTGCCTCATTCATTACCATTTCCAATCGATTTATTTCTCGCATCGTCTTCGCATCGCGTCGCAAAATAATCCTATTGCGGCGTCTTATAGAAAGAGTGACGAGCACTATGACGACGAGTAGGGCCACGAGAGAACCAATGATCGCTAGAGGGAGAAAATCTTCTGGAGAAGTTTCATCTTTTGCTGCCGCAACATCACCGTCACTTGCAGAGTTGCTTCCTCCGTTGTTGAAAGAGTTTACGATCGTTTCCAAATCAGATTGCTTTCCTCCGTACCTTGACACAGAAACCTTCACAATGACACCATCCTCTGATTCTGTGCATCCAATGATGGCATCATTTTGCCGGTCGCCTGAAATCTCCATACTTGATTCGATTGTGTCTACAATATTTCGTTCCACAGATTCGCTCTTTTGAATGTCATCGCATGAGGAAGATTTAAATGACCTCTCAACGATGACATTTGCGGCACAAGCCCCCACTTCTGACCGCTTGATCTGCCTCCTTCGGATGCATTTGTAGTGTGACGAAAATCCTGAAGATTTCCCCTTTGGAAAAATTTGGCCGTCAACTTTGTTGGGGACCCGCTTCCCTGCAAAGCTCCATTTGCGCTCCACAGTGCCGAGCGCATGTCCCGCCTCTTCCCATGCGAAAAAACTCCCGGCTCCTTTGTTAATCCATGAATGGAATAAAATGATATGCCCCCTCGATGCTGTCACTAAAGCATCTCCCGGTGCCAGTTCAGAGCAAGGAATATACTCATGAATCTTCCCTGTCTCGGAGGAGCAGCAGAAGAAGGACGTGCCAGCGGAGGCTGGCAAGCGCCAGGCCATACTAACGAATCCGCTGCAGTCTGTCCTGTATGCCTTTTCCTGCATCGTGCCTCGATGATAACGGAGTTGCGAGTACCGGATGCCCTCATCGACCCATGTCTTGGCTCGCAAAAGAATATCCTTCCGCGTCATCTCTGGCAACACGTAGCGGCTTCGGCTTTGAAATCCGTTCCAATTGTTTGCAGCGGCCGCAGTCTCTTCCTTGCAGACCCATCCTAACGACTTTGCGACAGATCGTTTTTCCACCTCGCAGCCCAGCCCTGGCTCTGACGTTTTCGTTGCCTTGCCACCCAGTTCCAAACAAACGCTGGAGATACGCCGTCTTTCAGGGCATTTGCGCTCAAAGTGAGTCGGTACCGTCGTACAATCTTGCGAGGATTGCCCCCCAACTCCAAACTTTGAATTTTCATCATCTTCGGCGAAGCTGAGCGAAGCCACCCTTGCATCTGGAGGACAGCACATGAATGAGGAACCTGCAGCGCCACAAGACGTTAGCGGCTCAAGACCGCCCCCCGTGCAAGTGTGAGTGTGCTTGTCAAAACAGAGGCCTTCACATCTTCCAGAAACTGCTCCAGAGGATACTCGGTTCTCCTTCTTGGAAGGGACACCAGGTGCGCTGCAGCACCGTATATTGCTCGCGCCGGGACAAGCGCCAGAAAGAAAAACTGAACCAACACAGTCATACAAATTTGTATCCAGGCAGGATCCAGCAAGCCCTGATCTGCATGGCAAAAATTCATCATCTTTGCCCCCTTCAGCGCTGCTCCCGCCTTCTGACGATGGAGGAACACAGCAGGTAATGTCATCTTCGGCGCCTTTGCAGAGGCCGCCATCGCGTGCGTCACCCTTACAATGGTTCTTCGAAAGGCAGGTTCCACCGACTGCAGTGCAGCGGTCACTCAGATATCCACTCGGGGCAGGGCAGCACTTGATTGCAGCAGATCCAGGGCACTTTCCGGACAGAGGTAGCGAAGAGCAGACTTTGTCAAACACATTGATGCACATACCATCAACTCCGTTGCGGCAGGGAATTGA
>JACLAD010010161.1_pt1 | contig 25588 bp, 27 predicted proteins | sample 8027901 | NCBI WGS metagenome assembly JACLAD01 (sample SAMN15725071, study PRJNA655200) | protist metagenome | isolation source: fluorescence activated cell sorting (FACS) single amplified genomes of... | place: Spain: Blaines Bay Microbial Observatory, Mediterranean Sea | collected 2016-07-05 | reverse complement strand
GCGAGATTAGCAGCAAGTATTTTTATAAAGTTTCTTGGAGAGAAAATTGTTGGTGGCTATTTACCTATTATTGGAGCAATCATTTTGTTTTCAAGTATACTGACTTCAAACTTATACATAATTATTCCAGCATTAGTTTTGTTTGGGCTATTTACAGCAAACTTTATTTCTGTTGTGATACACCAAGCAATCAAAGTAACAACCGAACCAATTTCTTTAACAGTATCAACCCTTGGCTTCTCAGGATTTATTTTTGGTCCTGCTATAGTAGGTTACACAGCTAAAAATTTTGGCCTCACTTTTAATATGTATATCCTATGTTTTATCTGGGCCTTGAGTGGTCTCATTTTAATTAAAATAATGACAGCTGAGGAAAATAGAACCAATATAAGCTAATTTATACTCACTGATACAAATTTGGGGTTTTCTTGTAGGTGATTGGATTTTTCACCATAAATTTTATGATACATTGGAAAATCTGTGGTTGGCGCAGTTGCGTCGTTTATAAAAATGAAGTCGTCTGAGAGATTTGCAGAACTAACGATTTAATGTCTTCACTGCGCTCATCATGACTATATCCTCTTTGGTAAGAACCCAGCAGTTCAAAGCTACCGCTGCCAGGCTTGTCGATGAACCTTTTAGACGCTCCACAGAGGCAAGGATCTTTCCCTCAAAGAACAGGACCAAAAGCTATACCCCGAGGACTAATGCTCAGAGCAATTTGCAGAATCCTCAGGGTGCTTTAAGTGAAGTTTCCCAATGGCTTGTCCAGCCCGCTGGGCAGTCACAACTCAACCAATCTAAGACAAAGGCCCGCTCATTTATGGAGGTCCAGGGACTCTGCAACTTTGTCGCTAAAAAAGTCCAAATGCCAGATATCGATAGCAATAGTTTCTACTTTTGACAAAGTACTTGGCTTAGTCTATTGCAAAGAGTTGATCTAGACGCTAAGGGGCTTTTCATGTAATGGAAGGGCTTGATTCCATGGGCTATAGCACAGACTTTCTTTAAACCTATGAAAATCTCATCACCACAGTTTTGCATCACCAATGCAAGTAATTCACGACTCAGTTTGAATCAATCAATTGTCGACTTAGGCATTACCTGACTTGTTTTCTTTGTAAAACACTGTATCAGAGTAAGTCCAAAAGGGTGTTAGAATTTCTTTGAAACTACTAATCCATAAATTCAACAATGCTTCGGCGAAAACGTCCCTGTCTTTTCCTTTCCTGAATCATCCAAAGTAGAATTTTCCCCCTTAGTAGAGTTCAAGATTTACCTAAATCATCAATGGCTACAATCTTCAATCTACACGATACAAATTCAGCATGGCGAGTTAGTTTGCTAACTATCGCTAGAGTTAATGGCATTTTTAAAAACATAGCAGCGTAATTTATGTAGCTAACCGAACTACAATTTATGAAGATCTCCTGGACCAACTAGCAAAAAATTGAGGGAATGATGGAAGAATTCATGTCTTATGATCCTTGGCAAAATATTACGACTAGAAATGGCATAAAGGGAGATCTGATTATCTCTGCTCTTCAAAAATCAATTAGAAGAGGAATGACCGAGGAAGCCATAAGTTTTGGCTTTGAGATGTATATTACAAGTTCTCAATTCGAAGATAAACTCTGGAGGAGATTACAGGCAATCTCCGTTGAAGATATTGGCTTTGGCGATTTGAACTCACCGATATTAATCAATACATTGAATCAGATGCGGCAGAATTTCCCGTATAACGATGGCGATCGTCCTTTATTTTTTGTACACGCCATTCGATACCTTTGTGCAGCCAAAAAAGACCGCACTAGTGATCATATAAAGAACATTGTTATTAATGAATTTCGGTTTGGGAAGAAGCCTATTATCCCTGATTTTGCCATTGATATGCATACGGAAGCAGGTAGAAAATTAGGAAGAGATTTCAAACACTTTCTAACGGTAGCGAGTCAAACGAACAACAACTTAGAAGTTAGTGAGGATTTCAAAGAGAAGCTTTTTACCTTACTTCAAAAGATTGAAGACGACGACAATGAGGAAATCCCCAATCAATTTTGTTTCAATACTTGGCAAGAATAATCGAAGTAAGAAACTAACATTTTGTCTAGATCACTACTGCTTTTTTGGCCTAATTATCATCAAGAACAGCTAGCCTATTGGTATGCTGGGAACTAGGTACCAAGCTCCTGTGGAAGAATGTCTTGGGCAAAAATTGGTATCTTGAATCGCAAACTTGACGCCCAAATAATCGTAGACCCAGAGTGATCAATGCAACTTATAGAGAGCCCTTCTTCAGACATTAAAAGAAATCAAGTTGTTGATATATTAGAGCTAATTAATCTCACATGGCCTGATGATGACACAGAGAAGTCAGGAGAAGAGAAAGTTGCAGGATTTTATGATGATCATTCAGAAAAGATTTGCTACTGCCTTTATCAAGGCAAAGAACTGGTTGGCTATGCAGAGTCAATTCGGCTCACCATTAAAATTGAGAGCAATTGTTTAGTGGTCTTGGGGCTTGGAGGACTAAACGTTCATCCAGATTGGAGAAGGAAAGGATATGGAAGAGCAATTGTAGAGGCTGTCTTCAAAAGGATAGACTCAAAAGAATACCCCTCTTGTCTTTTTCAAACAGGCATACCTCATTTCTACGAAAAGCTCGGCTGCAAGGTAATTAAGAACAAATTCATTAACTCCAATAATCAATCAGACCCTTCCAAAAATCCATTTTGGGATGAATATGTAATGGTATATCCTGCTAGTGCTCAATGGCCTACAGGAACTGCAGACCTTCGCAGAGAGGGATTCTGAGTACACATTCACTTCAAATCTTTTGAAAGGTTAACATTTTGTCTTTCAGAGAATTGATTGTTATGCGGTCCCTAACCCTAAAAACTTATGTTATATGATCAAAGGTGATCTGCCTCGAGACGACTATCGTGAAAAAAAGCTGCAGCGACTAGAAGAAATCAAGAATGAGCGAAAAGAAGCTGGAGTTGGGCAACTGATCTTTGAAAAGGAGATGTTTAACCAACTTCAAGCAATGACCAATGCAGGTGTATGGACTTTTGATACTCAAGCAATGACTTTCCATGTCTCTGGGGGCATTTATGAAGTGTACGGTCTTCCCCAAGATCAAGCTGTCAAATATGAGGATTTTCTATTTAATTATGTTGTGCCAGAAGACACTTGGGTAGTTGAGAAAATCCCCCAAGATGTGATGAGCAATAAGCAGCAGGTCACCTGTGATTTTAGGATAATTCGACAGAGAGACCGAAAGATTCGCTGGGTTCAATCCAGCGTGTTTCCAATTCTTGATGATGACGGGAACATCATTGCGATGACAGGGGTAACTATGGATACCACTGATCACAAAAACAAAGAGTTTGAGAAATCCTTAGAAGAACTGAATTCAATGGGAGAGATCCAATCTATTAGGGCATCATTGGAAACAACCCCTCCAGATCATCACGCTGAAAGCTGCTAACTTAGCAGTCTCTCATGAACTCAAAAAAGAAAAAGACACCTCATTATTAAATGCTTTGAATGATATTCAAGAATCAGCCAGAGATTTATCTAATACCATTCAGGAATATCGTAAAATCTTCATCACTGCTCCGGAGGAGAAGAACCGCATCTTTGATTTTCAGCAGCAGATTCAAAAGCAATTTATGGATCGTCAAGAAGTCATGGAGAAAGAGAATATCAAATATTACATCCAAGTTCCTCAAAACTTAAATGATTTCAGCACTCCACATACTCGCAGTATTCAAAGGATTTTTGGTGAACTTTTGGAAAATGCTATTGAAGCGATTCAAAGAAATACTAATCGAATTAAGCAAAGAGAAGACAAGATCATCTTCCGAGTTGAAGACTACAAATTAGGGAAGAAGATTGAGATCTCAGATACAGGAGGAGGGATTTTGGATGGAGATTTCTGGACAGTATTCAAACCTTTTTACTCGACGAAGCAGGATCGCAATAATACTGGACTTGGACTTTTCATTTCCAAGATGCTGACCAACTAACATCTTCAGGGCACTCTTGAATTGGGGAATAATGACATTGGAGGAACGACTCTGACGATTTACATTCCTCAGATTGTGGAACTGCACTCTTAAAAGAATGCAAAAAATCAGAGGGATCGAAAGTCTTTTTACTCATAAATTTTTTCAATGTCCGAGATAATATATGAATTACTTATGCGGCAGTGTAAAGTAATTAGTAAATTTGTAAGGTGTTTGACTGAGCCCAAAGCAAGACAGAAATAAATTTACCTATACTTTCTCAAGCACAAGGCTGTTAAGCTAATATTGACTAAGGCACGTTTTTTCATACTAAAAATTGCCACTGGTCTTCAGTTTTTTTGTGACTCTTTTAAGGCAGTCAAGGCCCTACTGACCCAACGTTCCTTTTGAGTTGAGCTATCAACCATCAATGAAGAGGTTGAAGAGCCTCTCCTAAATTCAACTACAAATACTCGGTGAACAATAAACGGATTTGACTTAGTAGCTCTTTTGTTTCTGGCTGTTACTGCGATGACCGGCGCATCGATTATCACGATGTTTGCCTACTTTAAAGTTTTGGGCAGAAAAAGGAATGAGCTACCGAATTACAAAAAGCGCAAAGATACCTACAACGTTGATCCTGCCTTGGCTCATGGGCACCATGAACCTCATGTATGAGGGCTGAAACAGCCTCAAGGTCAATTTAAATCCTTACCTTCTAGTGTTGCTACCTGAGCTGTCTCACGAGTTAACTCCCGAATAATGTCAAAGCCTGCTTCTTCTGACTGTCCCGCTATCCGTTGATCGTCTTCAAAAAAACCCTGTAGTTCGGGATCTTCACGTAATTCCTGAATCAGTTCTTCCCACTGACCCTGCTGGCCTATTCCTCGAGCTTGATCAGCAATTTCCTGCTTTTCTGCCAGTGTCAGTAGTTGTTTGCGCTGCTTACCTTTATCTACAATCTCATCGATGGTGATCGGCATAGTGCCTCCAGATGATTGATGTTTAGATGATAATCGGGCCTCTCTATCTGGGTTCAATGGGAATCAGGCAGACACTCTGCTGGCGAATAGTCCTTCAGATTGATGACAAACTGGCCCAGTATGGATTAATCTTTCCACAGTGAGTGTTTGATATTTCCCCGATCACATATAGTGAGTGAGACAAGTCCCTCACTCATATCGTGAGGCATCGATAGACTATTTTGAGCTTGCTGGAAATGATCATCTACGCCAGCCATGGTCTCATAGACTTCGGTCAACACAAATGTGATATTATCAGTTTCTACTTCGTCTTTCATTTCTGGCGCACTGGACCAATTTAGAACATGTAGTGCCTTATCACCTTCTCTGAAATGCGTCTCCTGCATCCATTTTGTATGTGCTGCAATGTTTTCTTCCATTTTGTGAGCATGTTCTGCCTCGTATACCCATATTCTAGTCAGTTGTATCTTACCTTCGTACATAGCTTTATTCTCACTTAAGTAATTGAATTTAATACTATTCATAATAGTATCGACCTGCAAAAACATTTTTGCCGAACAGGTTTTATCAATCAGATGGTAGTTAAAAGTCAAGAAAAAGGCCAATTCAACAGGCTCTCCTCCACTACTGACCAACAAGCTTAAGTCAGAGGCTCGAAGCTCGCAGCGCTATTGATAGCTCAAAGGCTTTAGTTCTCGGGACTAACCTTCATTTCTCCTGTCTTCTCCAGATCTTCTTTCACTCCTCATGTTTCTTAATAAGTTTACGTGCTTTATTAACTAGCTTTCTGCCATCAATTCCTTCTTTTTCAACTTCCTTGATCCAACGTTCTGTGACTGGCTTTAGCTTCTCTTCAAAAGCCTTTGTTTCTGCTTCAGTCAAAACAAAATGCTTTTTCTTGTATTGAATAAGTCGTTCAATTCCGGGCTTTTCATAATCATACCAGACATTACCAATTCTTCTGAGGAATGACTTATCACTGGCTTTTCTGAATGCGCTTTGAATATCAGGCGGTAATGAATTCCAGCGATCCTTGTTCATTGATACAGAAAACACGGCATTCGCAAATCTGGTTGATTCATGACCTTCTGTCATGCTGTTTATATGTTGCTCTAGTCTAAGTGGGCCTACGATACTACTTGTGATCAAGATGGTGTTAGCAACGTTTCTTTGAAGTACTTGAGGAATTTGTCTGACTGTTGTGTTGATTGTGATTGAATCAAGTTCTTCAGCAATCCAAGCGTGTATCCTTCCGGGCACTCTCATTCGCTTTCCCTTCAAATCTTCAGGCTTACGAATCTCATCTTTCTTTGAGAGAAAAGCATGACCTTGATGAACATGTAGAAACATAACCTCTAAATTCTGCTTCTCATAATCTTCCTTGAGATCACTCTCAAACATTTCACGCATAGCAAGGTTGGTGGCTACGGGGTCATTGGTGTGAATGAAGGGTAATTCAAAAACCTCTGAGCGAATAAAGGTTTTTCCAGTGTACGTGTTAACTGTCCAGATTAGGTCTGTGATCCTCCCTTCACTTGCTTGTTTCACTAAGTCTTTTGGCCTGCCTCCCAACTTCATTCTTGGGATGATCGTAATCTTCACCCTGTTATTTGTCAGTTTCTCAACTTCTCTTGCCCAAGGCTCCAACATTTGCTTTTGAGGGACATCCTCCTTGACATAGAAGTGATGTAGTTTTAATTCATACTCAGCAGCACCAGCAAAGGTGGCTGCTAGTATGAATGGCAAGCTAATGAGTCATGATTTCATCTTGATCCAGTAGCAAAGAATTCTAATGTTGAACGTAATAAGAACATCAATCATTTCTGTTTCCCTCTGCTGGTGATTTGTTCAGACAATACATTCGTGTTCTCACCTCTTCTCCTGCTAACGAAGCCTTCATGGTTTGTGATCTATGTACAACAAACAGTAGATCTAACCAAGCCATTTCACAATTCTCAGCCCACTAAAAAATTAAAGCTAGTTTTACAACATCCCCAATCTTGATCTGCCCACCTTGGATTATCTTGGCCGTGATCCCTCCATGCCCACGCATGCTGTTGTAGCCTCCAGCCCCTAGATTCTCTTCCATACGGCTGCAGGGTGCACAGATGCCTGTGGTTTCCAGCAGTACTTCTCCAACTTGGAATTGCTGATTCTTCAAGGCCAGCAGGTTGATGCCAGACACCACGATGTTTCGTCTCAGCAACTCTGGAGCAATCTCTTTCTTACCCAATATTCTAGCCACTACATCAAGGTGTTCCAGCTGAATCAGAGTGACTTGGCGTTTTCCAGTACTCGACTTCTTAAAGTGATCACTTTCCAAACCAGTATCTGGATTAGCGGTGACTTCACTGAGGGAGTGAACCTCCAACAGGCGCTTAGGGCGAATGCCAATCCATCCGACCTTGCCCTGTTGGGGAATACTGCGGAGGTACTGCTTTTCCAGTGTTTCGTTGTAGCTCATGGTTCAGTGTTTGTTTCTGCGATTCGTCTGTTTCCCTTCTTGCCTAGATTCTGCTTGCATACTGAAATTCTGATTCAGTCAAAAGTGAACTTCTGATGCGCTCCATTAGCGAACTTTTCTGAGTTCGTTTCCTTGACTCTGTCGATCTTTGGGTTGATAAGTTTTATTGTGAAGAGTAATCCGGCTTTGAGCCCTGCCATTTGCTTACTCACATTTCAACGTGTTCAAATGAAAAAGCCTCATCTATCTACCTTTACCTTACTCTGGTTCAGCTTTGTTTTTTTATTCAACGGGTGTGCGCCTTCAGGTGGAAGTAATTCTTCTAGTCCAGATTATGAAGGAAATTGGGTAGCTCAATGTAAAGAAAGCGAAGATATCTCAGGATTGTACATAAAGAATACTTTTTCCTTAAGCGGTACAAAATACAATGATGAAACACTTACTTATTCTGATGCTGAGTGCACTCAAAGGTCTAGCGGACTCGACTTTCGAGCAAACGGTACATTTACAACTGAAACAGGAGGTGTTGTTGACGGCAAACAATTGATAAAAATAAACTATGTTGCGACAATCACATACATAGAAGGGCCATTCTCTGCTTTTTATCCAGTTGGATCCACTTACAACTTATTTTATGAAAATTACATAGATGGAAATAAATTTTATTCTACTAATGGTGAAACCAATCCATTAGATGGAAAATATGTGGATGCTACCCAGATAAAGTATGACAAGTATTGGGTGAAGCAGTAAATCCTAACGGCACCACACACAAAGCAACTATCTGCATTAACCCTGATCGGCCTGTCGGTTGCCCTTGTATGTTAGGAATCTAATCAACAGATAATTACTGGCCTGCTAAGTGATAACCACTCACAAGGGCAACTTTTCTTCAAAAACCTTAGCACAACCCGCCATCTTCATAGCAGTACGGCATGATGGGCCCTGAATCCATCGTGGGGGTCCCGCATTATACGTTTACGGCTTCTCGCGATTGAGTAGATTAGCTATTCTCTGCATTGCTGCTGCCTGATCTTTGATCTTTTGAGATTCTTCTTGTTCTACAGGCTCTGACTCATCAACAATCGGCTCTGCAGCACCAATTCTGGTAATCGTGGGACTGGGCCTGCGTAGTCTTTTTGTTTTCATCCTCCAACCTTCCATGTTTGATTGACGTTGTGCCCCAGATTTTCTAATGGGTCTTGTACATCAGTTCACAAGTAATCTCATCTCTTGTTTTTCTCCCGGCTGGTGATTAGCCCAGAGATTACAGCCCATTCATCATCAGTAACTGGAAAGTTAGTGCCCTGAGCAAACTTCAAGATGCTCAAGGATTTGAGGGATTCCTTGGCCTTAACTTCATGTTTGAACACAGGATTGTTAATCATGGTTTTGACGATCTTGAGCCTCACTCGCAGAGTGCTGGTCGTCTCCTTGTGACGCTTGTGCCTTTCTCTCTCACTCTTCAAATACTCTTCGCCTAAGTTAGCTCTTCTTTCCTTTTCTATCTTCGCCAAACAATCTCTACATTGACGACGGTATCCACCACCTCTATGTTTTTTACCCTCAGATCTGATCGGGAAATTTCCTTCTGCTTTCTTCTTGACACCACAAGTTCTGCAAATCAGAAATCCCGAAAGTAGGGCTATCCTCTCTTCATATGACATTCTTAAACATCCATCTGGACAACCAGATTGCTGCTTCCCGTACAAGTGGTTGTTTGGAGATGGATAGAAATCCCCATGCAGATAGCAAGTTATTGTCAAATTGACTTGGGCCCCTCCATATTCTGTTTTCTCATAGCAATACAGACCAGCATGTACTTCCAAAGATTTTCTTATAAAGTCTTCTGTGGAAGAAATACTATTTCTTGTGTCGTACCCTTTGTCCTGAAGAATCTTCTTTATTTTACAGTTACGGTTCATTGCTGATGTTCCTTCCAGAATTTCTGGAACATGGATAGCTAGAACTTTCATGGTATCTACTGCGGAATAACCTAGAGATCGCATCATCAAGATTATTTCTGCTGTCTTCTTGTAGTGATCAACACCGTCAAAGTAATCACTAGATTCCGCTATTGCTCTGACAATCCAATCATTGACAATCTTCGCCATACATATCCACTAGTATTTGACTACCCTCCCAAATAACTTGATGTAAATTGCACCACATTATTCTTCAAGATCTGGTCTCTCTCAACTGATCAATAACAAGTATCCAGATAGTAGCTATCTAGTCAAACATTGTGGGGAGTATTATGAAGGGTGGATAGTTCTGATCAGGAGGGGGTGGTTAGATCGGGGAATCTAATTTTTGAGGGCTAGAGCTACCCAGAGACAAGATTAATCAGGACATCAAAACTTGATGCCAAGGAATTATTAGTCTGAAGACTGATGGTGGTCTGCAATCTCTTCATTATAAGAATCGGGAAGGCCCAGTCTCTGTAGAAAATCTTGTGCCCACCAAAGACAAAACCTCTCATCGTGGACATCGTCTTTGTACATCTGGGCCATCTGAAGATGACTGTAAGCCTCCAGTTTCTCCTTAAGAGAGGACTGACAGAATTTTAGCTCATGCATTTCATTTAGAGGTTCACCATCATAAATCAAACTAAGCTCTCGATACTCTTCAAGAAGCTCAATCATCTACACTCCATTTCTTGGAAAAGAAAGGTCGTGTAGATCTTGGGCTAGATGCCTGATCGCATCAGCAGCGTAGAGACCCTCATACATCCAATCTGGAATGCCAGTCTCTCCATAGATTCTACCTGCTATCTGCCCCGTAACAGCACCAATCGTGTCTGCATCTCCACCAAGATTGACTGCCTCAATCACAGCCTCCTCAAAAGAAGAAGTGTTGTCTATGCACAACCATGCAGCCTCATAGGTGTGGCGTACATAGCCTGAGCTTTTGACATCCTCTCTTGGTGTTTTTCTATCAAGCCTGAGCTTGTTATATTCTGGCAAAGCTTTTCCCCACCAAAGTTCTCTAGCAAACGCTTCACTAAAGAGCAGGCACTCAGCAGAACCATGTGTCAGCATGGTTTGCTTGAGTGCGTGATCCACACATTCATTTTCTGATGCAGCAGCAATTACTACAGGAGCCATCCTCATAATTGCTCCATTGCCACTGGAATACTCATCAGTACCACCACAGTAAGGATTAGATTTATCCTTCATGTACTTCTGCAGAGCAGCCTGACAGGTCATGCCAATATCAAAGCAAGCTCCTGTAATGCTAAAGGCACCTCCAGTAAACCAGTCACAGAAATTCTGCATCACGATATGAGCGTAAAACTCCCTTTTAACCAGTTGCAAGGCATCTGCAATCGCTATAGCCATGCTGGTATCATCTGTCCAGTAGCCCCGCTTCAGTCGGTGTGGTCCGCCATCCTAGTACTCTCTAACATAGTCCGAGGCTTCTCTGCGGTCAGAGAACTCTAGATAAGCTCCAAGTGCATCTCCAATCGCTAAGCCCTCCATCATTCCAAGTGCTTCATCGTGGCTCATGATCTTTTGTGATATCTGCTGAGGAGAGGCTAGAGTAGCTGCTGTCATTAAGCTCCTTGAAGCACTGTATACAAAAGAAAAAGGCAGGTTCCTGACCCCGTGGGGGGGGGTCTGGAATACCTGCCGTTTAATTAAGCGTATAAACTAATTATAGCACAGCGGGAGAGGTAACTCCAAATGAGGCAGATCACTGCTTAATAGCTGGGATTACGGGCTATCCAATCTTGCTGCTGGAGCACCTCTGAGAGTCTCCAGAATCGCTGCTATCGCTGGTTTGTCTTGGCTAGCTATTGGGAACCAAGCTAGGTATTGGCTGGAGAAGGGGGTTTTTTCTTCTGTTCCTTGACTTCAAAAGGTAATAATGGGACTAGAATTCTTTCCGTGTACTGAATCAAAATAAAAAATACAGGAGTTACAGTGTCCTATGTGAAGAAGAATCTCATTTCTGGCGAGGAAATCATATATCAAGCCTCTACTCATTGGTTCATTCTTATACCATCCTTTTTTTATGGAATTTTAGGAATATTTTCTCTTGTCTTCCTTGCATTAACCGCATTTCTGTCACTACCAATCACACTGTTTTTATTCATTTTATCTTTCAATGCAGCCTTGCCTTATTTTGTGAATGAATTGGCAATGACCAATAAACGGGTGATTTCCAAAAAAGGTTTTATCCGAAGAGACACAAGTGAGCTTAAACTTTCAAAACTGGAAACTATTGAAATTAAACAATCAGTCTTAGGAAGAATCTTGGGATTTGGGAAAATCATTTGTATTGGTACAGGAGGCAGTGAAACCTTCATTGATAATATTGATCACCCCTTAGAATTTCGTAAGAAATTCTTAGAATACACTGATAAAAACCCTCAATAACTTCTCATACACGATACTGGATCAGGATCACGCTTTTGAAAGACTTAGACTGCGTATCCCCTAGAATTGAGATTCTCCCCCAGAATTTGCTTTATCACGAAATTTAGAAATTCATCTAATTTCCATGCCTTCAAACTTACGCTCCTATCCAAGCAGATTGTAAAACCGCTGACATCAGGTGTAACGGGAGGTCTGTCCTTTCTTCCAAAGCAATTCAATGAAGAGCATTTCAAAGAAGGTTTAATTCACTGAGGATTGGTTCAAATATGAAACTATTATTAATTTTCCTTTTATTATTTAGTATCGGCTGTACTCCCAAAGAACATAATCCTGTGTCAACATCTCATCGTGTGTATTCAGAATCGATAGTAAAGGATATGTCTGATAAGCAACTCAGAGTCATATTCAATAATTTTGAATTCAATCAATGTGGATCATGCCCTACTGGAGGCTTGCTTATCAAGGAGGTCTCCATTCGGTTTTTAAATTATCCTGAGGGTGAATGCCGCCCCGCTTCTGGCCTGTCTTTGAAGGGAACTTTGGAAGATTCCATCAGAAATGCTTGTAGGTCTTGGTGGGATTTGGAAGCCAACCACGAAAAATTTGATAAGTATGCTGAAGATGGAATGCTGGAGATGTTTGATGAGTTCGATCAGAAATACTATTCAAAAAAATATCAAAAAGCTCTGCTCATGAAGGAACAAAAATCTATGGAGTTAAATACCAAGTGATCATCCATTCGGGTAATAGGCTTTCATAGCTTTCAATTCGCAGTCACCCAGAGAAAGTAGTGGGTTTACTTTTGTATTTCAGAGGTTCATCAATGAGAAGAAAGTTATTTAAGGATGAGCAACCTAGAATTCAAAATTTTGAATTATGAAGTTGATCAAGCCTGAGTATGTAAGACCCTCGAAAATAATACGATTAGCTGGCTTTACCACCTACATTTCCAGTATTTCCAAATCATCTTCGTCAATGAGTTGATATCTCCTGAGCATCGCATCACTTTTGTGGCCAACCTGCTTCATCACTATATACGGTCTTGTCCTCTTTCGAATAGCCTTGGTGATGAAATCATGTCGAAGATCGTGGAAGCAGGCATCCGTGATTCCTGCTGTTGCCAAAGCATTTTTCCATGTGTCATGGCAGTAAGTTGTCCAATAGGGCAGAGGCTTTCCAAGTGCTGAGAGAAAAACTTTTCTTGTGTGGTTTACTCTGGGGATTTCACTTAGCATCTTCACCATATGAGGTAGAAGTTTTACGATGCGAGATGTCCTTGTCTTCGTATCTTTTGCCTTAAGCCGAACAAATCCTCTTTCCAAATCAACAGAATCCCAAGTTAACTGAATAATTTCATTCTGACGCATGCCGGTGCCTTGAGCCATGATAATGATTCTCTGCAGCCATTGAGGGGTTGCTTCCAGCAATCTTTGAAACTCCTCTTCTGAAAAAATTCTTTCTCTGCTGTTATTTACCTCAATCTCTGGATAGCTTGTACCTCTGATTGGTACTGCTGGGAGTTCACCAAACTCTACTGCCTTCTTGAAAATACTTTTCAGCAGACTCAATTCCTCCTTCACAGTTTTGGGCGCAATTTTCTCACCCTTTTTCATTGGAGAATCTTCCAGAGTTCTTTGTGCCACAAAAAGCTCCAGTTGACGTACTGTCAATTCTTGTACTTTCCCCTCAGCATTGAAAAGCCGCCTCAGGGATTTGATTCTTGCCTCAATCCTGCGAAAAGCTATCTTCTTTTTGGTTTCAGGCAGGCCTAGGTACCAATCGAATATTTCACTCAAAGTCACTGAACTTTGAACTTTTGGAGCTTGATCGTCTATATGGTTCTTCATTTCTTGGAGCCTATACTCCGCATCTAACTTATTTGGACCGACCCGCTCTCGAATTTTCTTTCCATCTGAAGACTTATATTCGATCAGATATTCTTTTGCAGGGAGTCGTCTAAGATATCTGACATCACAAGGGTTACCCTTTTTTGATCCAGAACGAATGAGTCCCCTACAAACTTGAGCCGACCCTGCGTTCCAGTGTCCACATTTTGGACACTCGATGATGATTCCCATGAACCCTCTTTAAAATCCTTTGTGGTAACAATTATTTAGCAGGGGTTAGTTCAACAAGGTTTTTTAGGAGGATCAATCAAAAAACTATAGCTTGCTGGGCAGGTTGCTGGGCAAAATTACTCCCTTCACCCAGTAATTATCAGTAGGGTGGGAGTTTTTGGTTGCTGGGCAGTTTCGTCAAAATTGTTGGGCACTTTGCTGGGCAACAATCGGCATTTTGGTAGGAATTTTGGGTAAAATTGGAGGAAATCAGCCTAAAGTATTTTTCTATTGATTCTTAAAAATACTGTACAAAAGCGGAATTGTATCAGTTTTTTTGGTAGCAGAGGGGAGACTTGAACTCTCCTTACAACACAGTATTTAAAGGGTATGTAGACTTCTACATGTCACTATGCATGTCATTTGTTCTAAGAATTAAAAATTCTTTGAGCGTTTTTGTGAGCCCCTGAATAGATAAAACAATAAGGTTGAGTCATTGTCTTGGTAGACATTGCATCCAAGCACATAGATAAAGAGGGTCTGGAATCCTTTTTTGATCTACAATCCTAAAATCTAATATCATATATCCACGCTTATTTTAGCAATGAAAAAATCTTATTGTCCCACCTACTGCCCCACCAAATTTTCGAAAAATTCAATCCTGGCCCACTGACTACTAAAATTTTGAAGATTGGCCCCCTTAAGCCATACTTTGCTTTCATAAGTTCTCTTTCATCCTCTCACTAGATCTTTTTTCGAATTTAACCTAACCCATTTGCATTGTAATCAAGACAGAAATCCATTTGCACACCCCGTAGAAATGACCTAGTAATCTAGCCATTTCCAGGAAAATTCATGTCTTGCAATAAAATTGTATTCGATCCACCAAAATGCTGAGAAATTTAATTCGACCCTAGGGTCAAAACCATTCTGGGTATGTAGTTTATCAATTGCCTCGCAATCCAGTTTAAGGTATCAAAAGTTGAATTTGCTTGTTGGAGGTGGCGTAGGGGATCGGCACAAACATCAATAGGCTACCTGCTGGATACGATTCACAGCAGAATAGAGCGCAGACCAGATGTGCTGGAGAGTGTGCTGTGGGATGCTGAAGGGCAGAGAATATCTGGGCCAGCACTGGTAGGATTTGTAGTCAGTGAAGTTAAGGCAAGAGTGCACGTATAAGACTGTATTTATTTAGGAAAGTGAATCTTTCAACTCTTTATACAATGGAAAATCATTATCCTTTAACTTAGAAACTTTTCTCTTGAATTCCTCAAAATTAATTTCTTCCTTTGGAACACCAAAGATTACGAAGGCTAAGTTACCCTTATTGAATTTCTGATAATGAGTAAGATTTGGAAAATCATCAGATAGCATTTTTGAGCCCCCCTAAGATAATTTTTTATAAAATCGGACGGAATCTATTAGGTGCTGGAAACCGGAAGTTATGTTGGATGGTGCTGTTTTGGATTTGTAGTAAGTGAGGTTAAGGGAGGGACATTAGCCTCAACTAGAGCGCACACGGAGTTATTTTATAATCTAAATGTATATCGTTAAGAATTTAGTGAATACTTTAGAAATTTTGTTCTGGTGTTACTGTCTTACTCCATTGTTTTTATATTTTACAATCGCAATATCTTCCGATCCAGTACTGTCGAGGCTACCCTTGTTAGCATTACCGTCGAGGTTACCCCTATTACAGCAACATAGATGTTCCCACTGGAGTCGGTAGCAATATCCTCTGCGGTTTCACCGTTAGAAGTCCCAAGTTGTTTTGTCCATTGTTTTACTCCGTTACTATTGTACTTGACTACGAAGACATCAATATCACCTGCATTGGCGTTGCTATCAAGGGAACCTCCTGTTTCTCCTGTCACGTAAATATTTCCACTAGAGTCCGCTGTAATACCGTATGCTCTCTCGCTTAGATTAGATCCATGTTGTCTTGTCCACTGCCTTACTCCATTGCTATTATATTTGACTAAGAAAATATCAGTGCCCCCAGCACTTATGTTTCCATCTAAACTACCATATGTGTATCCAGTAAAAAAAGAGTTTCCGTTAGCATCTGTCACTAAGCCGTACGCATAATCAATTTCAGAAGTCCCAAGTTGTTTTGTCCATTGTTTTACTCCATTACTATTGTATTTGACTATAAAGAGATCGGCTTTCCCATAACTAGTATTTCCATCGAGACTGGCTGATGTAGTTCCTGCTACATAAATATTTCCATTAGAGTCAGTGTCAACACCGTGAGAGCCTTGGGAGCCATCTAATTGTTGATTCCAAATTTTATTACCATTACTGTCAAACTTTGAAATAGTAGGACCATATCCACTTACATAGACATTGTTACTTAAATCGATAGCTACAGATTGGCCATTATCGTAAGACGATGTTCCAAATTGTTTTGTCCACTGCCTGACTCCATTGGTGTTATACTTGACTAAGAAAATATCAGTATTCCCAGCATTAGTATTGCCATCAAGCCCACCTTCAGTTTCGCCAACCACGTAAACATCGCCGTTGGAATCGATAGTTACCTCCCTAACTCGGTCACTTCTAATAGTCCCCTGTTGCAAAATCCACTGCCTTACTCCATTGCTGTCATATTTGGCCAGAAAGATGTCTTGTGTGCCAGCGTTAACATAGGTACCAAAGTTTCCACTAGTGTATCCAGTTACATCTATACTACCACTGGAGTCTGTTGTAATACCATAGGCATAATCTTGATTTATAGTTCCTAGATGTTGAGTCCACATTGGACTAAAAGTTATACTTGAACTAGATGCAAGAGCGTTCCCTGCACTATCCTTGACTCCAGTTCCCACAGTGATTGTATAAGTTGTACCAATATTCAGATCACTAGAAGGATTGAAGGTAGCAACATTACTGCTGTAGGAAACCTCTCCGGTTACTGAATTCCCACTATTGTCTACAAGAGTAATGTTGGAAGTGTTGATGGAAGCGGAATCCATGGATTCACTGAAGGTGATGGTGATGTTACTGGAGAAGGAGATATCGGTTGTACTCGAGGGAGAAGTTGAAGAAATCGTGGGAGCAGTTGTGTCAGAAGGAGTAGGTGCTGGAGAGATGTATTCATTTTCTGGTGTAGACTCAGAACCCCCAGAACATCCAGTCTGTAATTGATTTTCTTTAGAAACATCTGCACAACCGAAGATCAACAGAATTCCAATCACAATCAGCATCTGCTTCATCATCTGATCTCCTGCAGGAAAGTTCTCCAGTCCAGTTACTGACTATAGAAAGTGTTTCTAAACATGCTCTGTCAAGAAGTGTAGTGAGTAACAGACCTCAAGTTGCAAAATGGTCTAAACCTATTTGCACTCTATCTCACCATGGGCATTTGAAGTCAAGGCTACAAAGCTAAAGAATAAATATATAAATTCAAAAATCCGTCATTTTCAGCCACTGATACTGTTCGGTAATCCGTTAAACCAGAATGTGATACTTCACCCCCTTGAAGGATTGGCCCAAGAATTTGCTTTCCTACAATCAAGCAAAATTAAATAGCTTTTCAAGTTGCTCGGATTCCCTTTGGTTTCTCAAAATTTGATCGGATTGCACTGAACCCACTCGAATGTCCTGAACTCTGTCTAGTATTGTTAGGGAGGCTCGTAGCTTCACCATTTCATTCTGACTATTCAAGCAATCCCCCAAAGCACTAATCGCATTCTGCTGAAGACTCAGTAGAGCTCTCTCCTGTATTTCCTTTGTCTCATGAAGGATTCGATTCCATTCAGCAATGAAATGAGGTTCCCGTCGCCACCTCCAGAGTGTACTACGGTGAATACCCAAGGAATTACTGATATGCTCGACACTCTGACCGGTGGCCAGAAGCCCGATAGCTTGCTGCTGTAAAGGCGCCAGTGGTTCCATGATTATTTCTCGAACTTTTTGAGCGTTTTAAAAATTGCTTTAGAGAAAGAGAGCAGGGGGAAGAGCGCTATTCTTAAAGTGAAAGGGTTACCCCCCACACCCCTACTCAAAGATAAAAAACTACTAAATTCTTTCTCAACTGTCGTGGTCTGTTGCGAGCCGTTGTTTCTCAACTCTTAGTTGAATTAAGAATTAGTTGTTGCAATGGTTTTTGAAGAAAGAAGAAAAACGGAGGCAGTAAATTTCGTAAATGTGCAAGAATATGTTCAAAAAGACACAATATTTGAGATCCCAAAATTCGTTCAGTTCTCCAATGCTGCCAAAGACAGTGTTGAACGAGTAGTAGTATAATCCAGCAACTTCTTTTCAGGGTTGAATACGCAGTGTTACAATATAGGGTGGATTGTTCACCAATTCTTGAGGGAGTCTCGGAAACTTAATAGCCTTCATTCCCGTCATAACAACCAAATCAAATTGTTTAGAGCCACTACTTTCCTTGATACGATAAGCACTCACACTTCCATCCAATTCAATTTGAAATTCAATTCCAACATTTAGCAAACTCGAAAACTGTGGACCTGCATTGATCTGTCCGCGCAACTGTTCATACAGCAAAGAATTGTACTGTCGCTCCACAGATATTCGTTTTTTCCTTTGCTCCTTTAGTTTCCTCAGCAGAAGGGTATCTGGAACTTCAATACTTATATTGGCGGTTTCGGTTAATGTTGGGGGTGGATTTCTAGGATCAAAAATATTCCCATCATCATTAAGTAAAAATTCATGCCTTTGCGGATCGTCTCGCTCGTTTTGTAAATAACTAAGACGTTCTTCAGCCTTTGATCTTAGTTCAGCATCTCGATACGAATACGGATTGTCATCTGTCCAATTTCTTAGGAATCTTTGCCAAGACTCAGTGGTTAGTTGGTCATCAGTCGACTGTAGATCAAAAGCCGCAACCTGATCGTAATCCTCCTGCATCTTCTGCTGCCATTCTTCCCACAGAGATTTTAATTCCTGCTTCTTTTGGCGTTCTCTGCGCAAAACCTCGGATTTTTTCTTTAGATCACCAAGTTCTGTCCTTGTTGTAAATGTAGGGACCGTTTCAGGAGCAAGGTAGAAGTCTCCAATCACCGAATACTGAACCCACGGAGCCTGGCGTTGATTACTTGCCCTGTAGACGTCCGCCGTTGTACGCTTGAAGACTTCTTCGATCTTTAGTCCAGGTGTTGCCAGGTGTTGCAAGAGTTTGCTTGTGAATAGTCCGTTTTTTTCACTGCCGTCAGCAGCGATTTGACCAGGTGCTGTTGCAAAAGAGATAAAGGTTCCAGCCACAGCATTGACCTGCGCTAGACCCGGGTTAAATGTACGAAAAGATCTTGAAAAAGGGTTATTCCGGCAGGCATCGAGTACGACTATGTTCATCTTGTTATTTGCTAATCGCATCTGAGCTAATAACTTCCCCAGAGGGACTGCGTCATAGCGCACGTCTTCTTCTGTGCTGGGATCAATATCTGTAGGTAGTAGGTAATTCTCCCCGTCAAACTGCATACCGTGTCCAGCATAGTAGAAGAGTCCAACCCCCTTACGATCACGCAGTTGTTTACCAAAGTCTTTAATTGACCTTTCCATCTTCCGCTGATCAGCGTCTGTGACTGTAGTGACCTGAAAACCAAGTTGCTTGAGTGTATAGCCGATTGCTCTGGCGTCATTAACAGGATTTCGAAGAAAACCAGCATACCGGTATTTAGAATTGCCAATGACCAATGCCTGTCTGATACCTCCATTGAATTGCTTGGCAGCAGGTCTTATTGCTCGATCCCGTGACAAGGCCATGGGAACAATTAAAAGCGTCATCAGCAGATAGCAGATCATTCTTTTTTGGATCATCTGGACCTCCATGATCATCCCCAAAAAGTCCCTTGTGATCTTTGCAGTTTTTGATCTCATCTATTCAAGGGACTGCACAATAGATTATTTAATACCCTTTTGATTTTTTGTAATACCCTTTTGATTTTTTGTAATATTTCGGGGGTTCTTCTTTAGTCGTCTGAGGTGGTGTAGTCTTCCCTGGGCATCCAGACAGAAATAAAGCACTGAAAATGACTAAAAAAAGAATTCTCATATTTTACCTTGTTTGATTAAAGCCCAATCAGCATAAATTCCCACAATTTCAAATTGGTGATTCATACACAATTGCAGCAGATCAACTTTTTGGGGATTATCTATTTCTCCTACTCAGTTCTCACAAGTCACTCGTAATCTTCCCAGTTCCAGTCTTAGCTTAGTCCCAAAGGCTCTGAATAATTTTCTGGAAACTGTAGATTTGAATTTCTCCTCCAACTTCTTTAAGCAAATCTTCCAAAATCTGATGATGCTCCTTAGATTCAAGCCAGTGATGGTGTAGTCCATCATCAGTTTCATAGATTTCAACAAGTGTCATTACTACTCTCCCAGTTTTCTCAGGTGTCTTTCCATCAAGAAATGAGGCACTTTCTTTCCACTCTGGGCCAGAGGAAATATAATATTGAATTAGTTTCAGGGGGCCATCCTGATAACTCTTTTCCTGCATAAACTCAAAGTGACCATTGGCAACATCCATCAGTTCTGCTGCGACTTCTTCATTTGGTAAAATGACGGTCATGGTAGTTAGGGTTTTACCCTGAAGGGCATTTGCCACTAATTCTCCTTATGTTACTGTCCTTGCTGTAATTGCTGTGATGGTATAGCCGTTCACCCCAATCCAATCACTCGTAGTCTTTCCAGTTCCAGTTTTGCCCTTCACTAGGATCAAAATCCAAATCACTGGAAACAGTTTTTTGCGAGACGATTTTGCCATCTTGATAGCTCAGAGCAGTCATCATAATGCCGTATGAGGGCTCATCTACATTGAATTGACGTTTTGCAAATCCCTCAACACAAACAAAATCTTCTCCCTCAAAAAGTGCTTTAGAAGGTCCAAAAACAACTGATTCACCTAATGTTGAGACAATAACTTTGTCATCTTCAATATTTGCCTCAATGCCAGTTCTATAATCTATAGATTTATAATTCTGATGATAAATTTCATCAACTAGAGAAAAATCACCTTTGCGGCCAAGTCTCCAGGCTTTATCGTATGCTTCGGCTTTAGTCATTTTCTCTCCTTATACCGGTATCCTTGATTTCTGCGATGGCGAAGCTCCCCCAACCTAATCACTCGTAATCTTCCCAGTTCCAGTCCTGCCCTTCGCTGGGGTCGTAATCTAGTTCTTCCCCAATACTCTCTTGGGTAATTATTTTCCCATCTTTGTAAGTGATAGAAGTTGTTCCTGATATAAAAATATCTGCTTCTCTGTACTTGCTGTATCTTTGAATACATAGAAAATCTTCACTTTCGTTGATAATCTTTGCGGGAGCTACCATGAGGTGTTCGATGAATGCTAGATATGCTTCTTTGTCTGCTTCAAGGTTAACTTCAATGCCTGTAATCTTGCTGACAGCCTTGTAATCTGGATGATAAATTTCATCTACCAATGAATAATCCTTCTCTTTCGCTACAAGTCTCCACGCTTTTTCCCATGCTTCTGTTCTAGTCATCTCTCCTCCTCATGCTGGTATTCGTGATTTGATTTCTGCGATGGTATAGCCCACCAACTGCTTGCTGATTACTCGTAGTCTTTCCAGTTCCAGTTTTGCCCTTCACTAGGATCATAATCCAAAAGCTCTCGTACAACCTCTTGTCGAAATATCTTTCCTTCTCTGAAATGAAAAGCGGACATAACCGCAATATATCTGAGTTCTGTCTCATTATATTTTGAAAACCACCGAGTAACGACGATCTCCTCATTTTCATAAAGAACTTTGCAAGGCCCAGGAGTGACAATACTCGACATTGTTTTCATCAAAACTTTTTCTGATTCAAAATTTGCCTCCAGTCCCATCCTGTGATCCAAGCAAAGGTATTCAGGGTAAATTATTTCCTCAATCAATGAGTAATCACCTTGAAAACCAAGCCTCCAGGCAGTGTCTATTTGTTCTCCTTTAGTCACTTTTTTCCTAATTTAGTTACCCCTAATTGATCAGTAATCACTTCACCCAGTAGCAAATCTTGCTGAAAAGGCTGCTAAACAAGCAACCCAGAAGATAACCTTACGCATAGAAGGATCTTTGAAGAATTCTTTTAGATAGAAAATTTGCTGTCTGATGATCACCACAATCTATATTTATACAGAGTTAAGACATTATTGACTGCCAATCTATCCACCTTTGATCTTAACAGCAACCTGCTGCTTCTTGGTCGCTACCTCCATGGCCATCGCCACTATTTTTGGGCTTTTTGGAAAATATACCTGAAAGAAGAAAGAGGGGGCACGGCACTATTCATTTAGTGAAAGAGGTACATCCCTCACCCAACTCAAAGCCTCGACAAAGAAACTTGACCAATTTGGAAGAATTCTTTAGAAGTTGCTGCCTACCATCTGGATGACAAGATCCAACATGCAAATTTTTCAGAATTAGTTCTCACTGTTGACAAATGAATTTCATACCCAATTGCAGATGTCCCCGTGGATGGCAGATACCCATTACAGAGAGGGTGAAAAAACTTCACTCTCTAAATTGGTCTACAGCGCTAGAAATCAAAGACGATAAAGAAACAGGAAACACAATGTCTGTACTGACTGACGTTAATCAAACTCAGTTGGGGTGGATGATCATTCTCGACAAGCAAAAGAAACCTCTTCTTTGCCACATAGTACCAGGGAAGATGTAATTTCACTTACAATTTGCGACTACGGTGCTATTCAACATCTGCTATGGAAGGATTGATTAAGAAGAGTAAAGAAATATTGCTGCAAAAAAGTCTTAGTTAGTCTGAACTAAAATTTCAAAAATTTATGTCCAATAGATCCAAAATAAACAAAACGAAGTCATTTGACAGCGACGAACTTTACAATAACTGTAATTCTGATCCAAAGCTTGTTACATGTAGTTGTGGAAAAACATCATTTACTATTTTTAATGGGAGAGTCAGAAAGGCTCGTGAATGTGCTTGCATAGATTGTTATCAACATGTTATTTGGGCACAAAGTAAAGATGGCCCCCAAGTGCCACCAATTCTATCAGCAGGTTACTGGGACAATGACATTAGGGTCGAGAGTGGCGAAGAAAACATAATGGTGATTTTACTCAGAAAAGATGCGCGTGCAAAAAGGACTGTTGCGAAGTGTTGTTACTCAACTCTGATGATTGATCACCCTGGATATAAGCAACTACGTTTCGGCTTGTACGAAAATACCTGCAGTATTCCCTGGGATAACGATTCCGAACCCCCATCAATAACAAGGCCTCCGTCAGACAGAATTTTTATGAAAGATTGGAATGCGTCCAGAGGTAAACTTCCAGAATTTAGTGGTGATCCTTTGAGAATTGATCAACGAGTAGGACTTCCTTTTCACGAAAATGTAAATCGGCAAAGCATTGACAATCCAATGGGAGAAACTTGCCAGAGTCTTTTCAGAAGGTTGCCGTGGTTTTCACTTGATGTAAAAGAAGGTTTTATTCCAAAAGATAAGAATCTATGGCCTAATTTAAAACCAGTCGAGCCACATGCAGAGGCGGGTTAAATTTGATAATTAACGCAGTAGCAGGATCAACTCCAAACAATTATTAGATGCTGTCTGATTCGGACCTCGTAATGCAAAGAATCAACTTATCAGAATCTCTAAAAATCATTCTCAGATGCTCACTTCCTTTGCAGGCTAGATATTCTCTGGCCTTGATGTGAGAAAGACCCTCTCTCACCAATGCTCAGTTACACCATAAATGAATTGACCAACTGTGAATAACTGAGCATCAATGAGAATCGGCATTATCTCACTTTGATCCCAGTAATCATGCAGTGTTGGAAGCAACTGAGCAACTGAGCATACAATCAAGGTAGCGATAATTCGATTGTCTTCCCTGTCGGAGTGAGCACCAGTTCACCCAGTTTTTCCAGCGAATGGCAGATTTCCTCTATTTCTTCTGGCTTAATAGAACCCTTAAACAATTGTTTAATTTTCCTGATTGGCACTTTGCCTCCCAATTCACGAATTTTATCCAAAATCTTCTTTACTTTTTGCTCTTTTGTATTCAATTCAACAAAACTATAAACTTGTTGCATGTTTGCTAGGAAGTATTTCATGACTTGAATGGTATTCAAGGCAGTGTTTTCACTAAGTTCAACCTCATCAGGTTTTGATTCAGTAATATAATGTAGGAGCAAAGCAACTCGATAAATATAGGTTCTTAGTTTTGCGTATGCGGCTCCAGTTTGGTCATTCCTATTCCGTTGTTCTTTTTTGAGTTTGAATTCAAGTGTGGCAAGTAGATTTCGCGCATGTTCACTAATTGCTGTCTGGCTAGGTTCATTCCTTATATGAGCGAGCTTCTCCAAAATCTCTTCAAGAACGATTTTTCCAATGGAATCCTCAATCAACCTATCGATTTTAAATTGTTCTTCGATTTCTATTGGGTGAAGATTCCAAATTAAATAGTTAAACAAAAATCTTGATGCGAGCCCATCCATGATATTGTGCTCACTAACAATTTCTTTGACCAATGGCTCTTGAATTCCTCCGGAAATTGGTACGAACACACTGGGAATATATCGGTCAGAGTCTGCAGTTGGGTTCTCGTAAGAATTGCCATTCCAGAGGGTCAGCAGTTTCTGCTTATCGTTACCCTTTCCTTTGTATTGATTTAATCCATTTAGGACTCCAATGATTTCGTCACTGGTGATTCCAATTCCAGCAGGATTATCTTCATGTAGAGCACACAATCTTTCGATTGTTAGCCCGTTAGCGATCAAACGTTTTCTAATAGGTTTTGGAGGCTTGTTAACTTCCTGATTCTTAAACTGCTCTAGTTCTTGGTTATACTGTTCACGCCATCTAAGTTGAATTGACTGTAGAAAAAAGCCGCCACATTGATTATGAAGGGGTGTTTTTCCAGAGCCACTTTTACCAATACTGGCAACCCACAGAATTGCTTTTTCCTGCCAATTCGGTCTGATATTAATTTTCTTGTTACCACCAATTGCGATGGAGGCATTTACTAGAAATTCAATAAATGCTGCTTCATAATTCAAATCAAGAGATTTTGCCACTAATTCAAGATAATTCTCTAATTTTCCAGGCAAAATGCTTTTCGGAAGTTTTGGGACTTTTTTGCCTTTTATCGACTCGATATCAAAATCAGAAAATTCATATTCCTTTATCTTTGGCACTTCAACAAGTGTTTTCAACCACTCAGATAGTTTGCCGTTTTGCAGTGCCGCATTGGCATCTAACTTCGGTTTTGCTGACATTAGGGCTTTAGCATTCACACCCTTTGACTGAAGCAATTGGCAGATTTGTGCAGCCTTCTCTTGACCACTATTTGGATAATATGTCCCATCATTATCTGCAATGATGAGTAACTCATCTCCCTTTTTGAGTAATCGATCAAGATGTTTTAGGTTTTCCTTACTGCCTGCAACAACGATAGTTCTGTCTGAATAGTATTGACGGACACTGAGAGCATCCTCCAAGCCTTCCATTGCTAAATAGACCCGCTTTGAAGCCACTTCTGAAAGCCTTAAAGGTGGCAAAACAGTCAAATGACCATCCTTACCCAAAGCATTTTTTCTCTTACCATTGAATGCTTCTTTTCTAGTGAAATGGATCTTTCGAATCTGTTTTCGGAGTGAGCAATCTTCTTCAATCTGGTGGAAGGGATAAATTAGAGCAGGTGGGTAATTATTCTTTTTTGGGAACCACCGAAGTAGACCAGC
>JACLAD010010670.1_pt1 | contig 25655 bp, 28 predicted proteins | sample 8027901 | NCBI WGS metagenome assembly JACLAD01 (sample SAMN15725071, study PRJNA655200) | protist metagenome | isolation source: fluorescence activated cell sorting (FACS) single amplified genomes of... | place: Spain: Blaines Bay Microbial Observatory, Mediterranean Sea | collected 2016-07-05 | reverse complement strand
CTAAGCTGGCAAAAACGGTTCCTAAAGATGAACTCCATACCCCGGACATATTGTTGATGGCCTCCGATGAGGTGGCTATCTTTGACAATCTATCTGGCACCCTGATGCTGGTGGTGCATGTAGATGCCAGTGAGCCGAATGGTCTGCAGCAGGCCAACAGCCGGCTGGATCAGCTGGAGAACAAATTGCTGGCGCCAGTGCCTGCTATTTCTTCCCACAGGAAACCGTCCAAAATGTCTGAAGAGGACTTTCGGTCAAGTTTTGGGGAGGGGCAATTTAAGGCTGCGGTAGATAAAATTAAAGACTACATCATGGCCGGCGATGCTATGCAGGTGGTGCCCTCTCAGCGCCTCTCAGCGCCCTTTACGGCTCCTCCTATGGCGCTCTATCGCGCACTGCGCCGCCTCAATCCATCCCCCTACATGTACTATTTGAACTTGGCAGATTTCCACATAGTGGGCTCATCGCCCGAGGTGCTGGCTCGATTGGAGGATAATCAGGTAACGGTGCGCCCCATCGCCGGCACCCGACGACGGGGTAGGACCAATGAGGAAGATCTTGCCATGGAAAGGGAAATGCTCAATGATCCTAAAGAGATAGCTGAGCACCTTATGTTGATCGACTTGGGGCGCAATGATGTGGGCCGTATCAGTTGTACTGGCAGCATTGAGGTCACTGAGAAAATGGTGGTTGAGCGCTATTCCCACGTCATGCATATTACCTCCAATGTGGTGGGTGAAGTCGCAGATAATAGAGGTCCCCTCGAAGTTCTCAAGGCTACACTGCCCGCCGGTACCCTCAGTGGCGCGCCGAAAATACGGGCCATGGAAATTATTGATGAAGTGGAGCCGGTTAAGCGTGGTATCTACGGTGGTGCGGTGGGATATATTGGTTGGAACGGCAATATGGATACCGCCATTGCCATCAGAACAGCAGTTATTAAAGACGGCATGTTACATGTGCAGGCCGGTGCCGGGGTGGTCGCCGACTCCATTCCCGAATTGGAGTGGAAAGAGACTATGAACAAGGCGCGAGCGGTGATACGCGCTGCAGTTGCAGCTTGCGATGAGGTAGAAAGATGATATTAATGATCGACAATTATGACTCCTTCACCTATAACATCGTGCAGTATCTGGCTGAGTTGAAGGCCGATGTGAAAGTCTATAGAAATGACGAGATTAGCATTGCCGATATCAAGCAGATGGCTCCGGAGAAAATTGTTATCTCCCCCGGCCCCTGCACCCCCAATGAGGCCGGCATTTCAGTTGCGGTGGTTGAAGCTTTTGCCGGTAAAATTCCGATTCTGGGTATCTGCTTGGGCCATCAGAGCATAGGTCAAGCACTGGGAGGCAAGGTGGTTCGCGCCAGGCAGGTGATGCACGGTAAAACCTCGATGATCTACCATGACAACACAGGAGTTTTTAAAGGCCTGAGTAATCCTTTCGAGGCCACCCGCTACCACTCACTGGTGATTGATCGAGATCAAATGCCCGACAGTTTAGTGACAAATGCCTGGACTCAATATGAGGATGGCTCTAGGGACGAGATAATGGGTGTGCGCCACAGGGATCTCGCCGTTGAGGGCGTGCAGTTTCATCCCGAATCCATACTCACCCAGCATGGCCATCAACTACTGAATAATTTTTTGCAGGGGTGAACCATGGATATTACTCAAGCCCTGGATAGGGTAGTCAATAGAGAGCATCTAGATGCACCGTCGATGCGCCAGGTGATGCGTCAGATTATGACTGGTCAGGCAACTCAGGCCCAGATAGGGGCTTTTCTGGTGGCATTGCGAATGAAGGGCGAGAGCATTGATGAGATCGCCGGCGCGGTCGAGGTGATGCGCGAACTGGCCACCGGAGTTGAAGTGGATGATCAGTCTCTGGTGGATATTGTCGGCACCGGCGGCGATCAATCCAATCTATTCAATGTCTCTACCGCATCCACTTTTGTAGTGGCTGCCTCTGGTGGTCGGGTGGCCAAGCACGGCAATCGCTCGGTGAGCAGTAGCAGTGGTGCGGCAGACCTGCTGGAGGCCGCAGGGGTCAATTTAGACCTGAGGCCCGATCAGGTGGCTCTTTGTGTGCGTGAACTGGGTGTTGGGTTTATGTTCGCCCCAGCGCATCACAGTGCCATGAAACACGCAATTGGTCCGCGGCGAGAATTGGGATTGCGAACCATTTTTAATATTCTCGGCCCTATGACTAACCCCGCCGGGGTCAAACAGCAGTTGATTGGCGTGTATGATCAATCGCTGTGTCGGCCTATGGCCGAAGTGCTAGGGCGCTTGGGGGCTGAGCATATTATGGTGGTTCACTCGGCGGATGGGCTGGATGAAATCAGCATAGCTGAACAGACATTTGTCGCTGAATATAAACAGGGTGCAGTGGTTGAATACAGCATCAATCCGGAAGATTTCTTTACCCAGCGCCAGAGTCTGGAGGGTTTATCGGTGTCCGATGCCCAGCAGTCACTGGCTGTGATTCTCGATGCTCTGGGCAAGCAGCAGGGAGATCATGCCGCCAAAGCCGCTGATCTTATCGCTATTAATGCCGGCGCTGCCCTCTATGTAGCCGGCTGTGCTCCCGACTTGCAACAGGGTGTGGCCATGGCGCAAGATGCTATCCAGTCCGGGTTGGCCAGAGCTAAGATCACCGATTTTGCTGCATTTACGCGAGCCCAAGCAGATGCCTAATGGCAAACCTCTGAGACCATCAATGACTAATGACCCACCCACAATCCTGAAAAAAATCCTCGCTAGAAAGCATGAGGAAATCAGCCAGCGGCAGTTAAAAACTTCTGTGCAGCAGTTAAAGCAACAAATTGATCGAGTTGATCCACCCCGTGGCTTTGCTGCTGCAATGGCAAATAGGCTAGCGGCTGGTCAGTCCGCAGTGATTGCTGAAATTAAAAAGGCTTCTCCAAGTAAAGGTGTGATCAGGGAGGACTTTGATCCCATTGCCATAGCTGAGAGTTACCAGCAGGGCGGTGCGACCTGTTTGTCAGTGCTCACCGACAGAGATTTTTTTCAGGGGGCAGATGAGTATCTCAAGGCAGCCCGAGCCGCCTGCTCACTGCCAGTGATCAGAAAGGACTTTATAGTCGATGAGTATCAGGTCTACGAGGCTCGGGCGCTGGGCGCGGACTGCGTGCTGTTGATTGTGGCGGCGCTGGATGCCCAGTCCCTGGGGCATCTCCATCAAGTGGCGATCTCAGTGGGTATGGATGTGCTGACTGAGGTTCACAATGAATCCGAGTTGGCGCTTGCACTGAATCTGGATAACCCAATGCTGGGAATTAACAACCGCAATCTCCACAACTTTGATGTGTCCCTAGACAACACCTACAGGTTGCTGGATCGGATACCGGATGACCGCATAGTGATTACTGAGAGCGGTATCCATAGTGGTGAGGATGTTGCGGCGATGCGTCAGAGAGGCGTCGATGCCTTTTTGGTGGGTGAGGCTTTTATGCGCTGTGAAGATCCCGGACAGGCACTAAAGGGGTTCTTCAGCTAACTTGTTTGTTGGAGATAGCAGTTTATCCCAACTGCTGTTAAAGACCACTATGGTCTTTCCCAAGAGGTTAACTAATCCCCGCTGCTGACCGCCGCTAGTGAACCGCTTTGATCACCCGCTTCAAAAATAACCCCATTTGCGGGATAGATGCGCCTGCGGCAGTGAGCTAGCAATACCTCTAGACTGTTAAATTGAATGCCTAATTTTAGGGTCGCCAATGCAGTATGGCTCTTTTCAACATGATTGATCAGTTATCTAAATTTGATAATAGTATAAGGCGGCATAAAAATTAAAAAATACGCCCGTAAAAGTCTAACCTTAGAGGTCAAACCATTGGTTTTAATGGCTACCAATCTCAGTGTATTGGCCCAAGTCAACGATGATATACTAATAGCCATTGATTACCTCGATGAACAAGCCATAGATATTATTAGGTAAGGATTAAATGAAAGCAGTTGTTAAGTGGATTGATAATGTGATGTTTGCCGGTGAATCTGGCAGTGGCCATACTGTGGTTATGGATGGCGCGCCAGAGCAGGGCGGCAGAAATATGGGCATTCGTCCTATGGAGATGCTGCTGGTTGGCCTTGGTGGCTGTGCCTCTTTTGATGTGTTGACCATGCTGAAGAAGGGGCGACAACAGGTTACTGACTGCAGAGCCGAGGTAGAAGCCCAGCGAGTCGATGCAGTGCCAGCAGTGTTTAGTGAGATACATATCAATTTTATTGTCACTGGGACCCAGCTGAAGGAGAGTCAGGTAAAAAGAGCAGTTGAGCTTTCGGCGGAAAAGTATTGTTCTGCCTCTATTATGTTGTCATCAGCTGGTGTGAAAATGACTCATAGCTACGAGATACAGGCAGCCTAAATCAAGGCAGTGGCATCAAAATATAGCAGACAAAAAAAAGGGACTCTTGCGAGTCCCTATAAAGAATCCTTTAGCAAGGATTAAGAGGGGTTAGTTTTCAGTCGGGAGCGGTATTTGGTGCACAGCTCCCATCTGGGAATTCTTTACTGTTCTCTGCTCTTGGGCGTCTCCAACTTTGAGAACTCATCTAGTGCTATCGCCGCGCCTGTGAGGCCGGTGAAACCTAGAAGTACATATATTAGTGTCATTGGTGTTTCCTTACGGGTCATTAATTGCTTTATAGTTGCCACTATAGTGAGACGGCCGTTATAATACCAATGCATTGTTTTTATTATAGTCATGCAATTTTGTAATAATAAGGTGTAATTTATGAATTTACAGAGGTTGACTCGCCTTGACCTGAATCTATTGGTTTCCCTGCAGGCTTTGCTCGAGGAGCGGAGTGTTACTAGGGCAGCCCAGCGGCTTTATATCACTCAGCCTGCCATGAGTCGGGTGTTACAGCGTCTGCGGCAACAGCTGGATGATCCGCTGTTCACTCGATCTGGCAATGAGCTGGTGCCTACACCCAAGGCCAGGGAGATGGAATTGCGGCTTCCAGAATTGCTGGATAGTGTGTTGGAGATGGTTAGTGAGGGCGAGTTCGATCCAGCTACCTATGTTGGAGAGATCGCGATCGCAGTTCCAGAATTTCTCGCCATCTCACTGATCTCAGAGCTTACTCGGGTGGTAACTGAAAAGGCGCCGGGACTGATCCTATCCATATCCAGTGAGACCGAATCTGTGGAAGGCGAGTTAGCAGAGGGAGATTTGGATTTTGCCATAGATTTGGATAAGGGAGTCATTGAGGATATTACTTCTAAGAGTCTGGCCATCTTCACGCCATCAATATGGATGAGACAGGGTCATCCCCTGGCCGATAAAGACGAGGTAACTCTCGATGAAATTTTGGAGTACCCCTTTGTCCAGTATTATCTGCTTATCGCTAAGCGGGTGAATGCCCGCACCGATGCTCGGTTTGACAAGGCGCTACGGGACCTTGGGCGCAAGAGGAAAAAGGCGTTGGTCACCAATCAGCTAATGACCGCGTTGGAGACCGTCTGCGATACTGACTGTCTGATGGTTGCGGTTCAATATGGCAGCACTATGGAGCGTGAGATAGATAGAGTAGTCCGCAAGCCCTACCCAGCCGAGTTACCCCATGTAGCCCAGCTGCCTCTGGTTTTGCAGCAACATAAGCGCACATTAAGTTCGCCAATCCACAATTGGATAGCCGATAAAATCGTCGGTTTGATGCAAGAATGGGAGAATGCTTCTGAAACCAATTGGTAGAGAAGTTTTGCTTGGGACTAGATGTAATAGCTGCTCTTGGTCATCACCGATGAAACCATAGTCATCAATTTCTTAACCGGTTTTGGAAAATTATAGCCACCAGCTTCAAGTGCAGTGTCAGCATGAACCTGTTCATCCACCAGCATCTGTTGCACGATAGCCCGACTCTTTTGGTCCTCTTGAGGTAGATCATTGAGATGCCGCTGTAGATGTTGGCAGACTTGGTCCTCAGTAGCTGCCACAAAGCCGAGACTCAGTTTATCACTGATAATTCCGGCGCCAGCGCCAACCGCAAACGACATGGCGTACCATGCGGGGTTAAGAATGCTGGTTTTGCCGCCAAGACTGTCAATGCGCTGTTGGCACCAAGCAAGATGGTCGATCTCTTCCTCTGCAGCCTCGGCCATCTGTTCCCCCACTGCGGGCAGCTTAGCGGTTAATGCCTGACCTTGATAGAGCGCCTGAGCACAGACCTCGCCCGCATGGTTGACACGCATTAGTCCGATGGCTTGTTGGCGCTGCTGTTCCGACAATTCCGCCTCTTCTACACCGGATGCTGGGGATTCACGGCTCGGCTGTGGTGCGTCGCCAAAAGCTCTGCGTAGTCCCAGATCAATCTGACTGATTAATTGGTCAATCGGCGTAAGTTGTCTCTGCGACATAGGTTATATATCCCGTTATTAACATTCCTAGTTGGAAGAGCGTCGGTTAAAAAGCATTATAGGTAAATAGGCAAGGACAAAAAAGCCCATGGCCAACAGCTCACAGACCAAGATATATACGGGCCAGGGCCCGAAGAGATCAAGAATTGATGGGTTGAGTGGCTTTTGCATCAGGTAAAAATAGTTCGCGTCTAACAGCCAGTTGATGGGCACAATGGCCAGCAGATAGATATTTAACCAGATAAAGGTGTTGAAGATTCCTTTTGTGCTGGGTAACAGTTGAAAGCTAATCAGATAGTGGATCACAGTCAGCACTAGGCCAATATGACAAATCCAATATTTAAAGAAACCATAGCTGGGAAAGCCAGTATATAGATCTGGAGTGATAACGGCCTGGAAAGTGCCTGACATCACTGCAAAATAAATGATTTCAAAGCGCTTGAGATTGGGATTCCAAAACAGCAGGGGTGCCAGTAGGGCAAATAAATTACAGATTGAGAGCGGCAGATCTACGGCAATGTTAAAACGATCAAACCAAAGCTCTAGGGCGACAAAGCTAATCACAGTAATGGACAAAATCATACTTAAAACCCGATTTACTAGTAGGTTTTGAGTGCGACTACACTTTAGCCCCATTGCAATAAGTAAGATGAGCAGGCCGCAAGAGAACAGCAGGGTAAAAAGATGGCTTTGACTAAATGAATCAAAGGGTATGTCATCTCTGAAAAAAGCCATATCAGTCATAACTGTATGCTCCTAGGGTTGACTAGACTGCTCTCTGGCTATAGCTCTCCAGCCTATATCATCCCGATACTGCATTTTATCCCAGCTGATGGTTGTGGCTAGACTATAGGCCCGCTGTTGGGCAGCTAACACGGTTTCCCCCAGGGCGGTGACACAGAGCACGCGACCACCATTGGTAACTATTGGGCCTTGGCCTGGGCCGTCGCGATGGATGGTGCCCGCATGAAAAACTTTTTTATCAGAGTCTGGCGCTGATGCAGCTGGATTGGGCAGGCCGCTGATAATATCTCCCTTGGGGTAGGTATTTGGATAGCCACCTGCTGCCAGTACAATGCCCACGCAGGGTCGACTGTCCCACAGGGCAGTCTGTTGATCGAGTTGACCTGCTAGGGCAGCGAGACAGTGGTCCACCAGATCAGACTGTAAGCGCAGCATAATCGGTTGGGTTTCCGGATCGCCAAAACGACAGTTGTACTCGATAACCTTGGGAGTGCCATCGGCCATAATCATCAGTCCAGCGTAGAGAAAGCCGGTAAAACGGTTGCCTTCAGCCGCCATGCCGCGCACCGTTGGATAAATTACTTCATCCATAATGCGTTGATAGGTTTGCTCATCCACTACAGGGGCTGGCGAGTAAGCGCCCATGCCGCCAGTATTGGGGCCTGTATCCCCGGCGCCGACTCGCTTGTGATCTTGGCTGGTTGCTAGGGGCAGCACATTAGTGCCATCGGCCATGACAATAAAGCTGGCTTCTTCGCCATCTAAAAATTCTTCGATAACGACGCGATGACCAGCTTCCCCAAAGGCATTGCCGGCTAACATATCTCTAATTGCCGTCTCTGCTTCAGAGATTGTCATGGCGACAATTACCCCTTTTCCGGCCGCCAGGCCATCGGCCTTGACGACGATCGGTGCGCCCATTTTGTGCAAGTAGCTGACAGCGGCATCCACTTCAGTAAAAGCCTTATAGTCAGACGTGGGAATGCGATGTCGAGCCAGGAAATCCTTGGTAAAGGATTTTGAGCCCTCCAGCTGGGCTGCGGCTTTTGAGGGGCCAAAGATGGGTAGATTGCGGCTGTTAAAATAATTGACAACACCATCGACCAGCGGTTGTTCAGGGCCGACAATAGTCAGTCCCACAGTGGTTGACTCAGCAAAATCGGCCAGTGCAACAAAGTCGCTAGGGCTAATAGGTAAATTTTTCAGCCCCGGCTCCAGCGCAGTTCCGGCGTTACCCGGTGCAACAAACACTGTCTCCACTTGGGCCGATTGTGATACTTTCCATGCCAGTGCATGTTCGCGCCCACCGGAGCCGATAACTAGAACATTCATTGCTGATAATTTCCGAGTAGATTTATTAAATGAATATTGTATCAGAGGGAGAGTTTAGTGGGTTAAAAAGTCGTTGTTTTATCAGCTGCGGCCAACTTAAATCTGCATGCCCCAGCGCAGCGTATTTGTAGTTAGAAAAAATTAGCGGGGAAACCAATTATTTTAAATCTTCAGGATAACCAATTTCCAACCAATCAAGGCCAAACTAGCCAAGGCCCCACTGTAGTTTGGTTTCGGCAGGATTTGCGAATAGCCGATAATCCAGCCCTTAGACAGGCCTGTGAACATGGCACAATTGTGCCTATATATATAGTGGATGATTCGGCGGCCGGTGACTGGGCTATGGGGGCTGCCAGTCGCTGGTGGTTGCACCATGCGCTTGAATCCCTCGGCCGCTCTCTAGATGGCAAGCTAAATCTATTTCGGGGCGATGCACTGGAAATACTCACCAGTGTGGCTGAGGAGTTGGGTGCCACCTCGATTGTCTGGAATCGCTGCTACGAGCCCTGGCGAATAGAGCGGGACGTCCAGCTTAAATCACAATTAAAGCTTGCCGACATAGAGGCCCAGAGTTACAACGGGTCACTGCTGTGGGAGCCCTGGCAGATTGTTAAGGCCGACGGCACGCCCTACAAGGTATTCACCCCTTACTATCGGCGAGGCTGTCTCCAGCACAGCGTGCCACGGGCGCCGTACCCAGTGCCAGAAAAATTGATAATAAGCGAAAAAAGTAAATGCTCACTTACTTTAAAAGACTTAAATTTGCTACCTCAAATTCCATGGTATAAAGAAATGGACAGTTCTTGGCAGATCACTGAGTCGGCGGCTCAACAGCGTTTAGACCAATTTATAGCTAAGGGCCTCGGGGATTATCGCGAGGGTAGGAACTATCCCAATAAGGCCAATGTTTCTCGCCTCTCGCCCTATTTTCACTTTGGCATGCTATCAGTCAATACTGCCTGGCACAGAGCGCGAAATGAGGGGGCGATGTGCGCCAATACGGACAGTTTAGATACATTTTTGAGTGAGCTGGGATGGCGCGAGTTTTCTCATTACCTGCTCTACCACTTCCCTCAACTGCCAGACAAAAATTTGCAGCCGAAGTTTGATAATTTCCCATGGAATGCCAATGCTGATAGCGATCTGGTTGCATGGCAGACTGGGCGCACTGGTTATCCCTTGGTAGATGCAGGGATGCGCGAACTATACAGTACCGGGTATATGCACAATCGGGTGCGCATGGTGGTGGGTTCGTTTCTGGTTAAAAACTTGTTGATCCACTGGCACAGTGGCGAACGCTGGTTCTGGGACTGCTTAGTAGATGCTGATTTGGCCAGCAATAGCGCCAGTTGGCAGTGGATTGCAGGCTGTGGCGCCGATGCCGCGCCATTTTTCCGTATTTTTAACCCCATCACTCAAAGTGAAAAATTTGATCCGAAGGGCGATTACATTCGACGCTTTGTGCCCGAGTTGGCGCAGATGCCGGACAGGTATATTCACGCTCCTTGGTTGGCGCCAGCTGAGGTGTTGCAGCAGGCCCAACTGGAGTTGGGGGCCAACTACCCCCATCCAATTGTCGATATCAAACAATCCCGCGAGTGGGCACTGGCGGCATTTAAGCTGACCAAAGAGGCCCTCTAGGGAGGGCTTCACCGCTAGTGATCTCGCGCTAATGGCGGAAGTGGCGCATCCCAGTAAATACCATCGCCATATTGTGCTCATTGGCCGCGGCGATCACCTCGTCGTCGCGCATTGAACCTCCCGGTTGAATAATACAGCTAATGCCGGCTTCGCCGGCGTTGTCTATGCCGTCGCGGAACGGGAAGAAGGCATCCGAAGCCATTACTGCACTCCTGACCTCAAGATTTGCGTGCTCAGCTTTGATGGCGGCGATGCGAGCACTATTAATTCGGCTCATCTGGCCGGCTCCAACACCGATCGTCTGTTGATTTTTGGCGTAGACAATGGCGTTGGATTTGACCATTTTGGCAACCTTCCAAGCGAATAGTAGGTCAACCATTTCACTGGGTGATGGCGCCCGCTGGGTGACTACTTTTAGGTCTGGCAGATCAATCATGCCATTGTCCCGATCCTGAATCAGCAGGCCGCCATTAACCCGCTTATAATCCAGATCCTGAGGTCGCTGGTCACCCCAGCTGCCACAGGCTAGCAACCGCACATTTTTCTTGGCGCTGACCGCGTTGATGGCACCTTCAGAGACACTGGGAGCGATAATAACTTCGACAAATTGACGCTCGCAAATCAGGTTTGCAGTAGCTTCGTCCAACTGGCGATTGAAGGCGATAATGCCGCCAAAGGCTGATTCTGGATCGGTGGCAAACGCCAGGTTATAGGCACTGGTTATATCTTCTGCTACCGCCACACCACAGGGATTGGCATGTTTTACAATTACACAGGCCGATTGGTCAAACTGTTTGACTGTTTCCAAAGCTGCATCAGTATCGGCAATATTATTAAAGGATAGTGCCTTGCCCTGTAACTGCTGTGCAGTGGAAACGCTGGCTTCAGATGGATTGGCCTCAGTATAGAATGCAGCCTGCTGATGGGGGTTCTCGCCATAGCGCATATCCTGGGCTTTGATATATTGGACATTGTAGGTGTTGGCAAAGGCGCGTTTCTGATTATCGGTGTCGCGACTGCCGAAATGGTTGGCAATCATGCCGTCGTAAGCGGCCGTGTGTTCAAAGGCCTTAACCATCAACTGATATCTGGTCCCATAGCTCAGTTGTCCCTGCTGACTGTGCATTTCATTGATCACTTCTTGATAGTCATTGGCATTGACTACAATAGCCACATCTCGGTGATTCTTGGCGGCTGAGCGAACCATAGTGGGTCCGCCGATATCAATATTTTCGATAGCGGTGGGCAAGTCACAGTTAGGATCTGCCACAGTGCTGGCAAACGGATAGAGATTGACTACTACCATATCAATAGGTTTGATCCCGTGGCTGTCCATTACTGCTTCATCGGTGCCGCGGCGACCAAGAATACCGCCGTGGACCTTGGGGTGCAGCGTCTTTACACGCCCGTCCATCATCTCGGGAAAGCCGGTGTAGTCAGATACTTCAACGGCTTGAATTCCCTGTTCTCGGAGCAGACGGAAAGTGCCGCCGGTGGATAGAATTTCTACACCCTGATGGTCGAGTGCCTGTGCAAATTCAACGATACCGGTTTTATCTGAGACACTTATTAGCGCACGAGATATTTTTCTAAGTTGGCTCATAGATTCCTCTAATCTTCTATATCAGCTTATATTGTTTTAACTTTTTGCGCAGAGTGCCGCGGTTAAGACCTAGCAGGGCTGCAGTTTTACTCTGGTTATTGCGGGTATAGGCCATAGCCGACTTTAGCAGCGGCGGCTCGACCTCGGTCATCACCAGATTGTAAAGATCACTGGTTTGTTGACCATCGAGGGCTTCAAAATAGCGTTCCATAGCTGCGGCGACATTGTCCTGTAGCGATTGTTGCGTAGAGTCGGCTGTCGGACTGAGGTCATGGATTTCCGTGAGTGGTTGTTTTTCAGGTTGGTTAGGCTTCATGCTGCTTGTTCTCGATCTGGCACTTGGTCAAGTAAGGCAGTGGAAAACTGCTGCAGGTGCCGCTGTTGTTGCTCTGTAGTTTCAAGGCGGTTAAAGACCTGGGTAAAGGCCCTGCCTTCAGGCAGTTGATCGCTGTACCAGCCAATATGTTTTCTAGAGATCCGCACACCGCCCACTTCACCGTAAAATTCGTGGAGCGCCTGTAAATGATTAATCATAGTATCGCCAATCTGTTGATAACTGGGGGGCGGCAACAACTCGCCGCACTCGAGATAGTGATTGATCTGCTGGAAAATCCACGGATTGCCCTGCGCTGCCCGGCCGATCATCACTGCGCTAGCGCCGGTGTATTTTAATACCTCGGCAGCTTTTTCGGGGGTGGTGATATCGCCATTGGCAATCACTGGCAAGCTGACCCCATCGACCACCTGGGCAATGCTGTCGTATTCCACTTCGCCGACAAAGCGACAGGCTCTGGTGCGACCATGAATGGCCAGTGCGGCAATGCCCGCATCCTCAGCAATCTTGGCGATGGCTAGTGCATTGCGGTTTTGTCGATCCCAGCCGGTGCGTATTTTCAGGGTTACCGGAACATTTAGTGCCTTAACCACCGCATTGAGAATATCATCCACCAGCTGTGAGTCTCTCAGTAGCGCCGAACCAGCCGCTCGCTTGCAGACTTTTTTTGCCGGGCAGCCCATATTGATATCTATGATTTGTGCGCCTTGATCGACATTGTAGCGCGCCGCCTCGGCCATCATCTGGGGGTCGTAGCCTGCGATCTGTACTGATCTGGGGGCGGGTTCATCGCCAAACTGCAGGCGCAGACGGGACTTTCTGGTAGACCAGGTGCTTGGGTCTGCAGCGACCATTTCTGAGACCACTAGGCCCGCACCCATCTGGCGGCACAGTTTTCGAAATGGCAGGTCAGTAACCCCAGCCATAGGGGCCAGTAAAGTTTTATTAGCGATTTGGTAGGTGCCAATTGTAAACAAGGTGAGTGCTGTGCGTAATTCAGTAGGTGGGCAATCATACCCTTTGTCTAACTGATTAAAAAGTGATCAATTAAAAAAATATGCGCCGCTGGCAATTTTTTTGAATTTGGCACTTAACCCTGGCCATAGAACTGTTCAATGCAGCATATTAGTGGGCGCAAGTGCTGGCGATAACTCAGTCGAAACGAGCAATTTGCGTGGCAGACAGTTGCACCCATTCTTCCTGCGTAGTGAAGGGGTCGAACGCAAAGTATGGTTGATAGGGTTGGGAAACTGCATCAATCTGCTGGGTTAGGATGCCGGAGAGACAGAGCTTGCCCGCTGGGCGCACCAGATTGCTGATTTGTTCTGCTAAGCCTATCAGGGGTTCAGCCAGAATATTGGCTACCACCACATCTGCCTGAATATCTGCGGGAATGTCTTCTGGGGACAGGGTGATTAGCTGGTGCTCGCTCAAACCATTGCGTTGGGCGTTGTCGCGACTGGCCAACAGTGCCTGGGGATCGTTATCAATGGCCCAGACTTGAGTGGCACCCAACAGCAGGGCGGCAATACCTAGAATCCCCGAGCCACAACCGAAGTCAATAAGAGTTCTGCCCGCCAGTGGCTGCTGTTCCAGCCAATTTAAGCACAGCAGGGTAGTGGGATGACTGCCTGTGCCAAAGGCCAATCCCGGGTCGAGAAGCAGGTTAACTGCTTCGGGATTGGGTGGCGGAGTCCAGCTGGGACAGATCCAAAGGCGCCCCTTAGCGCAGGAAATCGGGGTAAAATATTGCTTCCAAGCTTGGGACCAATCTTTATCCTCAAGCAATTGCCAGCGAATTTTGCTGTTAACAGGGAGATGCTTAATAATTTTCTCGGCGGTGACTTTAGTATTAGTGTCAGCAGGGAACAGGGCTTTTAAAATGCATTTATCCCACAGCGGGGTCTCTCCCACACCGGGTTCTAAAATCGGTTGGTCGGCGGCATCTTGTAATGTAACTGACACTGCTCCGGCATCTAGAAAGGCTTGTTCTACCTGTTCGCTATTATCCCGGTTCAGTGCAGTTAAAGCCTCAATCCATTTGCCTGAAGTCATAGTGAGCGCTCACTTATATAGATGGGCAGTTGTCCTGTGTGCCTACAGCCCCAGTTTTTTCTCCAGGTAGTGGATATTGACACCGCCCTTCTGGAATTCTGGGTCGCGAACCAGATCTTCATGAAGTGGAATATTGGTCTTTATGCCGTCTATCAGCATCTCATCTAGGGCGTTGCGCATTCGCGATAGCGCAGAATTTCGGTCTCGACCATAGGTAATTATTTTGCCGATCATCGAGTCATAGTTGGGTGGTACTCTATAGCCATTGTAGATATGGGAGTCCACGCGCACGCCATTACCGCCGGGCGCATGATAGGCATTGATAGTGCCCGGTTGTGGCAGGAAGGTCTCGGGGTCCTCGGCGTTGACGCGGCACTCAAAGGAGTGGCCGCGAAAGATTATATCCTTTTGTTTAAAGCTCAGTGGTTGACCGCTAGCGATCATCAATTGCTCTTTGATGATATCGACACCGGTGATCATCTCCGATACTGGATGTTCTACCTGCACGCGGGTATTCATCTCAATAAAGTAGTAGTTGCCATCTTCATAGAGAAATTCAAAGGTGCCCGCTCCGCGGTAATTCATCTGTTTACAGGCATTGACACAACTCTCGAATACTGCCTGTCTTGCATCCTCGGGGATTCCCGGTGCCGGTGCTTCCTCGATGACTTTTTGGTGGCGGCGCTGAAGAGAGCAGTCTCGATCGCCCAGATGTATGGCTTCACCCTGCCCATCGGAAAGCACTTGGACTTCAACATGCCTTGGATTCTGCAGAAATTTCTCCATGTAGACCGTGCCATCGCCAAATGCAGCGGCGGCTTCAGTTTTGGTAATAGTCACAGAGTTGATTAGGCTTTCTTCATCCTCAACAACTCGCATACCGCGACCACCGCCCCCGGCGGCAGCTTTGATAATTACTGGGTAGCCGATGCGATTGGCAATGGTTTTGAGTTCTTGAGGGGCATCGGGCAGCGAGCTATCGGAACCGGGCACTGTAGGTACTCCGGCAGTTTTCATGGCTTGGATTGCCGCCACTTTATCGCCCATGGTGCGAATAGCCTCAGCAGTTGGGCCGATAAAGATAAAGCCGCTGTTCTCGACCTGCTCGGCGAAATCGGCATTCTCGGCTAGAAAGCCATAGCCGGGATGTACAGCTTGGGCGCCGGTAATCTCCATGGCACTGATAATAGCCGGTACATTTAAGTAGCTTTGGGGTGAGGGATTGGGGCCAATGCATACCGCTTGATCGGCCAGCTTGACATGTTTGAGGTCGGCGTCAATTTTGGAGTGAACTGCCACTGTCTCAATGCCGAGTTCCTTGCAGGCACGAAGAATTCGAAGGGCAATTTCGCCGCGGTTGGCAATCAGTACTTTTTCCAGCATGTTGTAGTACCTGTGGCGGTTTAAATAATAGTGACGAGAGGCTGATCAAACTCGACGGGTTCACCATCCTCAACCAGTATGGCGCCAATGGTGCCCGACTTGTCAGCCTCAATTTGATTCATCATCTTCATGGCTTCGATAATGCATAGCACATCACCAGCTGCGACTTTTTGTCCGACGCTAACAAAAGGTGGCGACCCGGGGGCTGGCGCGGTATAGAAGGTCCCCACCATAGGGGATTTCACTGGGTGGCCCGTCAGCTCCTCAGAGGGCGAATCATCAGCGGCCTCAGGGCTTGCAGCTGGCTGTGTTGCTGCAGGTGCGGCAGCCAGGGGAACTGGCGCAGGTGCTGGTGCTGCGTAGGTAACACTGGAGCCCCCTCGGCTTATTCGCACCGACTCGTCCCCCTCATTGATTTCTAGCTCATTAATATTCGATTGTTCAAGTAATTCAATTAGTTTCTTAACTTTGCGAATATCCATTCTGTTCTCTCGTTATAAAGTGTTAATGGTCAAGTTTGCCGAGTACTGCCTGCAGGGCGAGTTCGTAACTGGTGGCGCCAAAGCCGCAGATAATGCCCGCAGCGATGTCGGAAAAATAGGAGTGCCTGCGAAATTCCTCACGGCTATGAACATTTGACAGATGCACTTCAATAAAGGGAATGGCCACGCTGAGCAGCGCATCCCGCAGTGCAATGCTAGTGTGGGTAAAGGCTCCGGGATTGAAGATAATATGGCTCACTCCCTCTAGCTTGGCATCGTGAATCTGTTTTATCAGATCATGCTCCGCATTGCTCTGCATCTGCTGGAGCTGGTGGCCGGCGCTAGCAGCGCTATCGGTGAGCCGCTGGGTGATTTGCTCAAGGGTATCTGCACCATACTTATCAGGTTCTCGGGAGCCGAGTAGATTGAGATTTGGTCCGTTTAGTAGCAGGATTTTTGACATTGCATACCACTCGAGGCCTATAGTTATGGTTACAGTCTGCACTAAAAATAACGGGCTGTCTATGGGCTAGGCGAAAAAATACACTTTAAACGAAAATAGATGCATGTTAATGTATTTTTATAGATTTTATAGGTTTTTAGCCCCAAGTCTTTCCCTAAAACGAGGCTTTTTGCCGCATTTAACAGCAATATCAGACAAAATATAGAGTAAATCTGAAAAAATGCGAAATTATGCAGATAAAATTAGGTAAAATGTCGCTAAAAGTTGCCAATAGGTTTAACTGCGCGGTCCAAAGCCCCCAATAGAGTGCTCTCTAACAGAATTTGTGGCAAAATTTCCGGTAACCCCGGGCCGTTGGGAAAGACCAAGTAGAGGGGCACGCCACTGCGGTTGTATTGGTTTAGTAGTTTAGTTATCTCCGGATCACTGTGGGTCCAGTCACCTTTGAGGTAGGTAATGCCCTTGTCCTCGAGGCGCTGATAAAAATCATCACCAAAGGCAACTCGCTCATTGACCATACAGGTAATGCACCAGTCGGCAGTGAGATTGATAAATACCGGTCGGTTATCGCGCCGCAAGGCTGCAAGGCGCTGTTCAGTGTAAAGCTCCCACTGGGGATCGCTATCCACAGTTTTCAGTCCCAGGACCGGTGATGTAACCGCGGCGAGTATCAGCGCAGCGGCGGCCAACTTTGTAGCCATGGATCGCACAGGTGCCTGTTTTAATTGCCACAGCCAGATACCCATGATCAGCAGCAGCAGGCCAAGGACTATGGAGATAACCACATTGATATCAGTTTGGCGCCCCACTACCCACAGCAGCCAAATGCCGGTCCCATACATAGGAAATGCCAGAAACTGTTTGAGGTTGTCCATCCATGGCCCCGGTTTGGCCAGTTTGGCAGTTAGAGCTGGAATCCAAGTCAGCACTATAAACGGCAGCGCCATACCCAAACCTAAAAATGCAAATACCAGCAGTGCCAGACTGGTGGGCTGGGAGATGGCAAACCCCAGTGCTGGCCCCATAAAGGGTGCAGTGCAGGGGCTGGCCACTGTAGTGGCTAGAACTCCGGTCAGAAAGGATGATTTCAGGCTGTTGTCAAAATCACTGGATTGTCCCAGAGACATCAAGCGGTTACCCAGTGGCAGATAACCAGAGAGTGACAGACCCATAGCGACAAATAGGTAGATAAGACCGATCACAAAACCCGGTGACTGCAGTTGAAAGCCCCAGCCGATGGCCTCACCCGCCGCCCTGAGTGAGAGCATTAAGGCCGCGATAGCCATAAAGCTGGCGACCACTCCCAGAGTGTAGGCAAGGCCGTGAAGTTGCAGTTCGCGAGGATCTTGATGACTGCGAGTAAAACTGAGAACCTTGATCGAGAGTACCGGAAACACACAGGGCATTAAATTTAAAATTAACCCGCCAGAGAGCGCCATCAACAAAATCAACCACAGCGGCGTGGCGGAGGCGGTTCTGGCTATTTGCTCGGAGGTCGGGGAGGGCTCTGTGGTGATATCCACAGTGCCAGCCGTAAGATCTACCTCAAACCAGTAGCTGTGTGGCGGGTAGCAGAGGCCAGCATCAGCGCAGCCTTGTGATTCCAGGCGTAGGATAAAATTGGTGCTGTCTGAGTGCGAAGGTATCCTAATGCTAGTCTGCTGATAGTAAACTTCCAGATCGGCTTCAAAGAACTCATCCCATTTGCGCACACCAGGCTCAAACGCTATTGCACCCAGGTTTACGCCATCTGTCAGGGAAAAAGCTTTAAATCGATCTCGGTACAGGTAGTAGCCATCCGCAATCGACCAGTTGAATAGCAGATTGTCGCCATCAATATAGGCCTGAACCTGAAAAGCCTGTTGCACCGGCAAAAAACCGGGATTGCTTAACAGTGAATTGGCTACTGAAGGGGATGGGCTTATGGTGCTGACTATGACTTGTTGCGACTGCGATGAAAAGGCAATGGGGCTCATCAGAATTAGAGCCACGGTGACAAGTACGCTATTTAACATTTTGGCCATTCAAGCTATCCCAAAGTCGGTGAAATTTGGCTATCGTCTCTGCCTACTTTAACACTTTCGTGGTTCTAAGGTGGTAAACTATCAATACTAGAGTTACTACTGTTACCACAAGCTAAAGGGACTCCCATGAAAACACGAAGTATTTTCTGTATCTGCACAGTGGCTCTGGCGATCTGTACGCAGTCATTCGCCGCGCACCATTCATCGGACCACAGTTCTCACAGCAATGCCGTGAGTAGTCATGCTGGATCAACCGGCGATGCAATAGTGGCTACCAATGCCACAGTTAGAGCGCTATTGCCTGGCAAGAGCACCACAGCAGCCTTTTTTACTCTTACCAATCCCAGTCAGAGAGGCTGCAAGCTATTATCTGCTGACTCGCCAAGTGCTGAGCGCATTGAGTTCCACACCCACCAGCATCATGGGGACATGGTAATGATGCGCGCGCTAGATCAGGTTGAGGTGCCAGCTGGAGAGTCATTAGTGTTTAAATCTGGCGGGCTACATCTAATGCTGTTCGGTGTAGATTCTGCCCTCAGCGGTGACGAAATTACGCAAATCACTCTGCACACAGATCAATGTGGATCTGTGGCAGTGCCTGCCACAGTGGTTGATATGATAGCTGGGCCTATGCATGGAGCGAAGCATTAGCAATGCGATTTAGGCCGCTAAAACTGCGCTGGCCATGGGTCGCTTCTGACCTAAATGCCGACCAGTCACAGACTTTATCGGGGGTCAGAAATAAGACCGCCTATCGACCTTTATTAATCGCAGGATTTCTGTCCCTGCTTGGGATAATTCTTTTAGGGTGGTACTGGAGTCGCGAGCCCCAGCCCTTTGATGTGTCTGCCGCCTATGTTGGCGACAGGTCGTCAGTGACTGGCACGGTGACCTCCGCGACCCTAGTTCAGGTGGTGGATAGCTTGTTGCAAAAGCCGGGAGGATTTCTAGCTAATGATTTACTTCCCCCCGGGCTGTGGTTGGACAACCTCCCCAGCTGGGAATTTGGCGTCCTGGTGCAGGTGAGAGACCTCAGCAAGGCGATGCGTGAATCCTTCAGTCGCTCCCAGTCTCAGTCTACCGAGGATGCCGATCTGGCTCTGGCTGAGCCGCGATTTAATGTTGACCACAGTAGTTGGGCGGTGCCCTGGCCAGAGCGGGAGTACGCTCAGGGCGCGGAGTACCTGCAACGCTATATGCAGCGTTTGGTGGATGAAAATAATTACAATGCCCAGTTCTATGCTCGCGCCGACAATCTCAGCTATTGGTTGGCCACGGTGGAGACCCAATTGGGCAGTCTCTCGCAACGACTGTCGGCCAGTGTAGGTCAGCGCCGCATCAATACCGATTTATCAGGTGCTGCGAGCGCTGTGCAATCCACTCTAGTTCCCAAGGAACTGGTAATCAAGACACCGAGCCTGCAAATAGATAATGTGTTTTACGAGGCCAGGGGCGCCTCTTGGGCACTGCTGCACTTTTTGCGGGCAGTGGAGATAGATTTTGCCGAAGTGCTGGCGCGAAAAAATGCCTTGGCCAGCGTCCAGCAGATTATTCGCGAGTTGGAGATGACTCAGCAGCCGGTGCGCAGCCCGATTATTGTCAATGGGGAGGGGTTTGGGCTGATCGCCAACCACTCCTTGGTTATGGCTTCCTACATTAGCCGAGCTAATGCGGCTATTATCGACCTGCAGGAGCTGCTATCCAGAGGTTAGACGGCCCCAGGTTATTTATCTATCTGACCATTTCTGATCAGACATTCCCGCTGGTTGTCAGCCTCAAGGGGATTATTGTCAGTTCCAAAAGGACCTCCCTGCTTAAAAACTGACCAGATACTAGAGTCACGGTTATTGGGATTGCACTAATAATACAGGTAAGCGGTTTCGTTTTCGGGATTGTACGGGTGATAGGAACAGCAAGCAGTCAGCGCTAGACTGCCGAGAAAAAAGCTTCTGAGAATCATTCTCATATTGTTTGGACTCCATGTCGATTTATGATGGTGTTAGTTTTGCTCCCCAGAGCAGCAAAGTAATCAGTTATTTATCAGCTCGGTGAGTGACAACACCATCCTCCGTTGCCAATAATAAAATATCTGCCGGTTTAACAGCAAATAAACCATTGGTGACCACACCGGTAATCTGGTTGATGGCCTGTTCCAACTCAGGGGGCGACTGGATGGGATGCATATGATGGACATCGAGGATGCAGTTGCCATTGTCAGTGATCACATTCTCCCGCCACACTGGGTCACCTCCTAATTTGACTAACTCCCGAGCCACATAGCTGCGAGCCATGGGAATCACTTCCACCGACAGGGGAAAGCTGCCCAAATGGTCTACCCACTTACTCTGATCGGCGATACATACGAACTCTTTGGCAACTGCAGTGACGATCTTTTCGCGCGTTAGCGCAGCACCACCGCCTTTGATCAGTTGGAGATCGGGATTGGTCTCATCGGCGCCATCGATATAGATGGTGACTTCTGGGACTGCATTGAGTTCATACACTGGGATGCCATGACTTCGCAATCGCTCTGCGGATCCCTCAGAACTGGCCACAGTGCCCTGAAACAGATGTTTATACTCAGCGATCTGATTAATAAAGCAGTTAGCAGTGGAACCGGTGCCGATACCAACGATACTATCCGTTTCAATTCTGCTGAGGCTGTAGTCAACGGCGGCTTTGGCCACCGCCTGTTTGAGTTGATTTTGATCCACGCAAACCCTCAATAAGCTAATAATTCTTCGCCAATTATATTAACATGGCGCAAACGCTAAATCCTATTGGAAAACCATGCCTCAAGATTACCTGCAAAAAATCCGTGATGCCGATATCTACGATCTGGTGGTTAAAACCCCGGTTGATAACGCACCACTGCTGTCTCAGCGGCTCAACAATCAGGTACTGCTAAAACGTGAAGATTTACAGCCGGTGTTTTCGTTTAAGTTGCGCGGTGCCTACAATAAGTTGCGCAACCTCTCGAACGAGCAGAGAGAGCTGGGTGTGATTGCCGCCTCGGCGGGCAACCATGCTCAGGGATTGGCACTGGCGGCCGGCAAATTGGGGGTCAGGGCAACCATTGTGATGCCGCGAACCACGCCGGGCATCAAAGTGGATGCAGTGCACGCCCGCGGCGCTGAGGTAGTACTGGTGGGTGACAACTTCGATGCAGCGGCCGCTCATGCCAGTCAAATGGTGGCTGAGCAGGGGCTAACGTACATCCACCCCTTTGATGATCCAGATGTGATCGCCGGGCAGGGGACGATCGGTGTAGAAATTTTAGATCAGGTGCAGGGCCCGCTGGATGCAGTGTTTATCGCTGTGGGCGGCGGTGGTCTGTGCGCTGGAGTAGCCGCCTATATCAAGCAGATTAGACCAGAGGTCAAGATTATTGCGGTGGAATCCGATGATGCCGCCTGCCTAGATGCGGCGCTCAAAGCCAATCGAAGGGTGCGTTTAAAAGAGGTGGGCATTTTCGCCGATGGCACTGCTGTGGCCCAGATTGGCGAGGAGACTTTTAGACTTCTCAAAGACCTGGTGGATGAGGTGATCACGGTGAGCACCGATGAAATCTGCGCTGCGATTAAAGATGTATACAACGACACTCGGGCTATCTGTGAGCCCTCGGGCGCTCTGGGTACTGCGGGGCTTAAAAAATATGTCGCTATCCATGGTGTCGAAGATCAAACATTGTTATCGGTGCAGTGCGGCGCCAATATGGATTTTGATCGCCTGCGCTACATTTCCGAGCGCACCCAGATTGGTGAAAAACGCGAGATGGTTCTGGCGGTCACCATTGATGAAAAGCCCGGAAGCTTCCAGTCCTTTTGCAGTGCTTTGGGCAGACATGGTATTTCGGAATTTAACTACCGCTACAGTGACCAACAGCAGGCGCATATTTTTGTCGGTGTGCGGGTAACCGGCGATAATGATCGGCAACAGTTGCTGCAGGAGCTTCAGAATAAAGATTACTCGGTAGTGGATATGACCGATAATGAGATGGCTAAATTGCACATCCGCCATATGGTGGGAGGGCGCTCTAGAGATGTCACCGATGAGCGGGTGTTTCGCTTTGAATTTCCCGAGCGACCCGGGGCATTACTGGAGTTCCTGATGCAACTGGGCGGTCGCTTTAATATCTCGTTATTCCACTACCGCAATCACGGCTCGGCTTTTGGCAGAGTGCTGGTCGGCCTGCAGGTTCCTAAAGCCGACCGACCCGAACTGAAAAATTTTCTGGATAATCTGGGCTACGGCTATGCCGATGAGACCGACAATCAGGCCTATCAGTTTTTTCTCAGCTAGAGCAGATCGGCGAGCTTGCGAATTTGCAGTGCTTCAAAGCCTGAGCCAGCCAGGGCATCAGAGATAACAACCACCTGATCCTCGGGGGAAAACTCGTCCCGCTGAATCATAATATTGGCGGCATCCGCCAATGTCTTCTCCGGATTGTCGTCAATGGCTATTTGGTAGCTGAGCACATTGCGATTAATAACCAGTTGTTTTCTGGTTGCGCTGCTATCGGTAAAGGCACAGATAATCGATTCGGGGTGGCAATTGGTTACTCGGTTGGCCATTCGCCCCCTGTGTGTAGGTACAATAATCGCCTTGGCGGCAATTGAGGTCGCCAAGTCTACCGCGGCTTTGGCGATATGTTGTTTATTACTGTCAATTTTCAGATTGTCGGTAAAGCGCAAGCCGCGACTCTTTTCAATCGAGCGGGCGATGCGATCCAGCATCTGCACGCATTTGACGGGATATTTGCCAATGGTGGTTTCCCCCGACAGCATTATGGCATCGGCCTCCTCATAGACTGCATTGGCGACATCGGTCACCTCGGCGCGCGTGGGGATGGGATTTTCGATCATGGATTCCAGCATATGGGTGGCTACTATGGCGCGCTTGCCCTGCTCCGCGCAGGTGCGGATAATCCGCCGCTGTATGCGCGGTAGCACTTCCAGTGGTATTTCAACCCCTAGGTCGCCGCGAGCCACCATAATGCCATCGGCCACCTCGACAATTTCCTCCATATTGGTAATGGCCTCTTGGTCCTCCAGTTTGGCAATCACTTTGATGAGGTCAGATTTATCACCTAACAGTTGGTGGAGTTGACGAACATCTTCAGCCTTGCGGACAAAGGACAGGGCGATAAAGTCAACGCCCTGTTCAATGCCAAATTCAATGTCGCGGCGATCCTTCTCGGTAATCGCTGGCAGATTGACACGGATTCCCGGCAGATTGACATGGCGTTTGCTTTTGAGCAGGCCGCCATCGATCACCTTGACCTGCATATTTCTATCCTGCTTGCTGAGTACTTGAAGGTTTATCAGGCCATTGTCCACGGTGATGGTGTCACCCACATTGACATCGGTAATCAGGTCATCGTAGTTGATTTGAATTGATGAAGATTCAACATCCTCAGCGCCACGAGCGACAATCGACAGGGTATCTCCCTCTTGAAGATGTAAATCCTCGGCGCGATCTCCAGTGCGGATCTCTGGACCCTGAGTATCCAAGAGGATAGCGATTGGGTGATTGCGGCGTTTATTTATCTTATGAATAGATTTTATAACTTTTGCATGGGAGCTGTGATCGCCATGAGACATATTTAATCGCGCTACATTCATACCCGCATCCGCCAGATTCTCAAGCATCTTAGTGGAGCCTGTGGCTGGGCCTATGGTGCAGATTATTTTGGTTTGGCGCATATGATCTCTCTGTCGGTAATGATTTTTTCAACTGCAACGTCCCAGTTATTGCTGGGGATTGAAGCGACCTCTTGGCAGCTGTGAGCCAGACCCACCAATCTGGGAACCGGTAGTCTTCCCGCATTTACAAATGCCAGTGTACGATCGTAATAACCGCCCCCCATTCCCAAGCGGTTACCCTGACGGTCAAATCCCACTAAGGGCATTAAAATTAAATCCAAACTCCAGGCGGATGCAAGCTTTGCACCTCGCAAACTGGGCTCGGGGATACCGTAACTATTGGCAACCAGTGACGTGTGCTGATCATAGGCAACAAAGTGCAGGCGATTCTCCTTGGGGTGAAGGGCCGGCAGAAAACACTTTTTTCCTGACTGTAAGCAGATATCCATGATCAGCGAGGAATCAGCTTCACCGTCGTTGGGTAGATACAGACCCACCCGTTTAGCCCGCAGAAAGAAGATCTGATTGCAAATTCTTGTGGCAATCCGCTCAGCGCACTGGCACTGTTGTTGGGGAGAAAGTGACCGCCTTCTGGTCCGCAACGCACTTCTAATTTTACTAGGGGTCATAGGATTGCACCAACGGGTGTAAAGCCCAGAGTGCCGCTGTTGACGTGGCCTTGAACCGAAGAGTTCAAGGGGGCCACCCTTGCAGCAAATCAGGCTTTCCGACGCACGGAAGTGCACAACATCGCTGACAGAGAGTAGCCGGATAGTAAATATCGGCTCAGGGACTTCTCAACTGGCGAACACCCCAGGAAACATCAGTATAACAGACTAGGGGCCGCAAGTGTCAGGGTCGGGGCAATTAATTCGTGAGGTCGGTTAGAGCCGAATCCAACTTGGCGTTTATAGATTGCAACAAACTTGAAGCGTTTAAATCCTGTTGGACAGATTGTTCAGTACGAATTAGATCATGGGCCAAGTTGAGTGCTGCCATAACTGCGATTCGCTCCAAACCAATAATATGCGAGCCGCGGCGGATTTCTTCCATCTTCTCATTGAGCAATTTGGCAGAGCGCTCAAGGGCCTCGCGCTCATCGGGCTGACAGTTAACTTGATACTCCTTGTCGAGAATGCGGATTTTAAGGGAAATACTAGACATCTACTTCACTCCGCATTGAGGCTGCGCAGCCGGTTGATCATATCTTTGATTTGCTTGCGGGCCATTTCGTTCTTTTCTAATAATTGACCGCGCTCACCCACAAGACCAGTCTCGCGCTCGCGCAGCGCAGCATTCTCTTGCTTTAATTGCTGACAGGTGGCAATTAACTGGTCAAGCTTTTGTTCAAATGTGTCGTTGTCAGTCATTAAAATGCGATTCTTTTACAAGGGTAACTAGTACAGTCAACAACTATAGGCACTGAGACCGATCTGGTCAATTACAGACTGTATTAAAATGGACTTCATGGGATAGCTATTCATGCACAGCAAGTGCAGCCGGCTGAATTGAATAGTCATCAATGATCTTTTGTTATCTTGGAGTGTTAGAATAACCAAGCTTGGTTTT
>JACLAD010007884.1_pt1 | contig 25678 bp, 17 predicted proteins | sample 8027901 | NCBI WGS metagenome assembly JACLAD01 (sample SAMN15725071, study PRJNA655200) | protist metagenome | isolation source: fluorescence activated cell sorting (FACS) single amplified genomes of... | place: Spain: Blaines Bay Microbial Observatory, Mediterranean Sea | collected 2016-07-05 | reverse complement strand
GCTGTTAAAAGGAGTTTTGCGTTATCCGGTGGCGGTTATTGTTGCGGCACTGATTCTTGTGTTGTTGACGGTATGGCCAGCACAGAAGCTGGGCAGTGAGTTTATGCCGGAGCTTGATGAAGGTGACCTCATGTATATGCCGACGACGTATGCCGGATTGTCGGTGGGTAAAGCACGGGAGCTGTTACAGCAGACGGATAAGCTGATTGCCACCGTTCCAGAGGTAAAGAGCGTTTTCGGTAAAGTCGGTCGTGCTGATACCGCCACTGACCCAGCGCCACTGACCATGATTGAAACCTTCATCCAGCTGCACCCGAAAAGCGAATGGCGCGACGGCATGACGACCGACAAGCTCAAGGCAGAGCTGGATGCGCTGGTGAAGTTTCCTGGCCTGACCAATGCCTGGGTGATGCCCATCAAAACCCGGATCGATATGCTATCCACGGGCATTAAAACGCCTCTGGGGATTAAGATCTCCGGCCCTGATCTTGACCAGATTGAGTCGCTTGGCAGAGCGCTCGAAGAATTACTCGGCGACCTGAAAGGCACACGCTCGGTTTATTCAGAACGGGTCTCCGCAGGTCGGTATATTACGATTGAGCCGGATCGTTGGGCCGCAGCCCGTTACGGTCTGAATATGGCAGATGTGCATGACATTATCGCGTCTTCTGTCGGCGGCCAGACGTTGGCGACGACTGTCGAAGGGCTGGAGCGTTATCCGGTGAATGTGCGTTATCCGCAATCCTACCGGGATTCCCCAGAAGCGTTGGAGGCATTACCGGTTGTCACTGAATCCGGTGTACATATCCGTCTCGGAGACATTGCTGAGGTTCGGGTTGAAAGCGGCCCTCCTGCAATCAAAAGCGAAAATGGTCGCCCCAGTGGCTGGACATACATTGACGTCGATGATGTCGACTTTGCAACCTACATAGAGCAGGCCAGAGATCGCCTTAATTCGCAGCTGGAGTTACCGCCGGGGTACTCGCTCACCTGGGCCGGGCAATATGAGTACATGCAGCGGGCGAAAGAGAAGCTGACGTATATCGTGCCGTTGACGCTGGCTCTGATTGTTCTGCTGTTGGCAATGAATTTCCGTCGTTTTTCAGACGTCGCCATTATTATCGCCAGTCTGCCATTAGCATTAGTCGGCTCGGTATGGTTGATGTATATCCTTGGATACCACATCTCGGTGGCCGCAGGTGTCGGTTTCATTGCATTGGCCGGTGTTGCGACTGAGCTGTCGGTGATCATGTTGGTGTTTCTGAATCAGTGTCTGGAGCAGAAAAGACAGCTGGCTGAACAGGAGGGCAGAAAGCTGTCGCTTGAAGACCTCCGCCAGGCAGTCATGGAGGGGGGAGCGCTCAGGGTTCGCCCGAAAGCGATGACTGCAGCGGCCATTATTGTCGGCTTGCTGCCCGTGCTGGTGGGAACAGGCACCGGTTCTGAGATCATGAGTCGTATTGCCGCGCCTATGGTGGGCGGAATGATCAGCGCATTGGTACTGACCCTATTGGTGGTGCCAGCGGTCTATTACCTGGTACATAAACGCCACCTGTATTGAAACACCGCAGACCGATGAGTCATGGCTGACAACAACCTTGTGAATGTGGTCAGTTATGACTCTGTGCGTAAGATCACATAACAACTAAAAACAGACATATCGTTGTGGAATGCCTCATAAAATTAACCAAATCTCACAGGATATAAGGAATATTTTACATACACTGAACTCCTGAATATTTAGGAGCAGCCGATGCGCAAAGTGCAGGCACTCGTTGCAGTGTTACCTTTCGGTACTTCATTACTTGGTGCTTTATTTGTCAGTGCGCTGTTCTTTAGCACTCTACTCCTCAGCACCACGGCAATAGCCTCGACAACGGTGCTGTATGAACATAGGCTGCCACCGGGGTTTGGACAGATCGCGCCTGATGTGTCTTATTTTTTCGATCCGTCGGGCGATTTCTTGATTGACGATGTTCTTACGCGTTCGTTCGAAAAGGTGCGGGAGTATCCACCGCAATTCGGTTATACCGATGCAGCCGTCTGGCTAACGTTCAAGTACAGAAATCCGGGGGATATCGTCTGGCTGAGTGTTAATTATCCAATGCTCGATGATGTACAGATTTTTATCCTTGACGAACATCAGAATCTGCTTAGCGCTTATCCGTTAGGAGACAGGCTGAATTTTATTGAGCGCGTACTGCTTCGCCCTGAATTTACCGTACCTCTACCAGCATCTGAGTCCCCCATATCTGTATACCTGAGAGTACAGTCAGGATCATCTCTGGAAGTCCCAATGACTATTTCAGAAGATGTCGTGCTACGGCAGACTATGGAAAGTAGCGCCTGGATTCAGGGTCTTTTCTTTGGCGCTATGGTGATGCTGGGGTTGTATCACATACTTATTTTTCTATCGTCGGGTGACCGTAGTTATCTTTATTTTGGTGGACTGTCGCTGACCATGGCTCTTATTCAGGCCACATTGTGGGGGCGTAGTTATCAGTTTCTCTGGCCAGAATCGCCAGGTTGGAATGACATCGCGGTCAGTGTACTGATCAATGCGTCAAATTTCTTTGGTGTGCTTTATATCGCCAAAGTCGTGAAGATCTGTGAAAGCCATCGCTGGATCAATATCGCAGCAATGACGCTGGCGACAACCTCCGCGGTAATGGTTGGTTTAAGCCTATACCTCCCTTACGCAGATGTTATTTATCCAACTCTTTTGTTGTCTATGATGACTTTTATTACCGGTGCAACCATAGTCATTGTCAGAATGCGGCGAGGGTACCCGCCAGCGTTCGCAGTCTTTGTTGCCGGGCTCATGTACACCTTGGGTAGCGCTTCGTACATTCTCGGCAAATTAGGGGTCTTTAATAATAGTTTATTGCTCGATAACGCTCTGGCTCTGGGGCAATTACTGCAGGTGCTGCTCTTCGCCTTTGCCTTGTCTGTAAGAATGGCGATGGATAAAGAACTCAGAGAACGTGCTCAACGTGATACGGCTCATGCCCAGGCGCTGTTACTTGAAACAGAGCGTGAGCAGAACATGCGCCTCGACCAAGAGGTAAAAGCCCGTACCCAGGAACTACGCGAAGCGAACGCGCGACTTGAGAAAATAAGCACAACCGACTCTCTGACCGGCCTGTATAACCGACGTCATTTTGATGAAGTTCTGGAGCGGGAATATGAACGCGGCGCGAGAGAAGGTAAGTCGTTGTCTCTTATCATGCTCGACCTCGACTACTTTAAAAACCTGAATGATTCGCAAGGACATACATTTGGTGATGAAGCATTACGTCAGACTGCTTTGCGTATTCAGGACGTGCTGAACCGCCCAGCCGATATGGCATTCCGCTACGGGGGAGAGGAATTCGTCATTCTTCTGCCAGATACTGAGGCCTCTGCAGCTCATATACTGGCACGACAGATATGGACTGCAATGAGATCCGAACCTGTTGTGATGAAACAACAAACCGTACGGCTAACCATCAGTATCGGAATTGCTGCGACCATGCCGAATAAAGAAAACTCTTACTACACCCTGTTGAAACGAGCTGACGAAAGACTGTACCAAGCTAAGAATGAAGGACGGGACCGCATCTGTATTTGATACGGCCCACGCCTTGGTTTGGATTATTGTTTTTCGACAGCAGGTGCTTGCCACTCAGCATTCAGAATATCCTGGTCTGGATCATAAAAACGCAGAGTTAACTGAAAATACTCATCAGGAGCCGGTAACCAGTTACTCAGCGGTGCTCCCTGTGGTGGCTGTGAAGAAATATACAGAGTGATATCACCATTTTCATCGGTTGCTAAAGGCGTATTACTGCTCAGTGCATAGCGCTCGATTCCGACCGCGGCAGCGTGCGCATTATTCTTCAGAAACCCATCATCACCATAAACCGTGATTGACCAGAAGGCGCCCACATCTGGCATATCGTCTGCCTTCAAGGTGAATGTATAGTCGTTACTGCCATGCATTTTTTGTAGCTGACTGTCTCTTTCAGCGTTTTGGTAGACGGCGTATTTATTCTGATTGGCTCCGAAACCTACCTGAGCAACCACGGCTCGAATAAAGTAGCGTTTACCGTAATCACCCAGTGGGATCAGCTTAGGGTTTGGCCCCCAGCCGCCGATACCGAGCAGTTTCTTCGCGCCGTCGATACTGCCTTGCCCCAGGCGGACTCCCTCATCGAGCGCCCATTTTTTATGGCGGGGTAAGTCACTGACGCCACCTTTTGCATAGCGCCCGGTGTTTATCTGGCCGAGTAACCATTCCATGCCTTTCTGGTCTGCCGGCGGTGGATTTTCTTTCATAACGTCAGACAAGCGCGTGAAGAACTCTTCACCATCCATTTTCAGAACAACATCAATCGGCGGTTCTTTTTCATGGTCCTCCAGACAATTCACCGCCTGGTTGTGTTGTCTGTTTCGGGAGGGACGGTATGTTTTTAGGCGGTACTGTCGCTGTATCCGATTAACGGCGTCCAGGTCGTTGTCTGCCAGCAGTTCTGTACGACCAATGATCCACACAAGATTGGTCGGAGCAGGGATATGAGTCACTTCATTCGGAATCCGGCCACGCCACTCCGGGCCGGTAATCAGATATTGGCCAGCGAGTGTGTTGCCTCCGGATGTATCAATTCCGGCAAAGTTATTCGACCATGCATCCAAAAGGGCCATCAGTACGTATCTGTCTGAAACCTCCGGAAGGGTAAGAATGACAGGACTCTCAGACAGGTCGAGCATGGCTGAAGAATAAAGCGTGTCGACATTTGGTCGAACCACGGCTTTAAAGTCGGTGTCAGGCAAGTCGAAGACGTGCTTGAAGGTGTTAATGTCTGCACCGAACGTACAAGAGCGCTCAGGGCCTGTCATACCTTTGCGGGTTTCATCCATCAGAACGATGGGGAAACCATAGATATAACCTTCCATAGCAATAGCAGTGGTGGTCGTTGCTTTGGAGTATTGACTGGTAAGAACTAATACAAATAGCAAAGCAGACCTGAGTGCGTTGGTCAGCTTAACGCACCGCTTGTCGGAATATAATGTGTTCATGGGACACCTGTGATTATTGTTAGTTGGTGAATGAGTTGTGGTTTTTAGCCTAGCGCTCAACCACAGAAGGCCCGTATAACGAATTGAGACAAATTGGATTCCGACGCGGGATAGTGCGGCGTATTTTGTAACGCTTTGTAGAAAACGTAGTGGATAAAGCCAATGCGGATGTTGTTGGCTTCATAAGAGACAAAAGGGGATTTCAATATGGAAACCGAAGTGAGCTTTCAATCCGTTAAGGGCATGCCTATGGTTGCCCTTCGCTCTGAGAAACCTGTCTTTGCTGTCGAACCGACCGTTGCTGCAGATACCGTTTTGTCGCACCTGAGAGCGCTTGAAGATTTCCTGGTAAGTGTAAACAGAGAAAGTGAGTATTTTTCCGTTCAGCGTATGGTAGAAGGCTTAATGGAATCGTTTGCTGGGCAGTGTAGGATCTCGGCCGAACCCGTTGGCCGCAATCTCGATCTTATCTCAGACTGGCTGGGTGAGGATGCTCTGGGATTACGACTTGGTCCGTTTTCGAGTCGTCAGCACCCGCGTCTGGAGTTCTTTTTTAAGCAGAGTCATCTGACCCTGTTTGATTACTGCTGTATGCTAAAGCGCCACCTGACCATTACAACGGACGTGTTCAGTGTGGGTGTTGAGCGCAGCGCTGGCGAATTAACGCTTACCTTTCATCCTCATCCGGATGTTTATGTCAGTCGTCATCAGATAGAGGGCGTCGTATCATCCGTGTGCGATGCAGTACTGGACTGCTATGGACTGACACCTTCATCCATACGTTTCACAACGCCTGATGCCATCGCTCCAGAGGACTATCAGTGTGTACTCGGCTGTTGCCCAGAGTTTGATCAGTCATTCACCCAGGTCACCTTTACCTGTGCGAATGAAATCTGCGATTTTGAAGCTTCTCCCTCTTTGAGTGCGCAGGCGTTTCGTGATATTCAGGCCCTTGAAGTTGCTCACCGTCAGCAGGTAAATGAAGAGAGCTGGACACAACGTTGCCGGTTGCTCCTGGAGCTTTTATTGAGTTACGGAGAACCGACCAAAATACTGTTGGCTGAACTTCTTGCCGTTACGCCAAGAACATTACAGCGCAGATTAGCCGATGAGGGGACCAGTTGTCGTGAATTACTCGCCGATGTGCGTCTCACTAAAGCGAAAGAGTATCTCTTGGCCAATGAATTGAGTCTCGACGATATTGCATTTTTATTAGGGTTTAAAGATACGGCTGTTTTTTATCGAGCCTTTAAACAGTGGACACGGATGACGCCCGGAGAATTCAGAGCGATGCGTTCAGAGCACTATCGCTAGAAATAAAAACTATCGCTAGAAATAAAAAAGGGAGTGGATGACAATGGCTCATCTACTCCCTGATTTTTTATCTTTCTACGTTTCTACCTTTCAGGTTTCAGGCTTTATCCAACGCCTGAGACACATCAGCAATAATATCGTCGATGTGTTCAATACCCACCGAGATACGGATCAGATCCTTGCTGACGCCGGCAGACGCCAGTTCTTCGTCATTCAGCTGACGGTGTGTGGTTGATGCCGGATGGCAGGCCAGAGACTTAGCATCACCAATATTAACCAGACGTAGAATCATCTCCAGTGAATCGATAAAGCGGGTGCATGGTTCGATGCCGCCTTTAATACCAAAGCTCAGAATACCGGAGGCTTTACCGCCGGTAATTTTCTGACATTCAGTGTGGTATTTGCTGTCAGGCAGCGCCGCGTAGTTTACCCAGTCTACTTTCGGATGGTTCTGTAAAAACGTAGCCAGTTTTTCTGCGTTTTCACAGTGACGTTCCATACGCAGGCCCAGGGTTTCTAGGCCTTGCATGATCTGGAAAGCGTTCGTCGGCGACAGCGCCGCCCCTGTATTACGCAGAGGCACGACGCGGCAGCGTCCGATGTAGGCCGCTGGGCCGAGTGCTTCGGTATACACCACGCCGTGATACGACGGGTCTGGTTCGTTCAGCACTTTGAAGCGTTCTTTATTGGCGGCCCAGTCGAACTTGCCGGAATCCACAATCGCACCACCGACGGTCGTCCCGTGGCCACCAATGTACTTCGTTAATGAATGCACTACGATGTCGGCACCGAGTTCAAACGGACGACACAGGAAAGGCGTCGCCACGGTGTTATCGACAATCAAAGGTACGCCATGACGGTGAGCGATTTCTGCGAGTTTCTCAATATCCACCACGTTACCCGCCGGGTTTCCGATGGATTCGCAGAACACCGCACGGGTGCGCTCATCAATCGCGGCCTCAAAACCATCAAAATCGTTATACGACACCATGCGCGCTTCAATGCCCTGACGCGGCAGTGTATGAGCGAACAGATTGAACGTACCGCCGTACAGCTGGCTGGTGCTGACGATATTGTCGCCGGCTTCACAGATGCATTGCAGGGCATAGGTAATGGCAGCCATTCCTGAGGCAACACACAACGCACCGATGCCGCCTTCCATGGCTGCGATGCGTTTTTCCAGCACATCGCTGGTCGGGTTCATGATGCGGGTGTAGATATTGCCCGGCACTTTCAGGTCAAACAGGTCGGCACCGTGTTGGGTGTTATCGAAGGTATAAGACGTCGTCTGGTAAATCGGCACGGCTGCCGACTTGGTGGTTGGCTCTGATTCGTAGCCTTCGTGCAGTGCAAGAGATTCGAGTTTCATAAGCGTGCTCCTTTCGGTTATGAGCGCTGTTGGGAGTAACGTTTTAGTTGTATGTGGTGGTCGATGGTAGCAGGTTGCTGACTGGGGTTCAGGTGCTTGAGTGTGGGTATTTGAAAGGACGGATGATTGAATACGTTGGGGAGTTAATAGTATGTTATAGTATAACATTGATACGAAAACCCCATCAGAGAGACGCTATGCATCCGACTACTGCCGCTAAACTGCCCGTGACCGTCTTGTCAGGATTTCTGGGGGCCGGAAAAACCACCGTGCTCAGCCATATTCTCAATAACCGCGAAGGGAGCCGGGTGGCGGTTATCGTCAATGACATGAGTGAAATCAACATTGATTCGGCCATTGTGCGTAACGAAGTTACGCTTAACCGCAGCGAGGAAAAGCTGGTCGAGATGAGTAACGGCTGTATCTGCTGCACTCTGCGTGAAGATCTGTTAATTGAAGTCAGCAAGCTGGCGAAAGAAGGTAACTTCGATTATCTGGTGATTGAATCGACCGGTATTTCTGAGCCTCTGCCGGTGGCTGAAACATTCACGTTTGCCGATGAAGATGGCATTTCTCTCTCGGATGTTGCGACCCTGGATACCATGGTGACTGTGGTTGATGCAGTGAACTTTTTACGCGACTACGACGAAGCAAAAGCACTGAGTGAAACCAGTGAATCGCTGGGTGAAGAAGACGAACGCAGTGTCAGTGACCTGCTTGTTGATCAGGTCGAATTTGCCGATGTGATTCTGATCAGCAAAACTGATCTGGCAGCCCCTGAGGATATTCAGCGCCTGACGGCGATTATTAAAACGCTGAACACCGAGGCGCGCATTCTGCCGATCAGTGAAGGGCGCGTTGATCTGGGTAAAGTGCTGGGCACCGGGCTGTTTGACTTCGACCGGGCACAACAGGCGCCGGGCTGGCTGAAAGAAATGCGTGGCGAGCATATTCCGGAAACCGAAGAGTACGGCATTGGCAGTTTTACCTACACCGCCCGACGTCCGTTTCACCCAGAGAAGTTCTACGATTTTCTGCACAATACTAAAGATTACGGTAAATTAATTCGCTCAAAAGGGTATTTCTGGCTGGCTACCCGTCCTGAGTTTGCCGGACAATGGAGTCAGGCCGGAGGCATCGCGCGTTATGGTTTTGCAGGCATGTTCTGGAAGGCGGTTCCTGAAGAGCGCTGGCCGACGGACCCAGATTACTTAGAGGCGATTAAAGCGCAATGGGTTGAGCCGTTTGGCGATATGCGTCAGGAGCTGGTATTTATTGGCCAGAACCTGAATCAGCAAGCCTTTACCGACGCGTTAGATCGCTGCTTGTTGAGCGATGAAGAGCTACTTGCCGGTAAGTCATTCTGGTTGACTTTGCCGGACCCATTTCCATCGTGGGAGCGAAGCGACGATAATGATCAAAGCGCAGAGACATTGACCGAGCCCGAGACGGAGAACGTATGAGACTGAAACGAACTTTAAACTACGCGACCCGACTATCTGTATTGCTCGCAGTATGTACGGGAGCTGGTGTGGCTGTTGCTGAGCTTCATGATCACCACGATGAGCATGATCACAGCTCTCATGATGACAATGGTCATCAGCCCGATACCGACCACAATCACGCTCATGACCACCATGGCGGTGAGCATCACGGCGCACACATTCACGGTGTCGGACACCTGAATATAGCGATTGAAAACGAGGTTGTGACTATTTATCTGCAAACTCCGGCAGCCGATATTATTGGTTTCGAACACGTCGCTGAAACCGAAGAGGAGCGTGAGATAGCTGAATCGGCGCGCAGTAAACTGAACGATGCGGCGGCAATGTTTCGCTTCAGTGGTGCTGACTGTCAGGTGCGTCCGGGGTCTGGGGTTGAAGTTCCGGCTTCTGACGGCGAAGCATCGGATGTCATCGCCGAGTACACCTTTGAGTGTGCCGACGGAAACTTGCCAGAATCCATGGCGGTCGAATTGTCGACAGAGTTTCCTGACCTGAAGGTACTGAAAGCGGTCTGGCTGACCGAGAGCAGCCAGGGAATCAAAGAGTTAACGGCGCAAGATCACGTCATCACATTCAGATAACAGCCCGGCCTATTCGTAGTAAGGTTCGATATGGTGGAGCCTCATACGGTAGGCCGATTTTGCCGTTGTGTTTTCAATAATGCCGGTATCCAGCGTACCGTATAACCAGAACGGATCGTATAACGCATCGACCTGAATCCCATCCGGGTGAGACACATAAATGATCTGGTTAGGCGGTGGTGGTGGCAAGTGCAGGCAAGCACCAAAGTAAGGAACCAGAAAGAATTCAGTGATGGTCTGATCGTCATCGAAGTCCAGAGGGACGATGAAGCCCGGCAGCTTAATGTGCTTCCCCTGCATTTCACTCACTGTATTGGTAGAAACTAAAGCCCGTTGAAATGCAGAGTCGGCGAGATCTGAGCTGTCTCCATATACGTCACTGTCTGGCGTGTTGTTTAGTTTGCCGCCTATGACGTCTTCTTCTGACCCGTCTTCGATATTCATCAAGGCTTCAGGTGGATTTTTCAGGGCTATCAGGTCCATTTCAGGGATAAGATCGGTCCAGTCAACGGAGGTAAAAGAACCTTTCGGAAGTACGGGAAGAGGCTCGGGTGTCCGCACGGCTTGCGCTTGATTCATTCCGGCTTGCGTAGCTTCTGTCTGCTCAGTTGCCGCATTAGCGCTGCTATTTGTCGTACTACCTGTATTACCGGGCGCGGAGCTCTCCGCGCAAGCGGTGAGCAAAATGCTGAAGATGCTCAGCGCGAGCAGTTTGAATATTGGGTTCATCGTTAAAGCCTGAATAAAATTTACCGTGACTGTAAAGCAGCAGAACTGACATTGAGCTTAAATATACTTGTGTTATGTTATAGCAATATTGCTGCTCGCATCCACCTCTGAGTTGCTGTCTACAGGATCGTTCCATGTCGGTTATTCTGCAAGATCTTATATTTTCTCATCATGAAGATGACACCTTACTGAATATTCCGCGATGGGAAGTTGCTTCCGGTGAAAAGGTCTTCCTGGAGGGGGAGTCGGGTTCCGGAAAATCAACTTTACTTAATCTGATTGCTGGGATACTGCCGCCGACGTCGGGCCAAATTGCTTTATTAGGTGAGCGCTTAGAGCGATTAAATCAGCGTCAGCGCGATCGCTTCAGAGCCGGCAATATTGGTTACATCTTTCAGCAGTTCAACCTCATTCCGTATCTCAATGCGATCGACAACATTCTTTTAGCACAAGAGTTCAGCAATAAGGTTACGGGTAACGGATTCGCCCGAGCACAGGAGCTACTTGAGCAACTTCAGTTGCCCGAGTCGGTCTGGCGGTTACCCGGTCAGAGTCTGAGTATTGGTCAGCAACAACGTGTCGCAATTGCTCGGGCACTGTTTAATTCACCACGTCTGATTCTGGCGGATGAGCCTACTTCTGCACTGGATCAGAAGAACCGCAAGGCATTCATGGAGATCCTGATGGATCTTTGTGATGCGTATCAAAGCACCCTTATTTTTGTCAGCCATGACCCTACACTCGCCAGCGATTTTGACCGTATCGATGTTTTAGGCGATATAAATAAGGCGGGGGCGTAATCATGTTTCTGAAAATTGCCTACAAGAGCCTGGTCGACCGAAAGGTTTCAGTATTCATGACACTCATGGCTTTAATTGTCAGTATCAGTGTCTTACTCAGCGTCGAGCATATCCGTGTTCAGACTAAAGAAAGCTTTGCCAGCACAGTATCGGGCACTGATCTGATCATTGGTGCGCGGACCGGCAGTTTGAATCTTCTTCTTTATTCGGTATTTCGGGTGGGAGCGCCCACCAATAATATTTCCTGGTCGACGTATAAAAATATCTCTGGTTCTGACGAAGTGAAGTGGGCGATTCCACTTTCGTTAGGCGATTCACACAGAGGCTACCGGGTACTTGGGACGAATCAGGATTATTTTCGCTACTTCAGCTACAGCGCAAAGCATCCTCTGGTTTTTGCACAGGGTCGCGAGTTTTCGGATGCGTTTGAGGTTGTTCTTGGCTCTGCGGTAGCTCGTTCTCTGGGGTATTCGCAAGGGGCGGAAATACTGCTTTCTCACGGAATTTCTTCGGCTGACTTTAACCTGCATAAAGGCTCTCCCTTTACTGTGGTTGGTATTCTTGAACCCACGGGAACTCCCGTTGATCAGACCGTGCACGTCAGCCTGCAGGGGCTGAAAGCCATTCATAACAGCGCTCAGTACGGTGGTGATCCAGAGAGTATTACGGCTTTTATGGTTGCCCTTAAGTCGCGAATCGGAGTTTTTTCCCTCCAGCGAACGGTCAATAATTATAAGGCGGAACCTGTCATGGCGATCTTGCCGGGGGTTGCGCTCAGTGAGCTATGGCAGATGATGGGAATACTCGAACAGACGCTGCGCTTTATTGGTGTGTTGGTTCTTATGTCTGCACTACTTGGGTTGAGTGCCATGTTACTCAGTTCGGTGCGCGAACGTCGCCACGAGATTCAATTGTTAAGGATGGCAGGCGCTTCTCCTCTCTATCTTTTTTTACTGAGTGAGCTAGAGGTGTTGCTCATTACGCTGGTCGGGCTTGGAGCATCCTTAATCATAGTCTGGCTGGCTTTTGCGGCGGGGCAGGGATATCTGGCAGGCGCTTTTGGTATTAATATCAGTGCGGATATTTTTACACTGAATACGTTGACCCTATCGGCGATCGTTACAGGCAGTGCCCTGCTGACCGGGGCGCTGCCTGCAATAGCTATGTACCTCAGGGCACGTCGTCCGTGACCCTTAATTCTCATTGAATCAGAACGTCCAGCGGATGCCTAAGCGCACATCGCGACCCGGTAACGGCGCGGCGCGCTTCAGGTACGATACATGATTCACGGCGTATTCATCGGTCAGGTTGTGGGCATCCAGACTGATATTCAGTTCAGAATCAGCCAGCACAAACTGATAGCCTACAGAGGCGTTTAACAGCATAAAGCCGTCAGAAGTATCTTCGTTCTCAGCCGTGTTGTTCTGCTCTGCAACGGCGCGTGCTTCTGCACGGGCTTGCCATTGACTGAATTCCCAATCGAGGCCAACCAGTAAACTGGCGGGAGGCGTACGCGGCAGGTCATCGCCGTTCGCTAGTGTGGCACGCACCATATCCGCGCCCAGATCGAGCGTAAACGTGTCTGTCAGGGCGTGCGACCAGCTGGCTTCTGCGCCGGTAAAGCGCGCGTCTTCCTGTTCATGACGATACACATCGTTGCTGTGATACGGATCGGTGTTGTCTTGCAGAGCGTTGTAAATGTAGTCATTAAAGCGGTAGTGATAAGCCGCGATACGGATTTCATTCTGCTCTGAATGCCAGATCCAGTTCAGGTCGAGGGTGTGCGCGGTTTCGACATCGAGATCGGGGTTATCCAGTTGAAATGCAAAAGTCGAGTGATGGTCGCCGTTCCAGAATAATTCCGGTGCTTCTGGAGCGCGCTGCGCGCGTGCGAGGCTCAGGCCTATGCGCTGATAATTATCAATTAGCCAGGTCGTGGCCGCGGATAACGTGACGGGCATGAAGGTGTAGTCATCGTAATATTCACTACTCTGACGCCATACCGGATCAATCGACTCAGGGTCCGAGGAAATAACAACCTGATCGATGCGCGCGCCTAATTCCAGCGAACCATAGCTTGTGTCTCTGTGCTCAACCAGAAATACACCCGTCTGCTTCGTTTCTGTGAGCGGCATCGGTGTATCGTGGGCATAAAGATCGCCATTGCGTTCGGCATTTTCCAGGTTAAAGCCGATGGCACCGTCCCAGTTTCCGGTAAATGAAGGGATGCCGTCACAGCCGCCGTGATCGTGGCACAGCTTTAAATCCTGTTGGCTGTACTGAATCCCGGCATGGCCGTGCCAGCCAGCGATTTCTGCGTGTTTTATACGAGTCACGAACTCCCAGGTTTCTTTATCGAACAGGCCGATATCGACAAAAGGCGCGCTTTCGTCGTCGTTTCTGTGGCCTGTTTCGGCGTGCTCATAATCATTAAATGTCAGTTCGCCGCGCCATTCTTCAATAAACCCTGTCACCGGCGTCCAGGCGGCTTTCAGGTCGTAACGGATCTGTTCAGGCGCGACACGGAAGCTTTCACCATCAACATTCGGCACGCCGTAGTCGTATTCCAGCGTACTGACAGAGCCGCCAATAAACCCGGTCTGGCCATCGGCCCAGCTGAGACCGACTGCTCCGCCGCTACCCGAAGTGTCGCTGTTGTCTATCTCGCCGGAATTATTGCCGTCAGGGATATTCCCATTGCTGCCGCTCTGGTAATTTCCGGCATCGCGGCTGAAACCATCAAGGTGCAGATTCCAGTTGCCTCGGCCTGCATCAAGTAGGGCTTCGATGTGCTCGCCACTGTCGACGGTTGAGGCTTTCGCCGACACCTGGCCGTGTACACCAGGAACGATCATTTCGTGAATACGGCTGTCGATGACGTTAACCACACCACCAATCGCACCGCCACCGTAAAGCAGCGTCGATGGCCCATATACGATTTCAATCTGTTCACCTGCGCTCGGCTCAGCCATGGGGCTGTGGTCTGAACTCATGGCCGATAAATCGGAAGTATCGGTGCCGTTTTGCAGGATTTTTACGCGACTGCCGCTCATGCCGCGGATCACCGGACGTCCGACTCCAGCGCCAAAAGAGGCGTTGGCAACGCCGGGCAGGCTCTCAAGTAAGCTCCCTAAGTTATCACCTGCGTTTTTATCTAGGTCTTCACTACCTAAAACCGTGACCGGCTGAGCGGTGTTGTAAACCGAGCGATCACCACCAGCTGTTACAACAATGGTATCGAGATTTGCACCGGATTCGGCCGGATCAGAAGGGGCCGCCTGAGTCGTAGCTGCAAACATACTGATAACCAGAAACGACAATCGAAAATGCATAACACACCTGACGGAAAATATATAAAGTTGGGGATTATAAACGCGAGTTGCCCGGGTAATTCATTACGCGGGCAACTCAGATGAAGTCACGTCTGGGAATAGGGCATTACACCTTATTCTGCGTGGTCGTGCTCTTCACCTTCTTCTTCGTCATGCTCGTGCTCACCACCGGCAAACGCGAATACTGCGCTTGAAACACTCGCCAAATCTTCGTTGGCGATGGCGCTACCGTGAACGTGATAGTCGCTGCCATCGTGAGCATCCATGTAGTAGAGCTCATTCGCCTCAGTATTGGCGGCGAGGAAAGCGGTTGCACCGGCCAACAGCTTGTCCGCAGAGGTCCAGGTGGCCTCGCTGTTGATGATGAAAGTGTCTTTTGATTCAACGGTTACGCTGTGATCTTCAGCAGCGTAAAACAGCGCGGTGAATACGCCGTTACCTGCGAGTACGCCAAGTACCTCTGTGTCGTGATCACCAACAGGTGTTACTGCCAGAATTGACTCAGCATTCACGTTAGTTGTGACATCGGTACTATCTGGGTGATCTTCATGCGCTTTAGTCAGAGTGATGGCGCCTGTGGTTGAGTTCCAGGCCGCAATCACATCGTTCTCTGAGAAGGTGGCAGTCAAGCTGTCGAAGCCAGAATCGTCCGCTGAGCTTGTATAGAAAGCCGTTTCTGTTTCGCCTTCTTCTGCGATCAGAGTCAGTAGGGTGCCATTGCTGCACAGTACCTGAGTCAGGTGCTCAGTCTGAGCGCTGGTTGCTACTGAACCCGTTGCGCAACTCATGGTGACGGGGGTTTCCAGTGATTCACCACTTGGCTCGACAACTTCGGCTTCTACACCGCCATCAATTGAATTGAACGTCAGGAAGTGACCGCCTGCCAGTGCCAGCGTTGGGTAGGCATCAGAGCTTGGAGCCGTAACGACAGCGCCATCTTCTGCTTTCAGAACCGTGCTGGTGCTATCGTCGTATGCGGAAAAGTATTCGTGAGTGGCAACTACCATAGTGATGCCTGACGTCAGAGTTGTTGCCGTCGATGACACGTCATGTGTGTGGCCGTCTTCTTCCGCAAGATGTTCGAGGCCAGCGTCAACGATAGAGACAGCACCGCCATCCAGCATTGCGGCGGTCAGCCCACTTTTTGCCAGAACAAGAGTCGCGCCTGTCGCAGATGTAGTAACCACATCGGTTGAGAAGGCGTCAGCTTCCTCTGCTGTCTGGTCGTACATATTAAGACCAGAGTCATCAGACACAGAATAAATCAGACGACCGCCTGTATGAGCGTGCTCATCATCTTCGTCACTGTGGTCAGCATTATCGTTGTCAGAGTTACTGTCTGAGCCACCGCAAGCAGCCAGAGTGCCAGCCATTGCCAGAACCAACAGCGACTTGCTCAGTTCACTTTCAAAAAACGAAGCCATGGTTATAAATCCTTCATCAGTAAGTGTCATGGTCACAGATGTATACTGCACCACCAGTAAATTTTGTGGTTATAATATAACATAACTTGATTTAGATATGGCAAGCGCCATTTTGTAAGCGTCAGGCGTTAAGGTGCCGATGGGATGAAAGCAGAGGTGTAGAGGATAGTGCTGGTTGAATTCTGGAGCTTAAGCCTGGTTTACGGTCGACGGTAAGCCAACTCAGAAACAAATGTCACTCCCACATCAAGGTCGCTAGCCATCACACGTTTTCTGAATAGGTCTGCGCAGTAGACATGATTGAAGTAATCGAAATCCGTCTTAAAGACAGCAGGTGCGCCAATATCTGGCAGATTGAATGCGAGTGATTTGATACCTACGGGGATGCCATTTTCAAGCAGCTCTTCGGATTGGTCTGGTTTTGGAGTTACAACATTGTGTAGAGAGAGAAGGTAATAGGGCTGACCATCTAATGTGAAGGGTAGAAACTCTCCCAAAGGCGAGAGCAGATCTTCAAGGTCGGACTTCGCTCGCTCACTCAGAACCAGAAAGCAGCCGTTCCATGTATAGATATCCGGTAGTGCGTGTAACCCGCGAACGCTAGTTGAGTGATAGTCATAGAGCGCGGCGCCACAATCGGGCCAGGAATCCGCCAGGCTAGCTTCTGCCTCCCGCAGATCTTCATACCCCAGGTCACCATAGGCGTCAGTGATGGCTTTAGAACTCAGTTCTAACATACCGAACTTGTCAGACATCGGCTCTATGCGGTAGATCTGCATCTTCTTTCTAGATCCTTGCTTGGTTATTCAGCGGAGGCAGCAAACAGCTTATTGATCTTTGCCTCGTACTGACTAGAGGCTTTTTGAGTAAGAAACGTGTAGTCGCTGCCATGCTCCAGCATCGCGCGAACTCGCAGAAGGGTATTCCTTACTGCCTCAGCAGATCGTGCGGGAGTTAGAGCATCGTTTACCATCTGCTCATACGCAAAAGTATGGATGTTTGCATGAGGCAGCGCCTTCGGGAAGCGCCAGTGCGGCACGTACTTCATACTCTTAGGGAGGTAAACTCCATTCACTGGGTCGTTTATCCCAATACCATAGCGATGTAGCCGGGCACGTGCCATTATGGCGTTCTTAGTCTGAATTTTGGGCCCACTTGGGTTTGCGGGGTCTTTAACACGCTTACCACCACCAACCACAATATGATGGCAATGGCAGTTATCATCAGGCGCCATAACACCTGCCGCTTCCATATTCTTACGTAGATTAGCGGTGGGGTGATGAGGGTCTGATTTCATCAGCGCTAACTGCTCAGGGGTAGTGAATTTGGCACCCTGTGGGATAGCACGGGAAGATTGGTAATCACATAACTCTTGCTGAAGACAGATTCGCTCTTGAATAGAGGAGTTTGTTTCGAGGTTTCTCATACGACGGTCCAGATCAGCCAGTCGTAGCTTTAGCTCTTCATCAATCTTCTTCTTTTCTTCCACTGATACCGGCTTACTCAGCCTAAGTTTGTGATATTCACGTGCCGCTTTCTCGAATTCTTGTATGTTGTGCTCAAGCGGAGTTAACGGTAATGGCATGACTCGAATCCCTGATGTCTGACTAGTCCGTGTATTCAACGGGTATTTGTTACTGGGGTCAATTGGTTCTGCGCTGTGTATGTTTCAGCGGAAGTAGTAATCCGAAGCTTCGAAGCTCCGTAAGCAAGCCTACTGGGAACTGTGGGAGGAAACTGGACTGCCAAAGGGGGGGCTGAAGAGGGCAATCCAGACAGCACATTCGGCTTTCCACTCAACTTAACGGCATGTAGGCAATTAGCAATCTGGCTTTAGCTCAGTTCTGTGGTAACCCTAACTTATCGAAAAAAGCACGATTGCGCTCTTTTGCAGCCTTCACAAGTTGATTGAAACTTATCACCTCTATGTAAGCCTTGTAGTTGGGATTGTATCCAAAGAACCCCATTCCATCTGCCGTCATGGTTAAGCTGAAATTCTTGCAGCGTTTAATCATTGTTGGAGTTAAATCGCAGATAACATAGCAATATGCGGGAATGTCATTATTTCTTGGAATGAGTAAGCCCGATTCGGTTTTGGCTTGACCTTCTCGGATTCTTTCAACATAGCCAAGTGCTTGATCAATCGGATCTTTATCTTCACCTTCCCGCATATCGTTGCGCATTGGGCGTTTGATCTCGACCACGGTGATAGATGCTAAGGGAAAGCTGGTTTGCTCATTAACCAGTAGTGGGTTATCAAATACTCTGAGGCTGATTAAATCTGGCTCTTTGGTGGACTGGTTACCAGTAATAGGCATTGCATTCAGTGTTTTGTCGGAAGCCAAATAGTTATGAAACGCCAAACGCTCATCAATCAACCAAAGGTTGCAAGAATCCTGGAAAACCTCGCTGGAATCTTTGCGCATGGGCATGATTAACTCGTGGATCATATCTTCACGGGCATATTTACCGTCTTCTAATCGTTCGATCGATTTCTGTAAGAGATCAATAATGACTTTGCGATGTGAAACATAATTGGCGAGGTCCGATTTTTTAAGGTCTTCTGCTTTGCGTAGATACTCGCTCAGTCGTTCTTTGTATTCTTCTACATGCTCCTCATTCTGAGGCTGCATGATGTCATGGCCCTCGCTCACCAATTGTCGCTCCACCTCATACCACTGAGCATGCAGGTGTAGCTCCAGATCCTTGTCTGACTTTTCAGGGTCAACAATCAGCAGCTCTTGCGCAACGTAATTGGCAATGGGGCGGTAGCGCGGTGCATGATTGTTAATAAAATCATCGACACGTTTACGACCGGCTGAAATATTATCTGCCAGTACATCCTGCAGATACTCTTTAGTGCGCGCTAACACGGCATCGCGAATATCTTTGAAGCTGACTTCGTTGAGCATGTCCTCTACGTTTTCGGCAATATCAAAGGAGGTACGCTCACTGCGCACATGTTCATTGAGGTAGTCGGAAGATACGTAGCAGGTATAAGTGAACTCGCCGGAAGCGTCTGAAATTTTACCGTACAGTCCGGGGAGCTTGCCTTGAATAGACTCTTCTTTAACCAATCGGTTAGCCGCACAGAGAGCTAACTGATGCTTTTTATTTACTGACGCACGAAACTTAATGTGGGTCAGGTCGAAGGAATAATCGCGGATTGTAATCGTTTCGAGAAACGCACTGGCATGCATATGCTCTTCGAGCAAGTGGTCAAGATCAAACACCTCACCTGCATCTTTAACCAGAATACTGGGTGCACTGCCTTGACGAACAAAGTACCAGAGTACATGTTCAAGCAATTGATTGGCGATGGATTCCCCTTTGCTGGACACCTGCTTTCGAAAGTTGTCGTCAAACCCTACCAGCTTTACTAGGGTGCCTGGCTGCTGGTCGGTAGCCGACACGATATTTTCACCGTGGACACCCAATTTATCGTCAAAGCGGAATACGCGTTTTTTAAGCTCACCATCAACATCGAGAAAGTGGCTTTCCACTTCGACCAAATCAAACACCTTCAGCCACATCAAGCGGCCAACACCCCGGCAGCCTTTGTCAATTTTGTGGTCGGTATCCAACGTCTCAAATGACTTGAAGTTGGTTTCATCAAAGCCACAACCATTATCGGTGATGGTGAAACCGATGATGGGCGGTAGAGCTTTAGTGTCTAAATTCAAATCGCCTTGGGTCGCTCGATTGATACGAAGAACAATTTTGCCGTTATCGCTATTCCCCTTTTCTTCAATCGAGTGAATAGAGTTTACCACCGCCTCAAATACCGGCATTAAGCCGTGGCTCTTGGGCAAAGAGGTATTGCGTAAGCGGCCTTTGAGATTGGTTTGTAAACTCATACTCCCTCCTTAGAGCTCGCCTTTAAAGGCGGAATCGAGAATTGATGCTTTTAAGGCAGTTAGTTCTGATACCTTTTCATTTAGTCCAAGCGTAATCATCTTATTGGTTTTTGAATATCCATCTAACTGTTTAACAATTTCGGCTTGTTTCTCTTTCGGCTGAGTGGGGATCATGATTTCCTTAATTTGTGTTGTGCTCAAGTTTGGTTGTGCGGCACCCAGCGACTTGTTCAAGTTTTCTTCTACCTTGCTTTCTAAGTAATAGAAAATGTATTTCTTGAGGAGGCCATCAGGGACAATAAATCTTCCTACACGCTGATTTTGAAGGTATCTCTGATCGGTATTATTTACTGCAACTTTCCCAGTTGTTGCTCCTGACATAGCTATTACAATGTCGCCCGGCTCAATAAAAAACTGGAGTGATTTTGTATCTAGTTCGTTTTCCGCTATGTATGCCATGTTTTTAGTTGATACTGATCCATCTTGAATATTGGATATTCGTAAAACAGGAACTCCCATATCCGAAAAGTCGGTGCTTTTATAAGCATATCCATTTTTGAATTCGACCAATTCACCAATGCTTATCCATTCCCAATCGTCAGGTATGAGGTAGGTGTTATCAGGGCCTTTTATACTGTTCAGAGGGTTAAAAGCTTGGTTAACACAGCTTTTATACAGCGCATTAGTCAACGTAATACTTTCCCGTAAATGCTGAATAGCGGTGTTGATGCGGGTGAGCAGAGCATCGAGCTTTTCGACAATGCGTTGTTGTTCACTGGCTGGTTGAATCGGAATCTTTATTTCTTTAATTTGTGCTGTGCTTAGATTTGGTTGAGCAGCTCCTAAGGACTTTTGAAGGTTCTCCTCAACCTTGTTTCCCAAATAATAAAGAACATACTTCCTAAATATCTTGTTAGTAATGATAAACCTGCCAACACGCTGGTTTTGCAATAGTCGATCTTCAGTGTTGTTGGTTGCAACCTTACCGGTCGTAGCACCAGACATTGCAATTACGATATCACCTGGCTCAACATAGAAGTCGGCAGCCTTAACATCCAGTTTTTCTGACGGAATGTATGCCATGTTCCTGTCAGATATACCACCGCTCTGGATGTTAGATATCCTTAATACTGGGATACCACTATCTGAAAACACATTGCTTTTAAACGCATACCCGTTTTTGAATTCGACAAGGTCACCAAGTGATTTCCACTCCCACCCATCCGGCAGCTTATACAAAACCTGCTCCATGCTTACTTCTCCGCCAACAGGTCTTCAATTTCATCCAGTAGGCCAGACACCAGCTTTTCCTTGGTACGGATCTGCTTAAGAATATCGCTGGGGGCTAAATGCTCAGTATCTTTCTGTTTGGCTGGGTTTTTGGCCGATAGATCATAGTCTTCTGATAGCTTGCTAGCCGATACCGTCCACGAACGGTCGGTGGTTTCTCGGCTATTATAAAGTTCAACAAATTCTCTTAAGTGCTCATCAGTAATCGGCTTGTTTTTAGTCAGCTTCTGCTCGGGCTCGCATTCGTAGTACCACACATCACTTGTTCCGCCACTACGCTCGAAGAAAAGTACGTTGGTTTTAACACCTGAATAGGGCAAAAATACCCCAGCTGGTAGGCTTAAAATGGTGTGTAGGTTAAAGTTTTCCAGCAGTTCCTGTTTGACCTGTTTAAAGGCGCTGTTAGTTTGGAATAGGACGCCTTCTGGTACAACGATTGCTGCTTTGCCGCCACTTTTCAGGGTTTTCATAAAATGCTGTAAAAACAGCAATTCGGTTGCGTTGCTTTGGATAGGGAAGTTTTGTTGAATTTGCGACTTTTCTTTACCGCCAAACGGCGGGTTAGCCAGAATAATGTCGTAACGGTCCTTTTCCTGAATATCACGGATATTCTGAGTAAGGGTATTACCACGGAACAAGTTGGGTGCCTCGATGCCATGTAAAATCATGTTCATCATACCCATCACATAAGCCAGCGAGGTTTTTTCAAAACCAAAGAAGGTATCACGCTGGATAAAGTCCCATTGCTCAGTAGAAAGCGCACTCTTTTTAGCTTTTAGGTGGTCAAAGGCTTCGACTAGTAATCCGCACGAGCCAGCCGCTGCATCGTAAATGGTTTGCCCAGCTTGTGGGTCAATAGCCTTAATCATGGCGCGTACTACTGGGCGTGGGGTGTAAAACTCGCCTGCATAGCCACCGGCATCGCCCATGTTTTGCAATAAGCCTTCATAGACCAACGAGAGCTCAAACAGATCAGACTCGGATTGGAAGTTCAGGCTATCCACAATATCCAGCACTTCACGCAGGGTATGGCCAGAAGCGACCTTGTTGTCCAAGTACTGAAAGATAGCGCCAATTTTGTAGATGAAAGATTTTGGATCTGCGCCCGTTGCGGCGGCATTGGCAAAACTTTTCAGATACGGGAATAGCTGATTGTTGACGTAATCGGTGAGGTCATCCCCGGTCCTTGCCCGTGCCAGGTCCAATTTGCCATCCGCTGTTTTAGGACAAGCCCAGCTTGCCCAGCGATGCTCGTCATCCAGTACCGGTTGATAGTCTTTGCCGGACAATACCGCTTCGTCTTCTTTTTCAGACTCATAATCATCGAGAAACTTCAGGAACAAGACCCAAGACGTCTGCTCTGTGTAATGCATGGCACCGCTAATGCCATCGTCACGGCGCAGGATGTCGGTAATGCGGTCTATTTTCTGTTGTAGTGACATGTTTAGAGCTTTCCGATAATAAATTTGTACATTTTAGTGATATCCTCGCTGATTTCTGCGGGCGGAATCAGGTCGATATAGGCTTGGAGTTTGTCAATATCAAGCCCTACGCCCTCAGTATTGACCAAAGGGTCAATGACACCTTTTGCGTTTAATCGCCTGATATCGTCGTTATCACCTGGGTTGCTTGCTTGTAAATAACAGGGTGCTCTTAACATCTCGGCATTATTTATTTGATCTAACACACCATGGTGCTGTAGGGCTGAGTGTGACAGCAGATAGTTTTTGATTTCGCGGCGTTTCCAAGTCAGCAAATGGCAGTTTATTCTCTCTGGACAAGGCAAACCTAGGTCAAATTTGTCAGGGTAATCAACTCCAACTACCTTGACACCGCTTTGTGCGTGAATGTTAGCTTCTGGCAGTTCATCACGATCGCATACCAAAAAGACGTTGGTTGCTTTGCGGTCATGCAGCGCAGGCGTTTTGCCATATTTCTCAGCTTTGCATGCCCTGATATAGTCTTTCATATCTCTCAACTCATTCAGCCACTTGATCTTGGACGCACCAAAGCTGTCCGCCGCTGAACTGTAACCAGATGATTTGGCGATAGGATTTATTGAGGACAGAGGCGTCCAGTCAAGCCCTTTCTGCTTTACTAATAACTCAAAAATCTTCCAATCGTTGTAGTAATCAATCAAGCAAATGTTGTTCAATTTGGAGGCTATTTCTAACTCGACGACCTTACTTTTGGATAAAACCTTCAATCTTTCCAATAACTTTTGAGACTTTTGCTCATTTTTTATCTGCCCATTTTCAACCAAAAACAATGATTCGAAGTCATTCTCAGCGATTGAGTCGACCAAATGAGTGGTGGTTATCACTTTACCTTTAGTTTTACTCAAAATGTCCCAAAGTAGCTCAACGTTTTTGTGGTGTAGGTGTGAGTCAACTTCATCAAACATAAAGAGAGAAGAAGTGCTATCAAAAAGATCAATTAGTGAAGCTACGAATAGAAACTGATACTCTCCATCACTGAGCAATGAAAATTCAATATTATCAGTTAGGTAAAGCAATACTTCAGAAGCTGAAAAGAAATATTCGTTGTATGAGCCTTCGATTAGAAATTTTGTGGCATCAACTCTAGAGCCATCAAAAACATCAAAAAATTGTTCATTAGTTACTTCTACCTCGGTTGACTTTAAGCCTTTACCTGTTTCTAGCAGAGCATCAAGGTCTGGAAGTATTTCTATCTTTTCAAGAAAGGTATCAAGTCGCTGATTAAAAGGTCTTTTTCTTATCGATGGGTGTTCATAGTCTTTAGCTTCAGCTATCTGGTCTTGTTGTACATTTTTTATATAAGTATCAGGAACAGATATTTTCAGTTTCAATTTAACTGAAACTTGATCCTTGAATGCCTTGTGGTTGTTAACAAAATTAAAAACTAAGCCGTTACTCTTGAATGTGTAGGCGAGAAACGTAAGGAAGCGAACATCTTTCTGAGTAAAGAAAAGGCTCGAAAAATCAATGTCACTTATATCTTTCCTTGATCGTAAAGAGGTTAGTCTTCGTTCAAAAAAGGTAGAGAAGTTTTCATTTTGTCCTGAAGTAGCACAGATCAGCTGAAGCGTTTCGCTAGGTTCTTCAATCTGCTTTTTAAAGATTGAATGCAAAATACTGGATTTGCCTGAGCCATTCTCGCCGATCAGCGTTGCGACCTTATCAACCGTTAAGGTTTGTGCTTGCTGATGTAATGGGTTAGGGGCTAAGTTCAGTTCCATTGGTTAGTTCACCTGGTATAGGTGGTGTTGTAGTTGTTTGAAGGCATCGAGCAAATGCGTGGGCTTGCCACCAAAGGCCATGGAGGCGTCTTTGGTGGTGCCGAGGCCGGATAGTTCAATCAATGCTGGCAGGCGCTCACGCGCCAGTTCTGTGACGCCTGTTTGCTCGTAGCGATTCAGAACAAAATGCAGGAATTGCTTGGCCTTTTCCTGTTGGTACTGGTCGAAGAATGCGCTGTTGGCTCGCACGGCTTCTGCTCTGGATTTACGGGTAGCCATGGGTTGTTCAAAGGCTAAAAACGCCAGCAGATCGAACATATCGCAGTCGTCGGCTTCGAACATCCGGCGCAGGGTCGAGAGCTGTTCTTTATCAAAGCCAGCCTGTACCAGTTTGGCCAAGAGTTGTTCGCGAAGGTCTGGGTCTGACCAGATATCCCGAAGCTCATCAACGCTTGTGAACAAACCAGGCAGTTGTTGAATTAACCGTTCAACAAACTCCTGGATAGTGAGAGGCTTGCCGTTTTCGTCGATATAGCGGGTTTCAATATCGATAACCTTAAGCTCACGGTGCTTGCCAAGTTTTACCTTTAGCCTCGGGCGCGGCTCACCTGGCTCTGGTTCTGGTTCATCGCCGCCTTCAGGCGGCTCTGGCGTGTAGGGTGGCGCCGTCGGTTCTCGGGTTCCGCCTGGCTCCGGAGCTTCGGGCTCGCCATCCCATTCTTCATCGTAAAAGTTGTTGGTCGCACCCCGAAAATCCACGATGGTGAAGTAGTCTTTACCATCAAAAACTCGGGTACCGCGCCCCACAATCTGTTTGAACTCCACCATCGAGCCGATGGTTCGATCCAGTACCACGTTGCGCACATTGCGGGCATCGACACCGGTAGTGAGCATTTGTGATGAGGTAATAATGGTTGGGATGTCTTTGTCGTTGTCCTGGAATTTTTCCAGCAGTTCGCGGCCGACCTTGCCTTCGTCGCTGGTGACCCGTACACAGTAATGCGGGTCTTTTACGGCTTTGTATTTATTAATCATGTCGCGCATGGTCAGCGCGTGGTTTTGGTTCTCACAAAAGACGATGGTTTTTTCCAGCGGGTTGATGTTTTGTAAGATGGCTTTGGCGACGAGTTCTGTGCGTTCATCAACAATGATTTTGCGGTCGTAGTCTTCGACTTGATATAAGTCTTGGCCAGATTCAC
>JACLAD010002593.1_pt1 | contig 25688 bp, 22 predicted proteins | sample 8027901 | NCBI WGS metagenome assembly JACLAD01 (sample SAMN15725071, study PRJNA655200) | protist metagenome | isolation source: fluorescence activated cell sorting (FACS) single amplified genomes of... | place: Spain: Blaines Bay Microbial Observatory, Mediterranean Sea | collected 2016-07-05 | reverse complement strand
GGAAAAGAAAATCCGGAAGATGAAATCAGGATCAAAACCAGATTTGGGAATATTGAGGTGCAGCTTTTTCAGGATACTCCGCTGCACAGGGCAAACTTTATCTTCCTTGTCAAAAATGGCTATTTTAAAGATACTTATTTTCACCGGGTGGCAGAAGGTTTTGTAATTCAGGGTGGAAATTCAGACAATGCTTCCACTAATAAAAAGAGACATTACATTGGTGATTACCTTATTCCCAGTGAGTTTGAAGCAGGACACCCGCACAGCCGCGGAGCATTTTCAGCAGCAAAATTCAGTGAACAAAATGTTGCTAAAGCTTCTTCTCCCTATGAATTCTTTATCGTCCAGAGCGAATCTGGTGCGCATCATCTGGACAACGACCACACCGTTTTTGGAAGAGTAACCGATGGAATGGCGGTAGTGGACACCATCAACAAAGTACGGGTTGATAGCGGCGAATGGCCGCTTAATAATATCTACATGGATATTGAGATCATTGACTAATTACTGCTGCGTAAAATAATTATAGTCTCTAATAACCGTTTTTAGAAAATCTGTAGGTTTTTCTTCAGGATCGACACTTAAGATTTCAGAAACTTTGGCAGAAAGCGAACGAATGATATTGTAATTACTGTTCCTGATAGAATCCTGGTAAAGATTTTTGATATTTTGAACATCGGCATCGCTTAAAATTGTTACCTGCGGATATTTTGGCGTATAAGATTCCGGGATATCCACCTGCAGGGTTTGCTGGAAATTTGTCTGCGGTTTTTCTGAAATTACCGTGGTGCCGGCGGCAAGATCTCCCAGGCGTTGCCCTTTTCCATTGAATAAAATGGTAACCACCGCTACACTGCCACTGCTTATGGTAATGTCAATTATCCTTAACAGCCATCTCACCAGGAAATTTGAAAAAGCAGGTTTTGCCCCGTCCAACTTCACTACTCTCAATTTTAGAACAGCTTTCCCGGGCGTTTGCCCGTTCCACAAGGTTTCCCAAACCAAAAAGTACAGGAAAATTGGCAAACCTACCGCGAGTATAAAAACCCATTCCCCTCCTGCAGAAAAATTAAAACTGCCCAAAACAAAAGTTAGGATAATGGCATACGCCAGCATGATAAGGCCATCTATAAGGTAAGCCAGAATGCGGTCACCAATCCCTGCAACATTTTGAGTAATAGTGATATTTTGCGCAGTTTCAATTTGAAAATTATCCATTTAATACGTTTCTTTGAGACAAATAAAAAAGTACATGCGCGAGGCTGCTTTTGTGAAGCAAAATAAGGATAAATGGTTAAGATTTGAAAGTGCCCTTCAAAATAACACATTTATTTCTCCCGATGAACTTTCTGCATTGTACCTGGAAGTCACAGATCATTTGAGCTATGCCCAGACATTTTATCCGCGCAGCAACACCTTACAGTACCTCAACACACTCGCGTCCAGGGCTCACCAGAAAATCTACAAAACCAAGAGAGAATCCCGCAGCCGCTTTTTAAGCTTTTTCTTAAAAGAGTTTCCAGGGGAATTTTATTTCTATCAAAAACAACTTCTTTTAGCATTTCTAATATTCGTTTTGTTTACGGCCGTAGGAGCTTTTTCAGCAGCAAGTGACGGGGCTTTTGTTCGATCTATTTTAGGAGATGCTTATGTGAACATGACGCTGGAGAACATTGCCAATAAAGATCCCATGGCTGTATATAAAGAAATGGAGGAAGTAGACATGTTTCTGGGAATCACCAATAACAATATTAGAGTGGCCCTGTACGCCTTTGTCTTCGGAATCTTTTTGGGGCTGGGAACGGTTTTTCTTGTAATGCAGAATGCAGTTATGCTGGGGTCTTTCCAGTATTTCTTTTATGAACAGGGACTTTTATGGGAATCTGTTAGAACAATCTGGATTCACGGGGCTATTGAAATATCTGTCATTATTGTTGCTGCCTGCGCCGGTCTTGTAGTAGGAAAAAGTATTCTTTTTCCCGGAACTTATTCCCGGCTGACGTCTTTCGTAAAAGGCGTAAAAGCAGGATTAAAGATTGTGATAAGTACGATCCCGTTCTTCATCATCGCAGGATTTCTGGAAGGATTTGTTACCCGACACACCGAAATGCCCGACTGGCTGGCAATCTTTATTATTGCAACTTCATTTATTCTTATTTTATTCTATTACGTACTCTATCCTATTCTACTCAACAAACAAGCTCAACATGACAGAAAATTACATTCGGTTTAAAAAGCAAAGAGATCTTGGAGATATTGTTACCGATACCTTCAAATTTCTTCGTGAAAATTACAAGCCCCTCTTTAAATTGATCTTTCAAATCGCCGGGCCGGCATTTTTGGTGCTTTTAGTGGCTTTATCATTTAGTTCTTACCTCAGCATGGACACGTTTGGAAATTCTATTTTCACCATGGCCGATGGTGTTGATGTGGGCACCTTTCTTATTTCGGCCGTGGTAATGATTTTATCTTTAATGGCATTTTACATTTTGCTGTATGGCACCGTTCTACATTTCATCTATTCTTATATAAGGCATGATGGCGCAGTGGTAGAAGAAGAAGTAAAAGAAGGCGCAAAGAGTGATTTTGGAGGCCTGCTGGGGCTTATCTTGCTTACAGGATTAATGATGATCTTTGGAATTGCACTATGTGTATTACCGGGAATTTACCTTTGGGTACCACTTTCTGTAGCGCCGGCAATTCTGGTCTTTGGAAGAACTTCTGTTTCTGATGCCATTTCTGAATCTTTTAACCTCATCAAAGATAACTGGTGGATGACATTTTTCACCCTTCTGGTAATGACAATTCTTATGTACCTCATCAGTTTGATTTTCCAGATCCCCCTTTTTATATATTATTTCATTAGAACCTTTACCATGGTTCAGGAAGGTTCTGCGGCAGATCCTTCTTCGCTTTTTGACTGGGTATACGTAGTACTAAATGTTATTTCTTCCCTGTTTCAATACCTGCTAACGGTAATTATGATCGTTGCGGCGGCTTTTATATATTACGATCTCAACGAAAAGAAGAATTTTACCGGTACTTACGAGACGATTTCACAATTAGGTTCTTCAGAAAAAAAATAATGCGAATCCTGTTCCTTTTCCTGTTTTTAAGTATTACCGGCTATGCTTTTAGCGGGAACATGCTCCAAACTTCGGAAAATGTGCAACAGGAAGTCATTTCTGAAACTCAGGCAGCACCTGCTCCATTGGAGTTTGACCGCGAAGAGATCAATTCCCTAAAGCAAGATCCTGAGTTTGACTACACCGAAGTAAAGGTGGAGGAAAACTGGTGGACGAGATTCAAACGTTACCTGCTGTTACAATGGCAAAGGTTTTTAAGCTGGCTTAGCGGTGATCACAATATCAATGAATTTGTGCTCTTCCTGTTCGAATTACTTCCTTACCTGCTCATTGCCGCAATCCTGCTTTTCGCCATCTGGCTTTTTGCAAAACTGAATCCTGCGGGTTCATATCTTAAAGACCCAAAGACGGCAGGTGTATTTCTAAATGAGGAGGAAGAAATCGTGCAATCGCGGAATATCAACAAGCTCATAGAAGAAGCCGTGGCCGCAGGCGATTACCGGCTCGCAGTGCGATTTCATTACCTGTTGATCCTTCAAAAACTGAGTGAAGCCGGGCTTATTGATTATCAATATTCGAAAACGGATGAAGAATATCTAGCCGAAATACAGGCAAAGGAACTCGGGCGTCAGTTTTCTCAAATCACGAGGATCTATGATTTCATCTGGTACGGAAATTTTGCGGTAAGTGCCGGAAATTATCCGCGGGCAAAAAAGGAATTTGAGCAAATGCAGGAACAAATAAAGAAAGGAAATGAGCAAAAAGTATAAAATAGCTTTAGGGTCTTTCCTGCTACTCGTGATGCTCCTCACCTATCTCGAGGCCAGCGAACCACAACCGGTGAACTGGAACAATAGTTTTTCAGCAGCAGACAAAATTCCGCTGGGGACTTACGTTCTTTATGAACAACTCAAAGAGCTTCCTGTAGACTTTGAAACCATCAGCATTCCGCCGTATGAAATGCTCAACAACAATTCGCCCAAAGGGACTTATATTTTCCTAAACGATGCGCTTTATTTCGATGATGAAGAGTTAGATGATCTGTTGGAATGGGTTTCACAGGGAAACTCCCTTTTTCTTTCTGCTGAAAATTACAGTGCAAACATTCTTGATACGCTTAATGTTTCAACCGAGGCAGTCATTCCCGAGGAAAAGCTTTCTTTTAAACCCATAGTGGAACTGGCTCATCCTGATTTTCAAAATGAAGAAGCCTATCTTTTTGATCATGAATCTTATCTTCCCATATTTAAAAAATCTGATTCCGTGGAAGCAACTATTCTTGGCTACGCAGAATTTTCTGAAGGTTCGCTGAAATCTAAAGATCCCAAACCAAATTATCTTCATTTCAGCTTCGGAAAAGGAGAAATCCTTCTGCATTCCACTCCCAAAGCTTTCAGTAATTTTTTCCTGCTGACCGGGGACAATGTAAAATACGCTGAAAAGGCCCTGGCTTACCTTCCGGAAGGGGAAAAGATATACTGGGATCAATATTATAAAACAGGAAAAGCCTTTTACACTTCTCCGCTTTACATTCTGCTCAATAACAAGCCGCTCAAATGGGCCTACTATTTTACCCTTTTTGGATGTTTATTATTTATTCTTTTTGAAGGAAAGCGCAAGCAACGCAGCATACGGGTGATAAAGCCGTTAGAAAACCAAACGGTGCATTTTACCCGCACCATTTCGGGACTGTACCTGGATAAAAAAGACTATAAAAAGATTGCTTCAAAAAAGATTGCTTTATTTTTGGAATACATCCGTACCACACTGCGAATTCCCACAGCTGAAACGAACCCCGACTTTTATCAAAAAGTGGCTTCGGGCAGTGGAAATTCAGAAGAGGAAGTGAAAAAATTATTTGCACAAATACGGGAGACCGAAAGCAAAAATACTATCGATAAAAATGAACTGCTGAAGCTAAATTCGGCCATAGAGACTTTCAAAAACAAAAAGTAATGGAAAACGAAGAAATACGAGAGGAAGAATTGCAATTTGACAACAGGATTCCGCTGGAGGACCTCAAGGAATCTGTAGAAAATTTAAAATCTCAGCTTTCCGGAGTAATTATAGGGCAGGAAGAATTCATTGAACTTTTGATTGTAAGCTTACTGGCTAATGGCCACGTACTTATTGAAGGTGTGCCGGGAGTTGCTAAAACCATTACAGCAAAACTTTTTGCACGCACCTTAGAAACAGATTTTAGCAGGGTACAATTTACTCCAGATCTTATGCCCAGTGACGTGCTGGGCACCTCTGTATTCAATTCAAAAAGTTCCACTTTTGAATTCAAAAAAGGGCCGGTGTTTTCAAATATTGTACTTATAGATGAAATTAACCGCGCCCCGGCAAAAACACAGGCTGCACTCTTTGAAGTAATGGAAGAACGCCAGATCACCATTGACGGCCGTGAATACAAAATGCCGCCACCGTTCATGGTGGTTGCCACTCAAAACCCTGTAGAACAGGAAGGAACTTATGCCCTGCCCGAGGCGCAGTTAGACCGTTTCCTATTCAAAATATCTGTGAAATATCCATCTCTTGAAGACGAGGTGAAGATCCTGCAAACCCATCACGAGCGAAAGGGAATCGCACCGCAATCTCAGATTAAAGCCGTGCTAACTCCTGAAAAACTTGAAAAATTACGGGAGCAAATTCAGGAAATTAGAGTGGAGGAAAAACTTTTGCAGTACATCGCCGAAATCGTTACCAAAACCCGAAATCATCCTCACCTTTTCCTTGGCGGTTCCCCACGGGCATCATTGGCCATCATGAACTCCTCTAAAGCCTATGCCGCCATAAAAGGAAGGGATTTTGTCATTCCTGAAGATATTAAGAAAGTGCTGGTTCCCGTGCTGGGACACCGCATCATTCTTTCTCCCGAAAGAGAAATGGAAGGCATGAGTGCGGCAAATGTTATTGAAATGATCGCACAATCCATAGAAATTCCGCGTTAAGGTGATCAAGTTCATAAAATCCCTCTACCTGCACAAAAGGTTCTTTGTAGCCATATTTGCTTTGGCCGTAGGATTTCTTGTTTCATATTGGTTTCCGCCACTCTATCCGGTTTTATGGATGATCTCCGTGCTTTTCCTGCTGTTGTTTATATTTGACTGCATTGCGCTCTTTAAAACAAAAGCCGTTACTGCAGAAAGAATTCTTCCGGAGAAATTTAGTAACAGTGATGAAAACCCGGTACTGGTAAAGCTCAGAAATAAATTATCTTTTGATGTCTATTCCGAAGTTATAGACGAAATTCCTGTACAGTTTCAAAAAAGGGATTTTTTGAGGAAAATTAAAATTCCTGCAAAAAAGGAAGTTTCCTTCGAATATTTTCTTCGACCTGTTGAGCGCGGGGAGTATATTTTCGGAAAACTAAACGTGTACAGCGCTACAAAAATAAAACTGGCGAAAAAGCGCGAATCTTTCCAGGAGGAACAAATGGTAAAGGTGTATCCCTCCTTCATCCAGATGAAAAAGTATGATTTCCTCGCCATTGATAATCGCATTTCTCTCTTCGGAATGAAAAAGATCAGGAAGATTGGGCATACGATGGAGTTTGAGCAAATCAAAGATTATGTTTTGGGTGATGATGTGCGCAGCATCAACTGGAAAGCTACTGCAAAACAAGGGAATTTGATGGTAAACCAGTTTCAGGACGAAAAGTCGCAGCCGGTGTATTCTGTAATCGACAGCAGCAGAGCGATGAAAATGCCTTTTGAAGGACTTAAACTGCTCGACTATGCCATTAACAGTTCGCTGGCATTCTCCAACATCGCGCTGAAGAAAAAGGACAAAGTTGGCATGCTTTCGTTTTCGAATAAGATTGGAACTCTCATTCCTGCCACCTCGAAAAATTCACAACTCAATAATATTCAGGAGAGTTTATACAATATCAACACTGAGTTTCGGGATGCCGATTTTGGCCTGCTTTATGCTCATGCAAGAAGAAGGATCACGCATCGCAGCCTTTTGATGCTCTACACTAATTTTGAACATATTAGCAGCCTGCAACGGCAACTTCCCTACCTTCTGGCTTTAAACCGCAATCACCTGCTCGTGGTCATCTTCTTTGAAAATTCTGAGCTGGAAACCATGATCAATTCCGAAGCAACAAGCATACCTGAAGTGTTTGATCAAACCATCGCACAACAATTTGCTTATGATAAACGCCTCATGACGCGAGAGCTTCAAAAATATGGAATACAAACCGTTCTCACCAGGCCAGAAGATCTCACTGTGAATACTATTAACAAATACCTGGAAATTAAAAAGCGCGGACTTCTATAGCTCCTGAAGCGCACTTTTGTATGCCTCCAAAGCTCGTTGGCGGGCAAATTTATGTTCTACTATAGGAGGAAGATAATCTGCCGTAAAATTGGGGATCCATTTCTTTACATATTTAAGCTCAGGATCAAATTTCTTAAGCTGTTCTGATGGATTAAAGATGCGAAAATAAGGTGCAGCATCACAACCAGTTCCCGCGGCCCACTGCCAGTTTCCGTTATTGCTGGCCAGTTCATAATCCAGCAGTTTTTGTGCAAAATAAGCTTCTCCCCAGCGCCAGTCGATGAGTAAATGTTTTGTAAGAAAGCCCGCTACCACCATGCGAACCCGGTTGTGCATCCACCCGGTTTTATTTAGTTGTCTCATTCCCGCATCAACCATTGGATATCCCGTTTCGCCTTTGCACCACAACTTAAATTCCTGCTCATTATTCCGCCACTGGATCTTGTCATACTTTTTCTTGAAGTTGCTGTGTTCCACTTCCGGAAAATGGTACAGGATCATCATAAAGAATTCCCTCCAGATCAATTCATTGAGCCAGGTTTCATTTACTTCTGAAGCCATTTTTACCAGTTGGCGCACACTCACGGTTCCAAACCGAAGATAAATTCCGGCGTAGGAAGTACCCTCGATTGCCGGAAGATTACGGGTTTCGGCATAGTTGGAAATGATCTCTTCAGAAGTATTTAATTTCGGTATTTCTGAAAGTACCTCGTCAAATCCCATTTTTGAAAGTTCAGGAAAGGGAAAATTTGAGGAATACAGGGCAGAAAGATGCTCTTCACTGGGAAAATTCTTCACTCCTTCCCTTTTGTAATGGTGTTTCCACTGCTTGGAATAAGGCGTGAAAACCTTGTAAGGAGTTCCGTCAGGTTTTGTAATTTCCTCTTTTTCCCAAATTACCTGGTCTTTAAAACTTCGGAAATTTATGCCATTTTTGGATAGGTACGTCTTCACCTTTTCATCCCTGTTTATGGCGTACGGCTCATAATCATGATTTGTAAAGACTTCAGAAACATTAAACTTTTCGGCCAGTTCTTTAAAAGCAGCCAAAGGCGTATCATGTAATATGATTAGGGAAGAATCATATTTTTTCAGTTCCTCGTCGAGCTCTTTCAGGGCTTTGTAGATAAAATTCACCCTTTTATCAGCCGGATCTTCCAGGGTCTTCAGAATATCTTTATCAAACACAAAAACAGGCAGTACGGGTTTACCGCTTTGAAGTGCCTCGAAAAGTCCGTGGTTATCAAACAGCCGAAGATCTCTGCGAAACCAGAATATATTCACCATATCTTTATTACTTTCTTTTTCTGAAAGGTGCATATTTCCTGTTTTTATACCCATGATAACTACTGCTGATAAATAAGACTCCGGCGACGATCAATGCCCACCATTGCACTACAGGTGCTTCATTCCAGTTGGCAACTGCTATTGCCACGAGCCCCCAAACACCTACCAGTGCAAATTCACGCATGTTTCTCGTCCATGTAATAATGAGATTTACGATTCCCGCAATTCCTATCAATATTACCGTCCAGATAACTTCTGAAATTCTAAAGCCATTCCAGCCGATCTTTGTGAGATATGCAGCTACATTGGCAATAAGCGCCAGGGTGATCCACCCGGAATACAATGAAAAAGGCCACCACAGAAAAGCAATCCTTGGAAGCGGAAGATCATCAAGTTCCATTCTTGTATTTAGAATAATTTTTATGAGGGAAAATAAAAGTACGATCATAATCAACACCGAAATTCCGGTGTAATCATACAACCAGGTGACGATCCAGGCGCAATTTGCAATGCAGGAAATAACAAACCACCACCCAACTTGCATCACCACTTCATCTGATTCTTTAGCTCCTGAAAACAAGCTCCTTCCCTGATAAACAATAAAACCCGCCAGACTAAGATAGATCAATCCCCAAATGGAAAAAGCATAGCCCGCCGGAGTAAAAAGATTCTCATACTGCGCAGAGACACTGCCCATCGTGTTGCCGTTGAAAATTCCCGTATTGGCGAGATAATTTATTACCACGACCACAAGGAAAGCAATTGCGTTTGAAACCTGAAGTACTTTTTTCATGATCTTTCTTCCTTTATTTTATAGAATCTTCCTGTTTAAATGTGAAGCTATGCAAAAATTTTTCTTTTACTTAGAACGTACTTGTAGATCAATAAGTTGAGAAGGATTAGTTCCATTCCGTAGAAAGTGTCTTCAACAGGAATTGTCCCAATCCTAAAACCCATAAATTCATTACTATTGTACCACACCACCTCTTCCTCAATGCCTGTTCCTGTAAGAACCCCATTTACCAGGAAGAACGGAATGAGTAAAACAGCATAAATCACATAGAACTTTCCCAGCCATTTGACCCTAAGGACCCATTTAGCAACAGCAAGCAGGGCCGCGAAACTTAAAAATGTGGTTACGGTGTATAATTTATTAAAATATAACATGCCGAAACTTAAGAGGAGCGTAATTAATACAACAGTAACAACCTTTTCTGTCTTTCCCCAAAGCACGTCACCCATGAAAATGTCAAGGCAATGGTACGTAAAGACACAGGCGTATGGAATACAAAAGAAGAAGAGGATTTCCTCAATGGGAAGATTAAAGATTTCCAGCCCCACCAGGTACCGCGGATTAAATCCCCAGACTCCAAGATGTGTAAAATAAATATCCCAGGCTATAAAAATAATTCCTGAAATAACTACAGCCGGAAAAAACGCACCCCAGGTTTTATGGAAGTTAAGTTTGGGATGAAAAGAAAAAATAAACGGAATGATTATCGTAAAGAAATTGACCAGCAGGTAAGTAAAATTCATTTCCCGGATTTTTGTCCACGAAAATATTTTACCGGTACCCACAGCATTCCAAAACATTCGCCATCTTCTTTACCTATGTGCTTGTGGTGCATTTTGTGCGCCCTTCTTATCCCTTTAAAATAAGGATTATCTGCTTTTCGAAGCAGTTTAAATCTTTGGTGAATAAAAATGTCATGAACTACGAAATATGCAGTTCCATATAAGGTGATTCCAAGGCCTATCCAGAACAGGTAATTATACCCGTTTTCCATTCCGAAGTAAAGACAAAGAATCCCTGGAATCGCAAAAATCAAAAAGAAAAAATCATTGTGCTCAAAGAACCCTGAAGACTCTTTTTTGTGATGATCTTTGTGCAAAGACCAAAGCAGGCCGTGCATAATGTACTTATGCGTAAACCAGGCAACGCCTTCCATTGCTAGAAATGCTGCCAGAACTATGAGAATATTAATGAAAACTGTCATAAGTTCAATTTACTAAAATCTGATTTATTTCTCAATCTTTTATTATTTCTTTCTCACTGCGGGAAAGGGATCCATTCTCTAAAAGAAAGGTACGAATAGCTTTTTTGAGACTTCTATCTTCTATAGCAGAAAGATTGTGGATTAGGAATTGTTGATCTTCTTCCACATCATCTTTATAACCTAAGAACGAAGGTGCCTGGGTTTGTGCCGAAAATCTCAGAAACCTTAGTTCCACATTATCACTGTCCATTGTAATCGCATCATTCAGTATTCCTTTCCCGTCTTTAAAAAGAGACATTTTCTTAAACGGACTAAAAACATGTTTCGCCATAATCATGGTTGCCACTCCTTTATACCCCAGCCACAAAGGCTCTTCCTGATATGGTTCCAGAATGCTGATCATTTTTTCACAAGCACTCTCATTTTTTGGTGCCTGCTCATATAATAACCTTATTTCATCAAGATCAGGTTCTGAGGGATTCGGGTGAAAGACCATTAAGGCAATTAACATCAAAAACTTCATACGATCCTCATTTTACACTCTACCAGGCTGTTTAGCATTAGCTGCATTTTTTTTCCATTGTTGATCCTTATCCTTTCCTGCATAATTCGCTGTGCAGGTAATTTTTTAATCTTATTGAATAAGGCGCGGTAATAAACATAGGCAAGGTAAACTCCGCCTTTAGACGAGGCCGGCAACTTTCTTATTCCGCAGAGGGCAAGAACGAAATCTTCTTCAATCTCTTTCTCTATTTTCTGCTTTTCTTCTTTTGAAAAATTAGCAAGATCTACATCAGGAAAATAGCTTCTCCCTAGAGATTGGTAATCTTCCTTTAAATCTCTCAAAAAGTTCACTTTTTGAAACGCAGCCCCAAGTTTCATCGCAAAATATTCCAGTTCATGGTAAAGCTTCATATTCCCTTCGGTAAAAACATGAAGACACATAAGCCCCACTACTTCAGCAGAACCAAGTATATATTCTTCGTACTTTTCCGGGGTATAATCCACTTTTTTAAGATCCATTTCCATACTGTTCAGGAATGTTTCGATAAGCTCGGTACTAATATTATAGTCATGTACCGCCTGCTGAAAAGAATTCAGAATTGGGTTTACAGATATCTTATGTTCTAAAGCCTCATAAGTATCTATTTTTAACTGGGACAGCATATACTCCTGGTCATATCCCTCAAAACTGTCCACAATTTCGTCGGCAAGTCGCACAAAGCCATAAATGGCATAAATAGCACCTCTCAACCGGCTGTGCAAAAAGTAGATACCAAGTGAAAAACTGGTGCTATAGGTTTGGGTAGTACATTTGCTGACCTGCGCCGACAAATTATCATACAGTGACTTCATTCTTCTGTTTTTTGAGGTATTTCATTAATTGTTCTGCCGCTATTTTGCCAGAAATGAGCGATGGTGGCACGCCGGGTCCTGGAACTGTTAACTGCCCTGCATAGAATAAATTCCTGACCTTCTTATTTCTGATCTTTGGCTTGAGCACGGCTGTCTGGCGCAGGGTATTTGCAAGTCCGTAGGCGTTTCCTTTATACGAATGATAATCTGCAATAAAATCACTCACACAATAACTTCTCTTATAGTCTACAAATTGTTCAATATCTTCGCCCACCTGGTCTTCCAGGCGCTGCATCATAATCTTGTAATACTTCTCCCGCAACTCTTCACCATCTTCCAGTCCCGGTGCAAGCGGCATAAGTAGAAAAAGGTTTTCGTGACCATCGGGAGCAACACTTTTATCGGTTTGGGAAGGACAGCATACATAAAACAATGGCTTCTCAGGCCATTTTGGATGCTTATAAATTTCTTCGGAATGCTGAAAAAGTTCTTCCTCAAAAAAGAGGGTGTGGTGCTTAATATTTTTCAGCTTTTTTGAGAGGCCTATATAGTAGATGAGGCAGGAGGGAGCAAATGTCCTGGAATCCCAGTAATCTTCTTTATAATTACGAAGAGAAGCCGGTAATAATTCCTTTTCCACGTGATGATAGTCTGCCGCGGCCACCACAGCATCAAATTCTATTTCAGTACCATTTACTCTAATACCTTTTGCTCTTTTTTCCTGTACAACGATCTCTTCAACTGCAGCGTCAAAATGAAAGTGCACTCCATTTTCCTTTCCCACTTTCATCATCGCTTCTATTACTTTCCCAAAACCACCCATGGGGTACCAGGTTCCTAAAGTCAATCCGGCATAATTCATAAGGCTGTAAAGGGCCGGAGTATCCTGCGGCATGGCTCCCAGAAACAACACGGGGAATTCCATTAATGCAATCAACTTTGGGTTTGAAAAATATTTTCGCACATGCTTACTAAAGGAAGAAAAAACCTGAAGCCTAAAAGCACCTTTTATAAAGTCTACATCGGCAAATTCGGTTAAAGAAAGCCCCGGCATATAGACCAGGTCTTTCATGCCTTTGTCATACTTGAATTTTGCTTCTTTCATAAAGGCTTTCAACTTCTTTGAGCTGCCTTCTTCTATAGAATCAAAAAGTTCACAGAGTTTAGAAAAGTCATCTGGCACCGGGAGCGTTTCCTTATTTTTAAAAATGATTTCAAACGCAGGGTCCAGTAACTTTAGATCATAGAGATCCTTCACCGCGTATCCAAAATCCTGAAAGAATTTTTCAAATACATCAGGCATCCAGTACCAACTGGGCCCCATATCAAAAGTATAACCGTTAGAAGTTTCAAACTGCCTGGCACGCCCGCCGCCACTGGAATTTTTCTCATAAACATGTACGTCATGACCTTCAGAAGAAAGATATGCCGCCGCACTTAATCCTGAAAAACCCGAACCAATTACTGCTATTCTAGACATTTTTTAATCTTTTCAGGTTTAATGGGTTTGTTTAATTCCTGTTCAAGGCTGGCTACAGAATCTAAGACTTTTGTTTTAGATCTTGTTCTAAGTTGCCCCAGAAGTTTCTTGTTACCTGAAATGAATATCTCCTGCCCGGGCAAATCTTCTTCCATTAAAGAAATATATTCCTGCGCGTCTTCCGGCAAGTCATAATGAACCATGAAAAACAGGATTTTGTTAGGTGAAGTGTCCTTTGCTGCTTCCACCATAGAATCAAATGGCAAATTGGCTCCAAGATAATTTACTTTTTTCCCTGCCGACTTTATTAGGTAACTGGCAAGAAGCAATCCTGTTTCATGAAATTCGTTTTCCGGCAGGAATAACAACCAGGACTCACTTCCAGGTTCTGCGGGCGGCAGTGCATCAATTGCGGTAAACAATTTTTGCCGAAGCAAATTACTAATGAAGTGCTCCCGTGCCGGTGGCACCGTGTTTCCTGCCCACATGAGCCCGAGACGGGTCAACATAGGATGAATTACCTCAAGGTAAGCATCCCTCATTCCATAACGCAAAAGGCAATGTGAAAAAATTTTTTCAAAATGAGCCTCATCAAAATCCATCCCGGCAGCTATGAGCTGGGAAATAAAGAACTCATTGATCTCATTGCCGCGATGCTTTTCTTCATATTCTTGAATAAGAGCGAATATCTTTTCATTGGGCATAGAGCCAATCTGTGATATTTTATATCCAGACTGCGTAAGGGTTACGATATTAAGCAATCTTCGTAACTGCGAATTATCGTAATACCTTGTATTTCCTGAAGAGCGACTAGGCTCCAATGCCTGGTACCGCTGCTCCCATACCCGAATGGTATGGGCTTTAATGCCAGAAAATTTCGAAAGCTGCGAAATTGAAAATTGATCCACTTGTTTAGCTTATTACCCACAAATTTAAACAAGAAAATGGGATAGCAAATAGAATTAAGATAATATTAGCAGATGATCCTATTGAAAATCAAATGAAAACTCACTAGTCGTCTGTTCTCACAAGGTTTTCCTATCGAAAGATTTGTTTAATATTAAGTTTCTTTTTACTACTCCTGCATCTTAACTTTATACCGTTTTAAAAAGGTGCATTTGAGCAATAATTCTTAAATTTGGCCTTGCTTATGGAAGAAAGAAAACATACCAATAAAATCGTATTAAGCAGGGGCATCAAGCTAATGGCTGCGTCCTTACCCCTTGCATTTATTGGCCCGGTAGTACTTTTTAGCAGTTTCAAAAATCAAGATCATCCATATTTTATCCCGGTGCTTATTTTTGCGCTGCTGGCAATGAGCGCTGCCATTTTTTTGATGTTCCTGGGGATAAAAAAGATCATGAAATCGCTTTTCGGCTAAATATTCTAAGTTTTTCTACTTTTACGCAGCAAAAAATGGAAAAATAAAGAGAAATTTTTGCAACGCAATCTTCCAATCACACTTGATCTTTGAAAATATTATCTTTGACAAAAATTTCACTTGAAAACCACTTTTTTAGCCCTCTTTCTGTTTTTAACTTCATTTCTAAATGCCCAGGAAAATTTCATTATTAAAGGTGTTGTAAAAGATGCCGCTAATAATGAAAAGCTTGCCGGCGTTAATATTCTTTTCCCCGATCTTGGCACGGGAACCACCACCAATAATTATGGGTTTTACTCTATAAAGGTACCGGAAGGAACTCGTACAGTAACTGTAACATATCTGGGTTATACTTCCATATCGCGGGAAATTTTAGTTTCAGAAAACACGACGCTTGATTTCAATCTTCAGGAAACTTCAGAAAACCTGGAAGAAGTGATCATCACCGAAAATGTAGAGCGGCTTAACATTAAAAGCCCTGAAATGAGTGTCAATAAGCTGGAAATTAGCACCATCCAGAAGTTACCGGTGGTCTTTGGCGAAGTAGACATTGTGAAATCCCTGTTACTCTTACCCGGCGTTTCCAATGCCGGCGAAGGTTCTTCGGGCTTTAATGTGCGTGGCGGTGCGGCAGACCAGAACCTGATACTGCTGGACGAAGCGACAATTTATAATGCTTCACACCTGTTCGGACTTTTTTCGGTCTTTAATCCAGATGCAATTAAAAACCTGAAGCTCTATAAAGGCGGAATTCCGGCAGAATTTGGCGGAAGAGTTTCTTCAGTACTCGACATTTATCAAAAAGACGGAAATAGCAAGAAGTTTGAAGCTAGAGGCGGAATTGGCCTTATTTCCAGTCGGCTGCTGGCTGAAGGTCCACTGGTAAAAGACAAAGGTTCTTTTCTCGTTGGCGGCCGAAGTTCTTATGCTCATTTATTTCTGAAACTTACAGATAACGACAATTCAGCCTACTTTTACGACTTGAATACCAAGCTAAGCTACCGGCTTGATGACGAAAACACACTACTTTTCTCTGGTTATTTTGGAAGAGATGTATTTAATATTGCCGACAGCTTTAACAACCTTTACGGCAATGCTGTGTTTAATCTGCGCTGGAATCACGTAATGACAGACAATGTTTTTACAAACCTTAGCATGATCTACAGTGATTACTACTATGGTTTAACTCTGGGTTTTGTCGGTTTCAACTGGAACAGCGGAATTAAAAACTTTAATTTTAAATACGATATTGACCATTATCTCAACGAAAACCTCGAATTAAACTACGGAATACAGAATACCTATTATGAATTCAATCCGGGGGAAATTGAACCAAATTCGGAAAGTTCAGGAATAAATTACCAGGAACTCGTTAAGAAATACGCTTTTGAAAGTGCAGCTTACCTTTCATTTCAGCATACTTTTTCTGAGTATTTTTCAGCAGAATACGGGTTAAGATACAGTACGTTCTTTCGTCTAGGCCAGGAGGAGTTAAACCTGTATGAAAATGATCTTGCGGTGAGGTATAATCCCACCTTCGGCATATACGAATCTGTTGATCCCATGGTTACCAGATCACTTTCTAAGAATAAAGTAGAGAAATTCTTCGGAAACCTGGAGCCACGCTTGTCCATGTCTTATAGCTTTAACGATAATCAAGCGGTGAAATTGAGCTATAACAGGATGACCCAGTATTTACACTTGATCACGAATACGAGTTCCCCCACGCCGCTTGACGTATGGGCTCCCAGCGGAAAATATATAGATCCGCAGCTACTTGATCAGTTTGCTGTTGGCTATTTTCAAAACTTGGAAAATGAACTATGGTCGGTGGAAGTAGAAGCTTTCTACAAGAAAATTCAAAACCGCCTGGATTATATTGACGGCGCAAATTTAGTAGCGAATGATGCAATTGAGCGGGTTTTACTGGAAGGAGAAGCACGGGCTTACGGTCTTGAGCTCCTGCTCAGGAAGAACAGAGGCCGATTTTCAGGGTGGCTGGCATATACGTTGTCCCGCTCTGAACAGCGTACGCCCGGAAGAACAACAATCGAACCGGGAATTAACAATGGTGCATGGTATAAAACGCCATACGATAAAACGCATGATCTTTCTGTAACAATGACTTATGAACTTAGTCAAAAATGGCTGTTAAGTTCTAGTTTTATCTTTCAAACCGGCTTGCCCACTACATACCCTACAGCCCAATACAGCTTTGAAAATCTCAATATTCCGGTTTATTCTTCCAGGAATAGTAACAGGCTGCCCTCTTACCACCGCCTTGATATTTCAGCAACTTATACGCCCAATCCTTCCAAAGAAAAGGGCTACGAATCCTCCTGGAATTTTGGCATTTATAATGTTTACAACAGGAAGAATGCAGTCTCAATAAGTTTTAGAGAGAATGAAGACACAAGAGTGAATGAGGCGGTGCGGCTGTCGCTCTTTGGAATCATTCCTTCGGTTACTTATAACTTTAAATTTTAAAAAATGAAGAGGTTCAAAAATGGTATTTTCGCGCTCCTTTTATTAGTTTCTGCCGCGAGTTGTGAAGAGGTGGTAGATATAGATCTGGAAGAATCTCAACCCAGGCTGGTCATTGAAGCTTCTCTTGTTTGGAATGAAGAAGACCTTCAAATGCCGCTGTATATAAAATTGAGTACCACCGCGCCTTATTTTGATGAAGAAATCCCTCCGGTAGAAAATGCGGTCATTAGTATTCATGACGGCTTCGGAAATAAATACTTCTTCTATGAAATAGAACCAGGGCTGTACAAGAATGATGGTTTCATTCCAAACACCGAAGCAACTTATGAGCTAGAGGTGACTTACAATGAAGAACTTTACGTAGCAACTGCCTCTTTTGTAACTGCTCCCGAAATAGAAGAAATTGAACAGGACAACAATGGCGGATTTACAGGAGACGAAACAGAAATAAGAGCCTATTTTACAGATCCTGAAGGAAAAGGAGATTATTATCTATTCAGGTTTTATCACGATGATTTGTCTTTTCAAATATATGATGACGAACTTATAGACGGCAACCGCACCTTTGCATTTTTTAGCGACGAAGACCTTAAGCCGGGAGATGATGTGGCTCTTGAGCTCCAGGGCATTTCTGAACAATTCTATGAATATCTATTTCTACTACGCTCACAGGCAGGAACAGGTGGCGGTCCATTTCAAACACAGCCCACGCTCGTAAGAGGCAATATTATAAACGTAAGCAATCCAGAAAATTTTCCTTTCGGATTTTTTCGAATGTCAGAAAAAGACGTTTTGACATACGAGATCCAATGATCTATCAAAAATGGCATTTTCTTGAACTCTTCCTTAATAAAGAATGTTTGTTTAGAATAATATTCAGAAATGACATTTTTGGAGGGTTTTCAGTTTCAATGGCTGAAAAACTCCGTGTTCAGAAGCAGGAAAGCTCATATTTCTTACTGATTGGCATAAGTACCCTGCGCATATCTACCTGTAATCTTCCTGCTGGCCGATCTGCAGGTAGTAGGAAAATCAGAAAAGTACAAACAGTTGGGCAGTCCCTGATTTGTAAATGTGATCCTGACAGAGCCTTTTGATTTGCCATTCCAGCCTGTGAAAAAGTAATCTGCCTTTATCTCTGTAGGTCTCTGCTGTGCATCTTTTGAAAGTATTTGCACATTATCAATACTACCCTCATGATAGCGGTTGAAATTCCATTGCCTGGAATTTTCATATACAAGATCCTCTACAAGCTTTTTGAAGTCCTGGTTTGCAGAAATTGATTTGACTTTTGTTCTTTCTCTCTCTTTGATCAAAGCCTCTATTCTTATAGGCATCTTATTTAATGCAAGTAATCTTAGGTTTTCTTCAAATTGTTTGAGGCCGGCACTATTACACCCATTCATCCTGATAAGAGCAGCCATATCCATGTGTACTGCTTTCATTTCTCCCATTCTCTTTGCGGTCCCACCCCAAACATCGGAATTGTCCATTAGAGATAAGACATTCTTCAATTGAAATTTTTCCAAATCCTTCATGGCTCTATACATTGCTGGTGCTGCATACACGCCTGTCGGTTCCATCTTATAGGATGTACAGGTTCTATTAATAACTATACCAAATCCGTTTTTAGTTATCGTTTCACTTGCACAAACCTGTGTCATTAGTTGAATTTTATCTGGAGGAAGATTTGCTGCACAATATTCGGAATAATTGGAAATATATGCATTGAACAACATTCCGAAGAACATATCTTCCCGTTGAAAAGGAAGTGCGCTGAAATTCCCCATGAAAATATCGGTCAGTTCAACTTCATAGTTAAGACCTTTTGCTGAAAAATCAGGTATTAGAACACTCCTATTACTGTTATGACTGAATTTATTACTTCTGAAATTAACAAGCGAATTTGAGGCAAATTCCTCTTGGGCAACTTCTCGTGAGGCCCCAAACTCATCAGCTTTACCCGAAAAAGCCAGAAAAATGGAAAGAAAAATAAGAACTTTTTTCATGATAGTTTATTTAGATGATCCCTGCTACCATACAGGAAATTAAAACCAATTTACCAATAGCCGTAGATGAACTCAAGCTTTAATAAGCAAGTGGAGGTAATTATTTATTATCTGTTGATGTAATGCAAATAGCTGTATATTTAAACATCCTGATTGCACCAGTTGCTATTACCATTTGTGCGAGTGATCACAAGAACATTTAGAAGATGTCCATATGTTGTGTAGAATTCTCTCAGCCCGAAGTGAGCTGATATTTTTACAGTAGAGTTTACTGCAAAAAAAAAGCCCATATCATGTGATAAGTGCTTTCCAAAAAAGGTGGCACCCTCTCCCGATAGCTATCGGGACTATCGGGGCTCCCATAAGGTGCAGTACTCCCGAAGCCTCGGGACGAAAAGCCTGCAGTTCTCCCTTTGCCCTGTCAACTGGACAAGCTTGAAAATACGAGATGGAAATACAAGATGGCGCGGATTTGTAATCCGTTCCGTGCCGAGACATAATTCGATTCATATCATTTCATGAAAAAGCCTCAACACTGCAGTTGAGGCTTTCAAAAAAGGCGGCGATCCTTCGACTTCGCTCAGGACAGGCCAAGCTCTTCATATACCTTTTTCTAAACAAAAAAAGCACCTATCTTTCGATAGGTGCTTTCTAAAAAAAAGGCGGCGACATACTCTCCCACGAGATGCAGTACCATCTGCGCTAACGGGCTTAACTTCTCTGTTCGGAATGGGAAGAGGTGAGCCCCGTTGCTATAACCACCTTAAGTCTTTAGTGTGCAGTCCCAAGTCTTCAGTAAACAGTAATAACCGCTAACTGTGACTCAATAACTGCCAACTCTAATATTGTTGACATACTTAAAGAATAAGAATAAAGAAAACATGTTGAGCAAAGGTCATTTTAAGCTTTAGGTTGTTCCTCCGGCCCTTCTTTCCCCCATTGGGGGCCAGGGGGCCGGAAGTGCACTAAGCTGTACGGATTATTAGTATCACTCGGCTATGACATTGCTGCCTTTACACCTGTGACCTATCAACGTGGTGGTCTCCCACGATCCTTTAAAGAAATCTCATCTTGTGGTGGGTTTCGCGCTTATATGCTTTCAGCGCTTATCCCTTCCCAACGTAGCTACCCAGCAGTGCTCCTGGCGGAACAACTGGTACACCAGAGGTTAGTCCAACTCGGTCCTCTCGTACTAGAGTCAGATCCACTCAAATTTCTAACGCCCACTGTAGATAGAGACCGAACTGTCTCACGACGTTCTGAACCCAGCTCGCGTGCCACTTTAATGGGCGAACAGCCCAACCCTTGGGACCTTCTCCAGCCCCAGGATGTGACGAGCCGACATCGAGGTGCCAAACCCCCCCGTCGATGTGAGCTCTTGGGGGAGATCAGCCTGTTATCCCCGGAGTACCTTTTATCCTTTGAGCGATGGCCCTTCCATGCGGAACCACCGGATCACTATGCTCTACTTTCGTACCTGATCGACCTGTATGTCTCTCAGTCAAGCTCCCTTATGCCATTGCACTCTACGCACGGTTACCAAGCGTGCTGAGGGAACCTTTAGAAGCCTCCGTTACTCTTTTGGAGGCGACCACCCCAGTCAAACTACCCACCAAGCACTGTCCTTCAAGTTCATGAAGTTAGGCTTCGAACAAGTAAAGGGTGGTATTTCAACAATGACTCCACACCGCCTGGCGACGGCGCTTCAAAGTCTCCCACCTATCCTACACATCACTTGTCCAAAGTCAATACTAAGCTATAGTAAAGGTTCACGGGGTCTTTTCGTCCCACAGCGGGTAATCGGCATCTTCACCGATACTACAATTTCACCGAGCTCATGGCTGAGACAGTGTCCAGATCGTTGCACCATTCGTGCAGGTCGGAACTTACCCGACAAGGAATTTCGCTACCTTAGGACCGTTATAGTTACGGCCGCCGTTTACTGGGGCTTCAATTCAATGCTTCGCACGAATGCTAACATCTCCTCTTAACCTTCCAGCACCGGGCAGGTGTCAGACCCTATACGTCATCTTTCGATTTAGCAGAGTCCTGTGTTTTTGATAAACAGTCGCCTGGACCTCTTCACTGCGGCCCTACCGAAGTAGGGCGACCTTTCTCCCGAAGTTACAGGTCTATTTTGCCTAGTTCCTTAGCCATGAATCTCTCGAGCACCTTAGAATTCTCATCCCAACTACCTGTGTCGGTTTGCGGTACGGGCTGCTTATGCTCGCTTTTCTTGGAAGTCGATCCTCAGGATTATCACCGCCGCCGTAGCTTTGGTGTACTATCGGGGTGTTACCACTCCCTTCAACGCACTATTCCGTCAGTGCGCACCTAATTCTCGCCTCCGTCACTTTTAACGCAAAGCAGGTACCAGAATATTAACTGGTTGTCCATCGACTACCCCTTTCGGGTTCGCCTTAGGCCCCGACTAACCCTCAGCTGATTAGCATAGCTGAGGAAACCTTAGTCTTTCGGTGTGCGGGTTTCTCGCCCGCATTATCGTTACTTATGCCTACATTTTCTTTTGTAACCAATCCAGCATACCTCGCAGTACACCTTCTACTTTGTTACAATGCTCCCCTACCACTTACAACTTACGTTGCAAATCCATAGCTTCGGTAATATGTTTATGCCCGATTATTATCCATGCCGAACCGCTCGACTAGTGAGCTGTTACGCACTCTTTAAATGAATGGCTGCTTCCAAGCCAACATCCTAGCTGTCTAAGCAGTTCAACCGCGTTTATTCAACTTAACATATATTTGGGGACCTTAGCTGATGGTCTGGGTTCTTTCCCTCTCGGACATGGACCTTAGCACCCATGCCCTCACTGATTAAAAACATTTTATAGCATTCGGAGTTTGTCAGGAATTGGTAGGCGGTGAAGCCCCCGCATCCAATCAGTAGCTCTACCTCTATAAAACTATTTAATCGCTGCACCTAAATGCATTTCGGGGAGTACGAGCTATTTCCGAGTTTGATTGGCCTTTCACCCCTACCCTCAGGTCATCCCAAGACTTTTCAACGTCAACGGGTTCGGTCCTCCACTATGTGTTACCACAGCTTCAACCTGCCCAAGGGTAGATCACACGGTTTCGCGTCTAACACTACCAACTATAGCGCCCTGTTCAGACTCGCTTTCGCTACGGCTCCAGGTCTTAAACCCTTAACCTTGCTGGCAACGTTAACTCGTAGGCTCATTATGCAAAAGGCACGCCGTCACCCCTAAAGGCTCCGACCGCTTGTAAGCGTATGGTTTCAGGATCTATTTCACTCCCTTGTTCAGGGTTCTTTTCACCTTTCCCTCACGGTACTGGTTCACTATCGGTCTCTCAGGAGTATTTAGCCTTAGCGGATGGTCCCGCCAAATTCATACAGGGTTTCTCGTGCCCCGCACTACTCAGGATACTGCTATGGTTAATGATCTTTACCTGTACCGGGCTATCACCGTCTATGGCCACTCTTTCCAAAGTGTTCCAGTTCATTACACAACCAATCTCGCAGTCCTACAACCCCAGCAGGCCCGTAAGCCTACTGGTTTGGGCTAATGCGCGTTCGCTCGCCACTACTAGCGCAATCACTATTGTTTTCTTCTCCTCCGGGTACTTAGATGTTTCAGTTCTCCGGGTTCGCCTCCCTTACAGGATACTATACCTTCAGTATAGTGGGTTGCCCCATTCGGATATCTGCGGATCAACCTGTATGTGCCAGTCCCCGCAGCTTTTCGCAGCTTATCACGTCCTTCTTCGCCTCTGAGAGCCTAGGCATTCCCCATACGCCCTTATTTAGCTTATGTGCTTTTACCTAATATGCTCTTTATTATAATTTGCTCTATCTATAACTATTGTCATAGAAATTTATGTTTCTCGTATTCTTATTCTTCAATATGTCAATGAACTTTCCGCCCCCTAGCCCCCAAAGGGGTACTAAGCGTTACTCTCTCCTCCCCATTGGGGAGGCCGGGAGGGGCTTGTGGAGAATATCGGAGTCGAACCGATGACCTCCTGCGTGCAAGGCAGGCGCTCTAGCCAGCTGAGCTAATCCCCCGTTTATCAGTCAGCAGTTACCAGTTAACAGTTAACAGTTTTGATAACGTGCTCACCATTACGTGATAATCACTCAACTTCTAAAATTTCCTTCAATAATTCTCAATGAACTTTTACTTTGTACTTCGTTATTTCTAACTTCGTACCTCAGTCGTAGTCTCAGGCAGACTCGAACTGCCGACCTCTACATTATCAGTGTAGCGCTCTAACCAGCTGAGCTATGAGACTGTTTCTTTAAGACTCAAGACTTTCTGAACCAAGAGTCAAGACCAAAGTCTTGTTTCCTGTCTCTTATATCTTGCTTCTCTTTTAATTAAATTGACAGTGAATTAAGACCAAAAGAAGCTCCTCACTTCTTATTTGTAAAAAGGCTCCTTATGTCGTAATTGCGTTTTGCCTTTTAAGTGGCAAAAGCTCTAGAAAGGAGGTGTTCCAGCCGCACCTTCCGGTACGGCTACCTTGTTACGACTTAGCCCCAGTTACCAGTTTTACCCTAGGCGGCTCCTTGCGGTGACCGACTTCAGGTACCCCCAGCTTCCATGGCTTGACGGGCGGTGTGTACAAGGCCCGGGAACGTATTCACCGCATCATGGCTGATATGCGATTACTAGCGATTCCAGCTTCACAGAGTCGAGTTGCAGACTCCGATCCGAACTGTGATAGGGTTTATAGATTCGCTCCTGGTCACCCAGTGGCTGCTCTCTGTCCCTACCATTGTAGCACGTGTGTGGCCCAGGACGTAAGGGCCGTGATGATTTGACGTCATCCCCACCTTCCTCGCGGTTTGCACCGGCAGTCTTGTTAGAGTTCCCGACTTGACTCGCTGGCAACTAACAACAGGGGTTGCGCTCGTTATAGGACTTAACCTGACACCTCACGGCACGAGCTGACGACAACCATGCAGCACCTTGCAATCTGCCCGAAGGAAAGAGTGTTTCCACTCCTGTCAGACTGCATTTAAGCCCTGGTAAGGTTCCTCGCGTATCATCGAATTAAACCACATGCTCCACCGCTTGTGCGGGCCCCCGTCAATTCCTTTGAGTTTCATTCTTGCGAACGTACTCCCCAGGTGGGTTACTTATCACTTTCGCTTAGCCACTCAGCCCTTAATTAGGCCAAACAGCTAGTAACCATCGTTTACGGCGTAGACTACCAGGGTATCTAATCCTGTTCGCTACCTACGCTTTCGTCCATCAGCGTCAGTACATTATTAGTGATCTGCCTTCGCAATCGGTATTCTATGTAATATCTATGCATTTCACCGCTACACTACATATTCTAACCACTTCATAATTACTCAAGGTTAACAGTATCAATGGCAATTCTACAGTTGAGCTGCAGACTTTCACCACTGACTTATTAACCCGCCTACGGACCCTTTAAACCCAATGATTCCGGATAACGCTTGGATCCTCCGTATTACCGCGGCTGCTGGCACGGAGTTAGCCGATCCTTATTCGCAGAGTACCGTCAAGCCCCCTCACGAGGGGGTGTTTCTTCCTCTGTAAAAGCAGTTTACAACCCATAGGGCCGTCTTCCTGCACGCGGCATGGCTGGATCAGGCTCTCGCCCATTGTCCAATATTCCTCACTGCTGCCTCCCGTAGGAGTCTGGTCCGTGTCTCAGTACCAGTGTGGGGGATCTCCCTCTCAGGACCCCTACCTATCAAAGCCATGGTAAGCCGTTACCTTACCATCTAGCTAATAGGACGCATACTCATCTTTTACCGCCGAAGCTTTAATGAAAAAGCGATGCCACTTCTCCATACCATGGGATATTAATCCGGGTTTCCCCGGGCTATCCCCCTGTAAAAGGTAGATTGTATACGCGTTACGCACCCGTGCGCCGGTCGCCATCGGTCCGAAGACCATGCTGCCCCTCGACTTGCATGTGTTAAGCCTGCCGCTAGCGTTCATCCTGAGCCAGGATCAAACTCTTCATCGTTAAATCTTAAATAAATTTACAATTACTAAGGAATTCCTCTTCTTCTGAATCCTTGCGGATTCATAAAAGCTCAAAACGTTCTTCTAGTCTTAATTCTTATTATTTGCATCATGTTATTGCTAACATAATACGCGCTGTCAATTCAATATGTCAATGAACTCTGACCCCTCCTACTTCGGCACCTCCCCTTTAAAAGGGGAGGATCATTCCGCTTACATGGAAGGATCTGTCTTGTGAAATAAAAGGAGTTGAACCTTTTCTGTTACTGCCCTAACCCGGGATTTCTTTTCAATACTTCTTAAAGAACTTTGCTCTTGTTCTAAGC
>JACLAD010003868.1_pt1 | contig 25782 bp, 28 predicted proteins | sample 8027901 | NCBI WGS metagenome assembly JACLAD01 (sample SAMN15725071, study PRJNA655200) | protist metagenome | isolation source: fluorescence activated cell sorting (FACS) single amplified genomes of... | place: Spain: Blaines Bay Microbial Observatory, Mediterranean Sea | collected 2016-07-05 | reverse complement strand
TGAAATTGAAAAAACGGGAAAGCGATTTGGGAATCGCAAGTAAGCCAGCAAATGGAGAAATAGTTTACAGCGTGTGGTGAGAGGCGTAGGATATCGGCAGTTGAAAAGATTTCTTTTCTGAATACAGATGGAGAACGATGGCTGATCAAACAACTGCCAAACCGAAAACTCAGACAAAAACTCAACTAAAGCATCCAAAGCAGTATCAGGTCTTACTGCACAATGATGATTTCACTCCACGCGAGTTTGTCGTGCATGTGCTGGAAGTCGTGTTTCACAAGGGTCAGGAGATGGCAGTTCAAATCATGTGGCAGGCACATCAACACGGAGTTGCTGTTGTTGGAAGTTATAGTCTGCAAGAAGCTGAGACCAAGGTGGATAAGGTTCATGACATGGCACAGCAGGAGGGCTATCCGTTAATGTTTAGCCTTCGCGAGTTATAATCCACACAAATTTTATGATTACGCTCCCCTCTCACTGCCTTTCGGGAATTCGACACCAAGGATTCGGGTCAATTCCTACTAACTTCTTAGGAAAATAAAAATCACATCCTACGCGATTTTCATCAGGCCAATCTAAAGGCGTCTTTTTTTCAGGCGCATTAGGGTCCGTATCAACACCAGTTCTCAAAAATATCTTTGAAATGCGGGATTGAAGTGCAGGCGTCAGGGAATTGTAATTGGGATGAAACCAGAGAGTAATGAGTGTCCTATCCTCTGATTGCTCGTTTGGAAAAGCGCCATGAATCAGCCGTGCATCCCCAACGATCACATCCCCAGAATTTATTGGGACGGCAACTTGGTCGGGCAGTGATTCGAACAATCTATCATTGAGATTCTCTACACGAGAAAGAGATTCTGTATGTGCATTGACATAATGCAACTCGTGCAATTTTCTGTGAGAACCTGGAATCACACGTAGACAGCCATTCTGTGGTTGGGTGTCCTGAAGATAAATCATCACAAAAACCTGAGCCATTTGATCTGTGAAGGATAATGTTTCGTTCCAACCCCACCAATCTTGGTGCCAGAATAAGGCTGGGCTCTGTGGAGGCTTGCTGATGATGTAACCTGAACTGAATTTCGTATCGCGGAATTCCAACTCATCAAAGATTTTAGAAAGAACTGGGTGACCAAGTAATCTGCTGAACTCAGGGTAGTCGGCAATCAAAACCAAACTGCCTTGGGAACGATTTCTTTCTCGATGTTCAGCAGAAACATTGCTCAAAGCTTGTCCACATAGACTTCGAAGCCAATCCATGTCAGTTTGATCCAGAACTTGCTCAATGACGCAATATCCATCCGCTTGGAGTTGAGGCAAGTCAGTCATCTCAGGGTCCAGTAATCAGGTTTGAGAACCGAAGCGAGTATTTCATTTGTTCTTTTCCTTCTGGTAGTCAGCATCTGGAATTTGGACATCCGGTTGATTGCGAGCGAATACGGCCTGCCGGATACCAAATTTTTCCTGAAGTTGAATTGAGAGCCCACCGTCAATCACCATTGTATGTCCAGTGATGAAGGAAGCCTGATCAGAGCAGAGAAAAGCGATTCCGTCTGCGATGTCATCAGGTACGCCTGTCTTGCGCAAGGGGTACTGATTTTCAAGAAACTGCAGACCCGTGGGGTTTTGCTCCCAGACCTTTTGTATACCTTCGGTGACGATGTGTCCCGGCGCAATCGCGTTTACACGAATATTGTCAGGGCCAAAGTCAACGGCCATTTGTCTGGTCAAGCCAACTACTGCAGCTTTTGCGGTTTCATAAACGAGCATTTTGGGTTCTTGAAGAAAGCTGTGGACTGAGGCGATATTGACGATGTTACCAAACTGCTTTCGTTGCATGTGTGGGACACAGTGCTTGGCGCCAAGATATAGAGCCTTGAGCATCACATCCATTCCGTAGTCCCAGCTTTCCTCTTTGACGGTGACAGCACTTCCATGAATGTGATTTTCACCGGCTACGACACTGAAAGCGTTTTGTACAAGAACATCCACACCACTAAATTGTCGAATGGCTTCCTGAACCATTCTCTCGACATCTTCACTCTTGGAAACATCAGTATGACTGAATGCTGCGATACCTCCTTGGCTGAGAATCAATTCGACATTCTTTGTAGCGGCCTGCTCATTGAAATCTGCGATGAGGACTTTAGCTCCCTCTTTCGCAAATTTTCGAGCAGTAGCGCCCCCAATTCCTAAGGCGCCTCCTGTAACAATAACAACCTGGCCTTCGAAGCGACTCATAACCTATCCGAATATGTTTTTGTCATTGATGTTGTTCTTTAAATCTTACTGGTCTGGATTTATCCGAAAATCATTCCCTTCGGGTAGTAATTGTCCACCGTCAACCACGATGGTTGTACCTGTGATAGAGGCGGCCTCATCAGAAGCAAGAAATAAAAATGCGTTTGCTACGTCGAGTGGAGTACCGAGATGGCCAAGAGGAATGGCGTCTTCCATCGATTTGATGAAGTCCAGAGATCGGTGAGCTCTCATCCCATCTGTCAGAATGTTTCCGGGTTCAACTCCATTGACTGTGATACCATAGCCAGAAAATTCAAGGGGTGCAGCCTTAATGAAGCCGTTTATACCTGCCTTTGTCGCAGAGTAGTGTCCATGACCGGGACTCGTTACGTAGGGACCTGTGATTGAAGAGGTGAAAATCATTCGACCAGATCGATTTTTTTTTCATCACTGGAAGGGCTGCTCGCTCTGGCAGAAAAGTCCCTTTCAAATTAACTGCACAAACTTGGTCCCACTCATCAGGTGGGGTGTTTTCAATCAAGGTCCAAGGATAAATTCCAGCATTCTGTACAATAATATCGAGGGTCCCATAATTTTGGACAGCAACTGCAACTGCTTCTCTAGCTGCTTCAAAATCTGAAATGTCCGTATGGACATAAGTACCAACAAGACGTTCGGCTGTGGCTTGGCCGATCTCGTCCAAAACATCTGCAATCACAACCTTAGCTCCCTCCTCCATAAAACGTTTGGCGATTGCTTCACCAACACCTTGCGCTGCACCTACAACCAATGCGATCTTTCCTTCGATTCTGCCAGACATGGTTTTTCCAAATAATGATTATGCTTGAGAAGTAAATTGAGAGCTTATTCACAATGCTCGCTGCAAAGTCAACTCTGTATCTTTTCAAAAAGATGTCAGAGATCTTTTACCCAGTTAGTAATAGATGCCCTCAATTCATTTTCTCCCAAGAGTTCACTTGGATCTTACCTCAAAGTTTTAGGGTTTGTAGCGATATGAGTTCAGATCCAACTCTTGGTTGCGGTTGAATTGGATTCCTTCATCAATGAGCCGTTGGATCTGTTCGATTGAGCTTTGGGGATTAGCACGTGGACTAATACCACCCTTGGTGTTCACCACTCGATGCCAGGGAATGCAAGATCCTGTCGGTAAAGAAGATAGAGCCATTCCGACAAGTCGAGCTGTGCCCTGACCTATGCACTGTGCTACTTGACCATAGGTCATTACTTTTCCAGCCGGGATTTGGCTCACAATGAGTTCCACCTTTTGTAAGAAGGTAGGTTGGCTTGGCTTAGACTTGAGCGAGGTTTTGAGAATTTTCTCCCGGAGGTGAGGCACTGTTCAGTCAGTCATCTGGAAGAGCGTGATGCTGAAGTTCGTCCAACGAGACAATCTCTAAGGCGGCTTTATGAGTTGCCCTAAGCCGAACGGGTGGAGCCATCCCAGCGTCCAAGGCCTCTTTCCAACGGGAGGCACAAAGGCACCATTGATCGCCTGGTTTTAAACCTGGAAATCCAAATTGTGGAATGGCAGTGGAGAGATCATTTCCACGACTTTTGGTGTAGTTCAAAAAGTCTTCTGTCATCCGGGCACAGACAATATGTTTCCCACGGTCATCTTCACCGGTCTTACAACAACCATCTCGATAGAATCCTGTCAAAGGATTCATGCTGCAGGGTTGAAGAGGTTCTCCCAAAATATTCAGGTCGTTGTTCATGTTGATAGCTCCTACCAAATCTAAATCAAGGTTAATGATCTAGCAGGGTAGCTCAATTCTGAAATTCGCACCACTATCTTGATTTTGAACAAAAAGTTTCCCGCGAAGATGTTCTTCAATAATTAATTTTGACATGTACAGGCCTAATCCGGTTCCATTCAACTTTCCTTTGGTTGTAAAGTAAGGATCGAAGATGCGATCAATAATTTCTTCGTCAATCCCTCCTGCGTTATCATGTACCTCAAGAATTTGGCGATTCTCATTTTGGCCCACTCGAATTTTGATTTGCCTTAATTTTGGCTGCTTCTCAACCAAAGCATCCATTGCATTTTTGAGCAAATTCATGATTACTTGCTGCAGTTCACTCTGATGAACTCTAATGGATGGAACAGCAATCAGTTCCGTCTGAACTTCAATTGCAGACTTTTGAAGGATTGGTTCAAACATTTTCACAGTCAGCGTCACGATATCGCCAAGTTGGACGCTTTCTAATTTATCGTTAGGCCGGAAGAAATTTCGAAAGTCTTCAATGGTTCTGGAGAGGAAACGGACCTGATGCTGTAGCTTGTCGATCTCATCTGTGAAAGCTGTATCGATTTTGTTCATATGAACTTTCAGGGTGAGACCGGATGTGATCATCCCAATCACTGAAAGTGGTTGTCGCCACTGATGGGCGATCATCGCAAGCATTTCTCCAACAGCGGCCATCTTCGTGGACTGCACAAGTTGTCGTTGGGTTTGTTCGAGAGAGACGTAAGACTCTTGAATTCCATCAGTGGCCGCCTGCATCTGGTGATGAGTTTTCTGCACCACCTGAAGACTGTGGAGGAGATTATCCTGAAAATTTTTGCAGGCATCCAAGAGATGCTGAGTCTCCACAGTATGCGCAGTGATGCGTCTTGGATCCGAAATCCTCACTTGCATCGCAAATTTCTTTGGAGTCGTCTTTTTTGTCCGTTGTTGAAATCTGTTCAGATATCGTTGTAACTGGTTCATTGGGGCTAAAAACCAACCACTGAAGACGTATGAAAAAAATAAAATAAAAAGGGCTGTGAAAAATAGGTTTAGAAAAATTCTGTAATCATTTAAATATTCGAACAGCGATGACTCGTATTCTTGAAAGCCCATGTACATAAATGCTGCACGAGTGTCTAGGACATCCAGTTTTCGTGAGTCCCCAAATTTAACTTCGACTTCATATACTCTTTCATCATTTATCATCGATTCTCCTTGTGGAGTTAGAGTACCAGGTAGAAACGATCGAAGTCTGCCGACCATTTTCTGAATCCCATAACTCTGGTCTTTACTACTGAGAATCACGTTTTGAGTAGTTTCAATTTTTCCTTGCGACCAAATCAATAGGTCATGATCAGATAATTGACTTTCAGAATCAAAGGAGGAAATTAAGACCTTTTTGTTAGAATCTGTGATTACATAATAAAATATTTGATCCGTGAGTAGTCCACTTAGGTAGTAAGGGAGTTGCTTCTCCATCCCTCCTTGGATGACAAAAAATGAGCGGTATGCAAACACTTTCGAGGTCAGATGAAAGTGTTCATGATAGGCTTTTTGAATATCTGCTGATCTTTGCTGAAAGCCTATGAAAAGAATGACCGCATTGGTAAGCAATAGGGTAGTACCGACTGTTACTAGCAACACATGATGCAAGCGAAGTTTCATAAATATTTTTGCATAGAAAGTTTGATTTTGATCAGTTTTTGTCACTTTTAGTGACTTCTGTCAATTAGATTCCAGATTTATAAGTCCATTGAATTAATTCGAGCAGACAAAAGCTATGCATTTTGTTTGAAATCAAGCACACAGATTCACAAAGAAATTGAACATGAGGGATTTAAATTATTTTGTTCCATTTTTTCTGGCTGCGCTCTCTGCCTTTGTTCTGCCTATGCTTGGTTCGTCTTCACTGTTGGCCAATCCTGTCAATGCGATTGTTGGGCTGGAAGTAAAGATTCCTGTCACAGCCAGAACGGCGGCTTCATTGGGAGCAAACCGGAGAGGTAGTGGAATTGTGATTGATGACGAAGGCAGAGTGCTGACAATTGGTTATCTTATCTTGGAAGCAAGCAAAGTAAGCCTCGTTGATGTAGACGGTAAAACCGTTCCTGCAACAGTCATTGGCTACGATGGAGATACTGGATTTGGAATTGTGCAGGCCCTCACACCTCTCCAAGCAGAGCCACTTGCACTTGGGGACTCCTCACAATTACAGGTGGGAAGCCAGCTACAGGTCGTAAGTCGGGAAATCGATTCTGTGCTTCAAGAAGTGATCGTGATGGACCGTGAAAATTTTGCGGGCTATTGGGAGTATTTATTGGAAGATGCCCTTTTTACTACACCAGCGGTTCCTGCATTTCCGGGGGCTGGCTTAATTAATGACCAAGGCGAGTTGGTGGGAATCGGCTCTTTATTTGTTAGACGTCCGTTTGCAGATCAACTTGTACCAGCAAATATGTTTGTTCCCATTGAAGCCCTTCAACCAATTTTATCCGAATTGATGGAACAAGGTCAGGTTTCGAGGCCACCAAAACCTTGGCTGGGCTTAACCGTCGCTGAACAATATGGGAGAGTCTTGGTTCAAAGTGTCGGCAAAAACAGCCCCGCAAGCCAATCTGGGCTAGCAGAAGGAGATTTGATTCTGAAAATCAATGAGGTGGCCGTTTCAGACTTGGAGCAACTGTTTCGAGCTATCTGGGGTCAAGGTGAAGCAGGAGTGCGTGTTCCAATGACAATTTTGAAAGGTAATCAACTTCAACAAATAGAGGTGGTTTCAGCCGACCGCCCTAACTTTTATAGGCTTCAGCAATACGATTGAATTCGAAGACGACAAATTGCTTTTTGTCATTTTTGAATATTTTTCATTTTTTTGTTGCGCATTACCTTCTGATATAGAAAAGAATACTCATTAGTTTTTGATTTAGCTAAAAACCAAGAACTAATGCATAACTCTTTATCTTTATTCAAATTGTTACATAAAAGTGAATTATGTTGAATAATAAGTTCATTAAAAGAATTGCTTGCTCTTTGGTTGCTTTAGGAATTTCAACCTTAGCATATTCAAATTCATGGGCAGAAAATCTAAAAATTGGTGTAGTAGGCCCGTACACGGGAAAGATGTCAAACTATGGTATTTCTGCAAAAAATGGAGCGACGTTAGCGATCAAGCATATCAACTCTGCTGGAGGAGTTCTGGGCACAAAGCTTGAGGTTGTTTCGCAAGACGATGCTTGTGATTCAGCTAAGGCTGTTCAAGTAGCTGAGGGAATGATAGCAGAGAATGTGATTGCTGGACACATCTGCAATAACTCGACAGAAGCTGCTTTGCCAAGCTACTTGGGCGCAAGTATTCCAGTTATATCTGCTGCTTCAACCAATCCAAACCTGACGAATGATGGTAAATATCCAAATTTCTTCAGGACAATCAGTCACGACGCCTCTCAAGCACTTTTGCAAGTAGAATTCGCTGTCAAAGCCTTGGGAATAAAAAAGGCTGCGGTAATTTTTGACCAAGGTAACTACGGAAAAGAGATGGCTGGTCTCGTTAGAGATGGTCTTGAACAGAATGGGGTCAAGGTGCTGGTTTTGAGCCCATTGAATCTGGAGCTGAGAGTTATTCTGAGCTAATTGGAAAGCTCCGCAAAGCAAAGGTGAACAGTTCAAATGGAACTGCTGTGTTTTTCAGCGGTTATCACCCAGAAGCAGCTAAATTGGTTGCTGAGGCCCGAAAAGAAAGAAATAATGCCTACTTTATTTCTGGAGATGGTGTAAAAGATCCTTCGTTCATTGAAAACGCAGGAAAATACGCAATGGAATATTATGTTTCTGCACCATTTGATCTTTCAAAAGTGGCGAGCGCTAGAAGTGTCACAGAGCAATACAAGGCTGAATTTAAATTAGATCCTACGATTCATAGTCTTCGCTTCTACGCAGCTGTTCAAGTATTTGCCAAGGCGTTGGAAAAATCTGGCACATCAGATCCATCCGCAGTGATTGATACTTTGAAAGAGGTTGAAATGCTAGATTCTGCTATTGGCGAATTCAGTTTCAGTGAATCTGGGGATATTTTGGGAGCTGGCGATGCACTCTACCAAGTCCGTCCAACTCCGACTGGTCTCCAGTTTGTTCCAGCTTATTGATAGCAATAAGAAAAATTCTTCAAACAAACAGCAGGCTCTGTGAGAAGAGCCTGCTTCGAACTTGCCCTTAACAACACTCCACCGAAAGCTTTTGCTTGAGTTTTTAACATAAAAGCAAAAGAGGTCTTTCCTTTGTCGTTCCTGCGAAATAATATCAATCTATTCCAAATAAATTATGGACAAGGCAAATGAACTTGCTAAAGAAAGATGGCAATGGTGATGAAGAAACCAAGATTGATATTCTCCTTGTTTATCTAAATTGATCCGTGAAAAATAGAATTGCCTAGCACCCTCCATCCCTGCCTTATTTTCTCACTAAGAAATTCTTGACTACGTTAGCTTGAAGAGGATCGTTCAAATCACAAAGTGCGCTAAGCCCCTTGGTGTTTATGAACATCAAGAAAAAATGCTATTCAGCAAAGCTTGTCGAAGTATTCTCTACAGCTTGGTCATTCTATCCTTGGTTGGATGTGGCTATCGAACGGCACCCCAGCCAGACCCAGAAAACCCACAGCTTAAGACTTTCCAAAGTCCCAAGGCAATATTTAGAGGAGAAAGCTTACGACTGTCTTGGCAGTTAATTGAACCAGAATTACTAAAGGAATTGGCAAGTGAGGGTAAGCTGGAAGATCACCGCTTTGAAATAGAGACACTAATCAGAGAAGAACCATGTTTTCGCTGTGAATTGCGCATTGGGGGGAGATACGTGCTTGATTTTAATTCTCCGCAATTAGAACGTGAGGGGAACCTATTCTACTTTTTTCCTCCTTTATCTGCTAATCCTCAGGAGGTTACTCTTTTCAAAATTCGACATGTATTTATTCCAACCAATAATTTAATCTCAGTATCCGATTACGTGAGTGCAGGATTGCCTACAAATTTTGTTCGAGTGCCTGAATTAACCGTTGAAGAGGTTAGTCCCAGAAATTTAGCCGCAAATATAGATTCCTTATTGAAACAAAGCCAACTGCTCTCCAGAGATTTAAACAATATCAGATTAATCAAAATCGTTTGGAAACCACTTTCTGAAAATGTTGAATTTAGATGGCAGAATGACAAATTTCTCGCTCACAACCAGATGTATTATCGAGTAAATATTTATCGGAGTGAGGATGGTCGTCGATGGCCAGAGACTCCTCTGACTTTGCAGCCAATCCAAGAGAACTTTGCTTTGGTGCCGGAATTGCGATCGGACTCTGGTCACTATCATGTTCGCTGGGTTGATAGATCAGGAAATGAAAGTTTGCCATCAAAAAAAATCACTTATGCGCCGTAAGTTCTTGCAAAATCGGTTAATCCATTTCTCTCTGTTGTTTGCAATTGTTGGGTGCACAAATCCGAATTTGCCTCTGTTGCGGCAACCTTTGAACCGTGCAAATGTTGACTCTTTTGTCGAACAACAGGAAGAAAGACTAGGTGAAGACAAAAATAATTTAGATGCGGCGTTTGAATTGGCTCGTGGACGTTTGTTTCTTGGTGAAAATGAGCAAGCAGAAAGTGCGGTAAGAGTTGCAGTTCAGGGATCGCCTTTGAACACTGAATATCTTGAATTGTTAGGTAAGGTTCTCTATGCGAGCGGACGTTATGCGGATGCTATCAAAGAATGGAACGCTGCTCTTCAGGTTGATCCAGATCGGCTTTCCATTTATTTGAATCTAGGACTTGGTTATGAGCAGATTCGTGAATATGGAAAGGCTGTGGTTTCATTGGACGAGGTACTTCAACGTGATGAAAATTATGTTGAAGCTTATTTCCACATGGCTCGTATTCAAATCAAACGTCAAAACTATGAATCTTCACTTGAGGCAGTTGAGACTCTTCTCGTCTTGGAACCGTCAAACAAAGATGCTCAACTTCTAAGATTGAGGATCTTTGTTGCCCAAGGAAACTATTATCCCGCAAGTGTATTGGCTACAGAACTTCTGGTCCAAGATCCTCAATGGGTTGAAGTCCTTCGAGAGCAGCTCCGACTTTTCTACCTTCAACAAAAACCAGATGATGCGCTGGCAAGAATCAAAGAGTTGGCTAGGCTGGGAAAGTTGGAACCTGAGGATCAACTCATTTACGCTCTTCTTCTCAGTAACCAAGGAAGCCAAGCTACCGCAAATCAAGTTCTTGAAGAATTACTCAGAAGAGATCCCACCAACGTGGAAGCTCTGTTAGGCCGAGCGCAGTTAAGCCTTCAAGTCGGTGAATATCAGCAGGCTTTGGAATTGGTGGAGAAGGCTCTGGAAATTCAAAATCAACGTGCAGATTTGTACTATCTCAGAGCATCATTGCTCTTCCAAAGAAGGGATTACCTGCGAGGTGATATTGCGCTAGCTAGAGCGCTGGAATTAGATGATCGTCCTTTGCCCTATCAACTGCTGAATGCAAGACGCAAGCTGATGCGAGGCGAACTGCAGCAGGTAGAGCAAATCATCGAGAAATTGAAGCAGCAAGACGCCACGAATGTTTATTTGCTGACTCTGCAAGCTGATTTACTGGTCACTCAGGGGAGATACGGCCAGGCAGAGGCACTGCTTCGACAGGCGCTCGTAGTCAGAGAAACATTTTCGCTGAGATTTTCTCTAGCTCGAGTTCTGTATTTGCAGAAACAATATTCTCGAGCTCTGTCTTATACTGAGGACTTGTTGAAAGATTCCCCCACTCATTGGGAGAGTGTATATCTACAAGCGATGACTTTGCTACAGTTAGATCAGACCGATCAAGCGTTAGAATTGTCAGAAGACTTTCTGGCCAGAGAGGAATCTCAAGGATTAGCCCATCGTCTTGTAGCCGATATCAAACGCTATCGTGGACAAGAACAAGCAGCCCAAGAAATCTTGGTTCGAGGCCTAGAGCGATACCCACGCCAATTTTATTTGATTGAAGCACTGAGTGCTTCTTACCTTGTAACCAGGCAGTACAAGGAAGCAAAGGTGATTCTGGAGAACGCTCTAAAAGCCGACTCTCCGTTCCAATCAGTTTTTTTGGATCGGCTTGCAACAGTTTATCGACAGCTTAATGAACAGGCAGCTTACCAGAGAACCTTGCGTCAGTTTCAGCAACTGAATGATCCAATATCAATTCAGCAATCACTCTCAGTCCCACCTCTGTTCCAACTGCTTTCACCTGAACCGATGGAGAGTTTAATCAACACTTCGTTTGTACAGCGCAATTGAGTGGGGATTAGACCTATCTTTGATCCCATGAGATATGAGAGCGACTTATGCTTAGAGCATTTGGAAAAGCAGTTTTGGTTTACGACAGACATACTTTTATAAAAAAATGCTTCGATAATTTATTTAAGCCACTGATATTAGAAACTCTAATAAACAAAAAAATTATCAGTTAACCAGACTCAACAAGCACCAATCAAATAGTTATGGCACAATCCATTTTCGAATTAAGCACAGAACAACTCGCAGCAGTTGAGAGGGCTCTGCTTGAGATAATGTACCGGCAGGGTTGGATTGTACCTTCTGGTAGTGATCCTGAAGCATCTCCCATGTTTCGAATCTCAACACCAGAATATATGGAACATCATTACAAGCCAGAGGAGCACTGGGAAGCATGCCAGGCTCATATTAAAGAAGAGGAAGCTGAATCTGTAAAAAACCTTTTGATAGAATTACATGAAGGTGAGACTTATCAATTCGGTTTGAGACGCTTTCAAAGAGATAGATTTCAGCAATTGTTTGGCTTATTTCAGGCTGAGCAAAATTTTGAGGCAACTGAACGCCAAGGCGTCTGGCGCAAAGAGCTAGAGACTTTGGATTACGGAATAGAAAGGGTATTGGATATCCTTGTTCAGTTTGAAGATATTCGAAGTCTTGCAGGCTTAGAGCAAGCTTGGCTAACTCTCCGATATGCTTCTGCGGGAGGAGCACAAGAGTTATGGAGTGCTCATCTATCTGATGAGATAGATTTGGAGGCATCTCGCAAACAAATTAGAGAAGCTTTGGATTCTTTGGAGGCAGCAACACGTGACCAGACGTTGATTCAAGTACTCCAGCTAGTTCAAGAAAGCACGGGTGAAATGCAAAAAGTTGAGGATACTCTACTATGGACTCAGGTCGGAGTGTCAGGTGTCAGTGTGGGCATTGTGGACACCGATGAGATCGTCGTTTTTGCTCACCAGGGAGAGGTAGATCAGTGGAATCGGGAGGAAGAGTTGTTGAGACTAACTTTAGGTGCGCCACTTAAAGCAAGTACTCTAGAGGGGCTCAGGGATGATCTCGCAGACTGGATAAAGGTGGGGAAGTAATTTTAGGTATGATTTGACCCAGGACTGTAGCCCCCAACTATTGGAGGCTACCAACTCCTCCCTAGGTCAACGAACTTGTTTAAAACAAGTTTGAAGGCTCAAAAAAATTAACCAGCCATTCTAAGTGAGTCAAGGCAAATTCTGAATCTGCGCACAAATCTTCAATCCTGATTCTAATAATTCATGCTTAATTCGTGATTTGTCATCCAAAGCATCGCGAACAATCAATAAATTCTTTTGGGTTGCCTGTCTGTTACCACTAATTTGGATAGGAACCCAAGTTACTGCAAGCGCAAACCCTGTAGAATATCTTGTTCATGCAACAGGAGACTGGGCTGTTTATTTTTTAGTGGGTGTTTTGTGGCTTTCTCCGTTAAGAATTTTGCTTGGGAAGCGGAGTGGCTTCAGTTGGATCAAGCGACTTCAATCCCATCGAAGAAGTATTGGGCTAGCATCGGCCTTCTATGCGAGTCTGCATTTTACATTACACATTCTTGATAATCCTGAGTGGGAGATTTTGTGGAAAGATCTTCAAAGGGTCTACTTACTCACAGGATTTCTAGCCTTTCTAATCCTTTTGATATTAGCCCTGACCAGTAGCAATGCAATGGTCAGAAAACTTGGTGTGAATCATTGGAAAAACATCCATCGTCTCATCTATTTTGCTGTGGTTTTGACGGCAGTTCACTTACTTCTGAATGAAAAGTCATCAAATCTTCAGGCACTGATTTTGTTTGTACCCCTTTTAGCCGCAGAATTCCTACGATTAGGATTCTGGTGTTACGGATACTGCCAAAAAGAAAGATGATTTCCCGAGCGTTTTTATGTTTCTCTATTTCGAAACTCAGCCAACTGTAGGTCCACGCCGCTTTTGCAGGCTTGCATGGGGCCAGCAGGTGCGGAGAGGTCTGCAACAATGGCGTTTGAGCGTTCAGACTGGGAAAGTGGGGACTAATCATTATTCGAAGGATAATTGGTTCAAGTCTGCGGATGCACTACACTCGAAAATAAAAATTCTTGAAAAAGAAATAACGGAGAAGGGATTCTCTCGGAGAAACAATCCATCTCTTGAGCAATTGAAATTTCCATTTGATGAGAACGAGCAGGCCACCCAAATCGAACTCTTCTCCAGCCTACCTGCCTAGCTACCGCCGCGGATTTGCCCTACTTCTATCACTAATGCTGGGTGTTTTCCTTTCAGCTTTAGTCGCTCGGACCTATCAAAGTGAGACTCAAAGTAAAGCTCACAGCAAAATCTTACTGGATCGCATAAAAATTTATCAGGAAGCCCAGGCCGTTGCGTTGTTGGGGTTGGATGCCCTAAGAAACATACCCCGGTCATCCCTTACAGCATCTACAACAAGTTTGCAGATAGCATCAGGAATGGGGATAGATTGGCAAGCGCTAGCCAGTGAAGTGGATGGGGGAACAAACTTGCTGCTTGGTCTTGATTACCAAACGTTTTCACAGTCAGAAATCAGCATTGAAGTGTTGCTTTCAATCAATCAATTGGATGTGACGGAATTAGCATATCATCAGCGAGAATCTCCTGACTTACCACCCATGCTCATTTGGGATGTTATTGAGGATCAAGAATTAGTTGAGGCGAGTCTTAGGCATTGGGTCTGGTTAGCTGATGCTTGGACGAAACCACCTTTTGATTTTTCTTATTCTGGATCTCAGCAACTGGACTGGTCTGGTGAAAATGTTCAGATTGCCTCAGACAATCATAGCTTGATGGTGCCATTATCCATCTTTGTAGATGGAAACTTGGTTCTAAATTTACCTTCAGCGAGTGATTTTGAAGAAGTAGATTCCCAATTGTTGATCTGGGTCAGTGGTAAGTTAATTCTCCAAGCTGTTGAGGGATCTGGTCCGGTCAGTTTTAATGGAATTGCAGTGGTTGAGGGTGAGGACTGTATTCAGCAACTTGTGTCTGAAATTTACTGGAGTGGCCATCTAAGCTGCATCGACAATCCCAGTAGTTTGGGCTTGTTTCACATTAGGCAAAAAAGCTGGGCAGGTGGATCTTTGAAACGCCCACTTCTGAGAGTTAGCGGAGTCAGGGTAACTATGTAGATTACAATAGATCTAGGTTAATTGGGCCAAAGAGTCCCTCTCGAAAGTCATGAAGAAGCATCTCTGAAACTCGCTGAATATCTACATTTCCCCCTGTCCTAAAAAAACCTCGCTTGGTGGCGATTTGATCAAGAATTTCCTGAGAGCTTTGTGCCTCACAGCTTTCAATTTTATATCGCTCTAACAGGTTTTGAGGAAAACGTTTTCTTCCAAGTTGAATCAGATAGTTGGATAAACTCTCCACACCAACGATTTCATCTTTGATGCCTCCAATGAGGGTTAGGTTCAATCCATCGATGGTATTTTGGATTTTTGGCCTGAGGATTCCCGGAGTGTCAAGTAATTCAGCATTTTGGCCGAGAACAATCCACTCCTGATGTCTAGTTACTCCAGGCTTTGGACCAGTTTGAGTAGCACCACGACGAGCAAGAGCATTTATCAGACTAGATTTTCCCACGTTGGGTATACCGATAACCATCAGTCTCAAAACAGGAGGCCTGATGCCTTTTTGTCGCAGATTTTCCCAACGTTTTTGCATCAATTTTTTTGAATTAGGAATAATTTGGCTGAGTCCTTTTCTTTTTTTTACATCCACAAATAGAAAGGGCTTGGTCGATTCGTTTTTTAATTTTAACTCCCACTTCTTGATTTGATTTGGATCGGCCAGACCTGATTTATTGAACAGAATTAAAGAAGGCTTATTTATCAAAAGATTTTGTAGGTCAGGATTTTGTGAAGTTACGGGGAGTCTGGCGTCTCTCAACTCAAGGATAACGTCAACTCTTTTAATTTGGTCCCCTACCCCTCGCAATGCCTTGCGCATGTGCCCTGGGAACCAGTTGATGTTTAACTTTTCAAAATCTTGAAAATCTTCCATCAATCTAGAAGTTCCTGAATATGGGCTTCTACGCTTAGAGCCAGTGCTTCCATATCATAACCCCCCTCCAGCAAGCTGACCATACGGCCAGCCGCAAATTTTTCAGCGAGGGTTCTCATTGTTTTTGTAATTTCACGATAGCAATTTTCGGTGAGATTTAGCATCGCTAACGGGTCACGAATATGTCCATCAAAACCGGCAGAAAGAAGTATAAAATCTGGTTTGTATTCCTCGAATTGAGGAATGATTCGATTATGGAAAAATTCTAAATATTTCTCATCTGATGTGCCGGGAGGCATTGGAAAATTTAATGTAAATCCCTTACCCAATCCAAAGCCAGTTTCATTGGCGAAACCAGTCCCAGGATAACAAGTTCTGGGGTCTTGATGTGTACTTGCGTATAGGACCTGTGCGTTTTCTTCAAAGAGATGCTGTGTGCCATTACCATGATGTACGTCAAAATCAAAGATGAGAATCCTCTGATATCCAAAGTGTGTACGTAAAAATTCTGCAGCAATTGCTACATTGTTAAAGAAACAGAAGCCCATCGCTGAGTCATGTTCAGCATGATGCCCAGGAGGACGAACAGCACAAAATGCATTGTCTAGTTTGCCGTCAGCAACTTGGCAAACACTATCGAGAACAGCTCCAACTGCGTGTAAGGCTGCACCGAAGGTTCCAGGGGAAATGACACAATCTGGGGTTCCAAGTGTTCCTCTACCCAGTTCCACCGCTTCGTGAACGGAATCGATATACCTCTTGGAATGTAATATTTCGATTTCTTTTAGTTCTGCGCTGCGTCCAGGACGCACTTCTAATTCATTCAAGAGACCGCTGTACCGGAGATGCTGATCGATTGCTCGAAGGCGATCAGCATTTTCGGGGTGGTTGCCTGTGTCGTGATCAAGATAAATTGTGTTGGTGTAAAATCCAGTAGCCATCTGACTAGCTCAATTTGGTGTTTGTTCTAATAAAGAGTTTTTTGGAAATTTTAAGAGTTCTGCTAATGTTTCCAGAGTTGGAACAGAGAGATCGTGATGTTGAGCTTTCCTGACTAAATAACCCAGAATATAATCCACTTCATTAGGTCGGTTTTTTCGTCGATCCTCACACATCGAAGAGTAATTCGCACTGGTTTTGTAGGCGACTTGATCAATCAATGTGAGAATTTCTAAAGGTTCAACTTCTTGTTGCAATTCTAGTCTCATCACCTCAACCCCCTCCTGGACAATTCTCTTCCAAATTTGCTTAGAATTTGGATTGTCAAGCAAGTCTCCGTTTCGACACAACCATAAAGCTGAAAGACTGTTGATAGAACAGTTGACAAGAAGTTTCCCCCAAAGTTGTTTGAGGATGTTGTCAGTGAGTACAACAGGCAGGCCTGTCGCCTTGAGTCTTTTGAAAAGTATGTTTTTCAATGACGTTGGGACCGAGTTGTCCAAGGATCCTAAATAACTGGAGCCTATTCCGGTGAGTTTTAGAAATGCCGACTCATGCCAGTAAGCTCCATTGCTAGTTGATAGTATCAGAATAGGTTGTTCAGGGAAAAGCTCACGGACTTCTTCAAAGACACCTAGTCCATTTTGTAAGAGAACAATCGGGATCTGCTTTGAGATCAATGTTTCTTGAAGTGGTAAAAGAGCACTCCTTACAGAGTGGGCTTTTGTAGCAACGAGCAGGGCTTCTAGAGTGGGTAAAGAGGGATTATCTGATTTCATTGCCGAGGTTCTGCAATTTTCAAAAATTTTATCTTTTTGAATTATACATTCTCGAGAACTGGTATTTTGGCGCTGCAGGAGTAAAATATTTATTTTTGCTCTCTGAAGGTAATAAGTCCAAAGCCAACCCATGGCCCCTGCCCCGAGGATTCCCCACTTGGGAAGATTTCTTCCGTTTTCTGTCTGAGACGTGAATGCCATTTAAAATGAAATCTGTGCTGTGACGGAAGTCTTTAGCTGACTGCCGATGCCAATCTACCAACTTCATCCGAATATTTTACAATTTCCTTCACCTGATGAAGCAGAACCCAGCGGCTTGTTGGCAGTCGGCGGGGACCTTTCAAGTGATCGGATTCTGATGGCCTATCAACAAGGGATTTTCCCTTGGTATGAAGAAGGGCAACCTCTGCTTTGGTGGAGTCCCGATCCAAGACTTGTTCTGTTCCCTGATAAGATCCACATTACCCGAAGTTTAGCAAAAGTTCTTCGTAACAGACCCCATCAAGTGCGATATGACACTCACTTTGCAGAGGTGATTGATCAGTGTGCTGCCACTCGGGCCTTGGAAGGCACTTGGATCACGGGGGCAATGAAAAGTGCCTATCTTCGGTTGCACGAGCAAGGATTTGCCCATTCCATTGAAGTCTGGGAGGAAGATCAATTGGTGGGGGGACTCTATGGGATTTCCCTCGGACATTGTTTTTTCGGTGAGTCCATGTTTAGCAAAAAAAGTAATGCATCAAAAGTAGCCTTGGTTTCATTATCTAGGTTTGCAATGGAACAAGGATTGCGATTCATAGACTGTCAGGTCACAACGGATCATCTTTTGAGCTTGGGTGCGGAGGAGATGAGGCGCAAAGATTTTTTGGAAATGCTCCAGCAAGAACTGGATTACCCTACCCTGCGGGGCCGCTGGATCCCCACTTAACGGAATCTTCATGGCTAAACAAAAAGCAATGTTTCTACTGAAACTTTCCTATCCGGTTGCAATGATGATTCTGGTAATAAGTGGATTCAGCTTAGTGGTCAGTTTCTACATGGGTATGATCACGGGGCAAAGCATGCGCCAGTTACCGGAAGCAAGCATTGCTTCTCAGGAAACAAATCGTCCAGAAGCCCCTGATCTTAAAAAAGAAGATCTTCGTTTTTTTGGTCTGAGTGAACCCCAAGAAGATCAAATAAATCTAGATTTACCAAGATTAGACCATCTTCAGCAGCGTACGGAGGCTCTTAGTTCTGCGGCCAACACAATTAAAAATTCAACTCGTCCGACCGATCTTTTGCAGCCTCCTGCACTTCCTGCAGTAGCAACTCCAGATCTCAATCTGGAGTCGGCTAATGAAGAAAACATGGAATCAGTTGATCAAGCCCGTCCTTCAGAGCCAAGTTCAAGTTATACTGTTCAAGTATTTTCTTCAAAATTGCGAAAAAATGCTGAGGATGTGCTCAATCAACTGCGTGAGAAGGGCTTTCCTGATGCGTATATTCATACGCACATTAATCAGGACAACAGTGTTCTCTATCGAGTTCGTGTGGGCAAGGTGCCCAAGGATAAGGCCGAAGATCGCGCCTTTGAGTTACGCCGCTTGAATTTCATCGATTCCGTTCAAATCACAAGAATCTAATCTAAAGCTTTATGATGCCTTCCTACTGGGAGACAACTAGGAGCCCCTATGCCTCCGTGCTTCTAGCCTTACCCCTATTGGTTTGCTACGAGATCCTATTGCTTTTGAGCGACACGGGAGGAACCTGGCAGATCCGTAACGCAATGGATGTTTGGGTGCGCTACGTGTTTCAGGCGTTTGAAATTCGGCCACAACACGTGACCTTTGTTTTGATCGGTATTCTGATTGGTGCTCTCGTCTGGCTTCGATTAAAAAGACCTGAGATGGGCTTGCCACTAAATCATGCTGGGATCTTACTTCTAGAGGCCTTCATTTACAGCATGGTCCTGGGAGTGTTGGTGAACCTACTTTTATACTCCAGTGTTTTGGATCTCTTGATTGGTAACCAGACAGCTCAGAAACTCGCCCTCTCAATTGGTGCGGGGTTATACGAAGAATTTGTTTTTCGAGTGCTGCTGTTAAATGGGTTGTTCTTCGGCTTACACCCAATTTTGCGGAGTACGGTCTTAACTGCTGTGATTGCGATTCTCGCCGCCTCATTTCTCTTTGCCTTAGCTCATTATGTCGGTAGTCTAGGAGACGACTTTGATTTGCATAGCTTCCTGTTTCGCTGGGTAGCTGGTTTATTGTTCACAGTACTTTATTTTGTGCGTGGATTTGCAGTTACTGCCTATACTCATGCCTTTTATGATATTCACGTCTTGCTCTGATTCAACAACATACTTGAGGGAATAAATTTGACTAAAAACGCCTTGGGATTGGGTATTGATACAACATTTGATGATACATCAGTTGCAATCCTGCGTGGGCACCAAGAAATTCTGGCAAATCTGACATTATCTCAATATAGGGACCATGCAGAATTTGGAGGCGTTGTTCCAGAGCGAGCAGCCCGTAAACACCTCGAAGTGATTCATGCTTTGATCGATGAGGCATGTCGTAAAGCAGAAGTGAAGTTGGAAGACCTGGACTACATTGCTGTGAGTAATTTACCAGGATTACTAGGAGCTCTTCTAGTTGGAGTGATGGTCGCCAAAACGCTTGCGTTCGCATTGAAGATTCCTCTCATCGGTCTAAACCACGTTGAAGCGCATCCCTACGCGGGTGTTCTCTCAGGCCAACCCTTTCAGTATCCAATATTACATTTGGTAGTTGCTGGAGGACATACTCTTCTGATGCATGCTAAAGATCACTTCGATTACGAAATTGTTGGTCGAAATATGGATGATGCAGCGGGAGAGTGTGTGGACAAGGTAGCGAAACTGTTTGGCTATCCAATGCCGGGAGGACCTGTTGTAGACCGTTTTGCTGTTGGCAATCCAGGAAGCAGTTACGAGTTCCCAAGCCCTCGCATTCATGAACCAGATTTTGATTTTTCATTCAGTGGGCTTAAGACAGCACTTCTGAGATTTAAAGAACAAGAACCTGAAAAGGCAAAACAGGATGAGCCCGAAGTATTGGCCTGTTTTTTTAGAAGTGTGGCTCGTGTGTTGACTCATAAGACCTTCCGAGCTTTAGACACCTACGGCTTAAAACGTCTCTCAGTTTCTGGTGGCTTGGCGGCCAGTAAATTTCTAAGAGAAGCCTTTGAGGAGGAATCAAAAAAGCAAGGCATCGAACTCTGGTATCCTCCACCTAAATTATGTACAGACAATGCCGCAATGGTTACCTGTCTGGCTTCTTACCGCCACGCAGCGGGTCTCTTTGACGATTTGCTCATGGATGCACACCCAAATCTGTTAAGCTAGTCGAACAAAGATCAGCTTACACTTTTTTCAGTGATGAACGCCTTCAATCCCTCCTTAGTTACAAAATGCTTTACCGACGACAATTGTCTGCACTGTCACTTCCTTTGCTGATGTCCTTGAGTGCTTGTATCGATTCTCACGGGCTAGCCAAGAATCGGCCTACCCATCACACAGAAGATGGTTTTCAAAATAATTATCTTCCACCTGAGAGGATGACCAAAAGCTTTTCCAAGTTATGGCGCTGGCGTCAAAATCGGATCGCACAAGAACCCGTTCAGTTTGAATTGATCAAGCCAGACGTTGATTTCCTCAGAGAAAACCGAACGGTCCCAACACTGACATGGATTGGTCACTCGACATTTCTCTGGCAATATCAAGGGTCAATTTGATTACCGACCCCCATTTGACTCAACGAACATCGCCAGTAAATTTTTTGGGACCACAGAGACTGGTGGAACTAGGAATATCTCTAACGGATCTTCCTATCATTGATATCGTAATTATCTCACACAACCACTATGACCATTTAGACCGGAAAACTGTATTGGCTTTGGTAGAACAACAGCCGGCAAATCCACCTCTCTTTTTGGTGCCACTAGGTTTGAAAGATTGGTTTGCTGAAATTGGTATCAAGGAAAAAGTTATCGAGCTTGATTGGTGGCAAAGCCATAGAGTTGGTGACTGGCAGTTGAACGCCGTACCTGTGCAGCACTGGAGTCGCAGAGGACTATTCGATACCAACAAGAAACTTTGGGCTGGTTGGGTAGTAGAGGCACCTGAACAGAAGATGTTTTTTGCAGGTGACACGGGTTATTCTCAAGACTTTAAAGACATTGGTGAGCGCTTTGGAAGTATGGATATTTCCTTAATCCCGATTGGGGCATATGCTCCGAGATGGTTTGTGCAAGACATGCATGTCAATCCAGATGAAGCTGTTCTAATTCATCAGGACGTTCAAAGCAGATTTTCTGTTGGCATGCATTGGGGAACTTTCTTGAATCTCACCGACGAACCGTTACTTGAACCATCACAACGTCTGAAAGAAGTCCTGACGGAGAGGAAATTAAGTCCGGACAGCTTTATCGCACTGAAACACGGTCAAACCTTGAGACTCTGAACGATCGAAATCATGGGGAATCCGCAAGTTCTGCGTCGTGAGATTGGTGTCCTTGGAGCTATTTTTCTTGGCCTAGGGTCAATTCTTGGGACAGGGGTTTTTGTCAGTATTGGATTAGTAATTGGCCAAGTTGGAGAATGGATTGGGCTGGCTCTCCTTTTTGCAGGAATTCTTGCGGCCTGCAACGGATTGAGTAGTGCACAATTGGCAGCTGCTTTCCCTATCAGTGGAGGAACCTATGAGTATGCTTACAGAACCCTGCACCCGTTAGTTGGTATATTTGCGGGATGGCTATTTCTAACGGCTAAAAGTGGCTCTGCTGCTACTGCTGCAATGGGAGTATTGAGTTTTTCCGCTGCTGCACTCAATTTGGAGCTTACTGATTTTGCTTTGCGACTTGGAAGTGCTGCTCTCTCTTTGTTGGTCACCTGCTTAGTGTTATTTGGCCTTAGAAGATCGAATCAGTTCAATATCGCTATCGTTCTGATAACGATATTATCATTAGTTTCTTTTGTTCTATTTGGTGCTTTTCTAGAGACCACTGCTGATTCTAATATGAGAGACGATCAATTAGCTCCAGAAGGCTTGCTGGAAGCCACGGCACTATTGTTCGTTGCATATACAGGCTACGGTAGAATAGCTACTTTGGGGGAAGAAGTGAGAGAGCCACGAAGAACAATTCCATTGGCCATTTGTACAACTTTGGGAGTTTCCTGGCTACTTTACGCCTCCGTGGGTTGGATCCTGACAAAGTATCAGCAATTGGCAGACTTAGGACTCGGAGGTGGTTTAAATCAATCCCTTCGCCTAGAAGTAGTAGTGCAGGCCTTTGAGCAGCCTTGGTTAGAGAAATGTGTTCAGGTAGGTGCCATCACTGCGATGCTCGGTGTTTTACTGAATCTAGTTCTTGGACTTTCAAGAGTCTATCTGGCTCTTGGGCGAAGAAATCATCTACCAAAATCTTTTGCTAAATTGGATACTCAAAGTAACCCAAGACTAGCTGTTCTCTTCACAGGTGTTGTTGTCGCTGCGCTATGTTTGATGGGTGATGTTCGCATGACATGGTCTTTAAGTGCAGTGACTGTCCTTCTCTACTATGGAATCACAAATCTGGCAGCACTTCGGCTCAAAGAGCATGATCAAATTTTTCCAAAGTGGGTATCACTGATTGGCCTCTTATCATGTGGATTTCTAAGTATTTTTGTAGAACAAGAGAGTTGGTTTACAGCTGGAATTCTAGTTGTTCCGGCTGTTTTATTCTCTGTTGTTCTCCGCTCTCGAAGTCATCAATTCAATTAAAATTGAATGTTTTGCAATGAGTAAGATGCCACCACGATTTATTACTCTGGAGGGAATTGACGGTTGTGGGAAAAGTACCCAGGCCAGATTGCTTAGTGAGTTTTTGCTTGCAAGGGGTATCAACACAGAACTGACCCGAGAACCGGGAGGAACAAGAATCGGGAAAGCAATTCGGCAGGTGTTACAGAATCCTGAAAATCAAGAGATGATTCCTGAAACCGAACTCCTCTTGTACTTGGCAGACCGACTTCAGCATCTTCAGAATAAGGTGGTTCCTGCACTTGCTGAAGGAATGTGGGTGATAAGTGATCGTTTCCATGATTCTACCGTCGCTTATCAGGGTGGTGGGCGTAATTTAGATTTGGCCTTTCTTGACTCCATAGTCCGGGAGAAAATTCAACCTTTTCAACCTGACAAAACGTTCGTTTTATTATTATCTCCGGAAATCGCTCTTGAACGCTTGCGGCAACGAGAGGCCAATGGGAGTGTGGGCCTCTCAAGGCTAGATTTGGAATCAGTAAAGTTTTTCCAAAGAGTAGATCTTTCTTTCAGAGAATTGTTGAGGAGTGAACCAAAACGGTGTGCGCCCATCGATGCCTCCCAATCAATAGAAAAAATTCAACATCAAATTCAAAGTCAACTTCCTGCAGATTGGCTTCTTTAAAGAAATGATTCCGAATCGTGTTCTCAAATTTGATAATTTCATGATAGGTGGGATCTTCGAGCAACTAGATATAGGTGATCCGGAAGAAGCCCAAGCCTGGGCTGATCACGATTTGGCAATTCTTGTCGAAAACCGATGTGGAATTATTGAAGATCCAAATGGGTGGAGTAATCAGCAGAGACGATATTGGCGCAACCGATGTTTGCTACAGACAGAATCCTTCTTGGGTCCTGAGGCTTGGGGGAAGTACCAGCACTTTTGGATCAAAGCATCTGATGATCGAGCGGGGATAATAGCTCTAGGCCGTCCAACCATTGGTAAGAATCGACTTTTTGTGGGGAGCCTCTACCTATTGCCAGCATTTCGTGGTCTCGGCCTTGGAAAGAAAGTTCTAGCTTTGGTAGAAGAAGTTGCATTCGAAAATAGTTTTCAAGGGATTGAACTAGAAACCGATTGGCGTTGGCGAAATGCTGTTCAATTTTATCTAGAAAATAAGTTCTGGTTGAATCAATGGCAGGACAACCTAACCTTCATTAAGGAACAAGGGCTGCCAAAATATCGATTTTCAATGAAAAACAACTGGGCATCTTTTCAATTGGGTTCGCCATTCAATACGGTTGTTCTGCAGGCTGCGCGAAGAAAATCTTCTACAGATTATAAGGAAAAACCCTTGCCATGCAAAACTTACTGGAACTCCCTGCACCAGATTTCACTAAACACCTTTGGGCTCTTCTTGGCCATGTCTGGTTGGCCGTTGAAACGAAGCTTTCTGAGTAGATTTGTGCCGAAAAGCTTAAATCAGAGATTGGCACCTGAAGACTTAATGCAATACATCAAAGATTGCGAGAAGCACCAACCCTGTATCTACTGAGAAATCATAAACTTAATTCGGCAGTCAGAGCATCCGCAACCAGTAATCCTTTTTTTGTCAGCACGATTCGATCACCCATCCAATTTAACAATCCCTCTCTTTGCCAAGCTCTCAATAAATCAAAATGAGTTTCCATCCAATTTTTGGGAGCAAATTTTCCTTCCCACTTCTTTAGTGATAGTCCCTTTGTTTGTCTCAATTGGAGCATCAGAAATTCGTTCGCTTTTTCAGTGTCAGTAAGATTTTCTGAGAAAGCTGTAGGCCAACAATTTTCTTCCAACAATTGTAAATATCGGTGAAGAGACCTCAGATTTCCCCATCTGCTTTGTCCATCATAAGAGTGAGCACCAACTCCCACTCCTAGATATCCTGAACCATTCCAAACCATATGGTTCATTCGGCCCTGACAGTTTGGTTTGGCAAAATTGGAAACCTCGTAGTGCTCCCACCCATTATTTTCCAGATAATCCGTAGCCCACAAATACATATCAGTGGTAATTTCTTGAACTTCCTGCCAAGACTTTCGAATTCTCTCGCTTTTGCCATAAGGGGTTTGTTCGGCCAATTCAAGTGCATAGAATGACAAGTGTGTGGGGTCCCATTCAAGTGCTTTTTTTACATCAAATTGAAATTGTTCCAAGGTTTGATTAGGGAGGCCAAACATCAAATCAACATTGAAGTTTGTCCAACCAACATCTCTGAGTGCAATTAAGTTCTGATGAAGGTGTTCTACGGTGTGATTACGCCCCAAGCTTTGAAGGAATTCTTGTTGAAAGCTTTGCACACCTATGCTCAACCGATTTACACCTGAATTAAGGAGTGCCCCCAAATAATCGGATTTAACATCCTCTGGGTTGCACTCGATTGATATCTGACAGTCTCTTGAGTGTGGCCAGAACTGGCGGATGCCTTGCATCAGGAAAATAATTTCAGTTGATGAAAGAACAGATGGAGTGCCTCCGCCAATATAGAGTGATTCCAAGTCGTTAGTTGTGATAACTTGGACTCGGCTTCTAGTTTCAAGTAGAACGGCTTCCAAGTATTCCCTATGGACACTTGGTCGATTTTTCCGAACTGCGAAGGAACAGAAGGGGCAAATTCGATGGCAAAATGGGATGTGCACGTATAGAGCGCTAATTGCAGGATTCGACATGGCAATGCAGGACAACACTCAGCAATTTGGTAAAGAACTTATTCAATGGCAGGGGCCTCGAGTTTTAGGTTTCGAGCAAACTCTTGATCTATTGCAGTCTGAGCACCGACAGATCCGCATGTGGGCTGTTTATCAACTGATTGAGTGTTGGCAGGAACGCGCGGCCGAGTTTGTTCATTTGTTATTGGAATCAGATATTGCGGAGAGTCGGGAAGCAGCAATTTATCTTGTGGGACGATATCATCTAAAGC
>JACLAD010002459.1_pt1 | contig 25801 bp, 27 predicted proteins | sample 8027901 | NCBI WGS metagenome assembly JACLAD01 (sample SAMN15725071, study PRJNA655200) | protist metagenome | isolation source: fluorescence activated cell sorting (FACS) single amplified genomes of... | place: Spain: Blaines Bay Microbial Observatory, Mediterranean Sea | collected 2016-07-05 | reverse complement strand
AGTCGACCAGCATGCCGCGCAGTTCGGCCGCGACGTCATCGCCCGTGGTCTTGGCGATCTCCGTCCAGGCGGACTCGATGGCGACCTCGCGCAGGCGCGCGGCGTCCTCGCCCGACAGCTCGATGACTTCGAAGCCGGCTTTCTCCATCTGCCCGACACCTTCGGCGACATCCTCGGCCCAGATCTCGTCGATCCGCGGGGCCAGATCGTCGCGCACGAAGGTCGTGATGCGGCCGCGCAGATCCTCGGGCAGCTCGTTCCAGGCGTTCTGGTTCACCAGAACCGGGAAACCGGCCCGGTAGACGCCGGGATAGACGACATGGGTCACGACGCCCTGGAATTGCTCGGCCCAGCCGACGGTGCCGCGCATGAAGCCGTCGATCGTGCCGCGCTCCATCGCGGTGTAGATCTCGCCCATCGGCAGGACCAGCGGTTCGCCTCCCAGCGCCTTCACCAGCGGAAGCAGCGTCGGAAAGACCCGGATGCGCAACCCGTCGAGATCGTCGAGCGTCTCGATCGGGGTGTTCAGAAAGACGTGGAAGGCGAGGTCGGTGGCCGGCACTTCGCCAAGAAAGACCAGGTCCTGCTCGGCGTGCAGCTCATTCATCCGCTCGTAATAGCCGGTCCCGCGAATGTCGTCATAATCCTTGAAGGACAGGTTCATCGTGGAGGAGGCGGGCACGAGGCCGGAATAGTAGCTGGGGCTGGTGAACGTGATGTCCATGGCGCCGTTGCGCACCGCCTCGGCCTGGCCGAAGGGCGGCATGACCTCGGGGCCGCCGCGCCAGTTGATCTTGAACTCGCCCTCGAATTCGGCGTTCACCTCGTCGATGAACATCGCGAAGCCCCGCGAGATATCCGCCTGACGGGGGGCCAGCGTCACCGCGTTCATCGTGTATTCCTGGGCGATGGCAGCGCCGCCGATCCATGCGGCACCGGCCGCCAAGGCCACGGATTTCAAAAGATGTTTCATGGTCTCTCCCTTGGTTGGGCTTCAGGTCAATCCGATGGCCCAAGCATCGTAGCCATAGACCCAATCGGCATTGCCACCCTTTTTCAGCCACTCGTTGGCCAACGAGTTCTTCTGCACCTGCGCGGTGCGCGGCTTGCGAGCGGTCTCGTATTGCTCGAGCGCCCTTTCGACCCCGCCGGGATCGACACCGTCCAGCGTCCGGGCCAGCACCACGGCATCCTCGATCGCCATGCAGGCGCCTTGCGCCATGAACGGCACCATCGGATGCGCGGCGTCGCCCAGGATGGTGGCACGGCCCTTCGACCATTGCTCCATCGGCTCGCGCACATGCAGCGCGGATTTCGTCACCTCGTCGCAGGCGTCCAGCAGGGCGCGCGCGTCGGCATGGAAATTGCTGTATTCGGCGCGCAGCTCCTCGACATCGCCCGGCAGGGTCCAGCCCTCCTCGGTCCAGCCCTGCTGCGGCGTGGTCGCAAAGACGAAGATCTCCTCGCCGAGCGTCAGCGGAAAGGTCACGATCTGCTTCTCCGGCACCTCGCCCCACCACTTGGTGAAGGCATCGGTGTCGGGCAGCTCGGACGCCTTGCTGCGCGGAAAGACACCGCGATAGGACACGATGCCGGTGAATTTCGGGTCGTCCTCGCCCCAAAGCGCCGTGCGGACCGCGGAATGAATGCCATCCGCGCCGATCACGACGTCGAATTTCCGGCGGCTGCCATCCTCGAACAGGATCGTGGCGCCGTCATCGGAGAGCGCGACACTCTTCGCCGACATGCCGGGGTGAATGCAGGTTTCGGGGAGCTGGTCCTGCAACGCGGTCAGAAGGTCGGCGCGGTGAATCGTAAGCTGCGGCGCGCCGTATTTCTCTTCGGCGGCGGCGCTCATCGGCAAGCGTGACGTCTCCTCGCCGGTCACGCCATCGCGGCTGATACGAAAGGTCGGCCGCGCGGCGGTCTTGCGCAGGTATTCCCCGACACCGAGCTGATCGAGCGCGAACACGGCATTGGGCGTGAGATTGATATCCGCGCCGACCCGGTTGAAGGCGGGCGCACGTTCGAAGACCTGCACGTCGTGCCCGGCCTTGCGCAATGCGATCGCCGCACTGAAGCCGCCGATCCCGCCACCGCTGATGCCGATTTTCAATCCACCCATCTCCAGCTCCCTGTTCTATTTTGAACGATAAGTTCATACATACGATGCGGCGCCTTTCGGGTCAAGAAAATGGTTCGGAGATTGCGCGGCAGGCTCCGGTGCCGGATATTTTTCCCTGAAATCATGTGAATGCGTATGTTCAAATACGAAATACTTGTTCTATATTGTAGAGTGATCGGCGGAGACCCATGATGCGAGACGTGACGGCAAAAGAATCGACATCCTATTCGGTGCCGCCGGTCGAGCGCGCGCTGAGCCTGCTGCGCCATATCGGCAGCGGCCGACGGTGCCGAAACCTCAGCACCACCTCGAAGGAGCTGGGGATCAACAGGACGACGCTGATCCGCCTGATCCACACGCTCGAAGCCAATCGCATGATCGAGCAAATCGAGGAAGGCGCCGGATACCGGCTCGGCCCCGCCTTGATCAGCCTGGCCGCGCAGGCGATCCACGGGCGCGATATCGTGCAGGTCTGCCAGCCGCTTCTGGCCGAGCTGGCAAGGACGACCGGCATGTCCGCGCATCTCGGCATTCTCGATGGCATCGACCTTGTCTATCTCGTGCATGAGGCCCCCAGAACGCATCTGGTCAGCAACATGCGCCCCGGATCGCGCCTCTCGGCGCATACGTCATCGGGCGGGCGCGCCATCCTGTCCGAAATGTCAGACGATGACATCCGCGCGCTCTTCGGCGGCGTCGAGCTTCGCAAACTCACGGAAAAGACGCCCCTGACCGTCGAGGCGGTGCTGGAGCAGGCGCAGCAGGACCGACAGCTCGGCGTCGCATGGAGCGAAGGCAATTTCGAAGCCGGGATCGGCTCCTGCGCGGCGGCGGTGCTCGACCACGAGGCGCGACCGGCCGGCGCGATCAACGTGTCAGGCCCCGTCAGCCGCTTCACCGAGGAAGGAAGCGGCCCCGAGGGTGCGATCAAGGAGGCGGTGCGTTCGGCCGCGCAACAGGCGTCGATGGCACTGGGCTACGTGGCCCGGGCGCGGTAGGCCCCGCGACCGGGGGCGGCCCATCCGAGCGCCGTCAGGGCCAGCGCGCCCATGGATGCGGCCGGCCCGAATGATCCTCGTAGATCGATTTCTGCCGCTGATAGGCGCGAAGCCCCGCCCTGCCCTTCTCGCGCCCCATGCCGCTCGCCCCGTCGCCGCCGAAGGGGGTCGAGATCGAAAATTGCTTGTAGGTGTTGATCCAGACGGTTCCGGCTCGGATGGCCCGCGCCAGCCGCCAGCATTTGACATGATCGCGCGACCACAGCCCGCAGGCCAGGCCATATTCGTTGTCGTTCGACATGGCGATCACGTCCGCCTCGTCGTCGAAGGGCATGACGACCAGCACGGGGCCGAAGATTTCCTCGCGGCAGGTGCGGGCCGTGTTGTCCAGCCCGGCGATGATCGTGGGTAGGTAATAGGCCCCGTCGTCATATCGCGCCCCCTCGGGCCGCGCGCCGCCGGTCAGGATTTCGCCGCCTTCCTCGCGGGCCGCCTGCACATAGGCTTCGACCGAGGCGCGGTGATCTGCATGCACCATCGACGAGACTTGCGTCGCATCGTCGAACGGATGGCCGACCTTCAGGGCCTCGGTCGCCTCGACCAGGCGCGCCACGAAGCGGTCATGGATGCTGCGCTGGACGAACAGGCGCGACCCTGCGATGCAGCTCTGCCCGCTGGACGAGAAGATGCCGAACAGGATGCCGGCGATCGCCAGGTCCTCGTCGCAATCCTCGAACACGATGGTCGGGGATTTGCCGCCCAGCTCCAGCGAGATCGGCATCAGCTTCTCGGCTGCCACATGCGCCAGGTGGCGGCCGGTGGAGGTGCCGCCGGTGAAGGACACCTTGCCGATATCGGGGTGTTCGACCAGCAGGTTGCCGACCTCGCGGCCCGAGCCCGGCAGAACGGAAAAGAGCCCCTTGGGCAGCCCCGCCTCCTCCACGATCCGGGCCAGCTCCAGGCTGACCACGGGCGACCAGCTGGCCGGTTTCAGCAGCACGGCATTGCCCGCCGCCAGCGCCGGCGCGACTTTCTGCGCATCCGAGGCGATGGGGGAGTTCCACGGCGTGATCGCGCCGACGAGGCCGATGGGATCATGCACGGAATAGGTCTGGTAGTCGCTGCGCGGGGCGGTCATCAGGTCGTCCGAGGTCTCCAGCACGGCGCCGAAATAGCGGAACGTGGCCGCGGCGGACGCCGCCAGCGCGCGGGCCTCGCTTCGGGTCTTGCTGGTGTCGCGGCTTTGCAGCCAGGAAATCCGTTCGATATTGGCGGTGATCCCGTCGGCGATCCGGTAAAGATGCATCGCCCGCTCATGCGGCCTGAGGCCCTGCCATTCGGGCTTTGCCTGCGCGGTCCGGGCGCGGTCGATGGCCGACAGCACATCCGCCCGCGACGCGCCCGCAAAGGTCATGTTCTCGGTGCCTTCGGCGGCAAAGGTCGAGGTGATCTCGGCCCCGGTGCCGGCCTGCCATTCACCACCGACGAACAGCCGTCCGTCCGGGAAGGGATAGGTCATGTCGTGCTCCTAGATGATGATCGCGCCGGACCGGTTCAGCACCGTGCGCGCCAGGCTGTAGGCCGTCGAAAGGGAGGTCTTGGGGTTCAGCGGAGACACCTTTCCGACAAGGCGCATGCTGTAGTCCACGGCCTGCGATCTGACCTGGTATTCATGCGTGTTCTCGGTCGTTGCCGGGTCCGCGATCAGGCGCACACGGGTTTCGTCCATGCCCGGCCCGGCCAGCGCCAGCGTCGCGGCGACATTGGCATTCTTGGGAAAGCGCATCGCCGCCTCGCGGGCCGTGCCTTCGAAAAAGACCGCCTCTTCGGTCAGGGCGTCCAGATCGACGCGGCTTTCCGCATCCGTGCCCTTCCAGCCGCCGGGCGGTTTGCGCCCGGTATAGCTCAGCTCGTTCAGGCCGGACAGCCGCGCCGCGACCAGCGCGTCGATGCCGCCGATCGCACCGGCGGGCAGGATGATCCGCGCCCCCCGCCCCGCGGCGGTCTCCTTGAGCCGGTCGAACAGCGCCTGATCGGCAAACGCCCCGACCGAGGCCGTCACCAGATCGACCCCCGCGCCCAGCACCGCCGCGCCGTGATCGGCCACGGCCTTCTGGCCCGCGCATTCGACGACCAGATCCGGCCGCGCCGCCAGCATCTGCGCGATATCGGTGAAGACCTGCACCTCGATATCGCGCGGCGCGCAGATCTCCGCGGCCGCGCGGCGTAGCTCGTCGGGCGTGCTGCGCACCAGCAGGGAGAGCTTGCGAAGCCGCATGTCGGGCTGGTCGCAAAGCGTGGCGACAAGGGTTCGGGCGATCGCTCCGAACCCGATCAGGGCAAGGTGCTGCATCGCTCAGACCCTCGATCCCGCGGCACCCGCGGGCGGACCGGCAAAGGCTTCGGCGAAGGGCCCGATGGCGGTCATGTCGACCTCGACCACGGCGGGGCCCTTGCGCTGCATCGACTGGTCGAAGATCTCGGGGAACGCCTCGATGGCGTCGATCTTCACATGCGGCATGTCGATGGCCGCGCACAGCTTGCCGAAATCGGGCGTCTTGAGCGCCGAATAATGCCGCCGCCCGTCATATTGGGCGTCCTGGATGTTCTCGATCACCCCGTAGGCCGCGTCGTTCATCAGCAGGAAGGTGACGTCCAACTTTTCGTCGACGGCGGTGATCAACTCGGCGATGCCCAGCATGGAGCCGCCATCTCCCAGCAGCGTCACGGTGCGCGCATCGGGGGAGGCCACCGCCGCGCCGCAGCCCATCGCGATCCCCTGGCCGATGCCGCCGCCAAGCGCGTGCACCCCGAGATTGGGCGCGGCGATCTGCACGTAGCGGTTGCCGAAGGTCGAGTTCGAGATGGTCACATCGCGCACCCAGGGATGCCCGCCCGAAGCCACGACATCGAGCAGGTGATCGGCGACCATCTGATAGGGCCCCAGCCGGTCGCGCAGCACGCCTTCGGATTTGGCGCGGGCCACCGAGATATCATAGCGCTGGTTCGGATCCACATCGAGCTTTTCGGGCAGCCGGTCGAGCAGCGCCTGCAACGTCGCCGCGGCGTCCCCGTTCAAAAACAGCTCGACCGGGTAGTTGCGCCCGCATTGCGTCGGCTCGATGTCGATCTGCACCAATGGCCGGGGCAGCTTCATCTTGTTGTTCATGGTCTCGTTGCCGCGCAGGCGCGAGCCGACGACGATCATCAGGTCGGCGGCGTCATAGATCCCGCGCGCTTCGGGCGTCATGTTGAAGGCGCCCAGCGTGCCGGGATTGTCCTCGGCCACCACGGCGCGGCCCTGGGTCGAGGTCACGGCACCGAAGCCGCGATCCACCAGCGCATTGGCCTGCTCGGACGCGCCCCGCGCCCCGCCGCCTAGCCAGATCATCGGGCGTTTCGCCCGCTTCACCATCTCGGCCAGCGCGTCGAGCTGCGCCTCCGGCGCGACGGGCCGCGCGGGCGGTGGCGGCGACAGGGTGAACTGCGTCACCGCGTCGAGGCGCTGCACGTCCACCGGGATTTCCAGGCTGACCGGCCCGGTCGGCGGCGTGCTGGCCGCGCGGATGGCCGCATCGAGCGTGCCGATGGCCGATTTCTCGTCCCAGATGCGGAAATAGGCTTTCGACACGCCCTTCAGCATCTCGGGCTGTTTCGGCACGTCATGGATGGCGGCCCGGTCGCGGTCCATGAATTCGCGGTCCACCTGCGTCGTGATGTGCAGCAGCTTGCTGCCCGCCGTCAGCGCCTCGGCCTGGCCGCCCGCGGCATTGCCCGCCGCTGTTCCGGTCGAAGTCAGCACCACGCCCACCTGCCCCGAAACCCGCGAGAATGCGTCGGCCATGTTCATCGCACCGGCCTCGCCCCGGGCGGGAACGAAGCGGATCCGGCCCTGCTCGCCGATCCCGTCCAGGATCGGCATGTTGTGAATCGAGATGACGCCGAAAACGGTGGTGATGCCGGCATCGGCGAGACTTCTGGCAATCTGGTAACCAACGGTTTCGGTCATTTTCGGGCTTTCTGTTCGCAAGATCAAATGAAGCGGGAGACGCCGCCGGAAATCTCGAGGCGCGCGCCGGTGATGTAGCTGGCCGCGGGCGAGGCGAGGAAGACCAGCGCGCGGGCGGCCTCTTCGGCCCGGCCCAGACGCCCCAGGGGGATCGCCTTGCGCCGGGCGAGATCGGCGAACCAGTCCTCGCGCGTCTGGCCCTGGTCCTCGCGGGCCTCGAACCGGCGCTGCCATTGCTGGCTGTCGACCAGCCCCAGCAGGATCGAGTTCACCCGGATCCGGGGCGCCAGCTCGGTGGCCAGCGATTTCAGCAGGCTCTGCACGCCGGCACGTGCCGCCGAGGTGCAGACCATGTGCGGCTCCGGCTGATAGGCGAGCAGGGAATTCACCGCCGTGATCGAGCCATGGCCGCTGCCGCGCAGCTGCGCCTCGAAGGCGCGGATCGGGTGCAGCTGGCTGAAGAATTTCAGCTCCAGCTCCTCGCGCCAATCGTCATCCGTGGTGTCGGCATAAGTCGACACGCGGCCCTGCCCCGCATTGGTGACCAGCGCATCGCAGCCGCCGAAACGCTCGGCCACCTCGGCGGCGAACTCCGCATTGGCCCGGGGCTCGAGAACGGAAAACGCGCGGGCCAGCACCCGGTCGGCGCCGAACTCGCCCTCCAGATCATCCGCGACCCGGCTCAGCCGGTCGGCACCGCGCGCGCAAAGCGCCACGCGGGCGCCCTCGCCCAAGGCCGCCCGCACGGTCGCCAGACCGATGCCCGACGATCCGCCGGTCACGACGATCGTTCTGTCTTTCAACCCCAGATCCATGGGCCTAGGCCTTCGCGAGGTCGGGAAAGCCCGCATCGGGGCGGCCGGCCATGACGGCGCGCTGCGCGGGCGTCGGCGGGCCCGCGGTCATCCAGCGGTCCATCGAGTCGGGATCGGTGCGCGACCAGACCTTCGCCTCGTGCGTTTCCTCGTCGATCTGCTGCAATTCGGCGGTGAACTCGATCACGAAGCCCGACGGAGAGACGAAATAGGCGAACGGGTTGTTGCCCGGCCCATGCCGGCCCGGCCCCCAGCTGGGCACCTGGCCCTTCTGCTTCATCCGGCCGATGCCGCGCATGAAACTGTCGAGATCGGGCATCTCGAAGGCGACGTGGTTGACCGACGGATATTGCGCGCGCACCAGCGCGATGGAGTGGTGATCGCGGTTGCAGCGCATGAACACCATCATGTCTGCGGAGTAATCGCTGGTGCGGAAGCCCAGGATATCCTGGTACCATTTCTCCAGACCGTCCATGTCGGGCGTGTTCAGCACCACATGCGAGACCTTGCGCGGATAGGCATATTCATCCACTTGCGCCTTCATCTCGAGATCGGTGGTAAAGCGCAGACGCCGGTGGTCGGGGTCGAGGACCTCGAACCCGTAACCGCCGATGGGATCGTCGAAGACCGCGGGCTTGCCGAGGGTCTGCGCCCCCTTGGCGGTCACGTGATCGTAAAGCGCATCCATCTCGGCGCGGTCGTCCATGCCGAAATGGACATATTCGATGCCGTAGCTGTCGCTGTCCTTCAGCCCGTAGATGAACGGCTCTTCGCCGGTGCCGCGCAGATAGGTGACGCCCTCCGCCGATCTGGCGACCTTGAGGCCCCACAGCTCGGTGTAGAAATCCGTCGTTCCCGTGATGCTGGGCGCGCGCATCACGATGCCGCGCAGGAATCCGACTCGGATTGGATCGCTCATGTCTGTCTCCCAGTTTTGGCGCTGTCAGTGTCGGGCGTGCCTGACCCGAGGGTGGCCAAGGCCTCGATGAAATCCTGTGGTTTCTGCAGGTAGACCGCGTGGCCCGCCTGATCGATCCGGATGATCCGCGGGGTCGTTCCATGCGCCCTGCCCCAGGCCAGCGCCGCATCCAGGGTCTGCTGCTCCGGCGTGACGCGATCATTGATGCCGATGATGAACCCGGCCTCCGCCCGCACCCGTCCCATGAGGCCGGGCAGGTCGCCCGAGGCAAGCATGCGGACCGCCTGCGCATATCCGCCGCGATCGACCTGTGACATTGCATGCCGCACCTGCGCCACGATGCCGGGGTTCAGGCGCGGCTCGAACACCAGCCGGGGCGCGCGTTCGGCGGCAAAGGCCTCGGGGCCCTGAAGCTCCAGCTCCTCGATCCGGCTGCCGACATTGCCGGGAAGCTTGCTTCCTTTCGGAACGCGGTAGCCGCAGGCGCAGGAGGCCAGGATCAGCCGGTCCACCCGCCGGGGATGATGCGCCGCGAAGGCGGCCCCGATCAGGGTGCCCAAGGAATGGCCGACGATGGTCGCGGAGCCGATGCCCAGCCGGTCCAGAAGCCCGGCCAGCGCAGTCGCGTAATCGCCGGCTTCGGGCCAGTTCGCGGTCAGCGGCCGTGATCCGCCATAGCCGGGGGCATTCCAGGCGATGAGGCGCATGCCACCGGGAAGCAGGTCCAGAAGCGGCCGGAACGACGATGCGTTCGATCCGATGCCGTGCAGGAATACCATGACAGGACCGGGTCCCGGTCGCTCCAGATAGGTGATCCCGCCGGAACTGTTCTCCTGAACCCCGCTCATGGCCGATTACCGCTTCAGCTTCGAGACCGGATGGTCTTCGGGATAGGTCGGCGTCACCGGCTTGGGATTGCCGATCATCACGCACATCAGCGCTTCCTCGATGCCCTCGTTGCGCAGACCGCGATAGACGCCGGGCGGCACGGAGATGATGTCGCGCTCGGTCAGGACGGTTTCGACCTGTTCGCCCTGATGCTCGATGAAAAGCCGGATCTTGTGCCCCTTGAGGATGAAGAACACCTCTTCGGCATCGCGGTGGATGTGCAGCGGGCCTTCGCACCCGGCCGGCAGCACCATGGTGGAAAAGGTGAAGTTCTCGGCCGGAACGACGTTCTCGTCATCCGAAATGCCGGTCGCGCCGGTGCCGATATAGCGCATCTGCGCGCGCTTGTATTTCGGATCGTGGTCCGCCTGAAACTTCAGGGCGTTCCAGTCGATCGTACGGGTCTCGTAGCGCGCGACGCGGCTCTCGATCCACTCACCGAGCGACTTTCCATCCGGAATCTCGACATCGCTCGGCTCGATGGAAGGGAATTTCTTGGGGGCGTCCATGTCTTCCTCCGCTACTGTTCATTTATGAACTTTGTGTTCAAATATACTGCGCAGAGAAGCCCGGCCCTGTCAATAGCCGGGCCATGCCCGGCTCGCGCGGGCAGCCAAGGAGCGATCCGACCCGCGCCCGGCGGCGCATACCGAAGCTTGGAGCCGAGCGCGGATGCGGGCGGGGCCGCGCATGGCTTGCATTGCCGGTATGGGCCGGACATCCTTGGGCAAAAGGGCTGCGTGCGATGCAGGAAAATTCAGACAGCCATCAGCAGCTGCTCATGTCCCGCCTGTCGATGCGGCACTTCCAGTTCGTTTCGATGGTCGCCGAGCAGGGCAATATCCTCGGAGCGGCACGCAAGCTGAACCTGACCCAGCCCGCCGTCTCGCGCGCCATCCGGGATATCGAATCGGTCGTCGGAACCGCGCTCTTTCGGCGCAAGGCGCGCGGCGTCACCCTGACCCCGGCGGGTGAGCTTTTCGTCATGCGTGCCCGCGCGGCCCTGTCGGAGATGAACCGGGCCTGCCTGGACATCGAGGACCTGGCCCGCGGGCAGGCCGGCCGGCTGGTGATCGGCAGCCTGCCCAACGGCGCTTCGGGGCCGTTGCCACGCGCCCTGGTCCGGGCGCGGCAAGAACGGCCCTCATTGCGCATTTCCGTCTTCGAAGGGCTCTATCACCAAATGATTTCCAGCCTGCGCGCGGGCGAGCTGGATGTCGTCATCGGCCGGTTGCGGCAAGGCCCGTCGGACAAATCGCTCACCATGCAGCTCCTCTATCGCCAGAGATGGGTGGTGCTTGCCGGGGCGGGGCACCCCTTCGCGGGCAGGTCGAACCTGCGCCTGGCCGATCTGCATGGCGAGCAATGGATAACGCCCGTCCCATCGGCCCACATACGCGCGATGATAGAAGGGTTCTTCCTTCGCGAAGGGCTGTCATTGCCCGAAAACGCGATCGAGATGAGCGCATTGGGCATCTGCCGGTCCATCCTGCTCGATTCCGACGCGATGATGTTCCTGCCGCGCGGCACCTTTCGCCATGACGAGCAGAACGGCGATCTCGTCGAGCTGGACGTGGCCCTCGACCCCTTCGTGGAAGATGTCGGCCTGTTCTGGAGGAAAGGACACCATCGCAGCCCCGCCGAACAGTTCTTCCTGGGCCTCCTCGAAGAGGCCGCGGCCGATATCCGCAGCTGACCTATGCCTGAACGGCATAGCAATCGTCGAAGTTTGAATACTTGCCCTGGTTCGTGACCGACTAGGCTCGCCCGGACGACCCGTCGTGGGACCGGAGGCCCAGATCGAAGATCAGCCAATGAGACAGGACTTCAAATCCCGCCCTCGGCATTGCCGCTTCAGCGCCTCCTGCCCGGCCCCTGCGCTTGCTTGCCGATGCTGCCGGGCGGGATCGGAAGCGGCGTTTTGACCGGTGCGGCAGGCGCGGTGCCGGGCATCCTCGCCCTCCCTTGGCTGCAACCCTCCAGACCGAACGCGGACATCGCGCCAGAAACATCCCGAGGCTGACATGACAAAACGCAAACCCAACTTTCTCGTCATCATGATGGACCAGCTGCGCTGGGACCATCTGGGCTGCTATGGCAACAGCATCGTCCAGACCCCGAATATAGACGCGATTGCCGATACGGGGCTGCGGTTCGACGCCTTCTACACGTCCAACCCGATCTGCCAGCCGAACCGCGCCTGCCTTGCGACGGGGCAGATTTCGACGGTGAACGGCTGCCGCCAGAACGGGATCCCGATATCGCTCGACAGCGTGACCTATGCCGAAGCGCTTCGCAACGAAGGCTGGCGCACCGGCATCATCGGCAAATCGCATTTCCAGAACGTGACGGCCATCCCCGCCCCGGACCGCAAGCCTGCCGGCCAGGGCGAAGACCCGTCCGATCTGCGCGCCCGCCGCGACCAGCGGGACGGGCCGGATTACGGGCTGGAGGTCAAGGTCAAATGGGCCAGGGACCCGGACCGCATGCTCCCCTTGCCCTATTACGGCTTCGATCATGTGCGGTTCTGCATCAGCCACGGCGATCAGGTCGACGGCCACTACACCAAATGGCTGCGCGAACGGCATCCCGACCCCGACAGCCTGCGCGGGCCGGACAATGCGCTCGACAAGCCCGAAGACCGCGTCGCGCAATGCTGGCAAAGCGCCCTGCCCGAGGAGCTGCACCCCAACCGCTACATCGCCGAGGAAGCCTGCGCCTTTTTGTCGGAACAGGGCAGGGACGACCCTTTCCTGTTGGTGCTGTCGTTTCCGGACCCGCACCACCCCTTTACCCCGCCGGGGCGCTGGTGGGATATGTACGATCCCGCCGACATGATCCTGCCCGAGACGTTCCACACCCCCCTTTCGCAGCGCAACGACCTGCCCGAGGCCGCGCGGCAGGCCTATCGGATGGGCGACGCCGATCCCCATTCCCATTGGCCCTTCCACGTCACCGAAGACGAGATGCGCAAGATACTGGCGCTCAACTATGGCTCGATCAGCTTCGTCGATCACGAGCTCGGCAAGGTGCTGGAGCATCTGCGCGCGCTCGATCTGGATGACGACACGGTGATCTGCTTCATGTCGGATCACGGCGATTACATGGGCGACCATGGCACCGTTCTGAAGATGGGCCTGCATTATCAGAGTGTTATCCGCGTGCCCTTCCTCTGGCGCGACACGGCGGAGCGTCGCGCGCATGGCACCTCCGCGCGGCAGGCGAGCGCGATCGATTTCGCACCGACGGTGCTGCAACGCGCGGGTTTCAAGGTGCCGCTCGGCATGCAGGGGCTGGATGTCCTGGATGATGACACGCCCGCCCCGCCGGTTCTGGTCGAGGATCCGGGCATCGCCGTTTTCGCCGACCCGGATGCGCGCAGTTCGATCGTGTCGCTTGTCGATCAAGGCTGGCGGATGTCGCTGCTCGAAGCCGCGCCCGACTGGGGCGAGCTCTACGATCTGCGCGCCGACCCGGACGAGACCCGCAACCTGTGGGACGATCCCGGCGCGGCCGCGCAGAAGCTGCACATGCTGGAAGCCTTCGCCCGCCGCCAGATCGCCCTGCGCGATCTGTCGCTATGCCCCACCGCCCGCGCCTGAGAGGCCGTCATGGACATGATCACCCGCTCCGTCACGATCCCCGCGGCCCCCGAACAGTTCATCCGCGTCTTCGACGTCGGCACCGATAACGCGCTATCGGGCGGCGACATGTTCCATCGCGTATCTCCCGGCTGTTGCGATGGCATGGCCGTCGATGAGGACGGCATGATCATGCCCAAAAACGCCTGCGATCGGTCTCCGACCGGGTCGGAAACGCCCCAGCCTTTCGGCCGTGGCGAATGGAGGTCTGGGGCCCGCCGGGCGGCGTTCAAACAAGGCTTGCCGTTTCGACGTCCTGTTCGAAGAAGTCGGAGAACGTCGCCACGCGCAGCGGAAGCCGGTCATAGGGGGGATAGTAGAGCGTGAGCCAGAGTTCGGGGGCCGACCAGCCCGGCAGAACCTCCACGAGATGCCCCTTTTCCAGGTCTTCGGCGACGATGAAGCGCGGCAGCAACGCGATCCCTTCGCCGTTCAGCGCCAACCGGCACAGGACATCGCCATTATTCGCGCAGAATGAGCCGCGCGCTCGCTGACTGCGGCGGCTTGTGCCATTTGAGAGCTCCCAGATCTCTTCGCGCGCCTCGGGACCATAGGCGAGGCAGGCGTGATCGACGAGATCGTCCGGCCCCTCCGGCGTGCCGCGCCTTGCCAGATAGCCCGGAGCCGCAACGAGGGCGCGAGGCACCTTGCAGATCTTGCGCCAGATCGTCGATTTGTCGCCGGGCGGCCCGGAGATGCGAATGGCGAGGTCGTAATCCTGCTCGATGATGTCGACGAAACCGTCGGAGAGGCTGAGCGCGACCTGGATCTGCGGATGCAGCTTCGCAAAGCGCGACAGGATGTCCGGCAGGACCTTCAGCCCCAGCGACAGGGGCGCGCTGATCCGGATCAGCCCCGAAACGACGCCTTGCGCGGCGCGGGTTTCCTCCGCCGCTTCCATGAGACCATGCGAGAGCGGTGCCGCGCGCGCGGCATAAACGGCACCCGACGAGGTCAGGGACACCTGCCGCGTGGTGCGGACCAGCAGTTGCACGCCAAGGCGATCCTCGAGCGCGGCAACCGTCCGCGTGACCGAAGCCGGCGTCAGGCCGAGCTGGCGCGCCGCGCCGGCAAAGCTCTGCTGCTCGGCGACAGCGAGAAAGACGCGGATGGATTCAAGCTCTCCCATGCTTCCACCATTACGCTCATCGCAATGGTGTATTCAATATTGTTGCTATTCTCAGGAAGAGTTCCGAAGCGCATGTTCCGGTCAGGAAACGCCACCCCGACCAAGGAACTCGTCATGCTCACCCAGATCAAAGGCCTGCACCACACGACGTCGATGGCGTCCGACGCGCAGGAGAACAATGACTTTTTCACCAAGCTGCTTGGCCTTCGCCGGGTCAAGAAGACGGTCAATTTCGATGCGCCGGATGTCTATCACCTCTATTACGGCGACGAGTTCGGCACCCCCGGCTCGGTGATGACCTATTTTCCGTTCCGGAACATGAAGAAGGGCCGCCACGGCACCGGTGAGGTTTCGGAGACCGCCTTCGCGGTGCCCGAAGGATCGCTCCCCTACTGGCACGACCGTCTTGCTCTTGCGAATGTCGAGGGGATCGAGCGCGTCGAGCAATTCGGCGAAAAGCGTCTGCGCTTCGCCGGCCCGGACGGCGACGGCTTCGCGCTGGTCGAGGTGCCCGGCGACAGGCGCGCCCCCTTCGCCGGCGGCCCGGTCCCGGCAGAGAAAGGCATCCACGGCTTTCGCGGCGTGACCATGCGGCTGCGTGACGGGCAGGCCACCGCCCGGCTCCTGACCTTCATGGGCTACAAGGAAGTGGCGCGCGAGGGCACGCTCATCCGGTTCGCGATCGAGGATGGCAACGGGGCGGACATCATCGACCTCGACGTGCTGCCCGGTGTCGAGCGGGCCCGCGAAGGTGCCGGATCGGTTCATCACGTGGCCTTCGCGGTCGCGGACAGGGCGGCGCAGCTCGAGGTGCGCCAGGCCCTGCTCGACGCCGGCACCCAAGTCACGCCCGTCATCGACCGTGACTATTTCTGGGCGATCTACTTTCGCACGCCCGGCGGTGTCCTGTTCGAGATCGCGACGAACGAGCCGGGCTTTGACCGCGACGAAGACGCGGCCCATCTGGGCGAAGCGCTGAAGATCCCGGAGCAGCACGCCCATCTGCGTGCCCGGATCGAGGCGCTGCTCCAGCCCATCGCCGACTGATCCCGCAATGCCCCGCCGGCGCCTGCCGGCGGAGGCCCCGCAAGGAGCGCATTCATGGCTATCGACAGCTACCATCACTTCGCCAAGACCCCCGCCGCCGGAGCGCCGCTGGTTTTCACCTTTCATGGCACAGGCGGAGACGAGCACCAGTTCCCGCAACTCGTTGAGCAGATCCTGCCCGAGGCGGGGATCGTATCGCCACGCGGCGATGTTTCGGAATACGGTGCGAACCGTTTCTTCCGGCGCCGGGCCGAAGGGGTCTACGACATGGAGGACCTGGCCGAGCGCCGCGCGAAGATGGCCGGGTTCATCCGAGCGCATCGCGAGGCGCATCCCGGCGCGCCGGTCTACGGGCTCGGCTATTCCAACGGGGCGAACATCCTGGCTTCCGTCCTCTTCGAGGCCCCCGAACTCTTCGACCGCGTGGTGCTGATGCATCCGCTGGTGCCATGGACCCCGGGGCCGAACCCCGCTCTTGCCGATGTGGAGTTGCTGGTCACGGCCGGTCGGCACGACCCGATCTGCCCCCTGCCCCAGACCGAGGCCTTGGTCGACTATCTCGGCGCACAGGGCGCGCGCCCGAAGGTCCGGCTCGACGATGGCGGGCACGAGATAAGCCAGCAGGAGCTCCACGAGGTGGCAGGCTTCCTGCAACGCCGCGCGTAGCCCGCGGCAATACTCCGGGCCGATCGAGCGGACGGCATGAACTCCGGCTCACGCGGGCTGCCTGTCGCGCGGCCTGCGTGTCGCCGGGCAGCCTCGTGGAGCCAGGAGGCAAGGAGACGGGCTCTCGACCGCAAGGCTAATATCCGGCGGCACCGGTCGGTCCTTTACGGCGGCGCGGTTATGCTCGACCGTTGCGGCAGGACGCCGGAGAAGGGGAAGATGATGGCTGCCACACCGCCCGAGACCCTCTCTATCGAGCGCGAGGAGGGCGACAGCAAGGGGCGCTACGTCGCCCGGCTCGAGGCGCTGCGCGGCCGCTCGGTGGGGCAGGCTCTCGTTCGGCGCGCCGTCGAGGATGCGCGCGCCGAAGGCCGGTCCATTGTCCCGCTCGGCCCTTTTGCAAAGGCCCGGATCGCGCGCCACCCCGAGTGGCAGGATGTGTTGAAACATTGAGTGCAGCCGGCCGTCATGACCGAAGGCGCGGTCCGAAAGCGGCGCGGCGCGGCGGCGCGGCGGCGCGGCGGGTGTCCGAGGCGGGCGCGCTTGCCGAAACGCCCCGGAGGATAGATGAATCGGCTGGATTGCGACCGCATGTTCGTCGCTGTGATGGAAACCGGGAGCTTTGCCGGCGCGGCGGAAAAGCTTCGAACCAGCTCGGGACAGGCCTCGAAGCTCGTGTCCCGGCTGGAGGCCGAGCTGGGTGTTCGACTTTTGAACCGGACGACCCGCGCCGTCTCCGCGACCGAGGCCGGGCGCGCCTATCACGATCGGCTGCGCCCCCTTCTCGACGCGTTCGACGAGCTCGATCTCTCGATCCGGGACATCTCGCAAGCCCCCACGGGGCGGCTCAGGGTCAGCGCGCCGCTCACCTTCGGAGCGCTGGCGCTGGTCCCGATCCTGCTCGGTTCGATCTACGTGCCGCATGGCGCGGCCGGCTTCTTCTTTTCCAACGAAGGCGGCGGCTGGGAATTCCCGGCGTTCTGGGCGGTCACCCTCGTCGTTCAGGCGCTGCTGGGCGACGGGGCCTATGCCCTGAAGCGGAATCGCGGCTGATACCGCACGACGGCCGCGGGCAACCCCGGGGGCCGTCTTCGGGGGTGACGGAGCACCGGGTCACGGCGGTCCGTTCATTCCTCTGCGCCCGGCTCTTACCGGGCGAGTTTCCCGGCATACTCGACCAGGCGCCTGGCTTGGAACTCGACCGATTTCTTGCCCGTCTCGTCCAAGGGTCCGGGCGTGCAGGAATAGCCATAGGGGTTGCCCCCATCCTCGAACTTCACCGGGTCCGCATAGCCCGGCGCGACGATGACCGAGCCCCAATGCATGGCCGTGACGTAGATCGACTGGAGCGTGGTCTCCTGCCCGCCATGCGGGTTCTGCGCCGAGGTGGTGGCGGTGACGGCCTTGTTGGCGAGCGCACCCGTTTGCCACAACGGCCCCAGCGTATCGACGAAGGCCCGGAACTGGCTGGCCGGAACGCCGAAGCGGGTCGGCACGGAAATGAAATAGCCGTTTGCCCATTCCATGTCGTCGAGGGACACTTCCGGGATATCCTGCATCTTCTCGAGCTGTTCGCGCCAGGCCTGCTGGCCTTCCACCACCTCGCGCGGGGCGGTTTCCCGCACGCGGCGCAGCCGGACTTCCGCCCCGGCGGCCTCGGCCGCACGCGCGGCTTCGAGCGCGATGCCATGATTGGTTCCGTAGGTGGAATAGAAGATGATGGCGATCTTGGTGGACATTCATGTCTCCTTTGCTGGGGTTGGCAGGATTGGGGGCCAACGAAGGCGCATCAGCCGTGTTCCTTGGGCGTGACGCGATGAGGGCCGGGGCTTGCCTGCGTCATGCGGGCCTCCTTTCCTGCGATGAGGTCGGATGACCGATTCAAGGGTAGTAGACACCGCCCATGGCGCGCCGCGGCTTGGTCCTGTCTTGCGGCAGGGGGATGAAATCCGCCTCGTCGCCCGGCACGGTGTCGAACCGGCCCCGGGCCCATTCCTCCTTCGCGGCCTCGATCCGCTCGGGGCGCGAGGAGACGAAGTTCCACCAGATGTAGCGCGGCCCGCCCATCGGCGCGCCGCCGAAGAGCATGAAGCGCGCCGTCGATCTGGCCCGTACGGTGATCGCATCGCCGGGGCGCAAAACCAGAAGCTGGCCGGGTTCGAAGCGGTCCCCCGCGATCTCGATTTCGCCCGAGATCGTGTAAAGCGCGCGCTCCTCGTAATCGGCGTCGATCGGCATCCGGCGGCCCGACTGAAGCTCGATGTCGCCATAGAGCGTCTCGGATGACGTCCTGAGCGCGGACGCCTTGCCGAAGGCCTGCCCGGCGATGATGCGCGCCTTGATCCCTTCGGCTTCGAACATCGGCAGGTCGCCCGATCCGTGATGGAGGAACTCGGGCGCGGATTCCTCCTGCGCCTCTGGCAGGGCCATCCAGGTCTGCAGGCCGAAGAGTCGCTGGCCGCTCTTTCTCTTCTGCTCCGATGTGCGCTCGGAATGGACGATGCCCTGCCCCGCCTTCATCCAGTTGACCGCGCCGGGGCGGATGGTCTGTTCGGTGCCAAGCGAGTCGCGGTGCAGGATCTCGCCCTCGAACAGGTAGGTCAGCGTCGCGAGGTTGATATGCGGATGGGGGCGCACGTCGATGCCGTGATCGGTCAGGAACTCCGCCGGCCCCATCTGGTCGAAGAAGATGAACGGCCCGACCATCTGGCGCTTGGTGGAGGGAAGGGCGCGGCGAACCTCCATCTCGCCCAGGTCCACCGCGCGCGGCACGATCAGGGTTTCGACCGCGTTCACCGTCTCTCTGTCTCCGAGGACCGGGTCGGGGCATGGGCTCCAGCTCATGACGGGCACTCCTTGGCTTGCCGTTCGGTTTTCACTGATATAGCTCCCTGCCCTCGGTTGGTAAGTCGTTACCTTTCGGATAGCGGCTTACCGGCTTGGCGCAGCACTCGAGGAGGCCACCGTGACCGAAGACATCACCCCCGATCTCTGCCCGGCAGACCCGATCCTGCGGGTGATGGCGGGACGCTGGAAGACGCATATCGTCTACTTGCTGGGCGAGGATGGCCCGGCCCGGTTCACCGCCATCCAGCGCCGCCTGCCCCCGATTTCTCCCAAGGTGCTGACAAGCCGGCTTCGGGAGCTGGAGCAGGATGGTCTGGTCTGGCGCGTGCAGGAAGAAACGATCCCGCCCAAGGTGACCTACGGCCTGACCGAGCTGGGCCTCGAGGTCCATGCGATCCTGAAGTCCTTCGATGCGGTGGGACAAAGGCTGAAGTCCGCTTCGCCGGATAACCCGGCCTGATCAGTCCCGGTGAACGGGACGGAGCACGCCGGGTCGCCCGAACGCGCATTCGAGGCTGGACCGATCCCAGCCGCCCGTCTTCGCCGCCGCCTCGTAGGTCGATTGCAGAAAGGACATGAGCATTGCCGCGGGGTCGTCGCTCGCCTGAACGGCCGCATAGGGCAGCAGGAATTCTCCCAGCGTCTCGTCGAACCCCGCCTCTGCCGGCTCGTCACGCTTCTGGCCCCATCGGGCGCGGAGGCGAGCTGGGCCGATGATGCGCGCGCTCGCACTGGGCCTCGGCGCCATCGCGCTGCTGATCACGATCGGCCGCTACGCGCTGGATCCGATGTTCCGGGTCATCGCGCGCACCCGCACGCCCGAGCTGATGACGGCGGCGCTCGGCGTCGTGGTGTTCGCAGCCCTGGTGATGGCCCTTTCCTCCCAATCCGACCGCGCCTATCGCTTGGTGGCCGGCGGGCAGAAACGCGAGACGATCGACGAGACGTACCCGGATGCCGACGGATCGGTGCTGGTGATCGGGTTCGGCCGGGTCGACCAACTCGTCGCGCAGCCGATCCTCGAGAAGTACAACGTCACCTTGCTCGATCATGACGCCGACCGCATCCGCGAAGCGAAACGCTTCGGCGCGCGGGTTCATTTCGGCGATGGCACCCGGCCCGAGGTTCTGCAGGCCGCGGGCGCCATCGCGCCCGAGCCGGTCGATCGTGCCTAGAGTTCCACCGGTGCCCGGGGCCGGCCGGCCCCCTGCGCGATCAGGCGCAGGCCCCCGGCTGACCCTGCCGAGCGATCGTCAGCTTTCGGCCTCGCAGGTCATGAGCCTGTCCTCGGCGATGAGGTCGGTGAGCATGCCGTCGTCGCCCTTGACCCACCATTCATATTGCCCGGAGACATAGCGCGCGCCCGACGCGGACACCACCTGGACGAAGATGCGCTGCTCGCCCTCGACCGGGACAAGCGCCAGGCTTTCGGCACCCGACAAGACATACCGCACTTCGATGGAGGGGGCCTCTCCGCAAGCATAGGTACTGGTCGTCAGCTGCGCATCGGCCAGCTGCAGGCCGACCGAGAGCGATGTGTCGGCCAGAGCCGCCGAGGAGGACAGTGCGAGAAGGATGGCACTCGAAATCGTTCTTTTCATCTGGGATCTTTCCTGACGCGTGAAAACAGGCAGCGCATGATGCTCGATACAGCAGGCCCGGCGCAGGTTCGAGCCCCCGTTCTGCAAATATCGCCATGGCGTCTCCATTTCATGGCCCGGCATATTGCGTTTGGCCGAACCACGGGGAAAAACGAAAAACCGGGAGCAATCGGTGATTGCCCTCCTGTCCTTTCGGCAAGTTTCTTCCCGGCCCTCAGGGAGAGGCTTGCTTATTTTTTTGGAACCCCTATATCCGAGCCATGACCATGTTCAGCGCTCATAAGAGGTTCCTGCTCTTCGCAGGAAAGCTACTGAACCGCCGGTAACCCCGAGCGGGCAAGCCATGATGCTTGTTCACGTCTCGGGGATTTTTGATCTCTCACAGATCCAATCGACACGACAAAGGCGTCACGTCCGCAATGCAGGACGCGCAATCGCGCGTCTTGTTTTCGTGCGAAATGTCGCCAGTCGTCCCGGCATCAATAGATTCAGGGCTGAAAGAACATGTCCATATACATCACGCGCGAAATGATCGACTCCTCCATTCGGAAAAGCAAGGCTCAAATGAACGGCTCCATCTTCACGGTTCTGTTCCGGTGGGCCCGCAAGCAACTGCAAAAACGCAGCATGATATTCGACCTTCAGGCGATGGATGACAAGATGCTCGACGATATCGGAATACGTCGAGCGGATATTCCGCGTCTGGTCGGCTCGTTGGGCGACCGCGATCTGCGCATGCAGAGCATGGGGCGGTCCTACAGGACGTAACGGGCGAGATCTCTTTTCGTGGGCGACAAGTGAACAGCACCATGCGCCAGACATGCCCGCCGCCGGTCCTGTTCACTTGTCGCATTCACCCCCGCGCAATGAGGATTGAAATGATGATTTACCAGATGAATATCGAAAGCCCGCGATTTATTGAAGCCGCGCCCAATGCCACATGCATCGCCCGCTGGGAGGATGACGGCGGCGGGCCCTGCCCCATCGCGTTGGCCAATCGCTCGCCGGGTCCGAAAGCGCGCCGTATCGGTCGGCTGCCCGCCGCGAGATCTTTGCGGCAACGGGCCAAACATGCCTGCTTCGAAAGAAGCGAATCCTCAATGAAGGCCCCCGGGAATGAACGTCACGCAGCGTGATGCAGCGGGCAAATGGACAGGCGCTCGATACGAGCAGACCACCACGATGTTCATTCGAAACGGAGGCCGGCGCCCCGCTCCCGCACCCATTTCGGCATGTCGCCCCGAAAGACATTCTTTTCTCTCACGATGGAGGCACCATTGACGATCACCCTGAAGCACGGCCGATACGCCGAAGACGCAAAACCCGTGGACCGCAATGCCGTGGCCATTGCCGACGCCCTGTCCGACGCCCTGACGGACACCTACCGCCTCGTGCTGAAGACCCATGCCTGCCACTGGAACGTGGCGGGCCCGATGTTCTACCCGCTGCACCAGATGACGGAAGAGCACTACACCGACATGTTCGCCGCCGCGGACGTTCTGGCCGAGCGCATCAGGGCCTTGAGAAAACGCGCCTCGGTGAAGCCCGCCCGGATGATCGATGGCCTGGACACGGAGGCGGACACGGACGCGGACCCGACGGCGGACGAGATGGTCAGGGGGCTTTTGTCGGATCACGAGGCGCTGTCGCAACGCTTCTATGCCCTCGTGAAGGCCGCCGAAATTTCGGGCGATCCGGTCACCGCCGACCTCGCGACGGAGCGCGCGGCATTCCACGACAAGGCAGCCTGGATGCTGCGAGCGACAGCCGCATGAACGCGGCCCGTCGCGGCAGCAGGCGAAGGAAATGCCCCGGCTTCGGCCGGGGTATTTTCATTGTTGCGGTCCCGGCGCGGCCCTCAATCGCCGGGCCGCCTTCACGTTCGAAATGAATTGTCCCGTCAGGGGCAAGATTGCGGAGCAGGCCATGGCATACAAACTACGCGAACTCCTGGCACCCGTGAAATCCCTGCTCGGCGGCACGACAGCCTTCATGGCCGGAAACAGCCTGCTCGGCGTCGTTCTGCCGCTTCGCATGGAAGCCGGGGGCTATCCGGTCGCGCTGACGGGCGCGATCATGGCGGCCTATTACCTCGGCCTCGCCTTCGGTGGGATGAAGTGCAAGCACGTCATCCTGCGGATCGGACATATCCGGGCCTTCTCGGCCTTTGCCGCGCTCACCGCCGCGACCTGTCTGGCCTATGCGTTCTTCTTCAACCCGGCGGCCTGGATGATCCTGAGGCTCGTCAACGGGTTCTGCATCGCCGGCATGACGACGGCGATCGAAAGCTGGCTCAACGACCGCAGCAGCAACGAAACCCGCGGGCGCGTTCTCGGCTATTACATGCTGACCTTCTACCTCGCCATCGCCCTTGGCCAGACCTTGGTGAACACGGCCCCCGTCGCGGGGAGCGATCTCATGATAATGGCGGCCGCGCTGATGAGCCTGTCGCTCGTTCCCGTGGCCCTGACCACCCTGGGAGAGCCGAACTTGGGCGAGCTGCGCGTTCTGAACGTGAAGGCGTTGTTCGAAGCCTCCCCGGTCGGCGTGGTCGGCGCCGGCGTGGCGGGCGTGCTCGTCGGCTCCTTCTACGCCTTGGGCGTCGTCTTTGCCCGCCAGATCGGGCTGAGCGTGACGGAGGCTGCGCTGTTCATGAGCACCGTGGTGCTCGGCGGGCTGAGCTTTCAGGTGCCCATCGGCATGCTGGCGGACCGGTTCGACCGGCGGATCGTCATGTCCTTGATGCTGATCGCGGTGGGCGTGTCGTGGGGCCTGCTTTCGAAGTCGATCGCGAGCGAGGTGTCCCTGCCCGCCCTGATGCTCATGGCGCTGGCCTTCGGCGGTGCCATCAGCAGTGTCTACCCGCTCTGCGTTGCCCAGACCTTCGACCGGCTGGACAGGAGATACTACGTCGCGGCCTCGGGGCGGCTGCTGATGGTCTATTCGATCGGCGCGGCGATCGGCCCGTTGCTCGCCTCGGCCCTCATGTCGCTTTACGGACCGTTCTCGTTCTTCCTGTTCGAATCCGCCATCGCGATCTCCTATGCGCTGTTCGTTCTCGTCCATATCAAGGCGGGGCCCGAGATGACCGTCGGCGAACGCGAGAAATTCGTGCCGCTCCCCGACATTTCGCCCGTTACCGTGGGGCTCGACCCGCGCACGGAGCCCGACCCCACGGAGCCGGACAGTCCTTCGGCATCAGCGAGGGAAAGCGCGGTCGGCCGGTGACGAAGCGGCCGGTTCGACATGCAATACCTTCCGGTCGCCTCATCGCGATACCGGAGGCCGGGCCACAGGCAGAGCGAAACGACGACGGCAGGGATTTTCGGAACATTTTGGGGGGCGGGGCAGCATGTGACATAATTCGATGATGAAAAGGAATGGGGAGATTTGCGCTGCACTGAATTCACATCCAGATCCGGTGGATTTTTCGGAAATTCCCTATGCCACCCCATGATCTTCACCATGGGCAGCTTCGCGCCTTAATGTCGCATGCCCCCATCACTCGCTTGAGTTAAAACATTCAAAGACGTATATAGAACGCATGATGATGTTCAGCCTTCATACGAGGTTCCTGTTTTTCGCAGGCAATCTGCTGAACCGCCGGTAGCCCCGGGCGGTCCGGTCCGGCTGGGCCGGTTTCCGCGCCGGGGTTCTTCTGATCCGCAACAAATCGAACAGGCCGACGGCGCGATTGCGCTGCCTGGCAAAAACGTTCCGCCGGTCGAATTATTTTGCCGGGCGGTCCGCATGCTGCCAGACGTCCTGTTTTGCTGGTCCTTTTACCGGAGAATGTCATGTATCTTTCCATCGAGAAAAACGCACTCAATCGGCTGCCGCGCTGCGACCATTCAAAATCGTCACCGGGCGGCATTCGTCGTGGGATCGCGGCTGCCATGCGGGGATGGCAACGTCGCAAGATGATCGCCTCGCTCGAGGCCATGGATGACAGGTTGCTGCGCGACATCGGGATATATCGTGGCGAAATCAAGAACGTCGTATACGGACTTGATGACCGCGAATTGAGAATGAGCCCGGTCGCGCGGACCACTGCGAAAGCACATCTGCGGCGACCTTCCCTGTTCGAATCCCTCTGGTGACCGGAATTTCCAACCGCGTCTCGCAGATAACGGTTTCGATGGAGGATGTCCGTGATGCTCAGCAATGTCGATTTCGAAGACCTGTTTCCCGAATCCTTTTCGCCAAAGCCGCGAACCCCGGAGAATTTCCGTCCGCCGCCCCTTCCGAATGGGACCGTTCCGCCCGATCATGAGGCTTCGCACGGTTCAAATAAAACGGCGGTCGTCCTGGCAATGACCCCCATCATCGCGACAACCGGGGCCGTTCACGCCGTCATGGCGGCTTGGGCCCGAAACGCGCGGTAGCGTCGGGAGGCGCTGATCAGCGGCCTCTCCGACATCAAATGACTGCGCGAGAATCGCGGCCATGACGCTGACGGGTTTCGAAAAGCGATGCAGGACAAGGGATAAGCAGCGTTCCCGGGCGAAAGCGGCGCAGCCGCATCGAGATAATGCTCGGCAGGCTTCAAGGCTAAAGGCGCGTGGCGACCCGCCGCGCCTGATCTCCCAAACTCTTCCGCCCGGCCATCGCTCCCGCCGCAACCGTCATCTTCCGGCGAGGCATCCTGCGCTTGGATCAACGCTCCGAACACCTCGCCACGAACCGTCCCTCAAAGATCCGACAGGCCCGGTCGCTTTCCGACGGATACATGGTCGATCTCTTCGATGCGGAATCCGCGTATCAGCGAGGGGATCATGGCGAAGACGAGGCAGAAGATCGGCAGGCCCACCACGGTGATGACCTGTTGCAATGCCGTCAGCCCAAGATCGCCGGCAAGCACCAGGAGCATCGCGGCCACCAGCCCTTCTGACACGCCCCAGAACACGCGCTGGCGGACCGGGCCGGGCTTGGCGGAGCCGGTGCAGAGCATGTCGACCACCAGCGAGGCCGAATCCGACGAGGTCGCAAAGAAGATCGCCACCACCAGAACCGCGATGCCCTGCACCAGATCGGCCAGCGGGAAGTTCTCGAAGAAGGCGAACATGGCCAGCGGCACCGATTCCGCGACCGCGGCGCTCAGCTTTCCGGCCTCTTC
>JACLAD010003317.1_pt1 | contig 25834 bp, 37 predicted proteins | sample 8027901 | NCBI WGS metagenome assembly JACLAD01 (sample SAMN15725071, study PRJNA655200) | protist metagenome | isolation source: fluorescence activated cell sorting (FACS) single amplified genomes of... | place: Spain: Blaines Bay Microbial Observatory, Mediterranean Sea | collected 2016-07-05 | reverse complement strand
TCTTGCCAGCGGTGTTGGGCACGACTTTGGCCATAACCTTACCATCTGGTTCAATCATGCCCAGAACGGCGATCTTATTGGTGGCACCGCGCCCACGTTTGCCTTTAGCTTTACCGCCAACATAGGTTTCGTTGATCTGCACGAATTCACCTTCGCCATCAACAACGACCATATGCTTGCGGATACGTATCGCCATACGATGGGCGCACTTGTAAGTTACACCCAACTGGCGCTGCAATTCCTTAGCGGAAACACCGTGGCGCGTGGTTGTGAACAGAAAGATTGCATAAAACCAAAGCTGCAAAGGTGTCCGGCTTTTTCCAAAGATAGAACCCACCATCAGGTGAATGTGGTGACCGCACCACTGGCAAGAGAATGCTTGCTCAGATTGTAGGAAATACCACTTAGCCTCACGCTTACACTTTGGGAATTCGTGACCCTGACCAAACCGCGTGTTGAACAAGTGTTCAAGGCAAGTTTCATCATTTGGAAACTGTTTAAAGAACTGGAGGACATTACATTGTTTCGTGCTATACAAATAGGGTTTGTGTACCATATTTCAATGGGATAAACTCTTATTTTTAATCCTGTCTTATCGTTTCGCGCCCGCCTCGGTGGTGGCACCGTTCGAATATATCGCTATGTTGTTTTCGCTGCTGATCGGATATGTGTTTTTCAATGAATTGCCGACATTGCAAATGCTGATTGGTGCCAGAATCATCATAATGGCCGGTTTGGTAATCATTTTGTGCGAGGCGCAGTTGGGGTTAAAGCTCGAAGCCGGCCAAAGCCGTCAAACCGACCGCTTAAAGATTTTGTAAATATTTCAAAGTATAGGTTGGCGCCAGAAGATGGCGCCGATACCGCCCCAAGGGGAATTTGGGCGGCTGCGTTTCTAGCAGTTTTGGGCATTCGAAAAACGGTGCGTCGCCGATCACCAAATCGCTGAGAACCGCTCTTGCATAGCTGGCCATCGCCACGCCATTGCCATTATAGCCAAACCCCGCATAGGTCCCGCTGAGGTTGGAAATGGCACTGATAAAGGGAATTTGATGCCGCGTCATGCAAATCATCCCCGTCCAGAAATGCCGAATTTTGACGCTTTTCTAAGCCAGAAACATCGTGTGAAAATCGCGCATAATCAGCTTTGTATTGCAGCCTCTGAGCGGTTGGTTGAGAACAGATTGCCGCGCATTCCGAATAAAAATTGCTGGTTCGGCATCAGGCGGAAATAATGTAAAAATTGGTGGGTGTCATAGGCTATTTGCGCGCTGCTCCAGCCTTGCGGCGTGGTCAATCGAAATGTCCCGCCTACTTTTTTGAGGTCAATCACCGGGCTGTTTTCAAACACTTTACCGCCGTTTTTGACCGTAGAGTTCAGCAAACCATAGGCATATTTACGCGGGTTTAAAGCAAAGCCGACAGGGATCGTTAACGCGCCATGAAACTGGCCTTGCATCCCCAATTGGCGCAGCTCGCTTTGGCTGTAAAACAGCGACTCAACGCCATAATCTTCTTTGATCCCAGCGAAGCTGTTTTTTAAACTGTTGCAGTCTGAAGCGCGATGGGCCGATAGGGTTTCCCCGCTTGAATGAGTATCAGCCTGAAGGCTAAGCTCATCCAATAGATTTTTAATCAAGTCCACCGCGGCGGCTTCGCTTCGCCTTGCTATAGCGCTTATCCAACTGGGTGTTTTTAGCCTGCGCGCCGCCCAGGCAACAAAACCCGCCATTGCGTCCGGTTGCCCCAAAAGCGGGAAATTCTGCTTTGATCACCGTTACATCGGCGCTGCGCTTTGCCAGATGACGGTTAGCCGATAGGCCGGTAAAGCCGGCGTCTATAATGGCAATCTCTGTGCTGATATCTTGCGTTAGGTTCACCAGTTCTGGCGTATCGGTTGTGCTGGCCCAATGGCAGGCAGTAACGGATTTTTTGCCATAGGAGCGAGCTTCACATACGCGCTTCATTTCTGATTGCGGTTAGCCATTGCGCTATCATCTTGAAGCTTGCGGGCGGCGCGCTTTGAAATCAATGAGGTGCTGATCACGCCAACGGTGACGATCGCGATCATAATCGTGGATAAGGCGTTGATCTCTGGACTCACGCCAAGCCTGACTGCGGAAAATATTTTAATCGGCAATGTGGTGGCCGAAGGGCCGGCAGTGAAGGAGGCAATCACCAGATCATCCAATGACAGGGTGAAGGCCAATAACCACCCCGAAATCACCGCAGGTGCAATGATTGGCAAAGTGACCAAACGGAAGGCTTGAAGCAGGCTGCACCCCAGATCAAGCGCGGCTTCTTCGAGCGCGCGATCAAAGCTGGCAAGGCGCGAGGACACCACCACCGATACATAGCACATTGAAAACGTTGTATGCGCCAAGATAATTGTAAACAAACCGGGATCCAGCCCGATGCCAATAAACAGCAATAAAAGCGAGAGGCCGGTGATCACCTCTGGCATCACCAAAGGTGCGTAAATCATCCCAGAAAATAACGTGCGGCCCAAAAACTGGCCGGTGCGGATCAACACATAGGCGGCCAAAGTGCCAAGAATAGTCGCCAAAGTTGAAGAAATTAAGCCCACTTTCAGCGTGATCCAGGTCGCGTTTAAAAACGCTTCATTTTCAAGCAACCGTCCATACCATTTGGTGGAAAACCCCGCCCAAACCGTGACAAGCTTTGATGCGTTGAAGGAATAAATCACCAAAATCACCATCGGCAAATATAAAAATGCAAAGCCGAAGGTTAAAGCTGTGGCGTTGAACCAAGTGAACTTTTTCATTGCTCACCCTCGCGTTGTTTCTGCTCATTGCATTGAAACATAATGATCGGGATGATCAAGATCAGCAACAAGATGATCGCCACGGCCGAGGCCACCGGCCAATCCCGATTTGAGAAAAATTCTTCCCATAAGACCTTGCCAATCATCAAGGTGTGCGAGCCGCCTAGTAAAGAGGGGATAACAAATTCACCAAGCGCGGGAATAAACACCAAAAAACATCCCGCAACAACGCCGTTTTTAGATAGTGGGATAGTGATCAGCCAGAAGGTCCGCAGGCGTGAACATCCTAAATCAACCGCCGCCTCGAGCAAAGAATTGTCTAATTTTTCCAAACTGGCGTAAATGGACAGGATCATGAAGGGCAAGTAGGTGTGGACGATCCCGATATACACCGCCCAATTGGTATTGAGAATGGTCAGCGGGGTTTCGATAAATCCGAGCGCCAGCAACAGCTGGTTGAGCAGGCCTTCGGTGCCCAAAATGCCCATCCAAGCATAAACGCGGATTAAAAAGCTGGTCCAGAAAGGTAGGATAACCAGAATCAGTAAAGTGGTGCGCCATTCGGTGTTGGTGCGGGCGATTCCATAGGCGATTGGATATCCGATCAACAGCGTCAGTGTGGTTGAAATAAAAGCAATGCGCAGGCTTGATAGATAGGCTTTCCAATAAAGATCATCCGAGGTTAAAAATACATAGTTTTCAAAATCCAGCGTCGCCCAAAAGCGCAGAAAACCCTGCCAGCCGGCGTTGAAATCTAAGTGTGGTGTATAGGGCGGTATGGCCAGATCTATATCTGATAGTGATATTTTGAAAACGATCAAAAACGGCACCAGGAATAGCGCCACCAGCCATAAATACGGCAGGCAAATCATCGCGAAGCGGCGCATCTTTCTACCTTTTAAGCAGCACGCCAGCGCTGCCTTGAAAGTAAACCCAGACCGTATCTTCCCAGGTCAGTCCGCGCTCAGACAGGCGCTGAGTATTCGCGGTCTGGGCCCTGATAATATGCCTAGAGGGCAACTCGACATGATAGGTGGAAATATTACCCAAATAGGCAATATCCAGAATTTTACCTTGATATCTGTTTTCAGAAGTGGCGGGTTTTTCTGCTGAAATCCCCACTTTTTCGGGCCGGATCGCAAAGTGAATGGTGTCACCTGTGCCGAAGCTGGCATCTAAGGGGGCGATGATTGGTGCGTGCTCGGAATCCCAAACAATTGAAATCTGGCGGCTTTCAGGTTTGGCTCTGCCGCTGATGATATTTACATCGCCAATAAAATCAGCGGTATAAATCGAATTTGGCGCTTCGTATATTTGCGAAGGCGTGGCCACTTGAACCATTTTGCCTTCATCCATTAGCGCCACTCGCGACGAGACGGTCATTGCTTCTTCTTGATCATGGGTCACGATCACAAAGGTTGTACCGGTGCGCTCTTGAATATCCATCAATTCAAATTGGGTTTCACTGCGCAGTTTTTTATCCAGCGCGCCGAGCGGTTCATCGAGCAAAAGCAATTTCGGCGCTTTTGCCAAGGCGCGGGCCAAGGCCACCCTCTGACGCTGGCCCCCCGAAATTTGATGCGGTTTCCGATTGGCGAATTTGGCTAGACGCGTCAGCCTCAGCATCTCCGCCACCCGCTGCGATATCAGCTCTTTGTCGCGCGTTTCGCGCTTCAAGCCAAACGCAATATTTTCCCAAACCGAGAGATGTGGAAACAGCGCATAGGATTGAAACATCATATTTACAGTGCGTAAATTCGGTGGAATCGGTGAGATATCTTGACCATCCAGGAGAATGGTGCCAGCGCTGAGCGACTCAAAGCCTGCAAGCAGCCGCATCAATGTTGTTTTTCCGCATCCTGACGGGCCCAAAAGCGCAAAAAACTCGCGCTCATAGATTCTGAGGTTCAAATCATCTATGGCGGTAAAATGGCCAAAGCGCTTGCTGACGTTGCGAAACTCGATTAGCGGCTTTGCAGCTGGATCTGCCCATGGTGCAAATATTTGCGTTTGGCCATTTCGCGCCATTTAAAAGCCCTTTTGGTTTGGCACGCGCGCGGATCAGCGCGGTCCAAATCGGCGTGGTCTTAGGTGCCCGATTTAATTTTGGTCCACATCCGTGTCACTTGGCGCTGTATTTTTGGCGGATAGGGCCGCGTGGTGAATAGATTTTCCAAAGTGGCTGCATCAGGATAAATCGCCGGATCACCGATCACATCTTCTTCCAGCATGGGCTGTGAGGCCAGATTGCCATTCGCATAATACACATAGTTAGACGCATCCGCCATATTCTGCGCATCCATGATAAAATTCAGGAACAAATGCGCGCCCTCTACATTAGGAGCATCGACTGGAATAGCCATTTGGTCGAACCACATTTGTGCGCCTTCTTTGGCCGCATTATACGCGATCTCTACGCCATTTTCGGCTTCATCTGCGCGATCCCGGGCCTGTAGAATATCGCCAGACCAGCCTACGGCCACGCAGATATCACCATTTGCTAGTGCGTTGATATATTCAGAGCTGTGGAATTTTTTGATATGCGGGCGCACGGCTATAAACACCGCTTCGGTCTGCGCAATGACATCTGGATCATGGCTGTCTGGGTTTTCGCCCAAATATTGCAGCGCCGCTGGGATCATTTCTGAAGGGGCATCCAAGAAATACACCCCACAAGCTGCCAATTTGGCCATATTATTGGCGTTGAACACCAGCTCTAAAGAATCTAGCGGTGCATCTGCACCTAAAATTTCTTTCACTTTGCCCACATTCACACCAAGCCCGGTGGTGCCCCACATATAGTTGATCGAATAAGCGTTATTGGGATCATATTGCTCGGTGCGAGAAGAGACCACATCCCACATATTGTCGTGGTTTGACAGTTTTGACATATCCAGCTTCTGGAAGGCACCGGCCACGATCTGGCGCTGCAAAAAGGTTCCAGAGGGCACAACCACATCGTATCCTGAACCGCCGGCCAGCATTTTGGTTTCCAGCACTTCATTGCTGTCAAACACATCGTAAACCAGTTTTAGGCCTGTTTCAGCCTCAAATTTACTAAGCAGGTTCTCGTCGATATAATCCGACCAGTTATAGACGCGCACTTCGTCTGCAAAAGCCGCGCTGGCTGTCAGCGTCAGGCTGGCAGCGGCCGCGATAAGGTTGAGTTTCATTCTGTGTTTCTCCTGTACAGGGAATGGGATTAGAGCATCCACTCCGCATAGGTAATCTGATCAAATATTGCCAGATTTGGCAATATGTTTATGATTTTATGCGCGCAACGAACTGACAAGCTCTGTCGTTTCATTTGTATTTTTTGGCGATCGTTTTGCATTATATTGATGATGAACTTAGATAATGATGTTTCCGCTGCTGCTTTGTCGGTGCATGAAATTGTCTATCAGGATTTGCGCGCGCTGAATTTATTCCCGGTGAAGCGGTGACCATACAGGGGTTGGCTATGCGGCTTTCCGCGGGGCTTACGCCCGTGCGCGAAGCGATTAGAAGGCTGACCGCTGAAGGTGCGCTGAGCTTCAATGATAATCGGCGGGTCTGCGTGCTAACCTTTAAGCCTCAAAGATTTGGAAGATGTATCTTTTGTGCGCCAATCTCTTGAGCCAAAGCTTATTTTTATAGCGGCGCAACAGATTACGGCGCAGGATATCGCCGCGCTTATCACGCTAGATAGCGCGCTTGATCAGGCCATTTCTCACGGCGATGCGTTGATGTGTCCGCGGTTAAATTATCAATTTCATCATCGGCTTTACCAATTGGCGCTGGCTCCGATTTTTACCGCCTTAACCAGAGGTTTATGGTTGCGCTTCGGGCCGTCATTGCGCATCGTCTGTGGGCGGCTTGGAACGCTCCATTTGGTAGATCAACATAAATAAACATTGGTTGCACTGAAAGCGGGCAATTCGTAGGCGACCCCGGATGCGATCTTACAAGATGTTTTGCAGGGGATGGAGCAAATTCGCCTCGGCCTTGCGTAGAGCCGGTGAGTGGTGGCTCGATTGACAATGAATAATTTGATCATATTCTGTTCGGTCGCGCGATATTGCGCAGGCTCTACCCCTGCATAGTCAAAGGTATCACGATGAATCAATTGACCAATTATTTGCCCACAGATGAATTACAGCGGCGCAACGCGGCCCATCATATGCAACCATTTCCTGCGCAAGATGAGCTGTCGGCCCAAGGCGCGCGGGTAATAAACAGCGCCAAAGGTGTGTATATCACCGATTCAGACGGCAAGCAGTATTCGAATGCAATGGCGGGTTATGGTGCTGAATATCGGCTATGGGTGCAGCGAATTAGCCGATGTGGCAGCGCGTCAGATACGCTAATTCCCCTATTATAACACATTTTTCCAACCCACGCATGTGCCAGTGATTGAACTGTCAGAGCGCTTGGCTCAATTGGCCCTAGAAAATTTAAACCACGTATTTTATGCGGGTCCAGGATCCGAGTCCAATGACACCAATATTCGGATGGTGCGGCACTATTGGACGCTCAAAGGCTATCCTGAGCACAAGGTTATCATCAGCCGGAAAAACGCCTATCATGGGTCAAGCTTGGGCAGTGCCTCGCTGGGTGGAATGAGTGCAATGCACGCCCAAGGTGGCATGCCAATTTTCGATACCGATCATATCAACCAGCCCAACTGGTGGTCAGAAGAAGGCGCGATTTGGACCTTGAAGAATTTGGGTTGGCGCGCGCCTGCGAGCTTGAACAAGCGATTTTAGATATTGGTCAAGAGCATATTGCGGCCTTTATCGGTGAACCGGTGCAAGGCGCTGGGGCTGTGATCGTGCTGTCACATAGTTATTACTTGCCTTAAATATGGCGTCTTGCTGATCGCGGATGAGGTGATCTGCGGCTTTGGGTGCACGGGCAATTGGTTTGGCAGCCAAACCTTGGATATTCAGCCCGATATCATGACCATCGCGAAAGGCTTCAGTTCGGGTTATCAACCGATCGGGGGCTCAATCGTCAGCGACGAAATTGCTGCCGTTATGGCAACCGCGGAATTCACCCATGGCTATGCTTATTCCAGCTATTCCGTGGCCGCGGCGGTGGCTTTGGAATATATCCGGATTCTTCATGAAGAAAACATTGTTACGCATTTGTGCACGCACACGGCTCCCTATTTAAAAATTCAATGGGAATGTCTGAGCGATCATCCAATGTGGAGGAAGCTAAGATTGTTGGGATGATGTGCTCAATCGCTTTGACGCCGGATAAACAGAGCCGGACAAAATTTGCATCCGATGCCGGAACTGTGGGCTATATCTGCCGCGAGCGCTGTTTTGCCAATAATTTGGTAATGCGCCATGTTGGCGATCGGATGATTATTTCCACTGATGAGATTGATATATTGATCAGTCGGGCGCGCAAAGCGTTGGATGAAACCTACGCGACGCTGATTGAAAAAGGCCTTTGGAAAGCGGCTTAGCTACGCGTTGCTAGGCTGCAGGTCTGATTACGAAAATACAGGTTTGTCTGCAAGCTTGCAGGGCGGGTTGCTTAACGCATCTTGGGCGTATTTTCTGAGTAAAGCAGTTCAATTTCGCGCGGGAAATCATCATAGCTATCGGCAATTTCCACGAAGGATAGCGGCCTGCGTTGGATGCCATTTACATAAAACTCAAGCGGATCTGGGTGATCCCCGTGGATCACCAGCTCGTTAATCGTAACGCCCAAGTCAGTAATCAGACTGGCCATTTGACCCGTGCTTTCGCCTTGATTGGCTCTGCCATCGCCAGAAAAATCGATTACCTTGCGCTCGCATTGCGTGGGGTTTTGGGCAAACATTGAAAATGCGTGGCTAAGGCTCTGCGCGGGGAAGTAAATTCGAAGCGAACGGCGCATTCCATCTGATCGGTTTCAGTTGTAAAGCGCGCGATTGAAGATTTATCTTGCAAATGCTGCCACGGCAGCATAACGCGTTGTTTGTCTGGATCGATCCATTGGGTCAGGCTGACCGCAATCCCTCCGTGCATCTAAATTGATCATGTCGATAATTTCGGGATGGATGAACGCATTAGCCGTGCCGCTGCGCATCAGATCAAATTCATATTGATCCACCGAGCGCGACACATCCATCGCGATCACCAGTTCGATCTCGCAGGCAAGAGCAGGGTGACATCCAATAGACAGGCCGCAGATGAAACTTTTTAATTGTGTAAAACGCATTTTTATTGTGGCCTAATCTAACGCAAGAAGTCGGTTATTTTAACCCTGTTTGCAGCATATGTTGGCGATATTGCGAACGATCCATAGATCGTGCCGCGCACTTCCACGAATTCTGCAACGGAGGTATCCTTTTGCATAAGTTTCTGGCGCTTTATCACCAGATGCCCCTGTTCATTAGTAAACACCATTTCAGTATGAAGGGCGTGAACATCCTGTGCGATAATCCCGAAACTTGGCAGATCTGCCATACCAAGCGCTTTGGACCCAGTCGTCCAGCGCCATCTGCGTACAATTAAGCCATTGCGCAAGATCATCCGATCCACAACGTAGCTTACCAGCCGCGCATCCGTGAAATAATCCTCTGTGCTGCCCGTCACATTGTCGGCCTCCAGAGCAGAGCCCTTGGCCTGTGGAATGATTTTGATCGATGATCTGGCTTGTGCGCTCTGCGCTGCGATCTGATCCGCAATCAGCACGGCTCTCATCATGGTCTGTTTGAAAATATACCGCGCACCCTCATCGTGTTCTCTATTTCCATCCGATACGCATCACGCCGCTTTCCTTTCTGTTATGACATAAATAAACCTTGCCCGTTTTTGTCAAGTTTGGGCTCGAAAGGGCGGGTTAAGGCGTTAAAGCGCGCTGTTTCGCGCGTTTCGCTTTGCTTCGGGTTTGGCGCTGACCCTGGCAAATAGGGCGACCCATGCCAAAATTGTAAGACCTCCGATCAGTTAGGTAGAGCTCATTGCTTCGCCCAAGAAAATCCACGGCCAGACGGGGCTTAGAACGCTTTTGATCAAAATTAAAAGGCTGACTTCGGCGGCCAGAATATAGCTGGCTCCCCATGTGATAAAGGCAACGCCGATGCCGATCCCAAAAGTGCCCATGATCAAAATGATGACTAAATCCTGCAGCAATATAGAAAAACTGGTCCTTGAAAAAAGAGTTGCGCCCGCGCCGATTGCGCCGCCGGTAAAGGTTCCACCCAGCACATCTTGTTTGCCGCTTTTGCGCGCCAGAACCAGCATTAAGGCAAAACAGGCGGCAGAAATTAAGTCCATCACATTGCGAAAGCTTTGGCCAAGCTGGGCCTCTTCGCGCACCATAAGATAAACCTTGCAGGAGGCAAATATCATTGCAACCCAAGTGATATTCTGTGGCCTTTCATTCGTCTAAATCCAGCCAATTACCGCCGCCATAAAGGGTGTGGCCGAGAGGATAAACAGAGTTGAGGCAATGCTGGTATAAAGCATGGCGAAGACATAGCAGGTAAAAGCTAGTGCCAGCGCCGCGCTCATTTTGAAATCTTCTTGACCCAAGCGCTGTAAAAACTGGACCGGTCCAATGTGGCGGCGCAAACAGCTGATAAGGCCTACGATTGCGCAGAGGCTCAGCGAGTGGTAAACAAGATCTGGAAGCCATTCGCACCGATGAGGAGGCGCATGTAAAGCTTCACAAAGTTCATAAATGTGTCCCTAAGAAGAAGCAACATTACCGCGTTTTTCTTGTTCATTCAAACCTCTTAAATTGGGGCTGCTTAGATATGCTCCAGATATTTATGCCTGCCCTGATGCCGCAAAATCCCGGGGCAAAAAAATGTTTTACCCCAGCACCTCAATGATCGCATCGCGCGGCTGATTACACCGCTGTTAAACAAAGCTGCGTTTACTTTTGCGCCAATCATCGCGCTGGGTTCAAAGAACACCCGATCGTTGCGATCTGCCACCAATTCGACAGCGCCTAGTAATCCGTCATCGCGAATATCTTCAACATTTTTGTGCGTTCCAAGCGCATCGCGCAAGCCGGTGGTAAAATAGCGTCCCATTGAGCGGACATTTTCGATTAAGTTCAAATTATCCAGTAAGCTTACATTCGCCACGCCGGCTGCTGCGTCAATCGGATGCGCCGAATAGGTCTACCCATGTCTAAAGGGGCCAAACTCATCCGTGCCTTGTTTTAACATGCGCAATATGCAATCGCTGACGATTGAGCCTGATAAGGGCGCATAAGCCGAGGTTAAGCCTTTGGCAATCGTGATCAAATCGGGCTTTAGCTCATAATGATCGCTGCCAAACATGCTGCCCAAGCGGCCAAAGCCGGTAACCACTTCATCGGCAATCAGCAAAATATCATGCTTTTTTAAACCGTTTGAATCGCGGCTCGATAGCTTTTTAGCGGTGGCACAAGCCTCCCTGTGCCCAAAGCTGGTTCACCAATTAAGGCGGCAATCGTATCCGCGCCCTCTGCTTCAAACATCGCCTCCAGATACGCCACGCATCGGCCGACAAAGCCTTCTTCGCTTTAGGTTAGATCATCGCGGCGGTAATAATAAGGCGCGGTGGTGTGCAGGATCCGATCCAAGGGTAGATCGAATTTTCCATGAAATATTTTCAATCCGGTTAAAGATCCATTCACCAAGCCTGAGTCGTGATGCCTCCGCCAGTGCGGGATGATCTTTTTCTTTTCAGGGCGCCTTAGAATATTGTTGTAGTACCAAACCAGCTTCACATTGGTGGTATTGGCATCCGAGCCCCCCAACACGAAATAGACTTTGGACATGCGTTCGCGCGTGCGCTCTAATACCATTTTTGACAGGGTGATTGAGGCTTCGGTGCTATGGTCGACATAGGCGTGGTAATAGGCCAATTCATGCGCTTGTTTTGAAATCGCCTTGGCTATTTCTGATCGACCATAGCCGACATTCACGCAGTACAGACCGGCAAATGCATCCAGCAGGCGGTGTCATCACGATCTTTGATATGGTAGGCCGACGCTGTTTTGATCACGCGCTGGGCCAAATTACCGCGGGAAAACTCTGCCAGATGGGTGGAGGGATGAAAGAAGTTTTCGTGATCCCAGATTTCCAATTGGTCACTTTTTAAGATGTTTAATCCTTACAAATGCTCTGTATAATCGTCCTGTGTCTACGGGGTGGGTGCGCGATGGGTTCGGACCGTGCGCAATCGCCTATGGCGATCAATCCAGAGAAATGCCGTCCAACCAGAATACCAGAGCGGCGTGCATAGCAATGTTCGGGCGCGCGTCCGGTGTGATCTTTGGACCAGATTCGGGCGGTGATATCTCCTTTTTCCACAGGATCCCTCAAATCGACCATTGGTTCAAACAGGCGTTCGCCCGCAGCAAAGGTAAAGCAATCTCCATCGGGCATATCGATTTCAACAGAAGGCACGCTAAGGGTGCGTCCAGTATTTCAGCGTGGATAAGCAGATTGCGCGGGCTCTTTTTTGCAATGGCAATCGACTTTGCAGTGGCGTACCCGCCGCCGCCCAGCTTGGTTGATACAAAGATCTTTCCCATATCTTCTGCGGCTGTGTCATACAGGCCCGTCTTGTCAATTTCGAACTGCATCATTGAAAATAGTGCATTAAAGGCGTTGCGCGCAGCCATGCAAGCGGCTTGCTGGGCCGGGTTTTTCAAAATATGCGCCGCCGCGAAGGGAAGAAAATCTAGCGTGCGCCCGCCGGAATGAAAATCTAGCACAATATTTGCCGTGGGCAGTAAATAGCGTTGAAAGTAATCCGCGATTTTCTCGGTGATACTGTCATCTGGGCGCCTGGGAAACAGCCGGTTCAGATTGCCTTGATCGATAGGAGAGGTGTGGGTGCCGGCTTTAAACGCTGGAAAGTTAAACGCTGGCATGATAATCACGCGGCCCGTGATTGCGCTGGCGTCCAGCGTTAAAGCCAGCTCCTGCAGCGCAACCGGGCCTTCATATTCATCGCCGTGATTAGCTACGGTGATGAGCGCTGCGGGTCCGGCACCGTTGCGGATCACGGTGATGGGGCATAATCTTTCCCCAAGCGCTGGAATCATGGCTATAGGGCAGCGTGAGATGACCATGTTGCACGCCGTGTGCGTCAAAGGCAACGCTGGCGTTTATCGGAGAGGCTTTCACATCTTACTCTTTTACGAACAATTCACGGGGCACATCTCCCAAGGACTCATAGCCGGTCCGTGTGATGCGGATGCTTTCGGTGATCTCAAAGCTCTAATCCTGCATCTACAGCCCTATCATGAAATGAAAGGTCATATTTTCCTGCAGCACGGTTTTGTCCCGGGGGTGTAAAGACATGGTGCGCTTTCCCCAATCGGGGGGGTAGCTGGCGCCGATGGAATAACCGGTACGGTTGTCTTTTTCGATGCCGTGCTTTTTCAAAACATCAAAAAATGCAGTGGCAATCTCAAAAAACATGTCTTCGCCGCGTTTCAAGGGCTGATCATTCTATGTAAGACGCGGCGTGGCGGCATTCGGTCCCGAGGGCAATAAAGGCACCAGAGCGGGACAATCCCCACCCGTGCAAATATCGGCATCATAGTGCAAAGCTGCATTGTAAATCTCGGCCACAAAATCGCATTTGCGCATTCCAACCTGCGCGCTGGCGGATTAGCTCATGCATCTGGACGACGATTTTGCCGGCCTGCCGCATATAGGCTAACGCTGCTTCTGATTTGACCGCGCGTTTCCAATTCACCATCGCTGTCATATCTTGGAATTTATTATTTGGCAAATGCCTCTGACGCACTTGGTAGGCGGCGGCTGAAAACCAATAATTGTCCATTTCAACGCCAATACGCGCCCCATCAAGCCCTAGCATGGTTATTTGCGCCGCCAGATAATCCATCGGGTGGCGCTCGGTAGATTGCACATAGTGATCCGGATAGCCGATAACATTACGCTCGGGCATGAACACGGTGCGCAAAGCACCGCAGCCATTTGCGCGCGGCTAAACTAAATCGGATCGTCATGCAAACCTAAAACCACGCATTGATGCACGTAAAATGACCAGCCATTATAGCCTATCAGCCAGTTCATATTGCTGGGACCCGAAAGGATCAGCAAGGACAGGTCATGCGCTTCCATTTCCTGCCGAGTGATTTTGATGCGCTGTTCAAATTCGGCGCGACTAAAATGTAAAACCGGGGCGACCATTGGTTCAACTCCTAAAAACGGACCCCTGCTTAAATTCTTGGGTGCGTTGGCGCGCAAAAGCAGCGATTACTGTATCTTGAAGCCCGTTTCTAGTAGGATCGGCAATCGTAATCTGCTCTGCGGGTTGCCGACCGCAGGCTTTACCAGCAATGATATAACCCAGTTCGGGAAAGATTTTGGTATCTGCGACACGATTTGCCGCAATTGCGCTGCGCAATTTACCCAATTTGCTGGTTTGTGATTGTCGATCCGGCACATAAATATCCGCGCGGGTCAAACAGGCTGGCTCTAATTCACATTTATGATCCTAATCAGAGCCCATGGCGGTGATATGCTGGCCCGGTTGCAGCCAATTGGTTTGGATCGGCGGTGACGCGGATGGGGTTGTGGTGACGATAATATCAGCCCCTTGGACCGCATGTTTGGCCGTTCCTGCAAGCGTGATAGGGAGATTTAAATTCGAGCAGAGGCTTTTGGCGCAGGTGGTTGCTTTTGCGGCATCGCGGGCCCAAATTTTAGTCTGCTCGACCTCGCGCATCAAGCATAGGACTCTCAACTGCAGCTTGGCTTGCGTGTCCGCGCCGATGATGCAGGCGGTATCCGAGTTTTGGCGCGCTAAATAATTCGCGGCCACGGCGCCCGCTGCTGCGGTGCGGATATCGGTGAGATATCCGTTGTCTAAAAGCAGCGCTTCCAGCATGCTGGTCTTTGCGTTGAACAGCATCATTAACCCTGAGGTGCTGGGAAGGCCTAAGGCGGGATTGTCAAAAAACCCAGGCATTTTAATTGCAAATGAAGGAATGCGGGCACATAAGCGGTTTTCACATCTACTTCACCATTATGCGCGGCGATCGCCATTGACAGGATTGGTGGCATCACAACCTGCCCACCCGCCAACGCTTTAAAACCCTGTTCTATGCAGTTGATCGCGGCCAGATCCAGCGGAACTAATTTGCGCAATTCATCTTGGGTTAACAGCATGACTTATGGTATAAAATGCTCCTGTGGATCTGATAGATCAACGTTTTCGCCTAAAATCATGCGGTGATGCACGGAGAGGTCAATATTGCCACCGGTCATGCAGGCAATGGTGTTGCCTTCGGGCTTGACCTTTTGGCTGAGTAAGGCGGCCAAACAAACGGAGCCAGAGCCTTCGATGATTTGCCGTCCTTGCCAATAGGCATGGCGGATGACTTGCGCGATTTCTGTTTCGTTGACTAAGATAAATTGGTCTACAAGGTTTTGGGTGATATTTAGGGTGATTCGATTATCAAGGCCACTGCCCCCAGAGAATCCGCCAACGTGGCTTCTTCTTTCACCAAAATCGGTTTGCCGTCCTGTAAACAAGTATGCATTGCGGCGCCGCGCTCTATGCTGACACCAATGATTTTCATATCTTTTTTCAAAGCTTTCAATGCGCTAGCGACGCCTGAAATGAGACCACCGCCTGATAAGGGCACCAAAGCGTTTTGAAGCTCGGGTAGTGCCTCGAACAGCTCAAAGCCAAGGCTGGCTTGCCGAGCCATAATATCGGGGTGAGCAAAAGGCGGAATCATCGTCATGCCCTGCTCTGCCATCAGATGGTCGATTTCGATTTGCGCGTCATCTTGTGACTGACCGACAATCCGCACTTCTGCGTCCAGCGCTTTAATTCCATCGATTTTATTTTGTGGAACCAATTGCGACATGCAGATGATGCCGCGCACGCCATTTTCTTGTGCGGCATAGGCCAAGCCACGGTCATGATTGCCCGTAGAAACCCCCACAACGCCGCGCTGCTTTGCTGCCTCCAGCAAGGCCATGACGGCGTTGATGGCGCCGCGCAATTTGAAGCTATTGATAATCTGATGATGTTCAAGCTTGAGGTGAACCGGGGCTTTGCTCAGCCTGCTTAAGCTTTCTGAGGCCACCAGAGGGGTTGTTCGAATGCAGGGTGCGATGCGTTGCGCCGCAGCTTTGATATCGTTCAGTTTGATGGGGCTTTGAAAGGCCATTTAGGAGCTTCTATGTCACGGCATGCCTGAACAGACGGCCCCATTTACTGGCATCCACCCTTATGTATGATGTGTCAACTCCCAAGCGCAGGCTTGGTTCGAGGTCACAACCGGTTTGCCGGTTTGGCTTGCCAGCGCCGCTTTGATGATGCTTGCAGGATCAAAGCGCGCCATATCCAAATCGCTTTTAAGCCCCAAACAAAGAAATTTCGCCAATGATAAACCTTGGGTTTGGAAATAGGCGGCCATGGGCTGGCTGGTTTCCAGTAAATAGGGCGTCACCACGGGCAGATTTGGGCGCGCCGCATGCACCAAAGCCTTGATCGCATGTCCAATCACTATTGAGGCGGCTGTGCAGCTGTAGCAAATTGCGTCGAGCTATTCCTCTGGTAGAATGAGTTGCGCCGCTTGGGTGATCAGCGATGCCATTTTATGTAGGTTTTCAGGCGTTGTTGAATTTTCAAACGCCACCCGCGTTACGTAAACACCCAGCGTTTCCATCGGCAGGGTACGTGCAAAATCACGCTCCGCCGTCACATCTGTTGACAGAGCGATAACGCCAATTCTTTTGTTTTCATCAGGCAGATCATAGGTCAAATCTCCAGCATAAAGGCCCATATCTATATTATCCATGGGTCAGCTCCCGGCGTTGTAATCGCCGCGGTAAAACGCTTAACTCTAAATTTAAACATACTGAGTGATGATGTGGAGACGGCGCTTCGCTGCGCCGCCTAAGGCCAGCCTCGTTCAATCAGGTTACCCCGGGCTGACGCCGCGCAGCCGCTCGGAGCGGCGGCGTAACAATTCCACCACCGTCAACAGAACGATTGAAATGATAACCAAGATCGTAGCAGCCGCCAGAATGGTGGGCGAGATTTCTTGGCGGATACCGGCCCACATTTGGCGTGGCAGCGTCAGCTGGTCGGCGCCGGCCAGAAAGATCACCACAACCACTTCATCAAATGAGGTGATAAAGGCAAACAGCGCGCCCGAGATCACACCTGGCAGGATCAAGGGCATTTGAATTTTAAAAAATGTCCGCATTGGGCCAGCGCCAAGATTGGCTGCGGCTTTGCGCAGATTATCGTCAAAGCCAACCAATGTGGCCGTCACGGTGATCACTACGAAGGGCAATCCCAAGATTGCATGTGCGATAACCAATCCAATATGCGAGGCGACAAGGTCGAAGCGTACACCAAAGATTGTGATTGAAAACAAGGCAAACCCAGCCGCAGTGATTATCAAAGGCACGATCATTGGTGAAATCAGCAGCGCCATGAAAAGCTTACGCCCCGGCATATGAGAGCGGCTTAAGCCCAAAGCGGCCAGTGTGCCCAAGACGGTGGACAATAGGGTTGCGAAAATACCGATGATGATCGAGTTTTTGAACCCGATCATCCATTTGTCGCTGCACACCGTGGTTTTGATATCCTCGCACATTCCAAACAGGTTTTGGTACCAGCGCACAGAAAACCCTTCGGCTTTCAGCGCCAACATTTCTGGTGTGAAGCTGAGGAAAGGGCTTGATGTGAAAGAGAGTGGGATCACGATAATCAGCGGGGCCACAAGGAAGAACAGCACCAATCCGCAGGTTGTTAGATAGGTATAATGCCAGATACGCTGACCGGTAGTTGTATAAATAGGAAGCGCCATATTGTTATCCTAACCTCATATTGTCGATACCGACGATCTTATCATAAACCCAATATAGGATTAGAATTGCTGACAGCAGGATCACGCCCACAGCGGATGCCAGCCCCCAGTTCAGCGATTTTCGCAAATGATAAGCGATTTGGTTGCCGATCATCTGGCCATCTTTCCCGCCGACCAATTCGGGCGTAATGAAATAGCCGATTGCCACGATAAACACCAAAATCACGCCTGCCCCGATACCGGGAATGGTTTGTGGCATATAGACCCGGATAAAGGCGCGCGCCGGGGTTGCCCCTAAATTCTGCGCGGCTTTCATATAAGTTGGGGGAATGCCGCGCATCACCGAATAAAGCGGCAGAATCATGAAGGGCAGTAAAACTTGCGTCATCACGATAAGCGTACCGTTGAAATTATACATTAAGGGCAGGCGATTTTCATCGCTGATAATCCCCAAACCAACCAGCGAGTCGTTCAACACCCCCTGCTGTTGTAGCATAATCATCCAAGCCACGATCCGCACTAAAAGCGATGTCCAGAACGGCATAAGAACGCAGATCATCAGCAGGTTTGAAATCCGCAATGGCAACGTGGCCAGCAGATAGGCAACGGGAAAGGCCAAGACAAGGCAGGCGATCGTAACGATGCTCGAGACCAGCAGCGTGCGTTTCCAAAACATGACGTAGACGCGGCGGTTTTCTGGCTGCATGATCACGTTTTTTTTATCATCATAGGTGCGGTCAATCGCGTTCCAATAATACCCGGCTGTGGTTCTGTCTTTCATAATTCCAAGGGATTTCCAGAACTCGACATCCCCCCAGCGCTCATCGGCTTTTATCATTTGCGGTTGAAGAGGTTGTTCAGCGTCTATCTTCTTGAACTTGCGGTTTGATTTTTTGATCAGGCTTTTCCAGCCTGATTTTGCATAGTTCATTCTGGTTGAGACTTTGCCGATTTGAAGTTTTTTGGCCGATGTAAGATCCAAATACATTTCTTTGAAATGCGGCTCGCCGGGCAGGTCAACGCCATCCCATTGCTCATAAATCGACATTGTTCGGGGCAAGACGTCATTGACAAAACTGTCATCGATACTTTTTTGAAAGAGCGCGTAAATCGGCCACACGAATAAAATTAAAATAAACAAAGCCGGTCCAGCCACTAGGCCAAAGGCGCGAAGCTTTTCCCGCTGTAGAGATGTTTTTAAGCTTTTTTTCAGCGGAATACCGTCCGCCGTCATCATTTGTCTGGTTTGCGCGTTGGCTGCGACATCACTCATGCGAAGGAACTTTCAAAATAGTCGTAAATTAAAAAAGGGCGCACGTTCGCGCGCCCTTTGTAAAAGCTTACGTCAAAGGCTTATTGGCTCATCCACGCTTGATAACGCTCTTGCAATTCATCACCGTTATCCGCCCACCAATCAGGGTCAGCAACGATTGAATCTGCCATCACGTCGGCGCGGTTCGGCATATGCTCAAGGATATTCACACCTGTGTTGAACCAAGGCTCACCGGCGGCGATGATATCCAGAGCAGATGTCCGCATTGGGCCATAATTGATCCAGCGTGCTTGTTCTGCTTGCGCTGTTGGAGAAGAGGCAAAACCAGCGAAATCAAGAGCCGCGTCCATGTTTGGAGCACCGGACACGATGCCGATCCATTCTTCTTCCAGAACCTGACCATGCCAAATAGATATAAAGTTGGTGCCGTTATTCAGGTTTGCGCCACCCACGCGGCCATTATAGGCCAATGACATTGAAACTTCACCGGAAGAAACCAGCTCAAGCGGTTTTGCACCAGCAGACCAGAACACAACGTCATCTTTAATTGTATCAAGCTTTGCAAAGGCACGATCTGCACCCGCTTCAGTTTCAAGCGTTGAATAGATATCTTCTTTGGCAACACCATCGGCAAACAAGGCCATTTCTAGGATCGCGTTTGCCCATGTGTGAACGCCGCGCTTGCCGGGGAAGGCTGCAGTGTCAAAGAAATCCATAATTGTGTCTGGATTTTCACCAGAAAAGGTACCTTCATTGTAAAACGCTTGATATGTCCACCAGATTTGTGGGATCGCACATTTATTTGGACGCGGCACCATCAGGTCTTCATCCATGGATTTTCCGTCAGCAGTTTTTACAAAGATATCATCTGGTACCTCGATGAATAGGCCTTCGTCACAGCCGGTACGGATTTGGTCGGGAAGAACATCAACGATATCCCAAGTTACATTGCCGCTTTCAACCTGTGTTCTGACTTCGCCCAAACCACCATTGTAGTTTTCCCAATGGATTGATTTGCCAGTTTTGGCTTCCCATGGCTCACCATAGGCTTTTTGCTGAGATGCTGTGTAACCACCACCCCATGATGTTACGGTTAGGTCGGATGCTAGGGCACCGGTCGCTGTCAATGCGATTGTTGCAGCCGCCATTATAAACGGATTTGATAGCTTCATTCATACTCTCCTTGTTGGTTCTTCGGTTCCCCGAGGTTTCTAATGTGAACGACAAAAGCCTGCTCACAAATCTTCATCATGCATCAAGCGCACGACAATCACTGACATCCCAGCTGACGGTGGTTTTTTTACCCACATTCAAATGCGTGTGGCCGGCTGAGTTGACAACTTTTACGACAAAATCTTCGTTGCCCATAACGCTCATGCGGCAGCGGATATGGTCTCCAAGATAAATGAGCTCTTTGACATCTGCCTCAATCGCGTTTGAGCCGCTTTTTTGTCCCAATTGCACCCGCTCGGGGCGGATCGACAGAACCGTCTTTGTGCCCACGTCACCACAATTAATCGCTAGCGCTTCGCCTTTTGAGCCGTTGCCATAATCAACGATGGCGATGTCGCCTTTCAGCTCGGAAACGGTGGCTTCAATGCGATTATTCTCACCGATAAATTGTGCCACAAAGGTGTTTTCAGGCCGTTCGTATAGATCGCTTGGTGACGCTAGCTGCTGGATAATACCATCGTCAAACACTGCGATACGGTCTGACATAGTGAGCGCTTCGGATTGATCATGCGTTACATAAACAACGGTGACGCCTAGCCTGTCATGCAAATGTTTGATTTCAAGTTGCATATGTTCGCGCAGCTGTTTGTCAAGTGCCCCCAAGGGCTCATCCATTAAGACTAGATCAGGCTCAAATACCAAGGAACGTGCCAGAGCAATCCGTTGCTGCTGTCCGCCGGAAAGCTGCGCGGGGCGGCGATTTCCGAAGGCGCGCATTTGCACCATGTCCAATGCTTTTTTAACGTTGGTTTCCCGCTCAGATTTGTTTTGCCCGCGGACTTCTAGAGGAAAGATTAGGTTTTCGTTCACTGTCATATGCGGAAACAGCGCGTAGTTTTGAAACACCATGCCGATGCCACGCTTGTGGGGGGGGATATTATTGATCGGTTTGCCAGCCAATAAAATCTCACCATGGGTGGCTGTTTCGAAACCGGCCAACATCATAAGGCAGGTTGTTTTGCCCGACCCAGAGGGTCCAAGCATCGTTAAGAATTCACCTTTGCCTACACTCAGGTTTAAATCTTTAACAACTAAATTTTCTCCATCATAACTTTTTTGTACTTTGGTGAATTTTACGAATCCCGTTTCGCCAGAGTCGGTTGTCAAAAGGCACCTACCAGTGTGATTTGTTTCTCAATTGAGACAATTCAAACATATGGCCATAGGGATGGCAATAGGCTGCGCTTTTTAGGTCAAAAACGACATAGCTGTTTTGCGTTTGCGTCTTTGCAGTTGATTAACGAGCTAATTCAAACGGAATGTCGTGATAATTCTGCATTGCCGTTGGCAGTTTCGTTTCAATAAACTGTTTTAAATGTGATAAATTTTAGAAGCGATTAAAATTATGTCTTCAACCACTGTTCTGATCATGCATCCTGACTGCCTCGACTATGAAACACCGCGCGGCCATCCGAATAGCCCTATTAGAGTTAGTGTTAAGGGAGCTTAAGCGCTTGCTTGTGGAGTTTTTGTCAGCACCTTTGGCGCAAGGCCGATCTCTTAGGGGTGCATCCACAGCATTATCTTGACGCGTTGCGCGCAGCTTCCCCTTTGCATGGCAACGCCGCGTTGGATGCAGATACGCATCTGTCGGTGGGCTCGTTGAAGGCGGCTTATCGGGCGGCCGGCGGCGTTTTATTGGCTGTAGATCAGGTTCTATAGCGCGTGGCTGTGGTGGGTTGATGTGCATCACGACAATGGCACCGAGGATCTGCTTTGGGAGGAACCGCGCGCTTTGTTTGTCAGCACGCATCAGATACCGCTCTGGCCAGGCAGCGGCCAGTCGAACGAGAAAGGTACGTTTGACAATATTATGAACCTGCCGCTTGCGCCTGAAACGGATGGGTAAGCGATGCAGAAGCTGTATCGAGAAACTGTCTTGCCGCATTTGCGGGCGTTCCAGCTGGATTCGATGCGCACTCTTCGGATCCTTTGGCGCAATTAAACTGGCGCGTCGAGGATTTTGCGTGGCTCACGCAAGAATTATGCGTTTTGGCGGCAGAACTCTGCTAAGGACGGGTGGTCTCGGTGCTCGAAGGCGGCTATGATTTGCTTGTTTTGGCTTTATCTGCCAAAGCCCATGTTGAAAAATTATTGGAGGCTACAAAATGAGCCAAACCCCTGCAGATCAAATGAGTTTTGAACAAGCGATGGCCGAACTTGAGCAGGTGGTTGGTCAGCTTGACCGCGGGGATGTTGCCTTAGAGCAATCCATTCAGCTTTATGAACGCGGGGCTGAGTTGAAAAAACGCTGCGCGGATAAATTGAAAGAAGCCGAAGAAAAAGTGAACGCGATCACTTTAGACACCACTGGCGCCGCCAGCGGCACCACTTCCGTTCCTGATCTTTGATGTTTCGCGCCGCACTTGAGGCTAATGCTGCGCATGTGCAAGCGCATTTAGATCAGCAATTGGCTTTGCTTCAAACCTCAGAGGTGACCAAAGCGATGGCTTATAGCCTGCAAGGGGGAAAGCGTCTGCGGGCGTTTTTGGTTATGCAGAGCGCGGCGCTGTTCGATATTGACTCTAGCCAGGCCATTTGGCCCGCTTGCGCGATCGAAGCGGTGCATGCCTATTCCTTAGTACATGATGATTTGCCTTGCATGGATGATGATGATCTGCGCCGCGGCAAGCCAACGGTGCATAAGGCGTGGAATCAGGCCACGGCCGTTTTGGCGGGTGATGCGCTGCACGCTTTTGGATTCGAGCTCAGTTTAAACCCGCAGGCCAGCCCTGATCCGGCGATTCGCGCGGATCTGGCGCTGTCATTGGCGCAAGCTGGGGGTGCACAGGGTATGGTTTTGGGGCAGGCCTTGGATATCGCGGCTGGAACCGCCACCCATTCTCTTACGCTTGAAGAAATTATCACGCTGCAACAGGGAAAAACCGGCGCGTTGATTGCCTGGTCGGCAGAGGCCGGCGCGCGATTGAGAGCTGCGGATATCGCGCCACTAACGGTCTATGCTCGCGCAATCGGTTTGGCCTTTCAAATCGCTGATGACATTCTGGATATTGAGGGGGATCCGCAAAAAGTTGGCAAACAGTTGCAAAAAGATGAGGCGGCCGGCAAAGCTACATTCGTGACTTTGCTTGGCTTAGACGGTGCAAAGCGGCGCGCCAAAGAGCTGGTGGCCAGCGCCTGCGACGCATTGGCACCCTTTGGATCTGAGGCAAACAGCTTGCAGCGCTGCGCCGAGTTCATTATTGCCCGCGACAATTAACAAAGCGATAAGGCCAGATGACTGAGCGCCCTCATACCCCTTTGCTGGATCAAGTGCATGAGCCAGCGGATCTTAATTGGTTGAGCGATGCAGAGTTACATCAATTGGCCGAGGAATTGCGCGCTGAAACCATTTCAGTTGTCTCCGAGACTGGGGGACATTTGGGCGCTGGCTTGGGCGTGATTGAATTGACGGTGGCGTTGCACGCGGTGTTTCAGGCGCCCAAAGATAAGCTCATCTGGGATGTCAGCCATCAAAGCTATCCGCATAAGATCTTAACCGGTCGGCGCGCTAAGATGCGCAGCTTGCGCCAGAAAGATGGGATCAGTGGTTTCACCAAGCGTAGCGAAAGTCCCTATGATCCGTTTGGCGCTGCCCATTCCAGCACGTCGATCAGTGCAGCGTTGGGCTTTGTGGTCGCCGGGGATTTGGGCGGGCAAGGTGAGACTGGCCATGGAGATGCGATTGCGGTGATCGGCGATGGTGCGTTGAGCGCGGGCATGGCCTATGAGGCGATGAACAATGCGGGCCATTTGAAGAAACGGCTGATCGTGATTTTGAACGATAATGAAATGTCGATCGCGCCGCCCGTCGGCGCGCTTTCAACCTATTTGTCGCAGCTATATGCTGGGGCGCCCTTTCAAGATTTAAAAGATGTGGCAAAAGAGGCGCTAAGTTTTCTTCCTGGGCCTTTTCGCGAAGGCGCCAAACGGGCAAAAGATATGCTCAAAGGCATAGTCGTCGGGGGCACTTTGTTTGAAGCGTTGGGGTTTTCTTATCTGGGGCCTATCAATGGCCATGATCTGGACCAGTTGCTGCCAATTTTGCGTACTGTTCAGCAGCGGGCCGATGGGCCAATTTTACTGCATGTGATCACCCAAAAAGGTCGCGGCTACGGTCCTGCAGAACAGGCGCGCGATAAAGGCCATGCAACGGCAAAATTTGATGTGATGACGGGCGCGCAGCAAAAAGCGGCATCAAACGCGCCCAGTTACACCAAAATTTTTGCCGATAGCCTGTTGCGCGAAGCCGGTGAAGATCCCCGCATCTGCGCCGTTACAGCTGCGATGCCAGATGGAACTGGATTAAACCTGTTTGCGCAGCGTTACCCGTCGCGCTGTTTTGATGTGGGCATTGCCGAACAGCATGGGGTGACCTTTGCCGCCGGTTTGGCGGCTGGCGGTATGAAGCCGTTTTGCGCGATGTATTCTACCTTTTTACAACGCGGATATGATCAGATCGTGCATGATGTGGCGATCCAAAATTTGCCTGTGCGTTTCGCGATTGATCGCGCCGGTCTGGTGGGGGCGGATGGCGCTACGCATGCCGGCAGTTTTGACGTGGCCTATCTGAGCAATTTGCCCGGAATGGTGGTGATGGCGGCGGCGGATGAGGCTGAACTGATGCACATGGTTGCCACGGCTGCCGCCTATGATGCGGGGCCGATTGCTTTTCGTTATCCGCGCGGAGATGGCGAAGGCGTTGAGTTGCCTGAACGCGGAATTGTGTTGGAAATCGGTAAAGGTCGGCATATTCAAGCAGGCAGCCGCGTAGCAATTCTATCTTTTGGCACGCGGTTGGGTGAAGTGATCAAGGCGGCCGAACTTTTAAACGCGCAGGGCATCACACCTACTATTGCCGATGCGCGCTTTGCTAAACCGCTGGATCAGGCGCTTATTCTATCTTTAGCAGAAGACCATGAGGCGTTTATCACCGTTGAGGAAGGCGCTATTGGTGGTTTTAGCTCGCATGTTATGCAGTTGCTTGCCGATCACGGCGTTTTTGATGCGGGCTTAAAATTCCGTTCAATGGTGTTCCCCGATGAGTTTATTGACCAAGCAAGTCCAGTGGATATGTATAACACTGCCGGTTTAAACGCGCAGCATATTGCCGAAAAAGTCATGGGTTTGTTGCAGCAAAAAAAAGCAATTGCGTAGGGCTAAGTCGACGCATGCTGCCTGTTTTGCACTTTAACGAAAAAACCGTTTGCGGGCTTAAAGTGGTGGCTGCATCTGGTTTGAGAGAATTGCGAAATCTTTTCAATGTCTGCTTGGGGGACGGTGCTGCCTTAAAAAGGCTAAACTTAGGTAAATAGGGTCTGCACCGGTCTGATTGAAAGGGTTTCAGATTTTTCAAATATTTTCTGACAGGCTATTAAAAGAGGGTGACGCGCCATCTCTAAACGCCGTGGTGAAGGGTGGCGGCATGGAAGTAGAAGCCGCGTTGATCAGCAGCAATCGTCCATGGTGAATTTGTGAGCGCCGTTCAGTTACGACGATTTTTTGATGTCGTTTTCTAACAAGGCGGGCAGGCCGTCATGATAGCTGGGATAAAACAGGTTTACACCAAGCTCGGTTTTAACGCGCTGGTTGCGAACTTTTTTGTTTTCGGTATAAAAACTGCGCGCCATCGGGCTTAGATTGGCCTTTTCAAAAGCGATTTCCGGTGGCAAAGGCGTGTTCAACAAGGCGGCTGCATACCCGATCACGTCTTGCGGAGGGGCTGGATCATCATCGCATACGTTGTAGAT
>JACLAD010008267.1_pt1 | contig 25862 bp, 29 predicted proteins | sample 8027901 | NCBI WGS metagenome assembly JACLAD01 (sample SAMN15725071, study PRJNA655200) | protist metagenome | isolation source: fluorescence activated cell sorting (FACS) single amplified genomes of... | place: Spain: Blaines Bay Microbial Observatory, Mediterranean Sea | collected 2016-07-05 | reverse complement strand
AAATTGTTGAGAGGAGCTCTGATATATTAAAATTAAAAATTGATAAGAAATCTTGTTTTGAAATAGCTAGAAGAAGTAGAGGAACTCCAAGAATTTCAAATTCTCTTTTAAGAAGAGTTAGAGACTTTGCTCAAATAAAAAGCGATGGTAGAATTGATTTAGAGATTACAAAATTTGCACTAAGCTCTCTTAATGTAGATAAAAATGGATTAGATGAAATGGATAATAAAATATTAGAGACAATTATTGATAAATATAGTGGTGGACCAGTAGGTATTTCAACACTTGCTACATCATTATCTGAAAACACAGAGACAATAGAAGAGGTTTATGAGCCATTTCTTATACAACAAGGTTTTATAATCAGAACTCCTAGGGGTAGGCAGGTTACTCAAAAAGGATACAAACATCTTGGAAGAAATAAAAATAATCAGAATAATTTATTTAATTAATAATCTATATTTGAATGTATGGGAAAGAATAGAGAGAGAAGAGAATCATTAGTTTATCATGCTAAACCAAAACCTGGTAAAATTGAGGTTGTACCAACTAAAAAATATAATTCTCAACGGGATCTAGCAATTGCATATTCACCTGGTGTTGCAATCCCATGTCAAGAAATTGAAAAAGATCCATCCTCAGTTTACAAGTACACTAACAAGTCAAATTTAGTTGCTGTAATTTCAAACGGAACAGCAGTTTTAGGACTCGGAGATATTGGACCAAATGCTTCAAAACCTGTTATGGAAGGTAAGGCACTTTTATTTAAAATTTTTGCTGATATAGACGTTTTTGACATTGAAATAAATGAAAAAGATCCAGATAAATTTATAGATGTTGTTAAATCAATTTCATCAACTTTTGGAGGAATAAATCTTGAAGATATTAAAGCTCCTGAGGCTTTTAAAATTGAGAAAGAATTAATTCAACAGCTTGATATACCTGTAATGCACGATGACCAACACGGTACAGCTATAATATCTTCAGCGGCACTTTTAAATGCTCTTGAATTGGTAGATAAAAAAATTGACGATATTAAAATTGTTGTTTCAGGCGCTGGGGCTGCTGCAATTGCATGTACTAAATTATATATATCATTTGGAGCAAAACTTAAAAATATCGTAATGACAGATAGCAAAGGTGTTATTAAAAGTACAAGAGATAATCTTACACCTGAAAAAAAGTTTTTTGCTACAAAAAGAGACATTAATTCTCTTGAGGACGCCATGATAGACTGTGATGTTTTTATTGGTTTATCTATGGCAAATATTGTATCTGAAAAAATGTTAGCTTCTATGTCTGCTAATCCAATAGTGTTCGCTATGGCTAATCCAGATCCTGAAATTAGTTTTGAGAAAGCTATGTCTGTCAGAGATGATATAATTTTTGCTACAGGAAGATCTGATTTACCTAATCAGGTTAATAATGTTTTAGGATTTCCATTTATTTTCAGAGGAGCTCTTGATGTCAGGGCATCAAAAATTAATGAGGAAATGAAAAAAGCAGCTGTAATTGCATTAGCAGAACTTGCAAAAAAACCTGTCCCAGAACAAGTTAATATTGCATATGAAGAAACTAAATTAAATTTTGGAAAAGAGTATATCATACCAAAACCCTTTGACCCAAGATTAATATCTGAAATACCCCCAGCAGTTGCAAAAGCTGCAATGGATTCAGGTGTAGCTCAAGAACCAATATTAGATTGGGATAAATATGTTCAGATTTTAGATGAAAGACTAGGGAGTAATCAAAAATTAATTAGGATTATTCATCGAAGGGCAAGAAAGGCAAAAGAGAAAAAAATAGTATTTACAGAGGCTGATCATCTTGATGTATTAAAAGCTGCTCAAATTTGTTTTGAAGAAAAAATTGCTGAGCCAATCTTGTTAGGTGGAAAGAAAATAATTCAAGAGTTAATGGAGTCATTAGATTTTGACGAAGACTTGCAAATTATTGACCCAACAGATAAGTCAAACAAGGACTTAATTGATAAATACTCCAAAACTCTATTTAAAAAATTAAAAAGAAAAGGAAAGACTTTAGAGGATGTAAAAAGACTTCTTAGAGGAAGAGATTATTTTGGATCTATGATGGTTGAGAATGGAGATGCAGATTGTATGCTTTCTGGATATTCAAAGAGTTATCCTTCTGTTTTTTTGCCATTGATAAATTCAATAGGGAAAGCTTCAGGTGTAGAAAAAGTAGCTGCAACAAATTTAATGATAACAAAACAAGGTCCATTATTTTGCTCTGATACATCTTTAAATATAAATCCAACGTATAATGAGATAGCTAAAATTGCTGTTAATACTGCAAAGATTGTCAATATGTTTGGAATAGAACCTGTGATAGGAATACTTTCATATTCAAATTTTGGTTCTTCCAATTTTGATGAAGCAAAAAAAATATCTAAAGCTGTAGAAATTCTTCATGCTAATAATCCAGAGTTAATAGTAGATGGTCCTATTCAATCTGATTTTGCACTTAATAGAGAAATGTTAAAAAATAGATTCCCTTTTTCAATATTAAATGGAAGAAAAGTAAATACATTAATTTTTCCAAATCTTGATTCGGCAAATATCACCTATAAAATCATAAAAGAATTGGATAACGCAGTTTCTGTTGGTCCTATACTTATAGGACTAAATAAACCAATTCATATTCTTCAACTTGGTGCTTCAGTTGATGAAATTGTCAATATGTCTGCAATTGCTATTATAGATGCTAATCAAAGAAAAATAAAGAAAAAATGATCACTTATATTAAGGGTAGGTTAATAGAGAAAACTCCAACTAAAATAATTGTTGAGTCATATGGAATCGGATATGAAATAAACATTTCATTAAACACTTATGAAAAGATTCCAGATGAAGAGAACATAAAAATATACACTTATCTTCAAAGAAAAGAAGACTCTGATATTTTATTTGGTTTTAGTTCGGAAAATGAAAGATCTATTTTTCAGCAGTTAATTTCAATCTCGGGAATTGGACCAAGTACTGCAAGGACAATTCTCTCCTCTATTTCTCCGGCTGAGATCCAAGAAGCAGTATTTTCTGAGGATGTAAATAGGATAAAATCTATTAAGGGTATAGGATTAAAAACAGCACAAAGATTAATAATAGAATTAAAAGATAAAGTAGAATTATTTGATAAAAAAGATATAGATTTATCAGGTAAAAATTTAAACATTAAAAATGAAGCTTTACTTGCTCTCTCAGCCTTAGGTTTTAATAAGTCTAAATCTGAGAATATCGTAAGTAAGTTATACTTTGAAAATAAAGATATTGAGTTGCAAGAGCTTATTAAAAAATCCTTAAATAAATTATAATCATGAATATTCCAGAAGAATTAAAATATACAGAGGAACATGAATGGGTTAAAATTGAAGACAATATAGCAACAGTCGGAATCACAGACTTTGCTCAAGGTGAGCTGGGAGATATTGTATATATTGAAATTGACACTTTAGATAATGATATTGACTCAAATCAAGTTTTTGGTACAGTTGAGGCAGTAAAAACTGTTTCAGATTTGTTCATGCCCATGGCTGGTAAAGTAATAGAATTAAACACTAATTTAGAAGATAAACCAGAATTGGTAAATGAAGATCCATATGGAGATGGTTGGATTATCAAGATTGATATTTCCAAAGCTACTGAAATGGATAGTTTGTTAAGCTCTGAAGATTATAAAAAACTAATTGATAGTTAAAATCATATAAAGAACTGTTTATCTATATGAAATAATTATATTTTTTTATAGATTAGCATATTAAATTTTGATTTATGCAACTTAAGAAAAATCCGCAAGCTGATTTAAATAGAAATAGGAATCTTTACTTTGTTATAGGTTTAACTTCTGTATTAGGTATTGTTTGGGGTGCAGTCGAATATAAATCATATGAAAAAACATTTGATCTTTCAAGTGTTAATATGCTTGAAGATGATGAAGAAGATGTTCCGATAACTGAACAGTTAAAAACACCTCCACCTCCACCTCCACCTCCACCTCCTGCTCCAGAAGTGATTGAGATAGTTGAGGATGAGGAAGAAGTTGAGGAAACTGTAATTGAGTCAACTGAATCTGATGAAGAAATGATAATTGAAGATATTGTTGTTGAGGATGACTTTGAAGACATTGATGTTCCTTTTGCTGTAATTGAGGATGTGCCAATTTTTCCTGGATGTGAATCTGTTTCAAAATCTCAGAGAAGAGCATGTTTTCAAGAACAAATGAATAAACACATTCGAAAAAATTTCAGATATCCAGATATTGCCCAAGAGATGGGAATTCAGGGTCGTGTATATGTTAACTTTATTATTGCAAAGGATGGTTCCATAACTAATATTAGAATGAGAGGTCCAGATAAAAACCTTGAAAATGAAGCAGCAAGAATTATTGGAAGACTTCCTCAAATGACTCCTGGTAAGCAAAGGGGGAGAGCAGTTAGAGTACCATTTAGTATACCAATTACTTTCAGACTGCAATAAGGAATCCCTTAACAGATAACATTAATGTCGCAAACTTTAAATATAAAGCACAGATCTTTATTTGCTGAAATACTTGTCCTTATAAAATATAGATTGTCTTTGAGTGTAGTATTTTCATCGGTTGCCTCTTATTTAATTGCATTTGAAATTTTTTCACTTTACACATTTTTTCTTTTAATTTTGGGAGGGTTCCTTGTAGTGGGTTCTTCCAACGGTTTTAACCAGATTATCGAAAGAAAAAGAGATTTGTTAATGGAAAGAACTATAAATAGACCCTTGCCTTCAGGAAGAATGAGTGTTAATGAAGCTATTATTATTTCCTCTATTCTAGCTTTTACAGGCTTATTTATCTTGTATAATATAAATTTTAGAACTGCATTTTTTGGTCTAGTTTCAATGATCATATACCTAGCTTTATACACCCCTTTAAAACCTATTACCCCCTTATCAGTTTTTTTTGGTGCAATTCCTGGTGCAATTCCCTTTATGCTTGGATGGGTAGCAGTTACAAATAAATTTTCAATTGAAACAGGAATTTTATTTATGATACAGTTTTTTTGGCAGTTTCCCCACTTTTGGGCTATTGGATGGGTATCACATGATGATTACAAAAATGCAGGTTTCAAGATGTTACCTTCAGGTAAAAAAGATAATGCAACTGCTTTTCAAATTGTTTTTTATACTCTGTGGATGATTTTGGTATCAATTCTTCCTTATTTCAGTTTTACAGGATCACTATCAATTGGAATATATTCATTGATTCTGATTTTATTGTCCGGATTATTTATGCTATTACAGGCAATCCGATTAATGAATTATAAGGATAAACAAAATGCCATAAGACTAATGTATACAAGTATTTTTTATATAAGCTTTATTCAAATTATATTTGTAATCGATAAATTCTTAGCACAATGAGTAATCTTGAATCTCTTCAAGTAAAAAATAATAAAGCCAAGAAAATGATGCTTTGGTTTGGAATGATCAGTATAACTATGACTTTTGCTGGATTAACAAGTGCATTTATAGTTAGTAGCTCCAGACCAGATTGGTTAGAATCATTTGTTCTCCCAGGTTGGTTTACTTTGAGTACGATATCAATTCTCTTAAGTAGTTTGTTCTTCCAATTAGCTAAGTTTAAATTAGATCAATACATTCGTGTCTCGCTTCCTGAAAATATAAATATATATCTTGAAAAGAATAACGTGAATATTTTTTTGGGACTCACTATCTTAAGTGCCATTATATTTATTGTATCACAATTTTTAGGCTTTGATGAAATTATTTCTCAGGGCTATTATTTCACTGGACCTGAGAGTTCAGTTACTACTTCATATATATATGTTTTGGTATTCGTTCACTTAGCTCATTTATTTGCTGGAATAATTGTTTTAACTGTTGTTACAACAAGGTTCAACAGGAAGAAATATGAAAAAAATAAATTAGGTTTTGAGATGGCATTAATATTTTGGCATTTTCTTGGAGCATTATGGATATATTTATTCTTATTTATTAAATACTTCAGTTAAAAATTAATAAATTTGTACTCTAAATTGCCCTAGATGCAAGCATCTTCATTAAGTAAAACAAAAGAAAATACCTGGGGAGGAGGTGGCTCAAAACCTCTTGATGCAGCCTATGGAAAACTAATGATGTGGTTTTTTATTGTATCAGATGCTCTTACTTTTTCAGGTTTTCTAGTCGCTTACGGATTTTCAAGATTTAAAAATATAGACTCTTGGCCAATAGCAGATGAAGTATTTACTCACTTTCCCTTTTTACATGGAATCGACGCTCCCATGTATTATGTAGCATTGATGACATTTATTTTGATTTTTTCTTCGGTAACAATGGTTTTAGCCGTTGATGCAGGTCATAATAATAATAAGAATCGAGTTGCATTTTACATGTTATTAACTATAATTGGTGGAGCAGTTTTTGTAGGCTCTCAAGCTTGGGAATGGAAAAATTTTATTAAAGGAGAATATGGTGCTGTCGAAATTCAAAATGGTGATATTCTGCAATTTTATAATTTAGAAGAGGAAAAAAGAATACCAATAGATGAGTTTTATATATCTTCAACACAAGAAAGAATTACTCATGATGATAATGTTGGAATTTGGTATCTGAGTGAGGCAAAGTTGCCTGAAATAACTCTTCAGGAAGTTATGGCAGGGTTTAACAATGATCAAAATCTTACTGTTAGATTAGAAAAATTGGATGATACAGGTCATAAAATAATATTAAGTAGAGATGAAGCAGAAATAAAACTTGCTTCTGCAACCAGAGTAGTCAAAGGAGCTAATCTAATACGAAATGAATATGGGAATCCGTTATTTGCTGATTTCTTTTTCTTTATTACAGGGTTCCATGGATTTCATGTATTTTCTGGAGTAATACTTAATATAATAATTTTTATAAATGTACTTCTAGGAACATATGAGAAAAGAGGTCAATATGATATGGTCGAAAAGGTTGGACTTTATTGGCATTTTGTTGATCTTGTTTGGGTTTTTGTATTTACATTTTTTTATTTAGTATAGGTTATGGCAGAACATAAACATAAACTTGCAATATTTAGAGGACGTTTAAAGTTTAAATCAAACGTTCAAAAGATCTGGGGTGTTTTAGTATTTTTATCAATAGTTACTGCAATTGAAGTTGCTTTAGGTATAATTAAACCTCCAATTTTATTAAATTACTTTTTAGGTATTAAGATCCTAAATTGGATATTTATTATAATGACTATAATTAAGGCTTATTATATAACATGGGATTTTATGCATGTTAGAGATGAAAAACCTTTTTTAAAAAACACTATAGTTGTCCCATTGCTTATTTTAATCCCTTTTTTATTATTTATACTTCTGTGGGAAGGATCATACATATTTGAGGTTATGTTTGATGGTTTAAAAGCATGGAACTTTGATATATATTAATGAGTAAGAATTTAAAAAAGTATCTGATACTTGGATTTCTGTTTTTCTTTCCAATTTTTGTGTATGTTTTTCTATCTACTGGTATAAATAATTTTGCAAAGCTTCCAGTCCTAACAGAAAACGTAATGGATATTGAAAATATTGAAGGTAATAGTGCTAATGTTTCTTTTAAAAATAAAATTTCTATTGTGGCTTTCTGGGGAGGAGATGTAAATAATAAAAAATCTGAAGCACTCAACTTAAATCAAAAAATCTATAAAAGATTTAACGAGTTTCAAGATTTCCAATTTGTTTTACTCCACAATAAAAATGATAATGAAGCAATAGAGAATTTAAAAAGTGATTTAGTTAGTGGGGTAGGAACTGATTTGAGGAACTGGAATTTTATTCCAACAACGCAGTCAAATATAAAAATGATTTTTGATAGTTTCAAAACCAATATTGAACTGGACCAAAGTTTTAGTACCCCATATGTTTTTATTGTTGACAGAGACCTGAGCTTAAGAGGAAGAGATGACGATGAAGACATTGGAATGTTATATGGCTTCGATTCTCAATCAGTTGCAGAAATAAATAAGAAGATGGTAGATGATGTCAAGATAATTCTTGCTGAATATAGATTAGCTTTAAAGAAAAACGATTCACTTTTCAATGAATAGAAATATAAAATATATTGGACTTTTATTTATTATTATACTCTTTGGGATTTTTTCAATTCCTAAAATATATGAGAGAGTTGTAAACTCAGATATTAGAGATTCAAATAGGCTTAATAATAATGAGAGATTATCATATCTAACAATATCTGATGAAAAACGAAAAGCGCCAGATTTTATTTTAACAAATCAGGACTCTATTTTAATATCAAACGAAGATTTAATTGGTAAAGTATATGTATTAGAGTTTTTCTTTACAAGATGTCCAGATATTTGCATTGAGATGAATAGGAACATGAAGTTATTAGATGAAAAATTTGGAGAATCAAATGAATTTGGAATTGTTTCAATAACTATTGATCCACAAAATGATAATCCATCAACTTTAAAAAAATATTCTGAGGTACTAGATATTCAGTCTCAAAACTGGCATTTTTTAACTGGAGAAAAAGATTACATATATAATCTAGCGAATAATGGCTTTAACATTTATGCAAATCAAAATGTAAATTTTGCAGGTGGATTTGAGCATCAAGGATATTTTGCACTTATTGATAAAGATGGGTATATTCGGTCTAGAAAAGATAACTACGGAAACCCAATTATGTACTATCTAGGTATTAATGATGTAAACGCAAACCTTCAGGGAGTAGAGATGTTGAGCTATGATATAAAAAAATTAATCAATGAGTAAAATTGAAAATTCAAGTCAAGGGATTAGGTACAAAACATTGATAATTATTGTCTCAATAGTTATTCCAGTTGTTGTTTTAATTTTATTTAACATAAGAATAACATCTCTACCTTCACTTACATTTTTACCGCCAATTTATGCTTCAATAAATGGTATTACAGCTTTTCTTTTAATTGCAGCTTTATATAGTATAAAAAATAAAAAGATTAAACAGCATGAGCTATTAATGAAGACTTCAATCTTCCTCTCTCTTGTCTTTCTTGTTATGTATATACTTTATCATATGACTACTGATCCAACTCCTTATGGAGGTGAAGGCTTTATAAGATACTTATACTTTTTTATACTTATTACTCATATCACTTTATCTGTTTTTATAGTACCAATGGTTCTTGTAACATATGTGAGGGCTATTTCAAAAATGTTTGATAAGCATAAAAAAATTGCAAGAATTACATTCCCAATATGGCTTTATATAGCTGTTACCGGAGTAATAGTTTATCTAATGATCTCACCTTATTATACTTACTAATGAAAAAGCTTTTGTTTGTACTTATAGTTTTAATCTTGTCTACATCCGATATGTATTCTCAATGTTCTATGCTTAGTGCTATAATGGAGAGTGATCAAGAATACGAAGCTGCTAAGGGTTTAAATAGAGGTATAGTTTATTTAATGTCTATTCCATATATATTAGTCGGGTTAATAATTTGGAAAATTTATAGAACTAATAAAGCTCAATAATTTTTTTACTAATTTGGTTTACATTATAAACTAGTTTATATTTGTAGAAAAAAGATGAATAAATTAGATCAAATCAAAGTTATTAACGACATGATTAATGAAACTAGGACTAAACTAAAGCCTTTAAGTTTTAACTTAATTTTCTGGGGAATATTTATAAATATGATGAGTTTAATTCATTATGTTTTCCCATCCTTTATTCAACAAACATATTATTCTGCAGGAATATACTGGATATTTTTACCCATTTTAGGTATGATTTATATGACACGATGGAACATAAAAAAATATAAAGAGATAGGATATTCAACAATATTAGGTAGAGCTATCAAGATTGTATGGGCAGTTTTTGGTCTTGGATGGTTAATGATATCAGGGTTAGCCTTTTATCAGGGTCTTAATCCAGTTCCTGATATTCTCTTTCTCTTGGGTCTTGTAACAGTTTTGACTGGAGCGATTATTAAATTTAAACCCATATTATTAGGAGGTATATTTCTACTAATTTTTGTTCTCTCGTTGTATATATATCCTGGTCAAGATGCTTTAATTGTAAATATTATTGGAATAACTCTAGGATTATTGATTCCGGGAATTTTACTCAATAGAATGAAAACTGATGAATAAAGGATTAGAGAAGCTACTTTTTAATCCGGTGAGATTAAAAATACTTTCTTTCTTATTCTCTATAGAAAATGCAAGCTTTAAGAAATTGATGGAAGTTTCAGAGGCTTCAAAAGGTAATATTAGTGTTCAAATAAAAAAACTTGAAGATGCAGGTCTCATTAAAGTGAAGAAAAAGTTTGAAGGAAATTACCCTCTTACTCTTTGTAAGATAACTTTAAAAGGTAAAACATCTTTTAAAATTTTTCTTAACTCACTACAATCATTTGTTAAAAATTAATATTATTATAATTGATATTGTTATGAGAAAAACTAATTTTGCAGTTGTATGATAGAAATTAAAAAATTACATAAATCTTATAAAATGGGTTCTTCATCTCTTCACGTTCTGAAAGGAATTGATTTTTCAGTAGATGACGGAGAACTGGTAGCAATTATGGGATCATCTGGTTCTGGGAAATCTACTCTTTTAAATATACTAGGAATGCTTGATTCATCTGATGATGGAACATATGACTTAGACAATATAAGGATAGCTAATATGGATGAAAAGAAAGCTGCAAATTATAGAAATAAGTTTTTAGGTTTTGTATTTCAGTCATTTAATTTAATTAACTATAAAAATGCGCTTGAAAATGTCGCACTCCCTTTATATTATCAAGGTATATCCAGAAAGGATAGACAAAAAATAGCGTTAAACTTCTTAGATAAGGTTGGATTAAAGGATTGGTCAACTCATTTACCAAGTGAACTTTCAGGAGGTCAAAAGCAAAGAGTCGCAATTGCTAGAGCTTTAGCTTCTAATCCTAAAGTTTTATTAGCTGATGAACCAACTGGGGCCCTAGACTCAACTACTTCAATAGAAGTTATGGCACTTATTCAAAAAATTAATAATGAAGGAAAAACTATACTAGTTGTAACTCATGAGAATGATATTGCAAAGATGTGTAAAAGAATAGTTCATTTAAAAGATGGGGTTATAGTTGAAGACAAAAAAATTAAACAAAATATACTCAAAGATGTTTAATATAGAACGCTGGAAAGAGATTTTTCAATCAATACAGAAGAATAAATTAAGAACTGTATTATCTGGACTAACTGTTTCTCTTGGGATACTTATTTTTATAATATTATTTGGACTTGGAGAGGGTCTAAAAAATTCATATGCTGATCTTTTTCTTAATGAGGCTAATAATGTAATTTATGTGTATCCTGGTAAAACTACTAAACCTTTTGGAGGATTTAAAACTAATAGAAGCATTGAATTAAAAAATAAAGATGTTGATGCAATAAAAAAAGAGTTCGCAGACATTATTGAATATGTAAATCCTAGTTTATTTGTTAGTGAGCCAATTGCGTATGGCTTAGAATCTTTTAATTTTGAAATAAGTGCAGTATCCCCATCCAATCAATTAATTCAAAAACATGTCTTGATGAAAGGAAGGTATATTAATGAAAAAGATATAATTGAAAAAAATAAAGTTACAACGATTGGAAGACTTGTAGCAAGAGATATATTTAAGGGAGAGGACCCTATAGGTAAATTTATTAACCTAGGTTCAAGAGCATTTAAAGTTGTTGGGGTTTTTCAGGATATAAGCGGAGATACAGAAGAGAATAAATTAATTATTCCGTATACTACAAGACAACAGATACTAAAAGGTACCGACATTATAGGTACTTTAGCATTTACTTTTGATCAAAGTATTGGAGGTTCAGGAGCTGTAAAATTATCTGATGATGTCAAGTCATTATTAAAAAAAAGAAAATCAATTGACCCTTCTGATCCAAGTGGAATTAGGATTAGAAATGTAGCAGATGATATTGAAAGGTCACTTCAATTTGCTAATGCTCTTCAAATAATTATCACTTTTGTTGGAATTGGAACATTAATTGCCGGAATTATTGGTATTTCTAATATTATGATATTTATAGTTAAAGAAAGAACAAAAGAACTTGGAGTCAGAAAAGCACTTGGAGCTCAACCAAGTGAGATAATTAAAATGATTTTAAGTGAATCAATTTTTATTACAACAATATCAGGATTTTTTGGAATGGGTATTGGTATTATAATATTAAGTTCACTTGATTCTGGGGCTCTGCAAGATTATTTTATAACAAGAGCCGGTGTAGATTTTGGAATTGCGTTTTTTGCAACCATAATATTAATTGTTTTTGGAGTTATTGCAGGCTATGTTCCCGCCAAACGAGCAGCAAGTATTAAACCAATTGAAGCATTAAGAGATGAATAGTTTAAAAAAAATATTTGAAAAGGATACTTGGGATGAAATTTTTGAATCTATTTCCAAAAATAGAACCAGAACAATTATCACAACTATTGGTGTATTCTGGGGTATATTTATCTATTTAGCACTAGCAGGTTCTGCAAAAGGTCTTGAAAATGGTTTTGATGAAGCATTTAGTGGTTTAAGTAAAAACTCAATGGGTATATGGGCTCAATCTACTGAAATTCCATACAAAGGTTTTGAGGAGGGTAGAAGACCAATTTTTCAATTATCAGATGTTGACTATATAAAAGATAGAATTCCTGAGATTCAATATATATCTCCCGGACTTCAACAAGGTGCATTTTCGGGATCTCCTCCATTAGTTGTTAGAGGTTTAAAATCTGATAACTTTAACCTTTTTGGAAACTTTCCAGACCAAGCTAATATTTCGGTTATAAAAATATATGAGGGTGGAAGGTATATTAATGATGAGGATATAAAGTATAAAAGAAAAGTCGCAGTAATAGGTGAGGGAACTCAAGAAAGATTATTTGATCAAGGTGAAGATCCATTAGGTGAATATATCCGAATTAATGATATAAACTTTAAAGTTGTAGGTGTTGAGAAGTTTACTGAAGGCTCAGGTTTTGGTTCTGATTCTGATATAACGATTCCATATACAACCTTTGCAAAAATCTTTAATAGAGGGGATAAGTTCGGATTTATGTTTATCTCAGGATATGATTATGTAAATCCAAATTATCTTGAGGAAACAATAATAGATAATTTAAAAGTAAAAAAAATAGTTCATCCTGACGATGATAGAGCATTTGGATCTTTTAACATCGGATCTCTTTTTGAAAGTATTATAAAGTTTACTAGAGGTATGGTTTTTTTATCACTTGTAGTTGGAATCGCTACAATTTTTGCTGGTGTAATAGGTATTGGAAATATTATGTTGATTGCAGTTAAAGAAAGGACAAATGAACTTGGGATAAGAAGAGCTTTAGGCGCGACACCTGGAGAAGTTAAGGTTCAGATAGTTCTTGAATCTGTTTTTCTTACAATTCTGGCAGGTATTGTAGGCATAATTGTAGGTGCTTTTCTTTTATTTATAATTAATATTGGAACTTCTGGAATAGAAGAGTTCCCATTTACTAATCCAACTGTCCCATTAACAATTGTTTTTGGAGCTTTTGTGATTATGGTTACGCTTGGAACACTAATAGGTTTGATACCCGCAGAGAGAGCTGTAAGTATTAAACCAATAGAAGCACTTAGAGAAGAATAATAATTAAAACAAAAATAATGAAACGAAATATATTAATCATTTTACTAACCCTTGGCTTTCTTTTTGCGATTGCCTATTTTATTAGAACTAATAGCACATCGTCAATTGAATATGATACAACTACCCCATTCACATCAAGTATTCAAAAGACATCTGTTGTAACTGGAAAAGTTATCCCTGAAGATGAAGTTGAAATAAAACCTCAATTAAATGGAATCATTGAAAATATTTTAGTTGAAGAAGGTGATGAAGTTATTAATGGACAATTAATTGCTGTTATTAAAGTTGTTCCTGATGAGAGGTCAGTTTATGCTGCCAGAGCACAAGTAACTGCAGCAAAACTAACTGTTCAAAATGGAGAAAGACAGATAAAAAGGGCAAGAGAGTTATATGATAAACAAATAATATCTCAACAAGAATATGAAGATGCTGAATTAAGCTTTGATACTGCACAGGAAAATCTAATTGCTGCAGAAAACGATTTAGAAATTTTGAGGAAAGGTTCTGTAGCAGGATCTTCCACGGCTAACACTAATATTAGAGCTACAGTTTCCGGAACAATTCTTGAAATCCCTGTTAAACTTGGTGATCAAGTAATTGCATCTAATAATTTTAATGAGGGAACATCAGTAGCAACTATTGCAGATTTAAATATGATGATTTTTGAAGGACAGGTTGACGAGGCTGAGGTTGGAAAGTTAGAGATAGGACAGGATTTAAAAATTAATATGGCTGCTTTACCAGATAAAGAGTTTGATGCAAAATTAAAATTTGTTGCTCCTAAAGGTACAGAATCAGGTGGAGCTGTTCAATTTAAAATTGAAGCTGATGTTACACTTGATGATAATACTTTTGTAAGAGCAGGGTATAGCGCTAATGGATCTCTGATTATTGAAGACAAACAAGATATTATGGTTATAGCAGAGGCCTTACTTCAATTTGATAGAAGGACTCAACAGCCTTTTATTGAAGTTGAAATATCAAATCAAAATTTTGAGAGAGTAGATGTTCAAATCGGATTATCAGATGGAATTAAAGTTGAAATTTTATCCGGAATAGAAATGACAGATAAAATAAAAATATGGAATAAAACTGAACCGATTAAAATTGAACCTGAAGAATCAGCTTTTGACGAATTCAGAGAAGATTAATTTAAAATAATAAACAAAATCATGAAAATAAAATATATAATTTTTCTTCTTATCTCGAGTATAATTTATGCTCAATCAGATAAAAATATTCTTAGTCTCCAAGATGCTGTTGACTTAGCTATTGAAAAAAACATCAATATTAAACAGTCTGAATTAAATCTAAAAAATTCTGAACTGAACAGGTCAGATGCTATTGGTAATTTCCTACCAAGCATAGGTGTATCAGCTAATCACCAATGGAACATTGGTAGGGGTGTTAATGTCACAACTAATATAATTGAAGAAATCACAACACAGTTTTCATCTGGGAATATTAATATTGGTTTACCTGTTTATAGTGGATCTAGAAATGTTTACCAACTCCACAGAGCAAACCTTGATTTGCTAGCATCGAAATATCAATTAGAGGATATAAAAGATGACATTAAACTTTTTGTTGCTAATTCATATTTACAAATAATGTTTAATTCTGAACTATTAGGAGTTCAAAAGTCACAACTTGAAATAACTGAAGTAGAATATCAGAGAACAAAAGATTTAATTGAATCAGGTTTTTTTTCTCCAAGACAAATATTTGAAATTGAAGCAAATTTAGCTGCCCAGGAACAGAATGTTGTGACAGCTGAAAATAATTACAGAGATGCGAAGCTTAACTTAGCTCAAATATTATTAATTGACGATTATGAAAGTTTTGATATTGCATATGAAGATTTTAGTATCCCTTTCTCAGACATTTTAAGAAAAAATCCAAAAGAAATACTCGAAAAAGCACTTACATTTAGAAATGATATCAAGTTAGCTGAAACAAATATTTCAATAGCAGAAAAGGATATTAAAATATCAAAAACTTTTCTTCTTCCGTCAATTACATCTTTTTATTCATGGAGTACTAGAATATCCTATCTAGACCTTGCTCCTAGTTTTGAAGATCAATTTGATTTAAACAAGGGTCAGACCTATGGACTTGCACTTAATATACCGATTTTTCAAGGTAAAGCACTTAGAAATAATATTGAAAGGACTAAGGTAAATCTTGATAGATTAAAATATCAATATGATCAGGAAAAACTTAATTTAGAGAATACTATTAACCAAGCATATTTTGATTTAATAGGGGCTATAAAACTTTACGAAGCTTCAAATAAAACTGTAAAATCTCTTGAAAATGCATTTGAGGATGCATCTAATCAATTTTCAATTGGATCTATCAATTCATTTGATTTTATTCAATCTAAACAAAGATATGAGGCAGCAGTTTCTGATAATGTTCGTGCAAAATTTGACTATATATTTAGATTAAAAGTTCTTGAATTTTATTTTGGGTTACCACTAAATATTCCTGAAGCTAATTAAATTAATTGGATGTCATTCATATTAAACTTAGAGACATCTAGTAAGAACTGTTCAGTTTCTTTATCCTCTAACGGAAACTTAATTGATAGTTTTGATTTAGAAGATCAAAAATATAGACATAGTGAGTTGTTAACTTCTTCAATTCAAAATATTTTAACTAAAAACAATTTAAATGTAGAGGATCTTTCTGCTATTTCAGTTGGAATAGGCCCTGGATCTTTTACAGGATTAAGGATAGGTCTTTCAGTTGCAAAAGGATTATGTTATCCTCATAAAATAAATTTAATTTCAATACCCTCATTAAAGATTCTTGCTAATTCAGTCAGCACTAGAAGTGAGAATACTATTTCTCTAATTAATGATAAGGGTAACTATTATTATATTTCAATGTATAACAATGAATTAGATGAGCTTTTTCCAGCTAAAATTCAATTAATAGACAATGACTATATGGACAGTATTATTGATACTTCAACCAATATTATAGTAAATACTTCTGATGCTTTTAATTTTATAAATAAGCTTGTAGATAATAAGGTTAATGTTATAAAAAGAACAATTAGTTCCATTAATATGATAGATTTATCTCATAATTCGCTAAACGCTCAGATATTTGAGGATATAGCATATATTGAACCAATGTATGTGAAGAAACCTTATGTAAACTAATTACCTATTTAGAATCCAAGTTCTTTTTTAACATCATCTAAAAGATCTTTTCCATCAGCAAGAATTATTCCTCCGTTAGGACTAGAATCAATAACATAATTGAAACCTTGATCTTGACCTACTTTTGTGATAGCATCTCTTGCTTTTTCTAGAAGTGGAGTCATAAGATCCATTTGTTTCTTTTGAAGCTCTTGAGCAGCTGAATCTCTAAATTCTTGCAGATTAGTTTGCATACTTTCAAGTTCTTTTTGTCTAGCTTGATTAGTAACATCAGTTTGATTAGCAGCATCAGAAGAGTAGCTTTGAGCCTTAGTTTGGAATTCTTTAAATGCATTATCAATTTGAGTTGTATAGTCTTTTTCAAGTTTAGCTAACTCATTTTGAGCAGAAATTACTTCAGGCATTTCGCTAATAAGCTGTTGAACATTAATATGAGCTACATTAGACTGAGCATCAACACTTAGTGGTGCTATTGCTAAAATAGTAGCAGTTATAAATTTGAGTATCGATTTCATAATCTAAAAATATTTTCGTTGCAATATCGTAATTTTTCTTTAAAAAACGATTAAAATTGTTGACCTATTATAAAGTGTGTCTGCCATCCTGACGGTAAACCTGTATTTTGAAGATTTGAAGAATCAAAGCCATATCCAAAGTCAATTCCGAGAAGTCCAAATGCTGGCATAAATACTCTAACACCTAGGCCTGCAGCTCTTTTGACATTAAATGGACTATAGTCTTTAAAGTCATCAAACCCGTTACCTGCTTCAAGAAAGCTTAATGCAAATACAGAAGCACTTGGTTTTAAACTTATTGGGTATCTAAGTTCCAATGAAAATTTATTATAAATTATAGATCCATCACGACTTGAAAGAGATCCATTTTCATAACCTCTTAGAGCAATTGTCTCTCTTCCATCCATTGCATATTGTTGCATTCCGTCACCACCTAAAAAAAATCTTTCAAATGGAATATTACCCTTGTTACTATTATATGTACCCACAAATCCAAAGTCTGTTTGTGCTTTTAATACAAACTTTCCAAAAATCCTTGTATACCAACTTCCATCAAATTTAATTTTATAAAACTCTAACCATCTAAATTTTGCTTGATCAATCTCAGATTGAATAGGTTCACCTCTATTATTTTGGTATTCAGGCCTTTCATTTACATCAGAAAAGTCGTCACCTGTAATTAAAGAATAAGGAGGAGAGAGTCTTGCGCTTATTGAAAAACTTGATCCACCAACAGGGAAAACAGGATTAGTATATGTATTATTTCTAGATAAAGCTATATTATAAGCAATATTATGTGATTCTCCATTTCCGAATGTAAAAAGTCCAGTAAAATAATTTTTTAGATTATAATATTGGTATGATAATGACTGTGATAGAACAAAATAATCATCGGGTATTTTAAGTCTTTTAGCAATTCCAACATTAAATCCTGCAATTTCAAAGGATTGGCTTTTATCCGCTCTTCTTGTGAAATAATCATATCTGTACTGTTTTGTTGATGAAAGTGAAAGAGAAAACTGAACTGGTTCTCTTCCGCCAAACCATGGTTCAACAAAACTAAAGCTTCTAGTACTATAAAAATTACTAGTTTGAAGTCTAAGTGCTAAGGTTTGACCATCACCCATTGGAAGAGGTCTCCAAGCTTTTCTGTTTTTTATATTTTTAGTAGAAAAATTATTAAAGGCAAGACCAAGTGTACCCATGAATCCACCTCCACCATAACCTCCTTGAAGCTCAATTTGACTTGCACCAGCTTCAATCAAACCAAGTTCAATATCAACTGTTCCTAGGTTGGGATCAACATTTTTAAAGTCAGGGCTTATTTGTTCTGCATCAAAAAATCCAAGTTGGCCTACTTCACGAATTGTTCTCACAACTTTATCCTTACTATATAATTCACCTGGTTTTATTCTAAGCTCTCTATAGATTACATTATCGTTTGTTTTTGTATTTCCAACAACTGAAATCTTATTAAAGCTAGCAAGTTTTCCTTCGTTTATTCTTATTTCAAAATCGATTGTATCATTTTCTGCACTAACTTCAATTGCATTTACTGAAGAGAAAAGATAGCCGTTATTTTGATATAAATTTGAAATATCATTAGCATCTGGATTATCATCTTGAATTCTTTCTTTTAATAGTACACCATTGTATGAATCTCCTTTCTTGATTCCTAATATTTGATCAAGTTGAAAGTCAGTATATGAACTATTTCCAAGATAATTCATATTACCAAAGTAATATTTACTCCCTTCATCAATATTTAATGCTAGATCAATCGTCTTTTCATCATTAACAATTATAGTATCAAATTCAATTCTAGCATCTCTAAACCCTTTTTCTTTATAAAATGAAATTAGACTTTCTTTATCAGTCTCATATTCTTCTTCAGTTAGTTTTGACTTTTTCCAAAATCTTAATGGAAATTTTTTCTTAGTTTTTTTAAGTTTTGATCTAAGTTTTGAGCTACTAAAAATTTCATTTCCAGAAAAATTAATATTTTTTATTTTAATCCTCTCTCCTTTTTCAACGTTAATATTTAAATTGAGTTGATTTGAACCTATAGTGTCTGGAGTAGAAACTATGTTGACTTCAGAATTAAGAAATCCATCTTTTTTTAGCTCATTCTCAATGTAGTTCTTAGTATTAGTTAGAAAGCTTTCAGAAAGTCTTTTCCCCGAGGATAATTCAGTTTCTTCTTCAAATGTTTCAGCCTTGCTATTCTTTAAACCATTGATACTATAATTTAATAATGTAGGAAGCTCCTCAACATTTATTTCAAGTTTAATATTTTCATCTTTAACATCGGTAACAAATAAATTGACATCACTAAAAAGTTCAAGATTCCAAAGTTTTTTTAGGATAGAACTGACTTCTTCACCAGGAACCTGAATTCTTTGGCCTTCTCTTAGCCCACTGTAGGTAACTACAGTTCTATCACTAAAATTTTTCAAACCAACAACAGTTATGGTATCTATAGTATAAATACTACCCTTTCTGAAAGTATCCTGAGACAGGAGAAAACCAGTTCCTATTATAAAAATACCTAAAGCCTTATATAGTTTTGACTTAAAGTTGTTTACTTGTTTTTCCAAATCTTCTTTCTCTATTTTGAAATTCAATAACTGCTTTTGTAAAATCATCTTCTGAAAAGTCTGGCCAATATACATCACAAAAATATAATTCAGCATATGCAATTTGCCATAATAAGAAATTGCTGATTCTTTTCTCGCCACTGGTTCTAATTAGTAGATCCACATTAGGTAAATTCCTAGTATAAAGATGATCATTTATAATGGAATCATCAAAATTATCTAGACAAATCATATCATTTTTAACTTTCTTTGAAATCTCTTTAACAGCTTTAAAGATTTCTTGTTTCCCCCCATAACTTAGGGCAAGAGTTAATACCATCCCAGAATTATCTTTTGTGTCTTCAATAATATTATCTAACTGTTTTTTTACATCAATTGGAAGATCATCTAATTCTCCTATTGCATTAAGTTTAATGTTGTTTTTAAATATATCTTCAAATTCTTCTTTTAGTGTATTGACCAAAAGACTCATTAAAGTTTCAACTTCATTAACAGGTCTGTTCCAATTCTCTAATGAAAAAGTAAACAACGTCAAATATTCAATTTTGTGATGATTTGCAGATTCAACAATTTTTCTAACAGCTTCTACTCCATTTTGATGACCAAATATCCTAGGCATTCCTTTTTGCTCTGCCCACCTTCCATTACCATCCATAATAATTGCTGTATGTTTGGGAATAATCATTATTTCTTTAAATTTTTATTTCTCATATCCTGACCCCAGAAAAGTTTTTCTCTTAGTCTTTTGTAAAAATTATCATCAGCAAATTTAATAGTTTTCACACTAAAATCAGCTTTTGAAATTTCAATTTGATTTGAAGAATTTACGGAGTACATTCTAGAATCTAACGATAGATTTATATTATTACTTCCCTCAATATCTATTTTTATTTTTGAATTATCAGGAATTACCAATGATCTCATATTTATATTATGTGGAGCAATTGGATTTAGTAATATTACATTCGACTCTGGAGAGACAATTGAACCACCGTTACTGAGTGAATATCCTGTAGAACCAGTAGGAGTTGAGATAATTAGACCATCTGACCAATAATTTGTCAAATAATTATCATTAATCTGACAAGAAATATTAAGAAGAGATGTGGTATCTTTTCTTTGAATGGTTACTTCATTAAGCGCATATGGGTATTCAGAAAATGGATTATTTGAGGAATTAGAATTAACTTTTATAATAGTTCTTTCAATTATACTAAACTCTTTTTTTATAAGTAATGAAAGAGCTTCTTTAATTTTTTCTTTTTGAATACTTGTTAAGAACCCAAGCCTACCAGTGTTAATTCCTAAAATGGGAATATTAGAATCCTTTACATAGGTAATACATCTAAGAATTGTTCCATCTCCTCCTACAGCAAAGACAAAATCTACATCAAAATCTATTTTTCTGGATGAATCAAAAAAAGAAAGCTTTTGATTATTTAATTCATTTTCTAATTTAGAGTCAATAATCAAATCCTCGCTTTCTGGAATAATATCAATTATTTCCTTGCAACAATCAATTGATGACTTATTGTGAAACGCAATGTATAACGCTAGTTTCATATTGTAAAAATACAAACTTTATAACTTTATTAAGTATTATATTTGCAATTAAGTTTTAAGACAATTCATGACTAAGCTTAGCGTAAATATTAATAAAATTGCAACTTTAAGAAATGCAAGAAATGAAAACTACCCTAATTTATTAAAGACTGCACAAGACATATTGAGTTTTGGTGCCCAAGGAATAACAGTTCATCCTCGGCCAGATGAAAGACATGTAAGATATTCTGATGTTTATGAACTTAAGAAAAATATTAATTCTGAACTTAATATTGAGGGTAATCCAATAAAAAAATTTATTGACTTAGTTAATGATGTAAAACCTGATCAGGTTACCTTAGTTCCTGATTCAGAACATGCTATTACATCAAATTCTGGGTGGGACACAATTACTAATTTTTCATATTTAAATGATATAATAAAAGAATTTAAATCAAATTCAATTAGAGTATCAATATTTATTGATCCCAATATAAATATGGTTGAAGGTGCAAAAAAACTAAATGCTGATAGGATTGAGCTATTTACTGGACCTTTCGCTAAAGAGTTCGATCTTAATAGATCTGAGGCAGTCAAGAATTATGTTAAATGTTCAAAAATTGCTAATGAAATTAACATAGATATAAATGCAGGCCACGACTTAAATCAGCATAATCTTTTATTTTTTTCTAAATCAGTCAAAAACATTAAAGAGGTTTCAATTGGCCATGCTTTAATTACTGAATCTCTTTATTTAGGTTTAGAAACTACAATAAAAACATATTTGGACATACTTAAATGAAAATTCTTCATTCAAATATAATAGGAGAATTTGGAAGAGATATTTTTATTATTCATGGGTTTTTGGGTATGGGAGATAATTGGAAAAGTCATGCAAATCAAATAGCAAAAAAAAACTTTAAAGTTCACTTAATAGATCTTAGAAATCATGGTAAAAGTTTTTGGAGTGACAAATTTAATTTTGATCTTATGGTTGACGATATATACAATTATGCTAGTTATCATAATATAGATAGGTTTAGTTTAATTGGTCATTCTATGGGAGGGAATATAAGTATGTTGTTTGCCCAAAAATTTCCTGAACTTTTAGAAAAAATAATTATAATCGATATCTTACCAAAACAATATAAGCCTCATCATGAAAATATATTAAAAAGCTTAAAATCAATTAATTTTGAAAAAATGAATACAAGAAAAGATGTTGATATTCATATGTCAACATTTATTGAGGATGAAAGAGTTAGACAATTTTTATTAAAGAATTTATATTGGATAAATAAAGAAAGGCTAGGGTTAAAACTTAATATTAATGTATTATTTGAATTCAAAGATAAACTATCAATAAATTTAAGTCAAGATTTAAAGTTTAATAAACCATCTTTTTTTATTTATGGTGATAACTCACCTTATGTTGATGAGTCTGATTTAACTATGCTCAACTTATATTTTTCTGATATAGAAATTATAAAAGTGCCATTTTCAGGACATTGGGTTCATGCAGATAATCCATCTTTTTTTCTTGAAAAAACAATTAAATTTCTAAATTAAGTTATGAAAAATCATAAAATTAGGAAAGCAAATACTTCTGATGTTAAGGACATTCTTAGATTATTAATTGAGCTTGCAGTTTATGAAAAAGAACCCAATGCTGTAAAAGTAACTGAGGAAGAATTAATTAGAGATGGTTTTGGATTGAATCCTAGATTTGAATGTCTTTTAGCTGAATTTAATTCTGAAATTGTTGGTTTAGCTTTTTATACTGAAAGATATTCAACATGGGTTGGAGACACTCTTCATTTAGAGGATTTAATTGTAACAGAAAAAATGAGAGGTAAAGGCTTTGGATTCAATCTTTATAGGGAGTTTTTAATTGAAGCAAACCGAAGAGGTGTTAAAAGAGTTGAGTGGTCTGTTTTAGATTGGAATAAATCAGCAATTAATTTTTATAAAAAGACTGGTGCTATAATTGATGATTTAGAACAATGGAAAATTGTAAGAATGAATAAAGAGATAATTGAAAAATTTCTTTCAAATTAATTTAGTTTTAATAAAATTAATTATGAACTCTTTTATTTGATCTCTTACTTCTATGAAGTCTTTACCATAATCTCCATTATTTAATTTTGAGGGATCTTTGAAGTTTTTATGTATTTTTTCCCCATTACTATTTGGCAAAATTGGACAAGTTTCACTGGCATTATCACAAACTGTAATTATGAAATCAAAGCTTTCCTTGATATAATCTTCAATTAGATTTGAATTATGATTTGATATATCAATACCTATCTCTGACATACATTTAACAGCATTCTTATTTAATCCATGTTTTTCAATTCCTGCACTTAAAACAGTAATTGAGTTATCTGTGAAATGATTTAAAAAACCATGTGCAATTTGACTTCTACATGAATTACCAGTACAAAGAATTAAAACTTTAGTCATTAGAAGCCAAGTGAAATTTTTGCCAAATAAAAAAATAAAAAAATGCCAAATATATCATTTGCTGTAGTGATGAATGGCCCAGTAGCAATTGCAGGATCAATTCCTTGTTTATCTAATATAATTGGAACAAATGTTCCAACAAGAGCAGCAATAACAATTACGCCCATCATTGAACCAGCTATAGTCAGACTCATAGATAAGTCTTGATTTACTAATTGTCCAAAGATTATAAGCACGATAGATAAGGCCAAACCATTAATTAAGCTTAAACCAACTTCTTTTAATAATCTTGAAAACAATGAACCCTTTACCAAATCATTTGCTAAACCTTGGACAATAATTGCAGAGGATTGAACACCAACATTACCTGCCATTGCAGCAATAAGAGGAGTATAGAAAAATAAATTCCGTAACTCAGGTTTATTCATGATCTGTTCAAAATCTTTTAAAATAAATACACTACCAAGACCTCCCAAAAGTCCTAAAAATAACCATGGTAATCTAGCTTTGCTTAGTTGAAAAATAGAATCATTTACTTCTACCTCTGATAAAATACCTGCAGCTAATTGATAATCTTTTTCTGCTTCATCTTTAATTAAATCTACAATGTCATCAATGGTAATTCTTCCAAGTAGATTTTTTCTATTATTTGTCACAGGAATTGCTTCTAAATCATACTTTGACATAATTCTTGCAACTTCCTCACCTTCTTGATCAGCAGTTACATAATCTACTTTTGGAATAAATATATCTTTCACTTTAGAACTTGACTTTGAAGTAAGAACATCTTTCAATGAAAGCCTTCCTTTTAATTTATTATTTGAGTCTACAACATATATAGAGTGAACTCTGGTAACATTTTTAGCTTGTTTTCTTATTTCATCAAGACATTTAGTTAAACTTAGATTTTCGTTAACTTTAACTAATTCCTTTGCCATCAATCCACCTGCAGTGTTTTCTTGGTATTTAAGTAACTCTTTTATATCATCAGTTAGAACAGAATCTTTAATCTGTGAGAATACTCTTTCTTGTCTTTCTTCAGGTAATTCTGAAATTACATCTGTTGCATCATCTGTATCAAGTTCCTCAATTTTTTCTGCTATTTCTTTAGCAGATAAGTTTTCAAGAATTATTTCTCTTAAATCTTCATTAATTTCTAAAAGTTCAAAGATTTCAGCTAGATCTGCATAGTGAAGTTCCTCAAGATTAATGATAAGTTTATCCTTATCATTCAATTTAATAAGTTTTTTAATCTTATTAATTAGTTCGTTATTTATTTTAAATTGTCTCATCACTTATTTTTTTAGTTAATTTGACAAATTCTTCAACAGTAAGCTGTTCAGGTCTTAAGTCAAAGATACTATCTTCTAATATATTATCCTGAATATCAAGTCTTTTTATAGAGTTTTTTATTTTTTTTCTTCTTTGTTGAAAACTTAGCTTTATAATCTTATCTAGTAAGTTTAAATCACAATTATAATTAATATTGTTTTTTCTTGTTAATGATATAACTGCAGAATTAACCTTGGGCTTTGGAAAAAAAACATTTGGTGAAACATCAAATAAAATTTTTACATTATAAAACAACTGAGTTTTAACTGATAATATTCCATATTGCTTACAGTTATTTCTGCTGACTATTCTTTCAGCAACTTCTTTTTGAAACATTCCAACAAGACTACTTACAGATTCTAGGTTTTCTATAGCTTTAAATAAGATTTGTGATGAAATATTATATGGAAAGTTACCTATGATTAAGATATTCTTAATTGAGGGGTAATGAGATGGTATATCAAATTTTAAGAAGTCTTCTTCGATGATTTCAATCTTATCTTCTTTAAACTCATTTTGAAGAAATTGAATTGATTCCTTATCTATTTCAATAATCGTCAATTTATTTTTTATA